>QIRE01000020.1_pt1 | contig 160804 bp, 125 predicted proteins | sample 2940141 | NCBI WGS metagenome assembly QIRE01 (sample SAMN09273532, study PRJNA473421) | Gut metagenome, whole genome shotgun sequencing project. | isolation source: gut tissue | host: Folsomia candida VU population | place: Netherlands: Amsterdam | collected 2016-03-06 | reverse complement strand
ACACATCGAGAGGAGGTGCAGCGAAGCAAACCGTAGGCGATGCCCCCCGGATGAATCCCGGAGCGAAGGAACCCCGAGCCTCAGCGAGCGGGCCGAACGTAGGAGCAAGCGTTTTTGGTTACTTTTTAGGCGTTTGTAAAAAGTGACCCGCCGTAAGGGCGGAACCCTAAGTGGCCGTTACCGCAACAACGGATATGTACCCAACCACCCCAGATATACCGAACTAGAAACCTCACCTAGAAAAACGATATTTCCGCGCCCACCACCACCCAGCTAACCTCCCCCGCCACAATCACCTCCAACCCCCGGGGCAGACATGCAAAGACTCACCCTAAAACCACTACTGATAACCCTCGCCCTGGCAACTACCGCCCCCTTCGCCAACGCAGCAACAACCTTGGTCTACTGCTCCGAAGCCAGCCCCGCCGGCTTCGACCCCAGCCAGTACACCAGCGGCACCGACTTCGACGCCTCCGCCGAAACCCTCTTCAACCGCCTCACCCAGTTCAAACGCGGCGGCACCGAAGTAGAACCCGGCCTGGCGACCAACTGGGACGTAAGCCCGGACGGCCTCCAATACACCTTCCACCTGCGCCAAAACGTAAAATTCCACACCACCGACTCCTTCACCCCGACCCGCACCTTCAACGCCGACGACGTCCTGTTCACCTTCCAGCGCCTGCTCGACCCGGACAACGACTTTCGCAAGGCCTACCCCGCCGAGTCCCCGTATTTCACCGACATGGACCTGAACACCACGATCAAATCCGTGGAAAAACTCGACGAAAACACCGTGCGCTTCAACCTGAACAACATCGACGCCGCGTTCGTGCAAAACCTCGCCATGAGCTTTGCCTCGGTGCAATCGGCCGAATACGCCGCCCAACTGCTGAAGGAAGGCCACGCCGCCGACCTCAACCAGAAACCGGTCGGCACCGGCCCGTTTGTGTTCAAGCGTTATCAGAAGGACTCGCAGATCCGCTACGCGGCGAACAAGGACTACTGGAAACCCGAGGACGTGAAAATCGACAACCTGGTGTTCTCGATCACCCCGGACGCCGCCGTGCGTCTGCAGAAGCTCAAGACCGGTGAATGCCAGGTCAGCGGCTACCCGCGCCCGGCCGATATCGAAGTGATGGAAAAAGACCCGAACCTGCGCGTGTTGAAGCAGGCCGGTTTCAACCTCGGTTTCCTTGCCTACAACACCACTCACCCGCCGCTGGACCAATTAAAGGTGCGTCAGGCCCTGGACATGGCCATCGACAAACCGGCGATCATCAAGGCGGTTTACCAGAGTGCCGGGCAGCTCGCACAAAACGCCTTGCCGCCCGCGCAATGGTCCTATGACCCGAATATCAAGGACGCGCCGTACGATCCCGTGAAAGCAAAGGCGCTACTCAAGGAAGCCGGGGTTGCGCCGGGTACAACCATCAACCTCTGGGCGATGACAGTGCAGCGCGCATCCAACCCGAATGCGCGGATGTCGGCACAGATGATCCAGCAGGATTGGGAGAAGATCGGTATCAAGGCCAACATCGTCAGCTATGAATGGGGCGAGTACATCAAGCGCGCCAAGAATGGCGAACACGACGCGATGATCTATGGTTGGACAGGTGACAACGGCGACCCGGACAACTGGCTGGGCGTGCTTTACAGCTGCGCGGCAGTGAAAGGCAGCAACTACGCCAAGTGGTGCGATCCGGCCTACGACAAACTGGTGCAGCAGGCCAAGGTGTCCACCGATAAATCGCAACGGGTAAAACTGTATCAACAGGCGCAACTGATCCTTAAACAGCAGGTGCCGATCACGCCGATCGCCAACTCCACGGTGTTCCAGCCGCTGCGCAAGGAAGTCACCGACTTCAAGATCAGCCCGTTCGGTCTAACCCCCTTCTATGGCGTGGGTATAAATAAGTAACACCGAGCCCCAAGGCGGCGCGCAAATCGTGACCAATGCACCGTTTTGGGGCTTCGTTTGCACCGTAAAAACCGACCGCAAACGGTCAAATGCGTCAGAAGTTATACAGATGCGACATTAAGGTACGTTCGTGCCACCGTTTGATGCCGCCGAGCGCTCTGGATCTTGCATTGGGTATGGGCCCTGCATAAGTATCCGCAGGCACGACTCACGAGGTCGTACCTCAATATTAAAAAATGACAACAAATCATGAGGCCAACATGCTTAAACACGCGGTCATTCCGTTTTTAGTCGGCGCAGGCTTGTTAGCCTCCGCACCTTTCGCTTCCGCTGCGACTAACCTGGTGTTCTGCTCCGAAGGCAGCCCGGCCGGTTTCGACCCAGGCCAATACACCACCGGAACCGACTTCGACGCCTCAGCCGAAACCATGTTCAACCGTCTGACCCAGTTCGAGCGTGGCGGCACCGCCGTGATTCCTGGGCTGGCGACCAGTTGGGACATTTCGACCGATGGCCTGACTTACACCTTCCACCTGCGTGAAGGCGTCAAGTTCCACACCACCTCGTATTTCAAGCCGACTCGTGAGTTCAACGCCGACGACGTACTGTTCACCTTCAATCGCATGATTAACAAGGATGACCCGTTCCGTAAGGCGTACCCGACCGAATTCCCGTACTTCACCGACATGGGGATGGATACCAACATCACCAAGATCGATAAAGTCGACGACCACACCGTCAAGTTCACTCTGAAAGAAGTCGACGCCGCGTTCATCCAGAACATGGCCATGAGCTTCGCGTCGGTTCAGTCCGCCGAGTACGCAGCCCAGCTGCTGAAAGAAGGCAAGGCTGCCGACATCAACCAGAAGCCGATCGGCACTGGTCCGTTCGTGTTCAAGAGCTACCAGAAAGACTCCAACATCCGTTACACCGGCAACAAGGACTACTGGAAGCCTGATGACGTGAAGATCGACAACCTGATCTTCGCCATCACCACCGACCCGTCGGTACGTATCCAGAAGCTGAAGAAGAACGAGTGCCAGGTCACCCTGTTCCCTCGTCCGGCTGACCTCAAGGCACTGAAAGAAGACCCGGCGCTGAAGATGCCTGACCAGGCTGGTTTCAACCTGGGCTACATCGCCTACAACGTGATGGACAAGGTCAAGGGCAGCAACGAAGCCAACCCGCTGGCCGACCTGCGCGTTCGCCAGGCGCTGGACATGGCCGTCAACAAGCCACAGATCATCGACTCGGTTTACCAGGGCGCGGGCCAACTGGCCGTCAACGCCATGCCGCCGACCCAGTGGTCCTACGACACCACCATCAAGGACGCCAAGTACGATCCTGAGAAAGCCAAGCAGCTGCTCAAGGAAGCCGGCGTCAAGGAAGGTACCGAGATCGTCCTGTGGGCGATGCCGGTTCAGCGTCCGTACAACCCGAACGCCAAACTGATGGCCGAAATGCTCCAGTCCGACTGGAAGAAGATCGGTCTGAACGTGAAGATCACCAGCTACGAGTGGGGCGAGTACATCAAGCGCTCCAAAGGTGGCGAGAACCAGGCCATGATCATTGGTTGGAGCGGTGACAATGGTGATCCGGACAACTGGCTCAACGTGTTGTTTGGTTGCGACTCGCTGAGCGGCAACAACTTCTCCAAATGGTGCGACAAGAAATTCGACGGCCTCGTGAAAGAAGCCAAGCGCACCACTGACCAGGCCAAGCGCACCGAACTCTACAAAGAGGCGCAACACGTCCTCAAAGATGCAGTCCCTATGACACCTATCGCTCACTCGACGGTGTATCAACCCATGCGCGCCAACGTGCAGGACTTCAAGATCAGCCCATTCGGCTTGAACTCCTTCTACGGCGTCAGCATCAAGTAAAAAACCGGCGGCGACGTTTTCAGCGTCGCCGCTGTTTTTTTCTGCCGAATAGTCAGGAATTTGCCTACATCCATTTCCACTTGGTCTTACCAGGTTGGTTTAGGACGTGTCGCCTTTTCCTACGAGTCTTTAGGACTCAGCGCATTTACTGCCAGACCTGCGGCCCCTACCGTCGGGTTCTGACCAGTGACTGCGTGGGCTATCGGTTTGCTGTGGGTTTGAGCTCAATGCCGCCACAACTTCCCTGGAAGGGATCGCGGCGCATTGAAAAACACTGAGAAAAGAGGGAGCGTCATGCGCCACACCTTGGTTTTTTCCGCATTGCTGGGCGCCGGCCTGTTGGCCGCCACGTCCGCGAGTTTTGCCGCCAGCGACAGTCTGGTGTTCTGCTCCGAAGGCAGCCCGGCCGGTTTCGATACCGCGCAGTACACGACCGCGACCGATAACGACGCCGCCGAACCGCTGTACAACCGCTTGGCCGAGTTCGAAAAGGGCGCGACCAATGTCGTACCGGGCCTGGCAACGAGCTGGGATATTTCCGAGGATGGCCTCAAGTACACCTTTCACCTGCGTGAAGGGGTGAAATTTCATACAACGGCGTACTTCAAACCTACCCGCGATTTCAACGCCGACGACGTGCTGTTCACGTTTAACCGCATGCTCGATCCGCAACAGCCATTCCGTAAGGCTTATCCGACCGAGTTCCCGTATTTCAACGGGATGAGCCTGAACAAGAACATCGCCAAGGTCGAGAAGACCGGGCCGCTGACCGTGCAGTTCACGCTCAACAGCGTCGACGCCGCGTTCATCCAGAACATCGCCATGAGCTTCGCCGCCATTCTGTCTGCCGAATACGCCGACAAACTGTTGGCCGAAGGCAAGCCGAGCGACATCAACCAGAAGCCGATCGGCACTGGCCCGTTCGTGTTCAAGAGCTATCAGAAAGACTCGAACATCCGCTACACCGGCAACCCGCATTACTGGGATCAGAGCCGGGTGAAGCTGAAGAACCTGATTTTCGCGATCAATACCGACGCTTCGGTCCGCGTGCAGAAGCTCAAGGCTGGCGAGTGCCAGGTCACTCTGCATCCGCGCCCGGCCGATGTGCCGGCACTGAAGAACGACCCGAAACTGAAACTGATCGAAAAGCCGGGCTTCAACCTTGGCTACATCGCCTACAACGTGCGCCACAAACCGTTCGACCAGCTCGAAGTGCGTCAGGCGCTGGACATGGCGGTGAATAAACAAGGGATTCTCAACGCTGTTTACCAGGGTGCCGGTCAACTGGCGGTCAACGCCATGCCGCCGACCCAATGGTCCTACGACACCACGATCAAGGACGCCGCCTACAACCCGGAAAAAGCCAAGGAGTTGCTCAAGGCTGCCGGCGTCAAGGAAGGCACCGAGATCACCCTGTGGGCCATGCCGGTGCAGCGTCCATACAACCCGAACGCCAAACTGATGGCCGAAATGCTCCAGGCTGACTGGGCCAGGATCGGTCTGAAAGTGAAGATCGTCAGCTACGAATGGGGCGAATACATCAAACGCACCAAGAATGGCGAACACGACATCAGCCTGATCGGCTGGACCGGCGACAACGGGGATCCGGACAACTGGCTCGGCACGCTGTACAGCTGCGACGCCATTGGCGGCAACAACTACTCCATGTGGTGCGACCCGGCTTACGACAAGCTGATCAAGGAGGCCAAGGTCGTCACCGACCGCGACCAGCGCACCGTGCTTTACAAACAGGCCCAGCAGTTGCTCAAGCAGCAAGTGCCGATCACGCCTGTCGCCCACTCGACGGTCAACCAGCCGTTAAGCGCCAGGATCGAAGGATTCAAGGTCAGCCCCTTCGGTCGCAACGTGTTTTCGGGTGTCAGCATCGATTAAACAAAAAACCGACTAGCCGCAACGCTGAGGAGGCCGTCTACCTCCTCACGCAAGCGCTTTGCCGAAATTCGCCAATCAGGCCTTTTGCAAACGTTTGCGATGTGTGAATGAGTTCTAAAACCAAAAACCGGCCAACCCAAAAAAGCCGGCATAAAAAGAAAGTAAAGGAGCTTCACCCATGAAACTGAGCAGCACCGCGATACTGGCTCTGGCCATCAGCAGCATCACCGCCACGGCTTATGCCGAGGAACAGAGCCAGGCGTACACCCCGGTTACCGTCAACGAGCAGAGCGCCCAGGCTGAAGCCACCGGTTTCCTCGAAGGCTCCAAGATCAGCGGCACGACCCGTAACTGGTACGCCAACGAGCAACTGAAACGTGGCGGCAAGTTCACCTACCGTAAAGACGGTGTCGCGACCCCGACCGATCGTCGTATCAACTGGGTGCAGGGCACCATCGTCAACTACACCTCCGGCTTCACTCAGGGCACCGTCGGTGTCAGCACTGAAGTGGCCGCGTACAACGCCGTTGCCCTGGAGCGCGATCGCAAGGATCTGGCCTCCAACAATGGTGGCGCACCGGGTTCGCGTCCAGGCGCAGGCAACAACCGTACGCTGACCAAAGAAGGCGGCGACGCTGAAGGTCAGTGGAGCAAACTGGGCCTGGCCAACGTCAAGTTCCGCGTTTCCAACACCACGCTGACCGCCGGTCGCCAGAACTTCAGCACGCCAATCGTCGACACCATCGGCAACCGTGCGCTGCCTTCGAGCTTTGAAGGTGTCAGCCTGCACAGCGAAGAGCTGAACAACCTGTCGTTCGACGCCGGCAGCTTCGACCGCGTATCGCCGCGTACCGAAGAGAGCCTGTCGAAATTCCGCTCCGAGTACACCAACAACAGCGCCGAGACCGATCGCGTGAGCATCGTCGGCCTGAACTACCAGCCGCTGAAAAGCCTGAAGACCAGCCTGTACGCTTCCAAGGTTGAAGACTTCTGGAACCAGTACTACTTCGGCGCCACCCACGAACTGGGTGACAGCAACGTCGTAAGCCTGACCACCGGCCTGAACTACTACAAGACCGTCGATACCGGCAAAAAAGAGATGGGCAACATCGACAACGACACCTACTCCCTGTCGTTTGGTCTGACCCACCAGGCCCACAGCCTGACCTTCTCGTACCAGGAAATTAACGGTAACGAGTACTTCGACTACCTGCACGAAACCAACGGCATCTACCTGGCCAACTCCCTGCTGTCCGACTTCAACGGCCCGAACGAGAAATCCTTCCAGGTCGCCTACGGTCTGAACATGGCCGAATACGGCGTGCCAGGCCTGAAGTTCAACATCTACCAGGCTCGCGGCTGGGGCATCGACGGTACTCACTACACCGGCACTGCGTATGACGTGAAAAACATGGACGGCGAGCACCACTACGAATACGGCATCGGTGCAACCTACGCCGTACAGAGCGGCCCACTCAAGGCCACCACCATCCGTGGCACCTACACCGCTCACCGCGCCAGCGAAAACCAGGCTGACGGCAGCATCAACGAGTTCCGTCTCGTGACCACCGTACCATTCAACATCCTGTAAAAACGCACGCCGACGGCTGACTCAGTGACGAGTCGGCCGTTCGGCTTTTTGTCTTCAACCGATTGCAGAGGGTTCTTGATGAAAATGCTTCCCCTACGTGCGGCCATCGCTGCCGCGTTGCTGAGTGTCGCTGTCGGCGTCTCGGCCAAACCCTTGGTGGTCTGCACCGAAGCCAGCCCGGAAGGCTTCGATATGGTCCAGTACACGACTGCAGTCACTGCCGACGCGGTGGCCGAAACCATCTTCAACCGTCTGGCCGACTTCAAGCCAGGCACCACTGAAGTGATCCCGGCGCTTGCCGAGTCCTGGGACATCAGCGACGACGGCCTGACCTACACGTTCCACCTGCGCAAAGGCGTCAAATTCCACACCACCGAATACTTCAAGCCGACTCGCGACATGAACGCCGACGACGTGGTCTGGAGCTTCCAGCGTCAGCTGGACCCGAATCACCCGTGGCACAAGCTGTCGAGCGTGGGCTTCCCGTACTTTGAAAGCATGGGCTTCAAGGAACTGCTGAAGAGCGTCGAGAAAGTCGACGACAACACGGTCAAGTTCACCCTGACCCGCCGCGAAGCGCCGTTCCTGGCCGACATCGCCATGGCGTTCTCCTCGATCTACCCGGCCGAATACGCCGACCAGTTGCTCAAGGCCAACAAGACCGGCGACCTGAACAACAAGCCGGTCGGCACTGGCCCGTTCGTCTTCCAGCGCTACAACAAGGACGCCCAGGTTCGCTTCAAGGCCAACCCGGACTATTTCCGTGGCAAGCCGCCGGCTGATGCCCTGATTCTGGCCATCGCCACCGACAACAACGTTCGCCTGCAGAAACTCAAGGCCAACGAGTGCCAGGTCGCGCTGTATCCGAAGCCGGACGACATCCCGAGCATCAAGAAAGACGACAAGCTGAAAGTCGATGAAATGGACGCGATGACCGTCTCCTACATCGCCATGAACACCCAGCACAAATACATCAGCGACGTGCGGGTGCGTAAAGCGATCGACATCGCCTTCGACAAGGCCGCCTACGTCAACGCACTGTTCGGCAAGGGCAACGCGTCGGTCGCGGTCAACCCGTACCCGCCGACCCTGCTGGGCTACAACCACGACCTGAAGAACCCGCCACGTGACCTCGACAAGGCCCGCGCCCTGCTCAAGGAAGCCGGTGTACCGGAAGGCACCACGTTCACCCTGTTCACCCGCAACGGCGGCGGCCCGACCAACCCGAACCCGATGCTGGGCGCGCAAATGATGCAGGCTGACCTGGCGAAAGTCGGGATCAAGATCGACATCCGCGTGATGGAATGGGGCGAAATGCTCAAACGAGCCAAGGCCGGCGAACACGATATGGTTTCGGCCGGATGGGCGGGCGACAACGGCGACCCGGATAACTTCCTGACGCCTATGCTCAGTTGCGAAGCCGCCAAGAACGGCGAAAACTACGCTCGCTGGTGCAACGAGAAATTCCAGACCCTGCTCGACGAAGCACGGGCTAAAGTAGATCCGGCCGAACGCGCCAAACTGTACGAAGAAGCCCAGGCCATCTTCAATCAGGACCAGCCGTGGATCAGCATGGCCCACACCCGGATGTTCACCGCAATGCGCAACAACGTAGAGGGTTATCACATCAGCCCTCTGACAACCAATAACTTCGCCACCACCCAGGTGAAGTAGATAAGAAACTCCCGGCCTCCCTGACCCCAGGGTCGCCGGGCACGCCTAACCGGCTGATGAGGTACCACACAAGATGTTTAGTTTTATTGCCCGCCGACTGGGGTTGTTGATCCCCACGTTTTTCGGCATCACCTTGCTGACTTTCGCGTTGATTCGCATGATTCCCGGCGACCCCGTGGAAGTGATGATGGGCGAACGTCGGGTCGACCCCGAAATGCACGCTCAGGCAATGGAACGCCTCGGTCTGAACAAGCCGCTGTACGCCCAGTACCTGGACTACGTCGGCAAACTGGCCCATGGCGATCTCGGCGAATCCCTGCGCACCCGTGAGAGCGTATGGACCGAGTTCACCTCCCTCTTCCCGGCGACCCTGGAATTGTCCATGGCCGCCCTGCTGTTCGCCGGCATCCTGGGCCTTCTGGCCGGGGTGATCGCGGCCCTCAAGCGAGGATCCCTGTTCGACCACGGGGTGATGGGCATCTCCCTGGCGGGGTATTCGATGCCGATCTTCTGGTGGGGCCTGATCCTCATCATGTTCTTCTCGGTAAGCCTGGGCTGGACCCCGGTGTCCGGGCGGATCGATCTGCTCTACGACATCGAGCCGCGCACCGGTTTCATGCTGATCGACACCCTGCTCGCCGATGACATGGGCGCGTTCCTCGATGCGCTGCATCACCTGATCCTGCCGGCCATCGTGCTCGGCACCATTCCGCTGGCGGTGATCGCGCGGATGACCCGTTCGTCGATGCTCGAAGTGCTGCGTGAAGACTACATCCGTACCGCCAAGGCCAAAGGCCTGTCGCCGTCGCGCGTAGTGTTCGTGCACGGTCTGCGCAACGCGCTGATCCCGGTGCTGACCGTGGTCGGCCTGCAAGTCGGCACCCTGCTGGCCGGTGCGGTACTGACCGAAACCATCTTCTCGTGGCCCGGCATCGGCAAGTGGCTGATCGAAGCCATCGGCGCCCGGGACTACCCGGTCGTGCAGAACGGCATCCTGCTGATCGCCTGCCTGGTGATCCTGGTCAACTTCGTGGTGGACATCCTCTACGGCTTTGCCAACCCACGCATCCGTCATCAGCGCTGAGGACAATATCCATGAGCACTCCAACTTCCTCAGTAGCCACCGCCGCCACCGCTGCGGATCAAAGCCTGCTGTACCCATCGCCGTACAAAGAATTCTGGCAAGCGTTCTCCAAGAACAAGGGCGCCGTTGCCGGCCTGTTGTTCATGTTGCTGGTGATTTTCTGCGCGATCTTCGCGCCGTGGGTTGCCCCGCATAACCCGAGCGAGCAATACCGTGACTTCCTGCTGACGCCACCGGCGTGGCTGGAAGGTGGGCAGATGCAATTCCTGCTCGGCACCGATGAATTGGGCCGCGACCTGCTGTCGCGTCTGATCCAGGGTTCGCGCCTGTCGCTGCTGATCGGCCTGTCGTCGGTGGTGATGTCGCTGATCCCGGGGATTCTGCTGGGTCTGTTCGCAGGCTTTTTCCCGAAAATGATTGGCCCGACCATCATGCGTCTGATGGACATCATGCTGGCCCTGCCGTCGCTGCTGCTGGCCGTGGCGATCGTCGCCATCCTCGGCCCTGGCCTGATCAACACCGTGATCGCCATCGCCGTGGTTTCGCTGCCGTCCTACGTACGTCTGACCCGCGCTGCGGTGATGGGCGAACTGAACCGCGACTACGTGACCGCCGCACGCCTGGCCGGTGCCGGCCTGCCACGCCTGATGTTCATCACTGTGCTGCCGAACTGCATGGCACCGCTGATCGTTCAGGCAACCCTGAGCTTTTCCTCGGCGATCCTCGACGCCGCCGCCCTGGGCTTCCTCGGCCTCGGCGTACAGCCGCCAACCCCTGAGTGGGGCACGATGCTGGCTTCGGCCCGCGACTACATCGAACGCGCCTGGTGGGTCGTGAGTCTGCCTGGCTTGACCATTTTGCTCAGCGTGCTGGCAATCAACTTGATGGGCGACGGCCTGCGCGATGCGCTGGACCCGAAACTCAAGAACGCCGCCTGAGGAGATTCCCATGTCACTGTTAGAAATCAAGAATCTCAACGTTCGCTTCGGCGACAAGAACGCCACACCGGTGGTCGACGGCCTCGACCTCAAAGTGGACAAGGGCGAAGTCCTGGCCATCGTGGGCGAATCGGGTTCCGGCAAGTCCGTGACCATGATGGCGCTGATGGGCCTGATCGAGCACCCGGGGATCGTGACTGCCGACTCCCTGAGTTTCGACGGCAAAGACATGCTCAAGCTGAGCAATCGCCAGCGTCGGCAGATCGTCGGCAAAGACCTGTCCATGGTGTTCCAGGACCCGATGACCGCGCTCAACCCGAGCTACACCGTCGGTTTCCAGATCGAAGAAGTGCTGCGCCTGCACCTGAAAATGTCCGGCAAGCAAGCGCGTAAACGTGCGATCGAACTGCTGGAAAAGGTTGAAATCCCGGGTGCCTCCAGCCGCATGGACGCCTATCCGCACCAACTGTCCGGCGGCATGAGCCAGCGTGTGGCAATTGCCATGGCCATTGCCGGCGAGCCGAAACTGCTGATCGCGGACGAACCGACCACCGCCCTCGACGTGACGATTCAGGCGCAGATCATGGACCTGCTGCTGGCGTTGCAGAAAGAGCAGAACATGGGCCTGGTGCTGATCACCCACGACCTCGCCGTCGTGGCTGAAACCGCCCAGCGCGTGTGCGTGATGTACGCCGGTCAAGCCGTTGAAGTCGGTCAGGTGCCGCAATTGTTCGACATCCCGGCCCACCCGTACAGCGAAGCGCTGCTCAAGGCGATTCCGGAACACAGCCAGGGTGCCGAGCGTCTGGCGACCCTGCCGGGCATCGTTCCCGGCCGCTACGACCGTCCGCAAGGCTGCCTGTTGTCGCCACGCTGCCCGTACGTGCAGGACAGCTGCCGCGCGCAGCGTCCGACCCTTGACCCGAAAAGCCACAGCCTCGCCCGCTGCTTCTACCCGTTGAACCAGGAGGTGGCGTAATGGCCGTCGTACTTACCGCCCGCGACCTGACCCGTCACTACGAAGTCTCCCGTGGCCTGTTCAAGGGCCACGCGACCGTACGCGCCCTCAACGGTGTGTCGTTCGAACTGGAAGCCGGCAAGACCCTCGCCGTTGTGGGCGAGTCGGGCTGCGGCAAATCCACCCTGGCCCGTGCCCTGACCCTGATCGAGGAGCCGTCGTCCGGTTCCCTGAAAATCGCCGGCCAGGAAGTGGCCGGGGCCGACAAGGCCCAGCGCAAGCAACTGCGCAAAGACGTGCAGATGGTGTTCCAGAGCCCGTACGCCTCGTTGAACCCACGGCAGAAGATCGGTGATCAACTGGCCGAGCCGCTGCTGATCAACACCAACCTGTCGGCCGCCGAACGTCGCGAGAAAGTCCAGGCGATGATGAAGCAGGTCGGCTTGCGTCCCGAGCACTATCAGCGCTATCCGCACATGTTCTCCGGCGGTCAGCGTCAGCGTATCGCGCTGGCCCGAGCGATGATGCTGCAACCGAAAGTGCTGGTGGCGGACGAACCGACTTCGGCGCTGGACGTATCGATCCAGGCGCAGGTGCTGAACCTGTTCATGGACATGCAGCAGGAGTTCAACACCGGTTACGTGTTCATCTCGCACAACCTGGCGGTGGTGCAGCACGTGGCCGATGACGTGATGGTGATGTACCTCGGCCGCCCGGTGGAAATCGGTCCGAAGGATGACATCTACGCCCGTCCTCTGCATCCGTACACCCAGGCGCTGCTATCGGCGACTCCGACCATCCATCCGGATCCGGACAAGCCGAAAATCAAAATCGTCGGCGAGTTGCCAAACCCGCTGAACCCGCCACCGGGTTGCGCGTTCCACAAGCGCTGCCCGTACGCGACCGAACGTTGCAGCGCAGAAGAGCCGGCCCTGCGCCAGCTCGACACCCGTCAGGTAGCGTGCCACTACGCCGAGCAGTTCCTCGACGGCGCGGCATAAAAAACCCGCCCTGTTGCCGGGGCGGGTCGTTCAAGCGTTGACCAAACCTCTTCTTCTTCGATTGCGCATCAGTCGGGGAAGAAGGGGTTTTCTTTTGTCTGCAATCTACGTCTGGCTGTCGCCATCATCCGGATCATCGGTATCCGGCTCGTCGGTGGTCGAGTCGTCATCGTCCTTGCTGCCGCCCTGATCCTGATCACCCGGTTCGGACTCGGACTTGGCGAGCATGATCACCGCTGCGTGGCCATGGGTAGCGTTAAAACCTTGCGGTGGGCCGCCAGTACTCGCCCATGCCGCCGTGGTGCCGAGCGTCAGCATCACCAAAACCTTAAGCAACAACACTATGCGTTGAAAAATGCTCATGAGCGTTTCCATCCTTTCGTGATTGAAGCCAGAGTGCCGATCCGGCGCTGAATAAAATCTAGTTCCGATCAGCCGGGTTCACCAGATAGGACGCTAACCAATGCCCATAATTGCTGCGGGTGGACAGACCGCTTTCGAATAACCTCCATAACCGGATCAGCTAAGCGAGGCGGCCTTGCGGGTTTGCAAGGGCTGCTTGCCCGTCACCTGCAAACGGGTCGCCAGATACACCAACGGGACGGACATCAGCGCCAGCGCCGCACTGGCCACCCAGACGCTGTGACCACCGAACTGCCCGTAAAGCTGACCGCTCAGCACCGGTGACAGCAGCGCGCTCGCACTCCAGGCCATGAAAAACAGACCAAAGTACTGACCGCTTTTTCCGCGTTGCGCATGCTGCATGACCAGCACATTCAGCGGCGGCATGAACAGCGCTTCACCGAGGGTCCAGACCACCGTCGACAGGCAGGCATAAAACAAACCGGAACCCAGCGGCAACATGCCGAGCCCGACCGCCAGCAGTATGCAGCCGGCAATCAATGGCCGACACGAGCCCCAGCGTTCGCCCCAATGCGAGATTGGAATCTGCAACACCACGACAAGGACTGCGTTGATTGCGAACTGCCAGCCAATGGCCTCGGTACTCAAGCGATAGTAATCGCGCAGGTAGTTGCCGAGCGTGCTGTAGACCGTGTCGAACGCCATGCCGAGCAGGACGGTCGCCGCCAGCAGCCAGAGGAATGGCTTGTCGCGATACGGCAGGCCGGAGCCAGTCTGCGCCTCAGGTGTTTCTTGCGGGACAAGCATCGGTCGTCGCCAGGTCGTGCGGACAAACCAGAGCAACGCCACCAGCGTCAGCGCCGCACTGATGAAGAACACCCAGCGAAAATCCGTCTGCGCCAGCACACCGCCCGCGATACCGGCGGCGGCCATCCCGAGGTTTCGCGCGATACGGCTCAAGGCCTGCGCCCGTGGGCGCTGCGCAACCTCGCAATACTCCATGATCAAGCGTTGATGCAGCGTACGGATCGCGCCGTCGATCGTACCGCTGAGCAACAGCAGCCCGGCCAGCAACGGCACCTGCGTGACCAGCCCGAGCCCGAGCAGCACCCACGCTGAAACGAAGAACAGCGCCGCCGTCAGCCGAGCGGTGCGGACATGGTCACTGAGCAAGCCGCCCAGCATCGAACCGATCAACAGCCCGCCGCCGTACGCCGCCAACAGCCAGCCAACGGTCTCGATGGCGAAGCCCAGTTCCTGACGCAGATACAGCGCCATGAACAGCTTGACCATGCTGCTCAGGCGATTGATGAACAAAAGCGCCGCCAGCACCCAGGCCATGGTGCTGAAGTAACCGTCGAGTCGCAGCAGATGAATCAACCGACCGGTCATTACCTTGATCCCTCCTTGATCATTCTTCGCCGCAGGTTCGCACCCGGATCAAATGGACCCGCCCATACTCAATCAACAGGCAAAAAAAAGCCCACTGTTTTATCAGTGGGCTTTCGGGCGTCACCGGTCAGCGCTTAGTGGTGCTCACGCGTCGCACGGAATTTCACGTCCGGCCAGCGCTCTTCCATCAGGGCCAGGTTGACGCGGGTCGGAGCGAGGTAGGTCAGGTGACCGCCGCCGTCCAGTGCCAGGTTTTCCACAGCCTTGTTGGAGAATTCCTCAAGTTTCTTCTTGTCGCCGCATTCGATCCAGCGCGCGGAGTACACGGTGATCGGCTCGTAGGAGCACTCGACCTTGTATTCCTCTTTCAGGCGGCTGGCGACCACATCGAACTGCAGCACACCGACGGCGCCGAGGATGATGTCGTTGCTGCGCTCCGGGAAGAACACCTGGGTCGCGCCTTCTTCGGCCAGCTGTTGCAGGCCCTGGCGCAGTTGCTTGGATTTCAGCGGATCGCGCAGGCGTACGCGGCGGAACAGTTCCGGGGCGAAGTGCGGGATACCGGTGAAGCCCAGGCTTTCGCCTTCGCTGAAGGTGTCGCCGATCTGGATCGTGCCGTGGTTGTGCAGACCGATGATGTCGCCGGCGTACGCCTCTTCCAGTTGCTCACGCTCGGAGGAGAAGAACGTCAGGGCGTCGCCGATGCGCACGTCCTTGCCGGTGCGCACGTGGCGCATCTTCATGCCTTTCTCGTACTTGCCGGAGCAGATACGCATGAAGGCGATACGGTCGCGGTGTTTCGGGTCCATGTTCGCCTGGATCTTGAAGATGAAGCCCGAGAACTTCTCTTCCACCGGCTCCACGGTGCGCTCGTTGGCCACACGGGCCAGCGGACGCGGTGCCCAGTCGACCACGGCGTCGAGAACGTGGTCGACACCGAAGTTACCCAGCGCCGTACCGAAGAACACCGGGGTCAGCTGACCGTCGAGGAACTCCTGCTGATTGAACTCGTGGCAGGCGCCCTGCACCAGTTCCAGCTGTTCGAGAAAACGATCGTACTCGTCGCCCAGGTGTGCGCGGGCTTCGTCGGAGTCAAGCTTCTCGATGATCTTGGTTTCGGTGCGTTCGTGACCGTGACCGGCGGTGTAGACAATGATGTAGTCGTCGGCGAGGTGGTACACGCCCTTGAAGTCGCGGTAGCAACCGATCGGCCAGGTGATCGGCGCAGCCTTGATCTTCAGGACGGCTTCGATCTCGTCGAGCAGTTCGATCGGGTCGCGGATGTCACGGTCGAGTTTGTTGATGAAGCTGACGATCGGCGTGTCACGCAGACGGCAGACGTCCATCAGCGCGATGGTACGTGGCTCTACACCTTTACCGCCGTCGAGGACCATCAAGGCCGAGTCCACCGCCGTCAGGGTGCGGTAAGTATCTTCGGAGAAGTCTTCGTGGCCCGGGGTGTCGAGCAGGTTGATCATGTGTTCGCGATACGGGAACTGCATGACCGACGTGGTAATCGAGATGCCCCGCTGCTTTTCCATCTCCATCCAGTCGGATGTCGCGTGGCGGTCGGATTTACGGGATTTCACCGTACCGGCCACCGCAATCGCCTTGCCCATCAGCAAGAGCTTTTCGGTGATGGTGGTTTTACCGGCATCGGGGTGGGAAATAATGGCGAAAGTGCGGCGTTTCGCGACTTCGGCGGCCTGGTTGGTCATGGGAAATCGCCTGGCGGTGATTCAAAAAAGGGCCGCGATTATAGCCCAAGTCAACGCAATAACCGAACCGTTGAGCACATTAAGGGTGGCCAAATGCTGCCGTGGATGGGAACCTTTTAAAGCACGGAGACGTCCATCCCCTGTTACGACTTTTCGTCAGGGGCTGAAAAATCAGCAAGTTAGCCTGACGAGGCTGCGCTCATGGCTCGCTTTCAGACCGCTGTTGCCGGTGCTGAGGGAGCTGCTTCTCGCGAACGTTATTTTCCCGGCAGCCAGGCATGGCATGCCACTCGGGACGGCGTTCGCCGACTATAAAAAAGGAGTCCGCCTGTGGCTATCCGCTATGGCAAAGGGCTGATGGGAGGTGCGGTGGTGATCGCGCTCCTGGCCCTGCTGGTCCACTGGATCGGCATCAACACGATCGAACACTACCGCGACGATTTGTTGTTTTACCTGCAAGCTCATCTGATTCTCGTCCTCGCTTCAATGCTGGCCGCCCTTGTCGTGGGCATCCCCGCCGGTATCTTCCTGAGCCGTCCGACCATGGTCGGCCGCGCCGAACGCTTCATGCAGATCTTCAACATCGGTAACACCGTGCCACCGCTGGCCGTACTGGCGATTGCCCTGGGGATTCTCGGCATCGGCAGTGGTCCGGCGATCTTCGCCCTGTTCCTCGCCTCGCTTTTGCCGATTGTGCGCAACACCTACGAAGGCCTGAAAAACGTCCAGGGCTCGCTGAAAGAAGCCGCAACCGGCATCGGCATGACCCCGAGTCAGGTGCTGTGGCAGGTCGAATTACCCAACGCCGTGCCGATCATCATCGGCGGTGTGCGCGTGGCGCTGGCGATCAACGTCGGTACTGCGCCGCTGGCCTTCCTGATCGGAGCCAACAGCCTCGGCAGCCTGATTTTCCCCGGCATCGCCCTGAACAATCAGCCGCAACTGCTGCTCGGCGCCGCGTGCACCGCGCTGCTGGCCCTGCTGCTCGATGGCGTGGTCACCCTCGCCAGCCGTCTCTGGCTGGAACGCGGTTTGCGCCCGTCTTAAGGCTTCGGCAAAGGAATATTCATGAAACGACTTAGCTTGATTCTAGGCTGCGCCCTGCTGTTCGCAGGATTTGCCCAGGCGGCGGACAAGCCGCTCATTCGCCTCGGCGCCCGGGTATTCACCGAGCAGACCCTGCTCGCGGAAATCACCGCCCAATACCTGCGCAGCAAAGGTTACGACGCGCAGATCACCGGTGGTCTGGGCAGCAACCTGGCCCGCAGCGCCCACGAAAGCGGGCAACTGGACATGCTCTGGGAATACACCGGCGTGTCGCTGGTGGCCTACAACCATGTCACCGAAAAACTCGACAGCGAACAGTCCTACGCCCGAGTGAAAGAACTCGACGCGAAAAAAGGCCTGGTCTGGCTCACGCCGTCGAAATTCAGCAACACCTACGCCCTCGCCCTGCCAAAAAAGGTCGCTGAGCAATATCCGCAGATCAGCAACATCAGTCAGCTGAACGATGTTTTGCGTACTGAAGCCAAAACCAATCACCTGGTCGCGCTGGACACCGAGTTCGCCAACCGCTCCGACGGTCTGGACGGCATGGTCAAGCTGTACGACATGAACCTGACCCGCCAGAACATCCGGCAGATGGACGCGGGGCTGGTCTACACCGCACTGCGCAACGGGCAAGTGTTCGCCGGTCTGGTCTACACCACCGACGGTCGCCTCAACGCGTTCGGGCTGAAGCTGCTGGAAGACGACAAGCATTACTTTCCGGACTACACCGCTGCGCCAGTCGTGCGTCAGGCCTACCTCGACGCCCACCCGCAACTGGCGGAGCAACTCAAGCCGCTGGCCGAATTGTTCGACGACGAAACCATGCGCCAGCTCAACGCGCGGGTCGACGTTGATCACGAGAGCCCGTCGAAAGTCGCTGCCGATTTCCTGCGCCAGCATCCATTGAACTAAAGGAGGAAAAGTCATGGAATTCCTGAACGCCTTTTCCCACCTTGACTGGCAGCAGGTGATGCACCTGACCTGGCAGCACATCACGCTGGTCGGCATCGCCGTCAGCCTTGCGATTCTCATCGGCGTGCCGCTGGGCATTCTGATGACGCGTTTCCCGAGCCTCGCCGGTCCCTTGCAGGCCAGCGCCACGGTGCTGCTGACCGTGCCATCGATTGCGTTGTTCGGCCTGCTGCTGCCGTTCTACTCGAAATTCGGCCAGGGCCTCGGCCCGATGCCGGCGATCACCGCCGTGTTCCTTTATTCACTGCTGCCGATCATGCGCAACACCTACCTCGCCCTGACCGGTGTCGAGCCGGGCATCCGCGAAGCCGCACGCGGCATCGGCATGACCTTCGGCCAGCGCCTGCGCATGGTCGAGTTGCCGATTGCAGTGCCGGTGATCCTCGCCGGCGTGCGCACCGCCGTGGTGATGAACATCGGCGTGATGACCATCGCCGCAACCATCGGCGCCGGCGGTCTTGGCGTGTTGATCCTCGCCTCCATCAGCCGCAGCGACATGTCGATGCTGATCGTCGGCGCGCTGCTGGTCAGTCTCCTGGCGATCTTCGCCGACCTGTTTTTGCAGTGGCTGCAACGCTCTTTGACTCCAAAAGGATTACTCAAATGATCGAACTTCAAAACCTCAGCAAGACCTTCCAAAGCAACGGCAAAGATGTGAAAGCCGTGGACTCGGTGAGCCTGACCGTCAATGAAGGCGAAATCTGCGTATTCCTCGGGCCATCGGGCTGTGGCAAAAGCACCACGCTGAAAATGATCAACCGCCTGATCAAGCCGACCTCCGGCAAGATCCTGATCAACGGCGAAGACACCACCGACCTCGACGAAGTGACCCTGCGTCGCAACATCGGCTACGTGATCCAGCAGATCGGTCTGTTCCCGAACATGACCATCGAAGAGAACATCGTGGTGGTGCCGAAACTGCTCGGCTGGGACAAACAGAAATGCCACGACCGCGCCCGCGAACTGATGAGCATGATCAAGCTTGAGCCCAAGCAATATCTGCATCGTTATCCGCGTGAATTGTCCGGCGGCCAGCAGCAACGGATCGGCGTGATCCGTGCACTGGCAGCGGATGCACCGCTGTTGCTGATGGACGAACCGTTCGGTGCGGTCGACCCGATCAACCGCGAGATGATCCAGAACGAGTTCTTCGAAATGCAGCGCGCGCTGAACAAGACCGTGATCATGGTCAGCCACGACATCGATGAAGCGATCAAGCTCGGCGACAAGATCGCAATCTTCCGCGCCGGCAAGCTGTTGCAGATCGACCACCCAGACACACTGCTCGCTCATCCGGCCGACGACTTTGTCAGCAACTTCGTCGGCCAGGACAGCACGCTCAAACGCCTGCTGCTGGTGAAGGCCGAAGATGCGGCAGACAACGCGCCGTCGGTCAGCCCGGAAACCCCGGTGGCCGATGCGCTGGAATTGATGGACGAACATGACCGTCGCTATGTGGTGGTCACCTGTGCCGAGAACAAGGCACTGGGGTATGTACGACGTCGCGACTTGCACCGCCAGACCGGCACCTGCGCGCAGTTCCTGCGCGAATTCAATGCCACTGCGGCCTATGACGAACACCTGCGCATCCTGTTGTCGCGCATGTACGAGTTCAATCGGGCGTGGCTGCCAGTGATGGATGCCGAGCGGGTGTTTCTTGGGGAGGTGACTCAGGAGTCGATTGCCGAGTATTTGAGCTCCGGCAAGTCCCGTGGGGGCAAAACCAGCATCGTGTCGCCGGCGGAAGTTGCGGTGGCGTGAAGAACGGGCTGTAAAAAAGGGCGGTGCTTGTGGGTAAGCACCGCCCTTTTTTGTTCAGGAGGAAATGGCCTGATCGGCGGGGATGAATTCAAACTTCGCGTCGTTCGTTTGAACCTGTGGAAGCGTCATACGTATCATCGGTACCCAGATTCCGGTTTGCGTCTTGAAATCCCGTTGGTCGTATTGCGCATCGACCTTGCCGGTATCGTTGAGGTAGAAAACGGCCATGATCGGCAATACCGCGCCTTTGCCCTGCCCCCAGTTTTCCAGTCTGAACTCGTTTTGTGTATTGAAAGCAAACGTCCCCCCTTGCCCTTGAGCCTTGATCGCCTCATTGAATGCTTCGGTGGCCTTTTCATTCAGAACATCGCGAACATCAAATCCGCACAGGTATCCGTACTTGTTCGGCTGGCTGTTGTAGTGGACGATATATTGCGCAGCCGTATTAATGTTCTGCGCCTGACATGGAGAACTGCTGGGGACGCCAGGGGTTTCTCCGCAACCACTATTGGTTCGCGAGGTTGTTGCGCCATCTACTGGAAAAAAACACAGAACTTCCGGCTCAATCTTTCCGGTAGGCTTATAAAAGTAAGGATTGAAAATAAAACCGTTGTTGTAGCCGAATACCAACTTTTTGAACTTGGCTTCTTTGCTCAGCCAGGAAAAGGAAACACCCGTGGAGTTTGGGTTCGGATCCCAAAAATGGAAGGCAGTAGAATGCTGTGTCGCTCGCAGCATTACACCGCTGCACAGGAACTTCGGTGCTCTGGGGTTGGCCCGGCACATAGAGATAGCAACATTATTGTAGTACTGCGTTAAATAATCCGCTGTCTCAGGCCCAGTATAGGACTGTGTTGCTCCCGCACTTGCGGACTGCACAGTTTGCGAATTTTTGTCGGTCGTAACATTCGGAGCAAGATCATGAGTCACACATCCAGAAAGCAACAAAACAACTATCCACACTAATAGCCTGTTCATTTTCCCTGCCTCCACAAAGCTATAAGCCACATCAAAGATTGAACTTCTACCGTGCAAAAACGTGCACCTTCAAGCTCATCTTTCGGAATGGCATCCAAATAAATCCAGCACGACGACTGTGCAATCACCTTAATAACAATTCAGAAATTAAGCACCTGTCAGAACTGACAGTAGGTAAAAGGCCAGCCATATCTTTTCGAAATCAAAACAGGCTGGGCTATAGCCAGATTGCGATTGAGTGCCAAGCGAATGATGCTCGGCGAGGTCACCCAGGAATCGACTGCGGCGTAACTGAGTTCAGGTCGTTCACGCGGAATGAAGACCAATATTGTGTCGCCAGCCGAGGCGGCGGCCTGATCAAAAGCAAAAGTGCTGTTCACAAGCCCTTTTTTCGACCGCCGGAACAAGAAAGCCGTGATTTTTTTGCCGACGATGAGCCGGCAAGAAATATCAACACATCAGAAGGCTGAGCCCGGCCGAAGATGTCAGCCCAAACCAGCAACTTCCCTCTCAACTTCCCTTCTCGCTGCCAACGTCGCCGATGTTGAAGTGATCGTACTTACCGGAGAGTTGGCACACATCAGCTTCGAACGTGCAGGTATTTTTAACACCTGAAAATTATTGCGGAACATCTGACCGTCATCTCGGTCGGCTACAAAGAGTGATATCCGCGACGCACGTCAGAAGCGTGCAAAAACGCGACATTTTTAGTTGATCTCAGGCCCCTCACGCCCTAAAGTTCGCGCCGAACGTCCATGCTGGAAACGATCCATCCGGCTCAAGTACTGACGACGAGACAGCAAGGCCAAGGGCAACGACCCATGGCCTTTTTGCTTTCGGCGACATGCCTTGGGAAGTAGGCGAACCAAAGTGGGGATACGGAGGGCGTTCATTTGCACCCATTGTTTTTACGAGTTTGCCCATAGGAGCTCCCAGCATGTCGATCCAGGTCGAAGACTATTTCGCGCGCGCCACTTTTGACAAAATGAAGGCGTTCGCCGACAAACAGGAAACCCCGTTCGTGGTGATCGACACCGCGATGATCGCCCAGGCCTACGATGACCTGCGCGCCGGTTTCGAATTCGCCAAGGTCTACTACGCGGTCAAGGCCAACCCGGCCGTCGAGATCATCGACCTGCTCAAAGAGAAAGGTTCGAGCTTCGACATCGCCTCGATCTATGAGCTGGACAAAGTGCTGGGCCGTGGCGTCAGCCCGGACCGCATCAGCTACGGCAACACCATCAAGAAATCCAAGGACATCCGCTACTTCTACGAGAAGGGCGTGCGTCTGTTCTCCACCGACTCCGAAGCCGACCTGCGCAACATCGCCAAGGCTGCGCCGGGCTCGAAAATCTACGTGCGCATCCTGACCGAAGGCTCGACCACGGCTGACTGGCCACTGTCGCGCAAATTCGGCTGCCAGACCGACATGGCCATGGACCTGCTGATCCTCGCCCGCGACCTGGGCCTGGTGCCTTACGGCATCTCGTTCCACGTCGGCTCGCAACAGCGTGACATCAGCGTATGGGACGCGGCGATCGCCAAGGTCAAAGTGATCTTCGAGCGCCTGAAAGAAGAAGACGGCATCCACCTGAAGCTGATCAACATGGGCGGCGGCTTCCCGGCCAACTACATCACCCGCACCAACAGCCTGGAAACCTACGCCGAAGAGATCATCCGCTTCCTGAAGGAAGACTTCGGTGATGACCTGCCGGAAATCATTCTGGAGCCGGGTCGTTCGCTGATCGCCAACGCCGGTATCCTGGTCAGCGAAGTGGTACTGGTTGCACGTAAGTCCCGTACCGCCGTCGAGCGCTGGGTTTATACCGATGTGGGCAAGTTCTCCGGCCTGATCGAAACCATGGACGAAGCGATCAAGTTCCCGATCTGGACCGAGAAAAAAGGCGAGATGGAAGAAGTGGTCATCGCCGGCCCGACCTGCGACAGCGCCGACATCATGTACGAAAACTACAAGTACGGCCTGCCGCTGAACCTGGCGATCGGTGATCGCCTGTACTGGCTGTCGACCGGTGCGTACACCACCAGTTACAGCGCCGTAGAGTTCAATGGCTTCCCGCCGCTGAAATCGTTCTACGTGTAAGCGACGCTTCAACTGAAAAGGCCCATGCATGCATGGGCCTTTTTTATTTGCGCAGCCAAGTCTCAAGGTGATTGATCATCGCCATGAACTCTTCAGCGCCCTCCTTCGAGGCGGCGAGCTGGAAATTCAACTCCCCGAGTTTCGATACACGTTCAGCTCTCAACAACTCATTGAACACAGTATCGATGCGTAAGCCGGTCTCTTCGAGAAACACGCTGAGTTGCGAACTCACGGAAGCCAGTCCGTTAAACAACGCGGCGATATCGGTTTTGTACTCTGCGGCTTTTACGAGCGGATCAGCTGACGACCAAGCGAAGTCCCAGGCTGGTGCTGTACGCGCTTCGCGAAACAACTCCTCGACCACTGTCGGTTGGGTATGACACTGGCACGAGCGATGATCCATCGCCCTGATGAACACCGACTTAAGCCCGAACGACTCGTCATGCACCTCAGCGATGGTGTATTTCAGTTGGCGTATCGCCGCCCTCAGCGAGGAAAACCGAAGTGCCAGTTCGTGAATCAGATCCGGCACATCAGTGGGCGGAAACAACTTCCAGGTTGGCGACCTGGATAAACTGTACAGCTTGAAATCCACCTGACTGAGGGGCTCGTTCCTTGAGGTGTTTTTGATGATTTCCTGAGTCTCAGCGGTGAACAGGGTGAGATCCGCAACATATGTGCTGCACAGGCGTCGAGCGTCTTCAGTACGCTCCCAGAACTCCTGCAAGTAGCGCGCATTGAACCTGGCGTTGTTCAAACGCGAATCGTTGGCCAGTACCGCCATTTGATGACCGATGGCTCTGCGGCGCTCGAACACCAAAGGAATGTTATTGAAGGTTGGGTTCAGAGAGCCCAGGAAATTCGTGTATCGATCCAGTACGCGTCGTTGTGCTGCGGAAAACTCATAGGCAAGTGTATTCATGACTGATCGGGAAGCGGTGGGCAGAACGCCCACCGCCTCGACTCCTTACTGCTGAACCGTTTTCAGATACTGCCGGACGTCGGCAATACGGGCGATGGCAGAAGCCGTTCGCTGCTCGACAGGCTGCGACTTGTCCTGTTTGAAGTCTCGGGCGAAGGACTCGAATACGGCCACCAGATTCGAGAATTCATTCACGTAACTCCAGCGCTCCTCGTCCAGTTGGTCGAGGACTTGCACCAGGTGAATCTTTCCATCGATCTGCGCAATATCGTTGATGTGTTTCTTCAACTGCGCCTTCAGATCAGCCGCTTTTTCCTTGAGTTGGTTGTAAGCCGCCAGCATGTTCAGATAAGAGATCGCCTCACCAATACCCGAGATCATTTTTTTCAAGGTATCAATGGCGAACAACGCGACTTGAACCTGCGGTGGCGCCAGCCCCAGTGCTTTCAGGTTATCCAGCGTCAGCTGGGCTTCCTTACCGATTTTCTCCACCCCGGCTTTCGCAATCAGCTCGAGCGCTTCAGACACCGATTTCATCTGCTTTTCGAAATCGGCGACTTTTTCTTCCGACTTGACCTTCAGGGCTTCCGTGAAGGCCCGGTCCTGCTGCAGCGTTGCAATCCATTGCGCCGACGCCGATCGGTCATAGGCGGTACTCAAGCCGTTGTGCGTCATCTTCAAATCGTCCGCGTGCTCGGAGACGTTCATCGATACATTCTTGAGTTCGCTTTCCATTTCCTCGCGGATTTCATCCGCGTCTTCCGGATATTCGAGAAGTTCGGCCTGAGACATTTTCAGCTTGTTCTGCGCACGCTCCAGATTGATCCCTGTTGTCTGGGCCTGATTACGAAGTTCGAATGTGGCTTTCTGGATAGCCACTGTCAGCCCATTCATTGTGCGGACGGTACCCGGCAGATAGTTGAACTGCTCACCGAGCATTTGCGCAGTGACATTGCTTGTTTGAACGGCAGCCGCGTGGGCACGCAAAGCTGTAACATCAAAATCCGAAGTGGCGGGATGATTACTTGGCGAAAACATCATTGCTTTGCTCCTGAACACCGTAAAACTGCTTCCATACTCTTTATCTGCCGCAGCAAACACGCCCAACAGCTGATCGGAACTCACCTTGATCTGCTCCCACGGATCAATAATGCCGAGAATCTGGTTCTTGAACTTCCTCAAGGAAGTTGCTTCCTGCAGCAGATCAACTTCTTTGACAGATGCAGTGATATAGGTACTCAGTGCATTCCAGACCAGCATCAGGTTTTGCGTGGCGACTTCAGCTTCAATCGCTACATAGCTCAGGTTCTGCAAATCATCGCGCACTTTGTTCAGGGAACTCAGCGTCTGGTTTTTGCTGGCCATTACCTGGTTGGAAGCCTGTTGCTCTGCCTTCAACCTGTTTCGCTCCTTGCGGATTTTTTCGGCCTTGACGCCCTGATAGATGCCGAGAATCAAACCACCGATATTCAGTGCGGCTGCCGACCTGATCGCTTCCTGAACCAACTGATCATATTGCTTGTTCAGTTCATCGATTTCTTTCGAGCGCTGGTCGATTTCGCCCTGCAGGACCTGGATGTCTGCCTGATAGGTATTGCGAGACACAAACTCCAGTCGCAGCTTGATCTCTGGCAGCACGATCTCGCGCATATCAGCGCCAAAACTGTCGAGTTCAGCTCTGACGTGCTCGGCCTTCGCGTGGCACTGCATGACCTTGGCCAGCATGTCGTTGAGGTAGGCCTTGATTTCAGGAACATCACCGGACGGCAAGCCCAGGTCGGGAAGACCCGGAATCGTGCGTTTCAGCTCCAGATACTCTTCCGGCGTATTGATATCGTATTCCTCCAGATACCTGGAGGCTTTCAGGTCTTCGTAGATCTCTACGATGCCTTTACCCGTACGAATAATGCTGCCGGCAAATATTTTCAGGTCGGTCCCGGTGAGCATGATTTTTTCACGCAACGGCGACCAGCGTTTCGCATGATCGTAGGTATAGGTAAATGTCCGCAGAAAGTCCGTTGCCTTGAGCCCAACGCCTCCTGCATCCCCGGCGCCATAGTTCAGATAGGCAATGACATCCGCCAGTCGAACGGGAAGCGACAGCCCCAGCACTTCATACTTGCGCAGGCTGATGATCTGTTCTTTGGTTAATTGAATACCGGTTTCCCGATTGTATTCTTCACCCTCGCCGAGCGAAGCACTTACAAACATTCGAGGTGCCTTTGCGGCGGCCTCGACAATCTTGCTGTCCATCTTGAATTCCATAAGAGACTCCTTGTCTTCTTCGGATATTTAATAAAAGTCGTTCTAGATATACGACATCATCGAGCGACTCATTCCAACTTGAGCGCCGACATCGCAAAACAACCTTAGGACAGCAAGACAACAATCAACAAGCATTCAAATATTAGCAATCAAGACAAACAAACCATCCGCCCAGACTCTTATCCGAGAACAGCCATATCAACTTGATAAAAAACAAACTCACCGCAGAATAAATACTTACAAAGCAACTAACTCCGCCAGCCGCAACTTATAAGCGTCGGCCATTGCACGAATTTGCGGATGTCGTGCATTCAACAAAGACACGCTGGCGACTCGCAGGAAATTCACATTGCCCGCGTCCAGCGCCTTGCGCAGCCAGCCGAGTGCGTCATCGATGTGCCCTTCGTCGGCAAGCATTGCCGCATGACTGAACTGCCCACGAAAGTCGCCACCCTCGGCCGCACGCCGATACCAGTCGCGCGCCGTTGGCAGGTCTTGCGGACAGTGGCGTCCCTCTTCCAGATACCGGCCCAGCAGGTTCATCGACTTGGCATGCCCCGACTCGGCAGCACGGCGGTACAGGGCGAGGGCCAGCGCCTGGTCTTCGGGTATTCCACGTCCGGTGGCGTGCAGGTTTGCCAGGTTGTACATCGCCCAATCCAGCCCCGCGTCGGCGGCTGTTTGGTAATGGCGCGCAGCGCGCTCGGCGTCGGCCACACAACCCCATCCGTGTTCATGACAGCGGCCGAGCATGTTGCGCGCCATTAGATGACCTTGCCCGGCGGCGATTTCAAACCAGCGCAATGCCAGCGGTTGATCCTGAGCAATCCCATGACCATCGAGCAGAATCTGCCCGAGCAGCGCCTGCGCTTCGAGCACGCCCTCGCCCGCCGCCATCAGAATGGCCTGAGCCGCGCGAGCCGGGCTTTCTTCGAGCATGGCGGTGAGCCGTTCGCCGTCGAGGACTTCTTCGCGGCGCAAACGAAAGTCCGTCACTTACACCTCGACCCAGCGGCGCAACAGGTTGTGATAGGTGCCGGTGAGGCGGATCAGCGAAGGGTGATCGGGCATGTCCTGAGTCAGTTGCTGGATCGCACCGTCCATCTCGAACAGCAAGGCGCGTTGGCTGTCTTCGCGCACCAGGCTTTGGGTCCAAAAGAACGAGGCATACCGAGCGCCACGAGTCACCGCGTTGACTTTATGCAGGCTGGTGCCGGGGTAAAGCACCATGTCGCCGGCGGGCAGTTTCACGCGCTGGGTGCCGAAGGTGTCCTGGATTTCCAGCTCGCCGCCGTCGTAGTCCTCGGGTTCGCTGAAAAACAGCGTGGCCGACAGATCGGTGCGTACCCGCTCGATGCTGCCCTTGGGCTGGCGCACGGCGTTGTCGATGTGGAAATCGAAACTGCCACCCGCCGTGTAGCAGTTGAGTAACGGCGGAAATACCTTGTGCGGCAGCGCGGCGGACATGAACAGCGGATTTTTCCACAGGCGCTCAAGCATCGCGGCGCCGATTTCCTTGGCCAGCGGATGGCCTTCGGGCAGTTGCAGATTGTGCTTGGCCTTGGCCGATTGATAGCCGGCGGTGATCTTGCCATCGGCCCAGTCGGCCTGCTCCAGAGCCTCGCGGATGCGCCGCACTTCGTCTTTCTCGAACAGAGCGGGGATGTGCAGCAGCATGTCGAAGTCACCTGATGGCAAAGAGGCGGCAATGGTATTGATTCTTATTGGCCGTGTAAAACCCGCTAGACGAATGAACTGGCAAAAACCGTAAGGTTAAATTGTAAAGAATGTAAATTCAGTGCGGATAGCAATGTTTCGCAATTGATACGAATACCTGTTTACCCTATATTCCGCCGCCTCAAATCCTTGGGGAGGGGAATAAAAATGGCACGTCAACAAGCACAATTACCGGTCAGTTCACCACGTCTGCTCGCTTCCGCCATCGGCGTCGCAATCACCGCCGGCTCCGCTGGCCACATGGTGTTCGCCGCTGAAAAGACCGACAGCAAAGCCTCCGGCAATGCCATCGCCCTGGACGCCACCGCCATCACCGGCGAAGCCCAGGACTCGACGTCCTACCAGGTCGAGAAAGCCTCCTCGCCCAAGTACACCGCGCCGCTGGTCGATACGCCGCGCTCGGTCACCGTTATTCCGCAACAAGTCCTGAAGGACACCGGCGCCCTGAACATGCAGGACGCGCTGCGCACCGTACCGGGCATCACTTTCGGTGCCGGTGAAGGTGGCAACCCGCAGGGCGACCGTCCGTTCATCCGTGGCTTCGACGCCCAGGGCGACACCTACCTCGACGGCGTGCGCGACACCGGTTCGCAGAGCCGCGAGATCTTCGCCGTGGAAAACATCGAAGTCAGCAAGGGCCCGAACTCCGCCATCGGCGGTCGCGGCGCGGCGGGCGGCAGTATCAACCTGGTGAGCAAGAAAGCGCACCTGGGCAACTCGTTCGACGGTGGTTTCACCTGGGGTTCCGACCAGACCCAGCGTTACACCCTGGACGGCAACTACCAGTTCAGTGACACCGCTGCCGGCCGTCTGAACCTGATGAGCCACGAGAGCAACGTCGCCGGTCGCGACAGCGTCGACTACGACCGCTGGGGCATCGCGCCATCCCTGGCCTTCGGCCTGGGCACCGACACCCGCGTCAACCTCGACTACTACCATCTCGAAAGCAACGACACGCCAGACTCGGGCATCCCGTACACCATTCCGGCTGCCGGCTCGGCGGCACGTACCAAGTCCAATCCGGACAAGCCGTACTCGGGCGGCGATCACAGCAACTTCTACGGTCTGGACGGTCGCGACTTCCGCAAGGGTCGTACCGACACCGCGACGTTCGCCATCGAGCATGACCTGAATGACTCGCTGACCATCAAGAACACTCTGCGTCACGGCACCAGCATGCAGGATTACATCCTGACCCAGCCGGACGACAGCAAGGGCAACGTCAACAACGGCAGCGTCTGGCGTCGTGCGAACACTCGCGTGAGCAACACCGAGACCACCACCAACCAGACTGACCTGTTCGGTAACTTCTACGTTGCAGGGTTCAAGAACAGCTTCTCCACCGGTGTCGAATACACCCGTGAGGAAAGCCGCAAGTCCTCTTATAACGTCAACACCGATACCACGCCGCGCACCACCAACGTGCCGTCCAGCACCAACTGCACCCCGTCGATGATCGGCGCGTCGAGCGGCTACAACTGCACCTCGCTGTCGAACCCGAACCCGAACGATCCGTGGAACGGCGCCATTTCGCGCAACTACGCCGGCACTGACACCCAGTCCGATACTTACGCGCTGTATGTGTTCGACACCCTGGAACTGTCCCAGCAATGGCTGGTGAACATGGGCCTGCGTTACGACCACTTCGAAACCGGCTACCACACCTACAACAACGCTGGCACCACCACCGCCAAAGGTGCAGACACCAGCGAGTTCGTCACCGGTCAGTTCGGCATCGTCTACAAACCGGCAGAGAACGGCAGCATCTACGCGTCCTACGCCACTTCCGCCACGCCACCGGGCAACACCCTGGGCGAAGGCATGGACGGCAACCCGCTGGGCGGCACCACCGATCGCAACGGTAACCTGCTCAAGAGCGACATGGAGCCGGAAACCACCAAGAACTACGAAATCGGCACCAAGTGGGATCTGTTGAACGATCGCCTGTCGCTGACCGCCGACATCTTCCGCACCGAGAAAGAAAACGCGCGTGTCCAGGTTGATACCACGTCGTACGAAAACGCCGGCAAGACTCGTGTACAAGGTATCGAGCTGTCGGCCAGCGGCAAGATCACCGACAAGTGGCAAGTGTTCGCCGGTTACGCCTACATGGACAGCGAGCAAGTGGATGGCGGCCCGCTGAACCGTGCCACCGACGGCAACGAACTGCCTAACACGCCGAAAAACAGCGCCAGCCTGTGGACCACTTACCAGGTCACGCCGAAGCTGACCATCGGTGGCGGTGCGTTCTACGTGGATGACGTGTTCGGCAGCGTGGCCAACACCACCATGGTCGATTCCTACGTTCGCTACGACGCGATGGCTGCGTACAAGCTGACCAAGAACGTCGACCTGCAACTGAACGTGCAGAACCTGACCAACGAAACCTACTACGACAAAGCCTTCTCGACTCACTTCGCCAACCAGGCGGCGGGCCGTACGGCATTGCTGAGCACCAACTTCCACTTCTGATAGAAGCCGGAAGCCTCGGGCCCCGTTCATTCACTTGAACGGGGCTTTTGTGCGTATTAAAGAACGTTTCTCGATAAGCCACGGCATAATGCACGCCGTGAACACAATTTCCGAACGGACAAGGCAAGCGACGTGTTGAAGAAAACCCTGTTCCAGTTGCACTGGTTTTTTGGCATCACTGCCGGGCTGGTGCTGGCCCTGATGGGCATCACCGGCGCTGCCTATTCGTTTCAGGACGAGATCCTGAAAGCCCTCAACCCATCCGTGTTGCAGGTGGAGAAGCAGGTGGCCGGCGTCCTGCCGCCCGCCGACCTGGTGGCGCACATCGAAGCGGCCTCGGGCAAGAAAGTCTCGATGCTCTCGGTCGAAACGGAAAGCGGCAGCGCCGGACGCGTCTGGTTCACCCCGCCGAAAGGTGAACGTCGTGGCGAGATGCGCTACTTCGATCCCTACACCGCCGAGTTCAAGGGCGAGGCCACCGGCCAGGACTTCTTCGGCCTGATGCTGCAACTGCACCGGTTCCTCGCCATGGGCGATACCGGTCGCAACATTACCGGCGCCTGCACCCTGATGCTGCTGTTCTTCTGCCTGTCCGGCCTGTACCTGCGCTGGCCACGCCAGTGGAACAGCTGGCGCGTGTGGCTGACCCTGGACTGGAAGAAAAAGGGCCGCAGCTTCAACTGGGACCTGCACTCGGTGTTCGGCACCTGGTGCATGCTGGTTTACCTGTTGCTGGCGCTGACCGGTCTGTCCTGGTCCTACGAGTGGTACAACAAAGGCCTGACCAGACTGCTTTCCGATGCGCCGCAAAACGAACGCGTGCGCGGCGGACGCGGCCCGGCACCCGAAGGTCCGGCGCCGACTGCCGATTACGCGGCCATGTGGATCAGCATCTACAGCGCCGCCGGCCCGGGTCTCGCCTCCTACAACATCCGCATGCCGCCAGTGGCCGGTCAACCGGCGACCGTGTTCTATCTGCTCGACAGCTCGCCCCACGAGCGCGCGCTGAACCAGATCACCCTCGACCCGGCCACCGGCGTCGTCAAACGCGTCGACCGCTACGCCGACAAGAGCTTCAAGGCGCAATTGCTGACCAGCATTTATGCGCTGCATGTCGGCAGCTATTTCGGCCTGGTCGGGCGGATCATCGTGACGGTCGCAGCGGTGCTGATGCCGCTGTTCTTTATCACCGGATGGCTGTTGTACCTCGATCGCCGCCGCAAGAAAAAGCAGATCAAGGATGCCCGCCAAGGCCTTGAGCAACCGACCGGTGACACCCCGGCATGGTTGATCGGTTTCGCCAGCCAGAGCGGTTTTGCCGAGCAACTCGCTTGGCAGACCGCCGGCCAGTTGCAGGCAGCAGGATTGCCGGTGAAGGTGCAGCCGCTGGCGAATGTCAGCGAGCAGGATCTGCGCGAATCGAACAACGCGCTGTTCGTGGTCAGCACCTTCGGCGATGGCGAGGCACCGGACAGCGCTCGCGGCTTCGAGCGCAAGGTGCTGAACAACGCCTCGACCCTCGACAGCCTCAACTACGCCGTACTCGGCCTCGGCGATCGTCAGTATCAACACTTCTGCGGTTTCGCCCGGCGCCTGCATCAATGGCTCGGCGAACACGGCGGCAAGACCCTGTTCGCCCCGGTGGAAGTCGACAGCGGCGATCCTTACGCCCTGCGTCACTGGCAGACCCAACTCGGCCTGATCACCGGGCAAGCGCCGGTCGACACCTGGCAGGCACCGAGCTACAGCAACTGGACGCTGGTCCGGCGCGAGTTAATGAACCCTGACAGCAGCGGTTCACCGGTTTTCCTGCTGGGACTTTCCGCACCGGATACCAGCAGCTGGCTGGCCGGTGATCTGGTGGAAGTACTGCCGCGCAACTGCCCGTGGGCCATCGAACATTTCCTCGACGGCCTCGGCATTCGTGGCGAAACCAGCGTGAAGGTCAACGGCCTGGAAGAATCGCTGGAAGTGGCCCTCGCCACCCGCCAGTTGCCCGAACACCGCGCCCATCTTGTAGGCCTGCATGCCCAGGCGCTGGTCGATGCGATGGTGCCGCTGGCGATGCGCGAATACTCGATCGCCTCGATTGCTGCCGACGGCGTGCTGGAATTGATCGTGCGTCAGGAACAGCATTCTGACGGCACCCTCGGCATCGGTTCCGGATGGCTGACCGAACATGCGCAGGTAGGTGGCAGTATCAGTCTGCGGGTACGCCGCAACAGCGGCTTCCATCTGCCGAACCAGCCGGTGCCGATGATCTTACTGGGCAACGGCACCGGCCTTGCCGGCCTGCGCAGCTTGCTCAAGGCGCGGATTGCCGACGGGCAGCAACGCCACTGGCTGCTGTTCGGTGAGCGCAACCGGGAACACGATTTCCTGTGTCGCGCAGAACTCGAAGAGTGGCTGATCAACGGCGATCTGGCCCGACTGGATCTGGCGTTCTCGCGGGATCAGGTGCAGAAAATCTATGTGCAGGATCGCTTGCGCGAATCGGCCGGTGAATTGAAGAAGTGGCTGGCGGACGGTGCCGTGATCTACATCTGCGGCAGCTTGCAAGGCATGGCGTCAGGGGTGGATCAGGTGCTCAATGAAGTGCTTGGCGCCGCCGAAGTCGAACGCCTGATCGAACAGGGTCGTTATCGCCGCGACGTTTACTGATTCACCTGCATTCCTGTGGGAGCAAGCCTGCTCCCACAGGTCCACTGCATTCAGACTGGCTGCAGCTTCTGCTCAAACACCGCCACCCCATCCAAATCCCGCAACACCACACTCAACTCCCCGCTCTGCCCCTCGATGTTCACCTCGCCAAAAAACTGAAACCCGGCAAACGGTGAAGCGTTTTGCGTCGGCGGTGCTTTCTGAAACACCACTTCCGGGCCGAAGGTCTTGTCCAGCGGATTGGGCCCGAAACTCCCGGCGTTCAGAGGCCCCGCGACAAACTCCCAGAACGGCTCGAAATCCTGGAACGCGGCCCGATCCGGGTGATAGTGATGCGCCGCGCAGTAATGCACGTCCGCCGTCAGGAACACGAAATTGCGCACCTGTTGCGCCCGCAGAAACCCCAGCAATTCGGCGATTTCCAGTTCACGTCCCTGGGCCGGGCCGGGGTCGCCGTTGGCCACCGCTTCCCAACGCGGCACACCGGGGCTGACTTCGCCGTCCGGCACGCCGAGACCGATCGGCATGTCCGCAGCGATGACTTTCCACTGGGCTTTCGATGCCTTCAATCCGCGTTTGAGCCAGTTCAGTTGTTCACGCCCGAGGAACGGTTTTTCCGCCCCGAGATTATCGTCATTGGCGCCGCGATAACTGCGCATGTCGAGCACGAACACATCGAGCATCGGCCCGTAGCTCAGCTTGCGATAGATCCGCCCGCCACCGTCCGCTGCCTGACGGCGCATCGGCGAATATTCGAGCCAGGCCTGACGCGCACGGCCGACCAGGGTGTGGATATCTTTTTCCTGATAGCGCTCGTCGAGCTGTTTGCCCGGCGACCAGTTGTTGACCACTTCATGGTCATCCCATTGCCAGATCTGCGGCACTTCGGCGTTGAAGCGGCGGATGTTTTCGTCCATCAGGTTGTAGCGGTAATTGCCGCGATAGTCGTCGAGGGTCTGGGCGACTTTGCTCTTGGCTTCCGTGGTGAGGTTGCGCCAGATCCGGCCACCCTCAGTGGTCAGTTGCGCCGGCACCGGGCCGTCGGCGTAGATCGTGTCGCCGCTGTGGATAAAGAAGTCCGGCAGGCGCATGCGCATGGATTCGTAGATGCGCATGCCGCCGATATCGGGGTTGATGCCGAAGCCCTGGCCGACGGTGTCGCCGCTCCATACGAAGCGAATATTGCGCCGTGCGGTCGGTGCACTGCGCAGGTGGCCGAGCCACGGTTCGCTGGCAACACCCGTCTGGGCGTCCTTGAAATACACGCGGTAGAAAATCGCCTGATCGGCGGGCAATCCGGTGAGTTCGACGCGGGCGGTGAAATCGCTGCGCGCGTCGGCCAGCGCGGAGATGACGCGTCGCGGATGGCGGAACTGACTGCGGGTGTCCCACTCCACCACCATCCGCGCCGGACGATCGCTGCGGCTCCAGATCATCGCCCGATCGCCCTGCAAGTCGCCGGACTGCACGCCGTCGGTGAGTTGCGGTCGATCCTTCACCGAGGCGATCACGGCCGGTGCCAGCCCTGGCATCAGCAAACCGGCGCCGACCACTTGCATCACGCGCCGGCGACCGAGGTTGAAATCGCTCATGCTGTTCTCCCTGAAAAAAGGAAAACTTAACCATCACCAGATGAAGCGGGTATGACACCTCAGGCGCTGGCGGGCTCCAGCGCCAGCTCGACGGCCTCAGGCCGCTTGACCAGCGCATACACCACCGCCGTCAGCAGGCTGCCCGCAACGATTGCCAGCAGATACAACAGCGCATGGTTGATCGCGTTCGGGATCGCCAGCACAAAAAGGCCACCGTGCGGCGCCATGAGCTTGCAGCCGAAGTACATCGACAGCGCACCGGTCAGCGCACCGCCGGCAATGCTCGCCGGGATCACCCGCAACGGGTCTTTCGCGGCAAACGGAATTGCTCCTTCGGAGATGAAGCACAACCCGAGCACCAGTGCCGCTTTACCGGCTTCGCGCTCGGTCTGGGCGAACTTGCGCCGGGCGATGAACGTGGCGATACCCAGACCGATCGGCGGCACCATGCCGGCGGCCATGGTCGCGGCCATCGGAGCATAACTCTGCGAGGCCAGCAGCCCCACCGAGAACGCATAGGCGGCCTTGTTGATCGGGCCGCCGAGGTCGACGCACATCATGCCGCCCAGCAGCACACCGAGCAGGATCGCGTTGGTGGTGCCCATGCTGTCGAGGAAATGTGTGAGCGCTGCGAGCATCCCGGCAACCGGTTTGCCGACCACGTAAATCATCACCAGCCCGGTGATCAGACTGGCGAACAGCGGGATGATCAGAATCGGTTTCAGCGCTTCCAGACTTTGCGGCAACGCCACATAACGACTGATCAGCTTCGCCGCATAACCAGCGATGAAACCGGCGACGATCCCGCCGATGAATCCGGCGCCCAGGGTGCTCGCCAGCAAACCGCCAATCATTCCCGGCGCCAGACCCGGACGGTCAGCAATCGAGTAGGCGATGTAACCGGCCAGCAACGGCACCATCAATTTGAACGCGGTCTCGCCACCGATCTGCATCAGTGCCGCCGCCAGCGTGCCTTCTTCCTTGAACGCGGTGATGCCGAACACGAACGACAAGGCGATCATCAAGCCGCCCGCCACCACCATCGGCAGCATGAACGACACACCGGTCAGCAGGTGTTTGTAGACGCCGGTTTTCTCTTGTTTGGCCGGGGCCTTGCCGTCGCTCGCGGCACTTTCCTGCTTGCCTTCGGCCAGGGCCTTTTTCAGTGTGGCTTCGGATTGCTTCAGCGCGATTCCGGTGCCGCAGCGGTAGATTTTCTTGCCGGCGAAACGCTCGGTGGCGACTTCGATATCCGCTGCCAGCAGCACCACCTCGGCCTCGGCAATTGCCGTCGCGCTCAGTGGATTTCGCGCGCCGACCGAGCCCTGGGTTTCCACTTGAAACTCATAGCCCAGGCGCTTGGCCGCTTGCTGCAAGGCTTCGGCCGCCATGAAGGTATGGGCGACGCCGGTCGGGCACGCGGTGACAGCGACGATGCGAGGTGCGCGTTGCTCAGCGGCCGTCGGTGCAACTTCGCTGGCAACATGAATTTCGGCTTCTTCGGCACCGCGACGCAGCACCGCTTCGACATCCTGCAGCGCTTGCGCCGGAGCGATCCGGAATACTCGCTTGCCCACGAAACGGCGCATGTCGACGTCACCGGTGGTCACCAACAACACCCACTCCGCCGCCTCGATCGTGGCCGCCGACAACTCGCGTTCCGGGTGCGCCGCATCCACCACTTCGACGCTGGTGCTCCAGCCCTGACGCTGGGCCGCAGCATCCAGCAGCCGGGCGCACAGCACACTGGTGACCATGCCGTTCGGGCAGGCCGTGACAATGGCTAACTTCATGACAAACCCTCTTATTGTTCTGTCAGGGGGCGCACGCGCACGCCCTGTTCGAGCTGCGTCAGTTGCGCAGCATCGTGAATACCGAAACCGATCTGGGTCACCGCCTGCGCCGCAATCGCGGTGGCTGTGCGCAGGGTTTGCTCCGGCGTATCGGCGCTGAGCAGACCGTGCAGCATGCCGGCCAGCAACGAGTCACCGGCTCCGACTGTGCTGGCGACGCTGACCTTCGGCGGCGTGGCGTGCAACGCCGAGCCGACACTGAACCAGTTCACACCTTCTGCGCCGTGGGAAATCACCACATGCTCGATGCCTTGAGCATGCAGCCGATTGGCCGCCTCAGCCTGAGCGGCGTGAGACAGCACTTCACAGCCGAGCGCATCGGCCAGTTCTTCAGTGTTGGGCTTGATCAGCCACGGGCCAGCCTTGAGTGCCGTGCGCAGCGCTTCGCCGCTGGTGTCCAACGCGACTTTCAGGCCCAGCCCCTTCAGGCGCTCGATCAACTCACGCAACCACTTCGCACTGACCCCGCGCGGCAGACTGCCGGCGACCACCACCGCGTCATGCCCCGGTGCAATCTGCACCAGACGCTCCAGCAACGCCTGTTGCGCCACCACGCCGACCACCGGGCCCGGGCCGTTGATGTCGGTGATGCGTCCGTCCTGTTCCGCGACCTTGATGTTGCTGCGGGTCTCGCCCGGCACGCGGATGAAGGCGTCGACAAAACCACGCTTGGCGAACAGGGTTTCGAACGCCTGCAGATTGTCTTCACCGAGAAAGCCGCTGACCGTCAGTTGATGACCGAGGTCGGCCAGCACTTGCGCGACGTTGACGCCCTTGCCGGCGGCGTGAGTGTGCATTTCGTCGCTGCGATTGACCTGACCGGCTTCCAGACGCGGCAACTGCACCGTGAGGTCCAGCGCCGGGTTGAGGGTCAGGGTAAGAATCTTGGCCATTACAGGGCCTCCACTAATGCGCGCACTTCATTGGCGCTGCCCACGGCCAGGGCTTGTTGAGCAAGGTTTTGCGTTTGCGTCAGGCTGAGTTCGCGGATGCGCGCCTTGACCTCGGCGATGCTGCGCCCGGAGACGCTCAGCTCATCCACACCAAGGCCGACCAGCACCGGCACCGCCAGCGGGTCCGCCGCCAGTTCGCCGCACACGCCGACCCATTTGCCGTGGGCATGAGCCGCGCGCACGGTGATGTCGATCAGTTGCAGCACCGCCGGGTGCAGGCCGTCAGCCTGGGCGGACAGGGTCGGATGACCACGGTCGATGGCCAGGGTGTATTGCGTCAGGTCGTTGGTGCCGACGCTGAAGAAATCGACTTCTTTGGCCAGCACTGGCGCCAGCAACGCGGCGGACGGCACTTCGATCATGATCCCCAGTTGCAGGTCGGCGACCGGGATTTCCAGGCGCAGGCGCTCGGTCATGTCGCGGGCCTGACGCCACTCGTCGACGCTGCCGACCATCGGGAACATGATCCGCAGCGGGCGGTTGTCCGCCGAGCGCAGCAAGGCGCGCAACTGCGCTTCCATGATCTGCGGACGCTGCAAGGTCAGCCGAATGCCGCGTACGCCGAGGAACGGGTTTTCTTCCTTGGCGATCGGCCAATACGGCAGCGGTTTGTCGCCGCCGACATCGAGGGTGCGCACCACCAGCGGCCGACCGGCGAGGCCATCGAGGACGCGGCGGTATTCGGCTTCCTGAGTCGCCTCGTCCGGCGCCTGCGGGTGGGCCATGAAAATCAGCTCGGTGCGCAACAGACCGATGCCTTCGGCGCCCTGCTCCACCGCGCTGGTGACACCGGCGCTTTCGCCGATGTTGGCGAACACTTCCACGGCGTGGCCGTCGGTGGTGTGCGCCGGTTGATGGCGTTGTTCGGCGGCGGCCTTCAGGCGTTGTTCGCGGGTGTCGCGTTCTTCCGTGGCGCGTTGCAGGGTCGCGGCATCGGCATCGACATGCAGGCGACCGCGCTGGCCATCGAGCAGCAACGGCGTGCCTGGTTTCAGCAGCAATACCGCAGCGCCCGCACCGACCAGCGCCGGAATCCCCAGCGCGCGCGCCACGATGGCGCTGTGAGCGGTAGCGCCACCACGGGCAGTGAGAATCCCCGCGACCCGCGCCGGATCCAGCCGCGCGACGTCGGACGGGCCGACCTCATCCATCACCAGAATGTACGGCTGCTCAGGCTCGGCGGGCGTCTGCACGCCGCACAGTTGCGCCAGCACTCGACGACCGATGTCGCGCAGGTCGGCAGCACGTTCGGCGAGCAAGGCGTCCTGCAACGCTTCCTGTTGTTTTGCGGCGGCCTCGATCACCGCCATCCACGCTGCCTCGGCGCTTTCGCCTTGCTTGAGGCGGGTGTCGACTTCGTCGGTGAGCTCCGGGTCGTCGAGCATTTCCTGGTGGGTGATGAAAATCTCGCGGATTGCCTTGGCCTTGCTGCGCTCGATCAGGCCCTGAATGTCCTGACGCACGTCGGCCAAGGCATTTTTCAGACGCTCGCGCTCGATGGCGGCAGACTCACCGCGCAACGGGTAATCAATGGTTTGCTGGACCTGAATGTGCGCCGGGCCGATGGCAATGCCGGGGGCGGCGGGAATGGCTTGCAGCAGGCTGCCGGAGGTCGGGGCGCTCAAGACTTCGGCGATGTCGGCGATCACTTCACGTTGTTGGCTCACGGCCGGCAACGGTTCGACCTCTTCGCCGAGGCCTTCTTCGATGGCCGCCAGCAAGGCCGGCAAGGCGTCGGCGGCGATGCTCGGCTCGGCGATGATTTCCAGCACCTGGCCGCGACGGGCGCCGAGGCTCAGCAGTTTGCTCAGGCTTTTCACCGACACGGCGCTGTCCTGGCCGTCGACGATGCGGATGCGAATCTCACCGTCAAAACGCTTCGCCAGTTGGGCGAGGATCTTCGCCGGCCGCGCATGCAAACCATGGGCGTTGGCCAGTGCGATACGCGCACTCGGCCAGTCCGCAGGCAACTCGCCGCCGAGCACTTCGAGGACTTTGCGGCTGCTGGTGGCGCGGCCCAGTTCATGGCCACGACCTTCGATCAGCAACGCGCACAAACGCTCCAGCAACGCCTGATGCGCTTCGCCGAGGCTGGCCAGACAAAACAGACCGCTGAGCGGCTGACCGAGGTAACGCATCGGTTTGTCCGGAGTGACGAAGGCCAGGCCCGGACGCTTCACGGTCTGCTCGCTGTGCAGCCACCACAGGCCATCACCCAGCGGCAGCGCTTCGACTTGCTGCAACACACCGGCAAAACCGTTGCTCACGCAATCGGCCTGACGCAGCAGACGTGCACCGCGCCAGACCAGTTCTTCGAAATCGTCGGCGGAGACCCCGAGGCCGATCATCTGCGCATCCAGCGCCAGTTCCTGTGGCGCGCCTTGCAGCAGCTTCAGCAGCGCTTCGGGCGAACTCGCGCGGCGCAGGGCCTGGCCCAGATCGGTTTCGCCGAGGGCGCGGGTCAGCAATTGCAGCAGGCGCAGGTGTTCGTCGGATTTGGCGGCGATGCCGATGGCCAGATAGACGATCTGGCCGTCGCCCCAATCCACGCCGTCGGGAAACTGCATCAGCCGCACGCCGGTGGCAAACACCTGATCGCGGGTTTCGGGCGTGCCATGCGGGATCGCAATGCCTTGGCCGAGAAAGGTCGAGCCCTGGGCTTCCCGCGCCTGCAAACCGGCAAGGTAACCGTCGGCGACCAGACCATCGGCCACCAGATGATCGGCCAGCAATTGCAGGGCAGCGGGTTTATCCACAGCCGATTGGCCCATGGATATCTGCTCTATAGTGAGCTCGAGCATGCGTTCTCCTTTTTGGCGTCAGGTGGCGCCAGGTATTGTTTTGAATGGTTCCAGCTTAGGCGCTTGTGCGTTTCCCTTTCAGGAGGCAGTTTTGGCGGTTTCACGGCAGCACCGGCCAAAGGCGTCTAAAACGTAGAAAATACGCTTGCTGAAACGTTTAATCTAGATTGATCGGCACGTTACTCGATAATGTCTCATCCTTGAAGTCCAACTTGTCGGATGCGCTGCGACAATGGTCGCCTGCCTGAATCGGGTAGGATTGGCGAAAATGTGGCGGCAAGCTCGAAAAAACAAGGAAATCCCGGGTTGAAACTCAGTGATATCGCGCGGTTGGCCGGAGTGTCCGTGACCACCGCCAGCTACGTCATCAACGGCAAGGCCGAACAGCAACGCATCAGCACCGCAACCGTCGAGCGGGTGCGAGCGGTGGTCGATCAGCACGGCTTTACCCCCAATCCCCAGGCGGCCGGGCTGCGCAGTCGGCACACCCGGACCCTGGGTTTCATCCTGCCGGATCTGGAAAACCCCAGTTACGCGCGGATCGCCAAGCTGCTGGAACAAGGCGCCCGGGCGCGGGGCTATCAGTTGCTGATCGCCAGTTCCGACGATGCGCCGGACAGCGAACGGCAACTGCTGCAACTGTTCCGCGCCCGGCGCTGCGATGCGTTGATCGTTGCCAGTTGCCTGCCGGCCGGTGATGACAGTTATCGCCAGTTGCAGGCCAAGGGTTTGCCGGTCATCGCCATCGACCGAGTGATGGACCCCGAGCACTTCTGCTCGGTGGTCAGCGACGACCGCGAGGCCAGCCTGCACCTCACCGAAAGCCTGCTCGACCCGCAACCGAAACAGATCGTGCTGCTGGGCGCCCGCCCGGAACTGAGCATCAGCCAGGAACGCGCCGCTGGTTTCAAACAGGCTCTCACGGGCTTCAAAGGCGAAGTGCTGATCGAGCACGCCGAGTCCTTCAGCCGCGAGTGCGGCAAGCAATTGATGGAAGAACTCCTGCAACGCCTCGGGCATTTGCCGGATGCGCTGGTGACCACGTCCTACGTGTTGTTGCAGGGTGTGTTCGATGCACTGCATGACTTCCCGCTGAAAAACCGCCCGCTGCGCCTTGGCACATTTGGCGACACCCAGTTGCTGGACTTCCTGCCTCTGCCGGTCAACGCCATGGCCCAGCAGCACCAGTTGATCGCCGACAAGGCACTGGCACTGGCGCTGGCGGCGGTCGAGCAAGCGGATTACCAGCCTGGCGTGCAGGCCATCGCTCGTACCTTCAAGCAGCGTATTCATCGGGGCTGAGCCGTGGAGCTGATCGACAGCCACACCCACCTGGACTTTCCCGACTTCGACGCCGACCGTGCGGCGTTGCTGGCTGAAAGCCGTGCCCTCGGGGTGCGGCGGATGGTGGTGCTGGGGGTGTATGAGGGCAACTGGCAGCGGGTGTGGGATCTGGTGCAAAGCGATCCCGAGTTGTACGCGGCTTTCGGCTTGCACCCGGTCTATCTCGATCAGCATCGGCCAGAAGATTTGCTTGTACTGGGCGATTGGCTGACACGGCTGCACGGTCATCGGCAACTGTGCGCCGTCGGCGAAATAGGGCTGGATTACTTCATCGAAACCCTCGACCGCGAACGCCAGCAAGCGCTGTTCGACGCGCAACTGCAACTGGCAGCGGATTTCGAATTACCGGCGTTGATCCACGTGCGGCGCAGTCATGCGGCAGTGATTGCCACGCTCAAGCGCTTCAAGCTCAAGCGCGGGGGCATCATCCATGCCTTCGCCGGCAGTCGTGAAGAGGCGCGGGAATACATCAAGCTCGGTTTCAAACTGGGCCTCGGTGGTGCACCGACCTGGCCGCAGGCGTTGCGCATGCATCGGGTGCTGGCCGACTTGCCGCTGGACTCGGTGGTGCTGGAAACCGACTCACCGGACATGGCGCCCGCCATGTACCCCGGCGTGCGCAATACACCGGCGCATTTGCCGGCCATCTGCACGGCACTTGCCGGGTTGATGAACGTCACTGCAGAACAACTCGCCGAGGCCAGCACTGCCAACGGCTGCGAAGTGTTCGGCTGGTAGTCAGTCGTCGAGAGACCTGACGGCGTCGAGCGTCAGGGTCATGTGTTGGCGGTGGTGAACCAGGCGCATCAGTGCGAAGTACACGAAAATCACGATCAAAGAGGCATTCAACTGTTCCGTCACGTTGAGCAGCCCGATCCATTCCATCACCAGCGCCACCAGCAACGCGGTGCACACCGTCAACGATGCACTGAAGCGCAACCAGCCCAGCGAATCGAGGGATCTGAAGCGTCTGATCTGTTTCGGGCAGCGCAGCTCCAGGCTTTTCTGGCAGTGGGCACAGGTGAACGGTTCATTGATCGCGATGGCATTCAGTTGCCAGGGTTTGAGCAGCAGCGTGGTCTGACAATGGGCACAGCGGCCCTGGACTCCCAGGGTTGCAACAGACATGCGTGGCCTCCTCCAAACGGTCAGTTGATGTGATCTTGATCCATTGAAGACGAAAAATCAGAGCACGGAGGAAATCAGGAAATTGCTTACAAACGTAAGCAAAGAAGTACTACAAATTATTCCGACAAACCTGCCTCCTGAGAGGCAGACTCGTTCAGACCCGGAAGGCGCTGATCAACTGCTTCAACTCAACCACCTGCGCCGACAGGGCACGACTCGCGTTTTCGGTCTGATAGGCACCTTCGGCCGTGCGCTCACCGGCGCGGTTGATCTCGACGATGTTCTGGTCGATGTCATGGGCGACAGCAGTCTGCTGCTCCACGGCAGCCGCGATCTGCTGGTTCTGATCGACGATCATGCCTACCGCACCGAGGATGTTTTCCAGCGCCTGCTGGACCTTTTCCGACTGTCCGACGGTGCCATTGGCCATCGAATGGCTGACACCCATGGCCTTCACTGCTGCGCCGACCCCGCCGTGAAGCCTGGCGATCATCTGCTCGATTTCTTCGGTCGATTGTTGAGTGCGTTTGGCCAGGGTCCGAACCTCGTCCGCCACCACCGCAAAACCTCGTCCCTGTTCCCCGGCCCGCGCCGCTTCGATCGCCGCGTTGAGGGCCAACAGATTGGTCTGCTCGGCGATGCTCTTGATCACCTCCAGCACCCGGCTGATCGACTGGCTGTCGCTGGCCAACTGGTTGATCACCAGCACCGACTGATCAATCTCGCTGGCCAGTGCCGCGATGCTGCCCTGTTGCGACTCCACCAGGCCACGTCCGCTGATGGTTTCGTCGTTGACGCTGTGGGCGCTGCTCACCGCAGCCGCCGCACTCCGTGCAACTTCCTGCGAGGTCGCTGACATTTGGTTCATGGCCGTGGCCACTTGTTCGATCTGGCTGCGCTGTCCGGCCACGGCCTGATTGCTTTGCGCCGAGACGTTTTCCACTTGCCCGGCCTGACGCTCGACTTCGCCGACGGTATGCCCGACCCGCTCGATCAGGTCATGGATCTTGCGCACCGTGCCATTGAACACTTCACCCAGTTCGCCCAGTTCATCGCGACTATGGGCCACGAAATTGACCGTCATGTCCCCGGCCGCGACTTTGTCCATCATCGCGCCAAGGCGTTTGAGCGTGGTGCGGGTCGAGGCGTAGAAGCCGCCATAGAGATAGAAAATCAACACGAACACCACCGACAGCGCCACGGCCTGCAACACCATGTGCGTGCGGTTCTGCGCCAGACGCTGCTGCAATTGGGTATCGAGGAATTTCAGGGTGGCTTCGTTGAGCTGGTAAGTCCGGTCCATCAGGCCCGTGACCTGATCATAAAACGCCTGCCACGGCGCATCGAGGGTCTCGGCGACCACCACTTGCTCTTCGAAAATTTCGCTGGCCTGCTTCAGCGAGGCCTTGCTGGCGTCGGCCACGGTACTCAGCGAGTCCCGTGCGGCCTTGCTTGAGCCCAGTGCGTCCTGCAGTTTCAGCCCGTACTCGCCCTGAAGTTTTTCGATCTGTGCCAGCAGCTCATCGAACCGGGTACTGGAGGAACTGTTGAGAAACCCCTGCCCCAATGAATAAGAACCCATGGCCCGGCCTTCGCCGAGGGTCTGGGTGATGGCCGGCGTGATGGCTGTGACCAGCTCGCTGAGTTGGCGAATGTCACTCTGGGTGTCGCGGCTCAGACCGGCCTGGCTGGCGATGATCTGGCTGAAAATCTGTGCGCTGCCGAGCAGCTTGCCGATCAGCGCACTTTTGCTTTGCAGGGAGTTTTCCGCTTGCTGGGCCTTGAACGCGGTAATCATCTCATCGCGCTTGGCATCGAAGACCTTGATCTGCTCCGGGTCCTCGGTCATGGCCGTCAGCCCTTGCAGGCGCGCCAGTACGTTTTGCTCAAGGCCAGTGATTTGCGCTTCGACATTACCGGCCTTGCCCGACTGGCCGAGGGTGACGTTGATCTGCACCAGATTGTTGAGGGTTTCCAGATCCCGACGCAGGGTCAGGCTGCTGCCCAGCAGGTCGAGGCTTTGCAACTCCACCCGGGTGCCCTGGAATTCGCGATAGGAATCGCGCACCAGATAGAAGTTGGTCACCAGCATCGGTACCAGGAACAGCACGCTGATCAGGCTGAACTTCATGCCGAAGCTCAAGCGGTTCATCAGCGAGACGGCGGGATAGAGCAAGCTCTTCACTGGAAGTCTCCCTTGGTTTTTTCTTGTTTTTATTGGCAGGCGCGGGGCGACAGCAGATAGCCACTATCGGGCGCTATCTCTGTATAGCTCAAATCGAAGGGAGGTTTTGTAACTTAAGGTTAACGAGGGGGATTGCCCCCCTCGCTGCACGCATGGACTACAACAGGACGACAGAAGTGCTAGTGCAGCACCGTCCACAGCGCAAATCCGGCATACCACAACACGGCGGCACGCAGCAGCAATTCCCACAGGCAATCGAGGGTGTTGATGCCTTCCGGGCCGACGGCGGCGGGCGGGATTTCCCCGGCAGCCAGACCGACCTTGTTGATCAATTGCGCGGCGCTGATGTTCCAGTTCAACAGTTCATGCAGCATGACCCGGCTGACCGCAACAAAGTTGCCGACCAGGGCGAAACTCGCCGCCAGCAGGCGCACCGGCACCCAGTCGAACGCGTGCCGCAGTTGCCCTGCCCGCTCGGCCAGTGCCGGGTTCTGCGCGTTTTCTTCCGCCAGCGCCAGCAGGCGATAGCTCAGCGCGGCAACCGGACCGAGCAGGAAGTACCAGAAAATCACTGCAAAGAAGCTCTGGTAGGCCTGCCACAACAGATGGCGCTGCACTTGCTCCAGCAATTGCTCGCCACTTTCGGCACAGATATCCAGATCGCGTTTGGCCACATGGGCGGCGGCCTGCAAGTCTTCCCGGCGCCAGGCATCGCGGAACGGGCCCAGACCGCCGAGCAGATCGCCGCGACCCAGACTGTAAATCACCACCAGCAGATGCACCGGCAGGGCCAGCAAGCCGTAGGCGACCGGATCCAGCACCACCAGCAGTAACCCCAGCAACGCCACCGGCAGGAGCACCAGAATGACCAGCACCAGCCACGGCCGTTTTGCCAATTGGCCACTTTCAAGCTTGTGCAGTTCGCGGATCCATCCGCCATCGCGTTGAACCCGATGGCGCAGGGCCGAGAACTTCTCGATCCAGACCGCCAGCAGTAACACCAGAAAACTCATTGTCCTTCCTCTTGTGCCAGGGCGGCGCGGTAGCGTGCCCAGTCGAATGCGGGTCCAGGGTCGGTCTTGCGTCCGGGTGCGATGTCGCTGTGCCCGCAGATGCGTTCGACAGTGATCGCCGGAAACGCTTTTTGCAAATGGCGGGTCAGCACGATCAACGCCTGATACTGCGCCTCGGTGAACGGCAGATCATCGGTACCTTCGAGTTCGATGCCCACAGAAAAATCGTTACAGGTTTCCCGCCCTTCGAACACCGAAACGCCGGCATGCCAGGCACGCTCAAGACAGGAGACAAACTGGGTGACCTTGCCGTCACGTTCGATCAGGAAATGCGCGGAGACGCGCAGGTCGGCGATCCCTGCAAAATAGGGATGCTCCGTGACATCCAGACGATTCTGGAAAAATTCCTGCACCTTGCCGGTGGCGAACTGCGCCGGCGGCAGGCTGATGTTGTGGATGACCAACAGAGACACTTCGCCCGCCGGGCGTTCATTGAAGTTGGGCGACGGGCAGACCTGCACCCCGTGACACCACCCGCTTGCGGGATCCAACTGCATACCGATTCCTTCAACGCCGACTGTGTTGGCGCCCAGTATGCCGTGATCGGCCCCTGGCGCGCGATCACTTGCCGCGATTGAGCCGTCGCAAGTTACCGAGCACCGACTCCAGCGCGCGGTCGAACAACAAGGTGTCATCCAGCGCCCGCACCGTCCCGCGACGGAACTCCATGGCCAGGGCGATGCGATTGCGCTCCTGCACTTTCATCCCGGTACGGTCGACAAACACATACTTGCCGGTCGCCTCGATGATTGCCGCCAGTTTGCAGCGCAAGGTGTGTTCTTCATCCTCTTCGAACGCCACCCAACTGCCCAGACGCAATTGATCGACCTGGCGCAGGCTCGCCTCATCGGCCGGCAAACGCCCTCCGCCCAAGGTCAGATTGCCTTCGTCGGCGGTCTGCAGAACGATGGCTTGCGACACCTGGATCATCGGCGGCGATTCAACCTGATCCGGCTCGACGGAGGGCTGCAGCAAACGAACGTGCAATGCTTCCAGCGCACTGAAAAACTCGCTGGTGGCGAACGGGTCGAAGGCGGAACTGCTCAGCCCGTCACGCAGCGACTTGAGCAAGCCCGGCACCAGCGACAGCAAGCGCAAGCCTGACTCGGCATCCTCGTGACGCTGCACACTCCAGATCAACTGCTCCATGGTCTGCACGTCGGCTTGCCATTCGGCGGACTGATCGCCGTGCTTGAGGCACGTCAGCAGCAACACCTTGCCCCAGGCCGTCTGAACGAAAGTCACCACCGACGGCGGCAGGACTTTGCCCAGCATCGCCTGGTTCAAGGCCTGTTCGACACGCAGGCGGGCCAGTTCGGTTTTCGCGCGGCCCTCTTCGGCATCGCGCAGACGCTGTTCAAGCAATTCACTGCGGCGGCGCTCGTCGCTGGTGAAGGTGAGAAAATCCGCCAGCAGCTCGGAGAAAATCGCCGGGTCATCGACGAAGTCCGTCAGCAGACGCTGCACCACTTGTTCGATGCGCAGATAAAGGCTGTCGCGCGCGTCGCCGTCGCACTCGCCCCAGCCCATGGCCGCTTCGGCGATTTCGTTGAGCAGGCGTCGCGCCGGGTGGCTGCTGCGGCTGAAAAAGCTCTTGTCGATCACCGCGACTTTCAACATCGGAATCTGCAACCGGGCGATCAGCGCCTTGAGCGAATCCGGCAGGTTGCGGTCATCCAGAATGCAGTCGAAAACCATGGCAACCAGGTTGATCACGTCCTCGTCGGCGCCACCGACGATCCGTGATTTACCGCTTTTCACGCTGACCCGGGTCAACAATTGCTCTAGCTGATTGCGCAGATCGAAGTCTTCCTGCCCCGCCAGCGCCGGCACGTACTGCTGTAAATGCGAGAGCAGGCGCAACAGGTCGCGGGTGGAAATCGGCTGAGTCGCCGCGCTTGGCTCAAGGGTCGGCGCGACGCTGCCGCGCACGTGCATCAACAGCTCCTGGAGTGCGGCGAAAACCTCCTGCACACCCGCGTCCGCCGGGGATTGATCGAGATCGTCGAATTCGCTGTGTGCACTGGCCGAAGCATGATCCCTGGCGCGACGGGCCGGTGCCGGTTTCAGCTCGGGCAACACGCCTGTAGCGACCAACAGTTGATTGGCCTCCGCGAAGAGCTGGTCGGTATCGGCCAACACGTAGCGCTCGAACAGTTTGAGCAGGATCAGCTTGACCTTGATCTCCACGCCCAGATTGCGCCCGGCCTGCAGGAAATACTCACACAGCATCGCCGGGCCCAGCGGGTTGTGTTGATCATCGAGGGATTTGCCCAGCAGCGCGCTCAGCCGCGCGGTCAATTGATCGAGGGCGAAACCGTCGCGATTCAGCACACGGCCGACCATGGTCTCGATCGCTACGCTGCGCTCCATGTCGTCGGTGCGCGCCGTGGTGTCTTCGTACTGCAATGCATGAGACACGACATTCTGGGCGGGATCATATTGAGTGAGGCCGACAAAGGCCTCGAAGAATTGCTCGAGAAAGCCACGCTCGATGTTCTTGCGCTTGAGGCGCAGGTCGCGCATGGCTTCGAAAAAGATGTTCTGTTCGACGTCGTTGCGCGCCCGGTCGGCCATTTCGAACAGCGTGTCGTCGGCATTATCGAACAGCTCCTGCAAACCGTTGCGCAGGCGCTGTGCAGCCTTGTCGCGAACCTGAAGCAGAATCACAGGCAGGCGGGCGAGCGGCGAGTGAGTCGCCTGATCGGTAGCAGCCTTGTGCAAAGGCACTACATTCCCGTCGTTGTGCATCCAAGCCTCCTGAAACGGTGATTTGCCGACGTCAAAGCTATGGCGTCAAATGCAAGGCGGATTATCTTGCAAAAGTTGTCTCCGGCGCCAGAGGCGTCAGGGTTTCCCCTACACGCCGACGCCTTCAAGTGACCACCCGGGAATCGGGTTTGCTCAAAGAAATTCGACCGGATGCAAGCCAACGGGGAAGTTCTCGCCTTGGGTTGGTCGATGCCATGCCCCTATAATCGGGCCACTTAGTTTGTGGAGCCCGTTATGCCGAATCTACGTCTCGCCGATTTGACCGCCGAAATCGAAGCCAACGTGCGCCGTGCGTTGCTCGAAGACATCGGCAGCGGCGACATCACCGCGCAACTGATCCCGGCCGAACGCCTGGCCAAAGCCACCATCATCACCCGTGACGCTGCCGTGATCTGCGGCACAGCCTGGGTCGACACGGTGTTCCGTCAGCTCGATCCTCGGGTGGCGGTGCACTGGCAGGTACGCGATGGCGAACGGGTTTCGCCGAACCAGCCGTTGTTTCACCTGGAAGGCCCGGCCCGTTCGCTGTTGACCGGCGAACGCAGCGCCCTGAATTTTCTGCAGTTGCTGTCCGGCGTGGCCACCCGCGCGCAATACCTTGCGGACTTCGTCGCAGAAACCGACGTAAAACTGCTCGACACCCGCAAGACCCTGCCGGGCCTGCGTCTGGCGCAGAAGTACGCGGTCACCTGCGGCGGTTGCCATAACCATCGCATCGGCCTGTACGACGCGTTCCTGATCAAGGAAAACCACATCGCCGCCAGCGGCGGAATCCCGCAGGCCATTGCCGCCGCGCACAAGATCGCGCCGGGCAAACCGGTGGAAATCGAAGTGGAAAGCCTGGATGAACTGAAGGAAGCGCTGGCCGCCGGCGCCGACATCATCATGCTCGACGAACTGAGCCTCGATGACATGCGCGAAGCCGTGCGCCTGAACGGCGGCAAGGCGAAACTGGAAGCCAGCGGCGGCATCAACGAAAGCACGTTGCTGCCGATTGCACAGACCGGGGTGGATTACATCTCGATCGGTGCGATGACCAAGGATGTGAAGGCCGTAGACCTGTCGATGCGACTCAGCCTCTGAATCGAACGCGCAATAAAAAACGCCAGCCCTTTCGAGGCTGGCGTTTTTGTTTCAGACCACCAGATTGTTCATCTCGCAGTATTCTTCCCACTCGACGCCCAACACTTCAGCCGCCTCCCTGTGCAACTCCAGGCGCTTGGCCTCGAACTCTTCAGGGGTACTGGTGTATTTGAGCGTCAGTTCCCACGGCTGCAATCCCTGGGCTTCGGCTTCGTCTTCGAACGCCCATTGGATCTGGTCTTTCTGCTCATCGGGACTCAGATCCTTGATCTCGTCCATCAGCTCCGACGCATCAAGTTTGTACTTTTCCAGCGCCTGTTCGTGCCTTTGCTCTTGGGTCAATTCTTTCACAGTCATGTCGTTCTCGCTGATCATGGGAATGGAAGATGGATCTGGATCATCAAGGATCTCTCTGACGCGGATTGTCCGGCCTTCGGAACCATTCGGGATCATCTGAAAACTGCTGGGCGATGCTCATGCAGACAACGAATATAGGACGTTTGGCGAGCGAATTACACGGGTCTTTACATCTCTCCCACAAAAAGTTGACCTGGGGAACATAAACCGGAATTCCAAGTCATAGCGATGTGCCATATCGGCACTTACCTTCGCTGTTCACAAGGAAACCCAGTGATGCGCAGCTTTTCGAAGATTACTTCTGTTGTGTCCGCCACCGCTCTGACCGCCCTGCTGGGCACCCTGGCCCTGCCGGCCAGCGCAATGGCAGTTGAACTGAGTAGCAGCAGCCCTTCCTATGGCGACCAGATCTCCGCCATTCACAACGATTTCGGCAAAGACGTAGTGATCAAGAGCGGCATCGGTGTCGAGGAACTGAAAAAGATGCGCGACACTGTCAATGAGCAGTCGCGTCAGATCGAAGAGTTCAAGCGCAGCAGCGGTTCCAGCTCAAGCTCCAGCGGCAGAGAAATCGACGATCTGAAGAACAAGGTCAAGGAACAGGACCGCCAGCTCGATACGCTGAGCCGTCAGGTCGAAGACCTCAAGCGCAACAGCGGCTCCAGCTCCAGCTCCAGTTCGAGCAACAGCGAAATCTCCAGCCTCAAACAGAAGCTCAACGACCAGGATCGCGCGATGGATCAGCTCAAACGTACCGTCGAGGAGTTGAGCCGCAAGGTGAAATAAGAGAAGTGGTGCCCGTATCAATTGAACCGTCCTGATAAGAAGCCAGAAGGTGTAAACCTTATTCAGGACGAGACACAAGATACAAAAAAGCCCGCGCGATGCGGGCTTTTCATTGAACGGGTTTCGGCGTCAGGCGGCAACCGCCTCCGGCTTCAACTCGACCGTGGCTGGCGCTTTCTTCGTCTTGTACATCCGAATGAAAGGATATTCCACCAGCAGTGAAACCAGATATGACAAGAACACACAGACGGAGATCAGCACCACGGATCGACCGTGGTGGGTGAAGGCCTCAAGCATCCACTTCAGAATTCCAACGTGACTATACCGATTCGTCATCTCAAGGAAGAAGATATGAACCAGGTATAGCGGGTAGGAAAGTCGAGCAAGCAGAACGATCGGCTTCGCTTGCAGCGGCATCCAATAAATCCCCAGTACCAGACAGGCACCAATTGCGCCGAGCAGCGTAGGCATCCAGATGGTGTCTCGCGTCATCAGAAAAGGTTTTGCCAGGAACTCGGGCTTTCCAAAGATATACATCATGAAGAGGAAGATCAGGGTCAGCGCCGCAGTAATCCACCAGGCGGACTGAGCTTTCACATCGCGGGCGAATCGAAGGTAGGCAGCAGCCAGAACGCCGATGACCAGCTCATCGTAACGAGAGTGGAACTGAATAAAACTTGCAAAGTGCCAACTTGAATCATCCGGCATGAAGCCGGAGGTCATCGCGACTCTGGTAGCGATACCCGATATAAACGCAACCACCAGTGCGGCAATCATTAACCACAGTCTTTTACCGGAAAGATACGAGACAAGAACAATTGCCAATGGCGCTACCAGATAGAACATTTCTTCGATTACGAGACTCCATGAACCGCCTGGAATGTAAGCGTCATTAACAGTAAAGAAACCTGGAAAGAAATAGGGACCGGTAGTTTGCAGAAACAACATACCAGAGAGAATACTTTTAACCCCTACGAAATCAAACACACCACCGGCCTTAAACAGAAAGCACAGCAGCATGATGAAATAATAAATTGGCAGGATGCGCAGAGCGCGTTTTTTGTAGAATTCGACGAAGTCAAAACTTCCTGACTTGACCTTGTCGAGAATGATACCTCCGATCAAAAAACCACTGATCACGAAAAAGATATCCACCCCTACCCACCCCATCGGAAGCATCTGGAAGTGGTAGACGGCCACCAGCATGACTGCCAGCGCCCTAAGAAAATCAATCCCTGGATAACTGCCTGCACCGGTCAAATACTCCCAGTGCTCCTTTATATACACCGTCACCCGCAAATCCTCTGAACACAGCAAATTTTTCAGAAATTGTACATTCAGGATGGCCGGCAAGCGATAAAAACAATGCCAGCCCATAAGTTCTTCAAGAGTGAAGGCTTCTACTTTCCGGTAGGCGTGATGCTGCCGCATCCCTGAATAAGCATGCCATTCGAGAACTCATCCGTCAGATCGCCTTTGGCAAAAACAAACATGGCATCGAAAGAGATGCTGCTTGTCAGATTCCACTGAGGGGCGCCACGATCGAGAACATTACTGTACTGGTTCCCGGCTGAGTGGACGATCTTTTGAATGCTGGCGAAGGTGAATCTGGTGCCCGAGACAGGAATCGAACCTGCGACCTTCGCGTTACGAGTGCGCTGCTCTACCGACTGAGCTACACGGGCGGTGGGCTAAACCTAGCACTGGTCTTGAAGGTCGGCAACTTCGCCGAATGACTCGATATTTCACGGACAAAAAAATGCCCCGCCGTTTTCACGGCGGGGCATTTTTAATGAGCTAAAGCGAAGGGGTGATTAAACGCCCGAAGCCTTGGCCGCTGCCACGTCTTTGATGGACAGTTTGATACGGCCGCGGTTGTCCACGTCCAGTACCAGCACTTCCACTTCCTGGCCTTCTTTCAGGATGTCGGTCACTTTCTCTACGCGAGCGTCGCTCAGCATCGAGATGTGAACCAGACCATCCTTGCCTGGCAGGATGTTGACGAATGCGCCGAAGTCGACGATGCGCTCAACCTTGCCGACGTAGATCTTGCCGATCTCGGCTTCTGCGGTGATACCCAGAACGCGCTGACGTGCAGCTTCAGCCGCTTCCTTGGTTTCGCCGAAGATCTTGATCGAACCGTCGTCTTCGATGTCGATCGAAGCCTTGGTTTCTTCGCAGATCGCACGGATGGTCGCGCCACCTTTACCGATAACGTCACGGATCTTGTCGGTGTCGATCTTCATCGCGATCATGGTCGGAGCATTGGCCGACAGCTCGGTACGCGACTGGCCGATGATCTGGTTCATCTGGCCGAGGATGTTCAGGCGCGCTTCCAGGGCTTGGCCCAGAGCGATTTCCATGATCTCTTCGGTGATGCCCTTGATCTTGATGTCCATCTGCAGCGCGGTGACGCCTTTGGCGGTACCGGCTACTTTGAAGTCCATGTCGCCCAGGTGGTCTTCGTCACCCAGGATGTCGGTCAGAACAGCGAATTTCTCGCCTTCTTTAACCAGACCCATGGCGATACCGGCAACCGGTGCCTTCATCGGAACACCAGCGTCCATCAGGGCCAGGGAAGCGCCGCAAACGGAAGCCATCGAGCTCGAACCGTTGGATTCGGTGATTTCCGAAACCACACGGATGGTGTACGGGAACACGTCAGCGGCAGGCAGCATCGCCGAAACCGAACGACGGGCCAGACGGCCGTGACCGATTTCACGACGACCGGCACCACCCATGCGACCACACTCGCCCACCGAGAACGGAGGGAAGTTGTAGTGCAGCATGAACGGGTCTTTTTTCTCGCCTTCCAGGGTGTCCAGCAGCTGTGCGTCACGGGCGGTGCCCAGAGTCGCGACTACCAGAGCCTGGGTTTCGCCACGGGTGAACAGCGCCGAACCGTGGGTCTTCGGCAGAACGCCGACTTCGATGTTCAGCGGACGCACGGTGCGGGTGTCGCGACCGTCGATACGTGGCTTGCCGTTTACGATGTTCTCGCGAACGGTGCGGTATTCGATTTCGCCGAAAGCGGCTTTAACGTCGGAAGCCGAAGGCTGGCCTTCTTCGCCGGACAGCTTGGCAACAACCTGATCCTTCAACTCACCCAGGCGAGCGTAACGGTCGGCCTTGATGGTGATGGTGTAAGCCTGGGAGATCGCTTCGCCGAACTCGGCACGGATAGCGCCCAGCAGTTCGGTGGCTTCTGGAGCAGGTGCCCAGGTCCAGGTTGGCTTGGCGGCTTCAGCGGCCAGTTCTTTGACTGCGTTGATCACAACCTGGAACTCGTCGTGAGCAAACAGTACCGCGCCCAGCATCTGGTCTTCGGTCAGCTCTTTGGCTTCCGATTCAACCATCAGCACGGCGTCCGAAGTACCGGCAACGACCATGTCCAGGCTCGAAGCAGCTTGCTGCTCGTAAGTCGGGTTCAGCAGGTAGCCGGTGCTTTCGTGGAAAGCAACGCGAGCGGCGCCGATCGGGCCGTCGAACGGAATGCCCGAGATCGCCAGGGCAGCCGAGGTACCGATCATCGCAGCGATGTCCGGATCGGTCTTCTTGCTGGTGGAAACGACGGTGCAGACAACCTGCACTTCGTTCATGAAACCTTCTGGGAACAGCGGACGGATCGGACGGTCGATCAGTCGGGAAGTCAGGGTTTCTTTCTCGGAAGGACGGCCTTCACGCTTGAAGAAACCGCCAGGGATCTTACCGGCAGCGTAAGTCTTTTCCTGGTAGTGAACGGACAGAGGGAAGAAACCCTTGCCCGGATCGGCTTGTTTTGCACCGACTACAGTCACCAATACGCTGACGTCATCGTCAACGGTGACCAATACTGCGCCGGAGGCCTGACGGGCGATACGGCCAGTCTCGAGGGTAACGGTCGACTGACCGAACTGGAATTTTTTGATTACCGGGTTCACGGTGTCCTACCTTCTTTGTGGCTCTTGGGGGAACTGGTTTCTTGCGAAATTCTTGGGCAATGCCGGGAATCGGCCCGACGTCTGTCCGGGGTAAAACGTGTATCCAGATAAAACTTGAGGCTGGGAGCCTGCCATGCGCCAGCGGGAATCCCACTGACGCACGACAGACAACCAACCTCTAGCGCAATCGCTGATTAGCGACGCAGACCCAGGCGAGCGATCAGAGCGCTGTAACGGCTCACGTCCTTGCCTTTCAGGTAGTCCAGCAGCTTGCGACGCTGGTTTACCATGCGGATCAGACCACGACGGGAGTGGTGGTCTTTACCGTTGGCCTTGAAGTGACCTTGCAGTTTGTTGATGTTGGCGGTCAGCAGTGCAACTTGCACTTCTGGCGAACCAGTGTCACCAACAGCTTGCTGGTAGTCAGCTACGATTTGAGCTTTTTCTTGAACGTCGAGAGCCATGAGGCAATCCTTTTATCAGGAAACTGTTTCAAAAACAGTTTCAACAGGCCAGGGACAAATCCCTGTATCTATAAATGAGTAGTGACCGTGCCTGTTAACAGCCACACTCGCCAGCCTGCTGTTACACAGGCTGGTTTCCGGTCATTCTGACCGAATCAGTCGACGCGGCGCGATACGCCCGTCTTCGCTCACTTCACCGATACCGATGAAGCGACCGTTGTGATCCTGTACCCGCACCATGCCGAACTTCGGAGCATCCGGAGCACGTACCGGCTGGCCGTTGAGCCAGTAGAACGCACTGTGTTCCGAGAAGTGCAGCAGTGGCCAATCCTGCAGGCCGCTGTCCGATGGCATCAGGAAGCGGTCGACCGCTTCGTTGCCGCCTTCGGCATGTACCGCTTCAAGCTCTTCGAGGGTCACGGTCTGCGCCAGGGTGAAAGGCCCGGCCTGGGTACGGCGCAATTCAGCGACGTACGCACCACAACCGAGTTGCTCACCGATATCCTCCACCAGGGTACGAATATAGGTGCCCTTGCTGCAATCCACCGCAAGACGCGCAGTATCGCCTTCGAAGGCCAGCAATTCCAAGCGCGCAATAGTAACAGAACGCGGTTCACGCTCCACTACTTCGCCTGCACGGGCCAACTTGTACAGCGGCTGGCCATCACGCTTGAGGGCCGAGTACATCGGCGGTATCTGACTGATTTGCCCGCGAAATTTCGGCAGGACAGCCTCAATGTCGGCCTGACCAACGGTCACCGGACGCTCCTGCAAAACCTCGCCTTCGGCGTCTGCCGTGGTGGTGGTCTTGCCCAGTTGCGCCAGGGTTTCGTAACCCTTGTCGGAATCGAGCAGGTATTGCGAGAACTTGGTCGCCTCGCCAAAGCACAACGGCAGCACGCCGGTGGCCAGTGGGTCGAGACTGCCGGTGTGCCCGGCCTTCTCGGCATTGAGCAGCCAGCGAACCTTCTGCAACGCGGCGTTGGAGGTGAACCCCAGCGGCTTGTCGAGCAGGATGATGCCGCTGACGTTACGACGGATACGTTTGACCTGAGCCACCGAGTTACTCCTTGGTGTCTTCGGGTTCTGCCGCAACCACGTGCTGATTGTCCTCAGCCACGGCGCGCTCGATCAGGGCCGACAGGTGCGCGCCACGCACGACGCTTTCGTCGTAGTGGAAGTGCAATTGCGGCACGCTGCGCAGCTTCATCTCACGGGCCAACTGCATGCGCAGGAAACCGGCGGCAGCGTTGAGCACCTTGATGCTTTGCGCGATGTCTTCAGCGTTGTCCTGCCCCATCACGGTGATGAAAATCTTGGCGTGACCGACGTCACGGCTGACTTCAACAGCGGTAATGGTGACCAGGCCGACGCGCGGGTCTTTGACTTCACGACGGATCAGTTGGGCCAGCTCACGCTGCATCTGATCGCCGATACGTTGGGTACGGCTGTATTCTTTTGCCATGATTTGTTACCTGTTACTGCCCCGCGGTGAAACCCGCAAGGTCTGAAAGCGGCAAACGCCCGGCCTGACAAAAGCCAGACCGGGCGTTGCGTTTAGAGTCCTGACGCCGTGCCGCGCATGTTCATGCGACGGCCCGACGTGGCCCTTGAAGTGCGCGAGTCAGAGGCTGCGAGCAACCTGAACCTTCTCGAAGACTTCGATCTTGTCACCGACTTTGACGTCGTTGTAGCTCTTCACGCCGATACCGCATTCCATGCCGGCACGTACTTCGGAAGCGTCATCCTTGAAGCGGCGCAGGGATTCCAGCTCGCCTTCGAAGATCACGATGTCTTCACGCAGTACGCGGATCGGACGGTTACGGTGAACAGTACCCTCGATCACCATGCAGCCGGCGATAGCGCCGAACTTAGGCGAACGGAACACGTCACGTACTTCGGCCACACCGAGGATGTTCTCGCGAACATCGCTGCCAAGCATACCGGTCAGGGCTTTCTTGACGTCTTCGATGATGTCGTAGATTACGTTGTAGTAACGCATATCCAGACCTTCCTGCTCGACGATCTTCCGTGCGCCGGCATCGGCACGCACGTTGAAGCCGAACAGTACAGCGTTGGAAGCCAGTGCCAGGTTGGCGTCGGATTCGGTGATACCACCGACACCGCCACCGACCACGCGCACTTGCACTTCGTCGTTGCCCAGGCCGTTCAGAGCGCCCTGCAATGCTTCCAGCGAACCACGGACGTCGGATTTGAGGACGATGTTGAGCGTCTTCTTCTCTTCCTGACCCATGCTTTCGAAGATGTTTTCCAGCTTGCCGGCGTGAGCGCGAGCCAGTTTGACTTCGCGGAACTTGCCTTGACGGAACAGAGCCACTTCACGGGCTTTCTTCTCGTCGGCAACCACGCTCATCTCGTCGCCAGCATCAGGCGTACCGTCCAGGCCGAGGATCTCGACCGGAATGGCCGGACCTGCTTCCTTGATCGGCTTGCCGTTCTCGTCGAGCATGGCGCGCACGCGGCCGTAGTTCGAGCCGACCAGCACCATGTCGCCTTGACGCAGAGTACCGTCCTGAACCAGAACAGTCGCCACCGGGCCACGGCCCTTGTCCAGACGCGATTCAACCACGACACCACGGCCAGGAGCCGATGGGGTTGCAGTCAGTTCGAGAACTTCGGCTTGCAACAATACAGCTTCAAGCAGTTCGTCGACGCCGGTACCCATCTTCGCGGAGACCGGAACGAATGGAGTGTCACCACCCCACTCTTCGGAGGTCACGCCGTGGGCAGACAGTTCGCTACGGATGCGATCGAGATCAGCGCCCGGCTTGTCGATCTTGTTCACCGCAACCACCAGCGGAACGCCAGCAGCAACAGCGTGCTGAACGGCTTCGATGGTTTGTGGCATCACGCCGTCGTCCGCCGCAACCACCAGGATCACGATGTCGGTCGCCTTGGCACCACGGGCACGCATTGCGGTAAACGCGGCGTGACCAGGGGTGTCGAGGAACGTCACCATGCCACGGTCGGTTTCAACGTGGTACGCACCGATGTGCTGGGTGATGCCGCCGGCTTCGCCCGCAGCTACCTTGGCACGACGGATGTAGTCGAGCAGGGAAGTCTTACCGTGGTCAACGTGGCCCATTACGGTCACGACTGGAGCACGGGAAACGGCTTCGCCTTCAAACTTCAGGGACTCGGCCAGGGAATCTTCCAGAGCGGTGTCGCTGACCAGGGTCACTTTGTGGCCCAGTTCTTCGGCTACCAGCTGAGCAGTTTCCTGATCAAGCACCTGGTTGATGGTCGCTGGAGTACCCAGTTTGAACATGAACTTGATGATTTCAGCAGCCTTCACCGACATCTGTTGAGCGAGATCGCCAACAGTGATGGTTTCGCCGATCTTCACTTCACGCACGACAGGACCGGTAGGGTTCTGGAAACCGTGGGCGTTGCGTTTCTTCAGCTTGGCCTTGCCGCGACCGCCGCGACGGAAACCATCGCTTTCTTCGTCGGTAGTGCGTGGCGCCACACGTGGAGCCGGTGCCTTTTCCTTGACCGAAGCGCGATGCGGAGCGTTTTTACGCTCGCCATCGCCACTGCCGCGACGGTTGTTGTCATCGGCACGTGGTTTGTCCGGACGGCGCTGTTCGTCGCGCTTGCGAGCGTCGGCAGCTGGCGCTGCAGCCACAACCGGCGCAGCTTCGCGCACAGGTTCAGCGGCTGGCGCAGGTGCTGCAACAGGCTCGGAAGTGGCGGTCGATGCAGCAGCAGGCTGGCGACGCGCTTCTTCTTCGGCGCGAACACGGGCTTCTTCTTCAGCCTTTTGACGGGCAGCATTTTCTACTGCGCGACGCTCATCCAGTTCACGCTTGCGCTCGGCTTCGATTTCTTCCGGGCTACGCTGTACGAAAACTTTCTTCTTGCGGACTTCAACGCTGATGCTTTTGCTGCCAGCCACACGCAGGGTGCTGGTGGTTTTACGCTGCAGCGTGATCTTGCGTGGTTCTTCCACTTTCGCCTTGTGGCTGCTCTTCAAGTGAGTCAGCAGGGATTGCTTCTCACTGTCAGTCACATGTTCTTCGGCGGCGGTGTGCGGCAGACCTGCCTCACGCATCTGCTGCAACAGGCGCTCTACCGGTGTTTTGACCTCATCGGCCAGTTGTTTCACCGTGACTTGCGTCATGCATTTCTCTCCTCAGGCCGCGCCTAATTACTCGAACCAGTGGGCTCGGGCGGCCATGATCAACTTGCCGGCACGATCATCGTCAATGCCGTCGATGTCGAGCAGGTCGTCAATAGACTGCTCGGCCAGGTCTTCGCGGGTAATTACGCCGCGCACCGCCAGTTCCATCGCCAAATCCTTGTCCATACCCTCAAGCGAGAGCAGGTCTTCGGCCGGATGGGCGTCTGCCAGCTTTTCCTCAGTAGCGATGGCTTTGGTCAACAAGCGATCCTTGGCACGAGCACGAAGCTCGTTGACGATGTCTTCGTCAAAGCCGTCGATGTTGAGCATTTCTTCCAACGGTACGTAGGCAATCTCTTCCAGGCTGGTGAAGCCTTCGTCAACCAGCACCTGAGCCAGCTCTTCGTCGACTTCCAGCTCGTCGATGAAGTTGCGCAGGATGTCGCCGGTTTCCGCTTGTTGCTTAGCCTGGATGTCCGATTCGGTCATCACGTTCAGGGTCCAGCCAGTCAGCTGGCTCGCCAGACGCACGTTCTGACCACCACGACCGATGGCCTGAGCCAGATTGTCTGCGCCAACGGCGATGTCCATGGCGTGGGCATCTTCATCAACGATGATGGCCGCCACTTCTGCCGGCGACATGGCATTGATCACGAACTGCGCCGGGTTATCGTCCCACAGGACGATATCGACACGCTCGCCACCCAACTCACCCGACACGGCCTGGACGCGCGAACCGCGCATACCGATGCACGCGCCCTGCGGGTCGATGCGTTTGTCCTTGGAGCGGACAGCGATCTTGGCGCGCGAACCCGGATCACGGGAAGCGGCCATGACTTCGATGAGGCCTTCAGCGATTTCCGGCACTTCGATACGGAACAGCTCGATCAGCATTTCCGGCGCGGTACGCGAGAGGATCAACTGAGGGCCACGGTTCTCGGTGCGGATTTCCTTGAGCAGCGCACGCAGACGCACGCCAACACGGAAGGTTTCGCGAGAGATGATGTCTTCACGGGCCAGCAACGCCTCAGCGTTATTACCCAGGTCGACGATCACGTTGTCGCGGGTCACTTTTTTCACGGTGCCGGAGATGATTTCTCCCAGGCGCTCGCGATAAGCGTCAACCACTTGAGCGCGCTCGGCTTCGCGCACTTTCTGCACGATGACCTGCTTGGCGGTCTGCGCAGCAATGCGGCCGAATTCGATGGATTCGATCTTTTCTTCGACGACGTCACCAACCTTGGCACCAGGATGCGTTTCAGCAACCTTGCTTGGCCAGGTTTCGATGGCCGGATCATCGAGATCATTCTCTTCGACGACCGTCCAGCGACGGAAAGTTTCGTAAGAACCGGTGTGGCGGTTGATTTCCACACGCAGATCAACTTCGTCTTCAAAACGCTTTTTGGTAGCAGTGGCCAGAGCCAGCTCCAGCGCTTCAAAAATTACGCTTGCCGGTACGCCCTTTTCATTGGATACCGACTCAACAACCAGCAGTACTTCTTTGCTCATCGTACGCCTCGCCTTTCGCAAGCCATTGGATCCGCGGGATCCGCGTCTCAGTCAAAACTGGGAATAATGTTGGCCTTGTCGATCATATCGATCGGCAACAGGAATTCATGGTCATCTACCTGCACCACGACATCCTGTTCTTCTACACCGCGCAGAAGGCCCTGAAAGTTGCGTCGTCCTTCAAAAGGCGAGCGCAGCTTGATCTTCACTTGTTCACCGACATATTTGGCAAACTGCTCAAGAGTGAACAGTGGGCGTTCCATGCCTGGCGAGGAAACTTCAAGGGTGTATTCAACGGATATCGGATCTTCAACATCCAGCACACCGCTGATCTGACGGCTGACGATGGCGCAATCGTCCACCAGTACGCCGCCTTCCTTATCGATATAAACGCGCAACATTGAGTGGCGACCTTGAGCCGAAAACTCAATACCCCAGCATTCATAGCCTAGGGCCACGACCACCGGGGCCAGCAAGGCCTGCAACTCTTCTAGCTTGCTCGACACCTGAACCCCCTCGTGCATGTATGTGCATGCTATGCAAAATAAAAAAATGGGCGAAACGCCCATCCTTGAAACGCCGTCGAACAGCGGCGTTGAAAGTGTCCAGCTAACAAAAAGCCCCTTAAAAGGGGCTCCTTAAACTGGTTGCGGGGGCCGGATTTGAACCGACGACCTTCGGGTTATGAGCCCGACGAGCTACCAGACTGCTCCACCCCGCGACAAAGCTGGGGCGGAAGTATACGACCGATCCCCAATAGGGTCAATGTAACCTTCCACCTGCAAGAAAGCCCGCAACAGCGGGCTCTCCTGACTAATTGGTACCGAGAAGGGGACTCGAACCCCTACACCCTATGGGCACAACCACCTCAAGGTTGCGTGTCTACCAATTCCACCACCTCGGCAATACTACGTTTGAAACCCTTCTTACTTCTGCTCTTGAGCTGGAGGTACGTCAGTCGCTGGAGTAGCCGACTTTTGCTCTTGAAGCACCGGGACATCATCAGAAGCCGGTTGTTGCTTTGGAACTTCCAACACTGCCGGGTTTGGCAAACCTGCCTGAGTCAGCTGATGAGCCTTCTCTTTAGCAAAGTATCCTAACCCCAAGCTGGTTATGAAGAAACCGGCGGCAAGTATAGCAGTAAACTTACTAAGAAAGGTAGAGGAACCTTGGCTTCCGAACACAGTATTTGAAGCACCTGCTCCGAAAGACGCGCCAGCGTCCGCACCCTTACCCTGCTGCAGCAAAACCAGAGCTACTACGCCCAATGCACCCAGCAGATGAAAAACGACTACGACTGTTTCCAGCATTTTTTCAGTTTCCCGCGGCGCGACAGATCGCACCGAACTCATCTGCATTCAGGGAAGCTCCACCAATGAGCCCCCCATCGATATCCGGCATGCCGAACAGTTCGACCGCATTGGCCGCCTTCACGCTGCCGCCGTATAGAAGCCGCACACCTCGTGCGACTTCAGAATTCTCTGCCGCCAACTGCTCGCGAATGGCTTTATGCACATCCTGAGCCTGTTGCGGCGTTGCAGTCAGCCCGGTACCAATGGCCCAGACCGGCTCGTAAGCGATCACTGCATTGGCAAAAGCACCGACACCCAGCTCCTCTATGATACTGCCCAGCTGACGCCCGACAACCTCAAGAGTTTTTCCAGCTTCGCGTTGCTCCAGGGTCTCCCCTACACACAACACCGGAATCAAGCCACATGCCTGTGCCGCTGCGAACTTGCGATTCAGCATCCCGTCTCGCTCGCCCATGATCTGGCGGCGTTCGGAGTGCCCGACAAGCACCAGGGAACAACCTGCATCCACCAACTGACTCGGTGCAACTTCACCGGTCAATGCACCTTGCATCGATTCCACCGCAGAGTTCTGCGCGCCGACCGAAATCGACTTTCCTTTCAAGCCATCAATCACTTGATTGATATGCAGACAAGGCGGGAATACCGCGACATCAACACCGCTTGGCAAGGCCAGATGACGAAGGCCGTTGATCAGCTCAGCGACGCTGGCGCGGGTACCGTGCATCTTCCAGTTACCAGCTACCATAGGGCGACGCATGCTGTACCTCGTCGGTCAAAGTGGGCGCAGATGTTACCCAACACAATCATGGCTGGCAAGCCGTATCAGGCAGAAACTTCAGTTACCAGTTTTGCCAGTTCTTCGGCATAGCTGCGAACCTGTGCTTCATCCTCGCCTTCGACCATGACACGCACCAGAGGCTCTGTCCCGGACTTGCGCAGAAGCACACGGCCACGACCCGCCATCGCCTCGGTTACACGCTTGCTGGCTTCCTTGACAGCCGGGTGGTCGAGCGGACTGTCGCCGCCGCCAAAACGCACATTGATCAACACCTGAGGACACTTGCGCAGCGCCTGGCGGGTTTGCGCCAGACCTTCGTTGCGGGTTTTCAATGCCATCAACACCTGCAACGCCGCGATGATCGCATCACCCGTTGTGGTGTGATTGAAGCAGACGACATGCCCGGAGTTCTCACCACCGACCAGCCAATCACGCTCCAGCAACTCGGCAATCACATAACGGTCGCCGACATTTGCGCGCACAAAAGGAATACCCAGATCCGCCAGGGCCAACTCCAGACCCAGGTTGCTCATCAGCGTACCGACCACGCCGCCCTGCAACTTGCCGCGCTCATGCAGATCGCGCGCGATGATGAAAATCAGCTCATCGCCATCAACAACCGCACCGGTGTGATCAACCATCAACACCCGGTCACCATCGCCATCGAAAGCAATACCCAGGTCGGCGTGTTCGGAAAGCACCGCCGCCTGCAACGGCCCCATGTGCGTCGAGCCACAGTTGTCGTTGATGTTCAGGCCGTTGGGCTGGGCGGACAACACCACAACCTCGGCGCCCAACTCACGAAAGACGCTTGGCGCGACCTTGTAGGTTGCTCCGTGCGCGCAGTCGATCACGATCTTGAGACCGGCAAAACTGGTATTGGTCGGCACGCTGCTCTTGCAGAACTCGATGTATCGACCGGACGCATCGTTGATTCGCGAGACCTTGCCGATCTTGCTCGACTCGACGACTGTCATTGGAGTATCGAGCAGCTCTTCGATCATCAGCTCCAGCTCATCCGGCAACTTGGTGCCGCGACCGGAGAAAAACTTGATGCCGTTATCGTCGTGAGGATTGTGCGAAGCACTGATCACGATACCGGCCTCAGCCTGGAATGTGCGCGACAGGTAAGCGATAGCAGGCGTCGGCATCGGCCCGAGCAGCATCACGTCGGCCCCTGCCGATGTGAGACCGGCTTCCAGAGCCGACTCGAACATATAACCGGAAATTCGTGTGTCCTTGCCAACGAGCACCTTGCAGGCGCCCATTTTTCGGAATGCCATCCCTGCTGCCCAGCCAAGCTTGAGCATGAAATCCGGAGTAATCGGGTACTCACCGACGCGACCACGAATACCGTCGGTACCAAAGTATTTCTTGCTCATAAGTGCTCCATCATTCTTATTCGGCTGATTCCACGGCCGCGATCATCCGCACGACATCCACCGTCTCTGCCACATCATGGACGCGTAATATACGCGCGCCCTTGACGGACGCCAGTGCAGCCAGGGCCAAACCACCGTACAGGCGCTCGCCCACAGGGCGATTCAGTGCCTGCCCGATCATGCTTTTACGCGAGACGCCGACCAACAGAGGTCGCCCCAATGCATGAAGGGCATCCATATGCCTGAACAAGCTTAGATTGTGCTGCAGGGTTTTGGCGAAACCGAAGCCAGGATCGAGAATGATCCGCTCCGCAGGTATGCCAGCCGACGCGCATCGCTCCATACGCTCGGCGAGAAACTCACCCACTTCCCGAGTGACATCCTGATATTGAGGGTTGTCCTGCATGTCACCGGGCTCACCCAGCATATGCATCAGACAGACCGGCAACCCCGTGGCCGCAGCGGCATCCAGCGCACCGTCACGCCGCAGTGATCGCACGTCGTTGATCAACCCGGCGCCCAGGCGTGCAGTTTCCCGCATGACGGCTGGAGTCGATGTATCGACAGAGATGATCACATCCAGCTCGCGATTGATCAGCTCCACGATTGGCGCCACACGCTCCAGTTCCTCAAGCGGTGAAACCGCTCGCGCACCAGGCCGCGTTGACTCTCCGCCGACATCAATCAGCGTCGCACCGGCCAACACCATCGCCTCGGCATGACGCAAGGCAGCATCAAGCTGGCTGTATCGGCCGCCATCGGAGAAGGAATCGGGAGTGACATTGAGAATGCCCATGACATGCGTCCGGGCCAAATCAAGAACCCGGTTGCCGCAAGGCAACCGGGTCAGGGACTGTACAGAAGTCATTTCAAACCTTAAACGTCAGCAGCCGGACCGCCAATCGGTGTTTCCGGACGCTCATCCTGAACCACCGGAGGAGGCGTGCCAGTGCCGGTGCCACCCGACCAGTCGCGAGGTTCGCGTGGCGTGCGACCCGCCATGATGTCGTCGATCTGTTCGGCGTCGATCGTCTCGTACTTCATCAGGGCATCGGCCATGGCATCGAGCTTGTCGCGGTTGTCCGTAAGGATCTGCTTGGCGGTGCCGTAGCACTGATCGATGATGCTGCGCACTTCCGAATCGATCAACTTCGCGGTTTCACCCGAGAAGCTGGCGTTCTGACCACCGCCGCCACGACCCAGGAACACCTCGCCCTCTTCTTCCGCATACATCAACGGACCGAGTTTTTCAGACAGACCCCACTTGGTCACCATGTTCCGCGCAATCTGACTGGCACGCATGATGTCGTTGGAGGCGCCGGTAGTCACACCGTCGAAGCCCAAGGTCATTTCTTCAGCGATACGACCGCCGTACAGCGAGCAGATCTGACTGATCAACGCACGCTTGGACAGGCTGTAGCGATCTTCTTCCGGCAGGAACATGGTCACACCCAGCGCACGACCGCGCGGGATGATCGACACCTTGTAGACCGGATCATGCTCAGGCACGACGCGACCGACAATGGCGTGGCCAGCTTCGTGATAAGCCGTGTTCTGCTTCTCTTTCTCGGACATGACCATGGATTTGCGCTCGGCACCCATCATGATCTTGTCTTTGGCCAGTTCGAATTCCTTCATCTCGACAATGCGCTTGCCAGCACGGGCAGCGAACAGCGAAGCCTCGTTGACCAGGTTCGCAAGGTCGGCACCGGAGAAGCCCGGAGTACCACGAGCGATAACAGCTGGAGCAACGTCGTCACCCATTGGCACTTTACGCATGTGCACTTTGAGGATCTGTTCGCGACCACGGATATCCGGCAGACCGACCACCACCTGACGGTCGAAACGACCCGGACGCAGCAAAGCAGGGTCCAGTACGTCAGGACGGTTGGTTGCCGCGATGACGATGATGCCGTCATTCATTTCGAAGCCGTCCATCTCGACCAGCAACTGGTTGAGAGTCTGCTCACGCTCGTCGTGACCGCCGCCCATGCCAGCGCCACGATGGCGACCAACGGCGTCGATCTCGTCGATGAAGATAATGCAAGGTGCGTGTTTCTTGGCCTGTTCGAACATATCGCGAACGCGGCTGGCACCGACACCGACGAACATTTCGACGAAGTCGGAACCGGAAATGGTGAAGAACGGCACTTTGGCTTCGCCGGCAATCGCCTTGGCCAGCAAGGTTTTACCGGTACCCGGAGGACCGACCATCAGTACACCGCGAGGAATACGCCCCCCCAGACGCTGGAACTTGCCCGGATCACGCAGGAACTCGACGAGTTCGCCGACCTCTTCCTTGGCTTCGTCGCAACCGGCAACGTCAGCCAGGGTGGTTTTCACCTGGTCTTCGGACAGCAGGCGCGCCTTGCTTTTGCCAAAGCTCATCGGCCCGCCCTTGCCACCGGCACCGCCCTGCATCTGGCGCATGAAGAACATGAACACCGCGATGATCACCAGGATCGGGAAGCTGGCCACCAGAAGCTGGGTCCAGATGCTTTGCTGCTCAGGCTGCTTGCCTTCGACCACGACGTGGTTGTCGACCAGATCGCCGATCAGGCCATTGTCCTGAATTGCCGGACGAATGGTCTTGAAGCTGTCGCCATCGTTGCGCTTGCCGGTAATCACATAGCCGTCGACGGCCACGCGCTCGACCTTGCCATCCTTGACCTGCTGGATGAAGTCGGAATAGTTGAGGGTCTGCGGCTCGTTAGGGCTGGAGAAGTTGTTCATCACCGTCACCAGGACAGCCGCGATGATCAACCACAGGATCAGATTCTTTGCCATATCGTTCAATTAACTACCCTCTGAAGCAAGCTCCGCTACTGGCGCGCGCTTCGCATGATATTCACCGGCCTAACTTACTACATTACCTACAGCTCTGGCAGGCGCCGTCTGTAACCCTTTGTGAAACACTTTCTACACAATATTCGCTTATGCGCGCGGGGCGAAATACGAAAAACCTATCACCCCGCCAAAAAACCTCGTTTTACTCGCTACGACCGCGATAGCCCCAAGCCAGCATATATTGCTCACGGGAGCTGCCACGGGAAGAGTCCGGCTTGATCATCTGGATCTTGTCAAATTTCCGACGAGCATCCTTCAGGTAAACATCAAACCCTTCGCCCTGAAAAATCTTGATCACGAAATTGCCACCCGGCTTGAGTATCCGCTCCGCCAGATCAAGCGCCAGTTCGCAAAGAAACATGGCTTTTGGCATATCCACTTCAGGCGTACCACTCATATTGGGGGCCATATCGGAAATCACAAGGTCCACCTGCGAATTACCCACGGCCTCAAGGATCTGAGCGAGCACTGCGTCCTCGGTGAAGTCACCCTGGATAAAGGTCACGTCCGGAATGCTGTCCATTTCCAGGATGTCCGAGGCGATCAGTCGCCCCTGACCACCGATCAGCCGACTGGTGACCTGCGACCAGCCGCCAGGCGCCGCGCCGAGGTCGACGACGCTCATGCCCGGACGGATCAGCTTGTATTTCTCCTGGATCTCCAGAAGTTTGTAACTCGCACGCGAGCGGTAGCCATCCTTCTGCGCTTGCTTCACATAGGGATCGTTGACATGTCGTTTCAGCCAACCAAGGCTTGTCTTGGAACGCGCCATTGGGCACCTCGTTGATTAGGGTCGTGATTAATTGGGCGGATCCACGAGCCCTCGGGTAAAATGGCCGCCATTTTACAGAATCCAGACGAAAGGGTCAGATTATGCCGCTCACTCCAGAGCAGAAGAAACAGTACAAATCCATCGGTCACCACCTGAAACCAGTTTTGACGGTGGCTGACAACGGCTTGACTGAGGGTGTTTTAGCCGAACTCGAACGCGCATTGGCGGATCACGAGCTGATCAAGATCAAGCTCAACATCCTCGATCGCGAAGCACGCCTGGCGTCCGTTGCAGAGCTGTGCAAGGTCGGCAAGGCCGATCTGGTTCAGGTCATCGGCAAGATGGCACTGATTTACCGCAAGAACTTCAGCGTCAACAAGCAGCTGTCGAACGTCCATCGCTTCAAGTGATGGCAAGGGTCAAGGGTGTGCTTCGCGCACCCTGCCACTCCATCCCGGTACCGGCTGCAACACCAGTACCAGCCCAGAAAAGCCCAGAACAAGATAGCTGAACACCTGCCAGCGCTGCGCATCCGGCCAGCCGACACGCACTGCGATATACATCGCACTCGCATACAACGCCATCAGCAGCACTTGCCCGCGAAAGTCCCGCCATAGACTGGCAAGGCCTTCGGCCTGTACCAGCACCAAAGCCTGAAAAATCACGCACGCGGCAGCGAAACCCACCACCGGCACTTCAAACGCGCTGGCGACTTCGTCAATCAGCAGCGGCGCCAGGCCAATCTTGCCCAGCACCGGCCGCAGACCAAGGTGCACCAGCCATAAACCGCCGACCCACAACATCTGGGTCAGCTGCCAGAGCATGGCGCCCGCATGCAGCGGGCGCCCTGTTTCAGATGTGACGGACTTCGACAATCTCGTACTCGATAACGCCACCAGGCGTTTTCACGGCAACGACGTCGCCCTCTTCCTTGCCGATCAGGGCACGGGCCAGAGGCGAACCGACCGAAATCTTGCCGAGTTTGAAGTCTGCTTCATCCTCACCAACGATGTGGTAAGTGACGCTCTCATCAGTCTCGACGTTGGCGATTTCAACGGTGGTGCCGAAAATCACTTTGCCCGTGTGAGGAATGGTCGTGACATCAATGACGACCTGATTCTGGATCCGGCCTTCGATGTCACGGATGCGCGCCTCGACCATGCCCTGCTGTTCGCGGGCAGCATGGTATTCAGCGTTTTCCTTCAAGTCACCCAACTCGCGGGCCGTACCGATGTCCTGGCTGAGCTTCGGACGAACGACCTTGGTCAGGTGAGTATGTTCTTCTTCCAGGGCGCGAGCGCCCTGAACAGTCATCGGGTACTTGGTTATGCTCATGCCTTCAATCCTGCGTGTAGATCCTGCAAGCGGCGTACGGTCTTCTCGGGACCGAACTTCAGCGCTTCGCAGATAGCTTCGCCAGCAGCAATGGTGGTGGTGCAGTAAATCTTGTGCTGCAGGGCGTTGCGGCGAATGGAATAAGAGTCGGCGATCGACTGACGACCTTCGGTGGTGTTGATGATCAGGGTGACTTCGTCATTCTTGATCATGTCGACCACGTGCGGACGACCCTCGGTCACCTTGTTCACGCGACGCACTTTCAGACCTGCGGCTTCAATCAGCTTGGCAGTGCCGGCAGTGGCGACCACTTCGAAGCCCAAGTTGATCAGATCACGGGCCACGCCCGCAACCAGCGGCTTGTCGTCATCACGTACGCTGATGAATGCGGTACCGCCGGTCGGCAGCACTTCGCTCGCGCCCATCTGGGCTTTGGCAAAGGCTTCGCCGAAGGTGTCGCCGACGCCCATCACTTCACCGGTGGACTTCATCTCTGGGCCGAGGATCGGGTCAACGCCAGGGAATTTGGCGAACGGGAACACCGCCTCTTTCACGCTGTAGAAGTTCGGGATGATTTCCTTGGTGAAGCCGATTTCCTTCAGGGTCTTGCCGGCCATTACGCGGGCAGCAATCATCGCCAGGGAAACACCGATGCACTTCGATACGAACGGCACGGTACGGGAAGCACGCGGGTTGACTTCGATGACGTAGATGTCTTCGCCTTGCAGCGCCAACTGAACGTTCATCAGGCCGACCACGCCCAGTTCCAGGGCCATTTTCTTGACCTGTTCGCGCATCTCGTCCTGGATGTGCGCCGGCAGCGAGTACGGCGGCAGCGAGCACGCGGAGTCACCGGAGTGAACGCCCGCCTGTTCGATGTGCTGCATGATCGCGCCGATCACTACATCCTTGCCGTCGCAGACCGCATCCACGTCCATCTCGATGGCGCAGTTGAGGAAGTGGTCGAGCAGCACAGGGCTGTCGTTCGACACTTGCACCGCGTCACGCAGGTAACGCTTGAGTTCTTCTTCCTTGTAGACGATTTCCATCGCCCGTCCGCCCAGCACGTAGGACGGACGCACCACCAGCGGGTAACCGATCTTCGCGGCAGCGCGAACGGCTTCGTCTTCGCTGCGCACGGTAGCGTTTGGCGGCTGACGCAGGTTCAGACGCTCAACCATCTGCTGGAAGCGCTCACGGTCTTCGGCACGGTCGATGGCGTCAGGGCTGGTGCCGATGATCGGCACGCCGGCCGCTTCAAGTGCGCGAGCCAGTTTCAGAGGCGTCTGGCCGCCGTACTGGACGATTACGCCTTTCGGCTTCTCGACGCGGCAGATTTCCAGCACGTCTTCCAGGGTCACCGGCTCGAAGTACAGACGGTCGGAAGTGTCGTAGTCAGTGGACACGGTTTCCGGGTTGCAGTTGACCATGATGGTTTCGTAGCCGTCTTCGCGCAGGGCGAGAGCGGCGTGTACGCAGCAGTAGTCAAACTCGATGCCCTGGCCGATACGGTTCGGACCACCACCCAGAATCATGATCTTGTCGCGACCGGACGGCGCTGCTTCGCACTCTTCCTCGTAAGTCGAGTACAGATAAGCGGTGTCGGTGGCGAACTCGGCGGCGCAGGTGTCGACGCGCTTGTAGACCGGGAACACTTCCAGTTTTTGACGGTGAGTGCGCAGGTTCTTCTCGGTGACGCCCAGCAGCTTGGCCAGACGCTGATCGGAGAAGCCTTTGCGCTTGAGCTTGAACATCAGATCGCGATCGATAGCGGACAGACCAAGGGTCTTGACCTTCTCTTCGTCCTTGATCAGATCTTCGATCTGCACCAGGAACCACGGGTCGATCATGTTCATGCCGAAGATTTCTTCGACGGTCATGCCGGCGCGGAAAGCGTCCGCCACGTACCAGATACGCTCGGCGCCCGGCACGGTCAGCTCGCGCTTGAGCACGCTCATGCTTTCCGGATTGCTCAGGTCGACTTTCTCGTCCAGACCGCAAACGCCCACTTCCAGACCGCGCAGGGCTTTCTGCAGGGATTCCTGGAAGGTGCGGCCGATGGCCATGACTTCACCAACCGACTTCATTTGAGTGGTCAGGCGTGCGTCAGCGTTGGCGAACTTCTCGAAGGCGAAGCGCGGCAGCTTGGTCACGACGTAGTCGATGGACGGCTCGAAGGACGCCGGAGTCTTGCCGCCGGTGATGTCGTTCGACAGCTCATCGAGGGTGTAGCCGACCGCCAGTTTGGCTGCGACCTTGGCGATCGGGAAACCGGTGGCTTTCGAAGCCAGGGCCGACGAGCGCGATACACGCGGGTTCATTTCGATCACGACCATGCGGCCGGTGTCCGGGCAGATACCGAACTGAACGTTGGAACCGCCGGTCTCGACGCCGATCTCGCGCAGTACCGCCAGCGAGGCGTTACGCAGGATCTGGTATTCCTTGTCGGTCAGGGTCTGGGCTGGAGCCACGGTGATCGAGTCACCGGTGTGCACGCCCATCGGGTCGAAGTTTTCGATCGAGCAGACAATGATGCAGTTGTCCTTTTTGTCGCGGACAACTTCCATTTCATATTCTTTCCAGCCGATCAGCGATTCGTCGATCAGCAGTTCCTTGGTCGGCGACAGGTCCAGACCACGGGCGCAGATTTCTTCGAACTCTTCACGGTTGTAAGCGATACCGCCACCGGTGCCGCCCATGGTGAAGGACGGACGGATGATGCACGGGAAGCCCAGGCGCTCGAGCACCGCGTTGGCTTCTTCCATGCTGTGGGCGATACCGGAACGCGGGCATTCCAGGCCGATGGACTTCATCGCCTTGTCGAAACGCGAACGGTCTTCAGCCTTGTCGATGGTGTCGGCGTTGGCGCCGATCATCTCTACGCCGAACTTCTCCAGAACGCCTTCGCGCTCCAGGTCCAGGGCGCAGTTCAGAGCGGTCTGGCCGCCCATGGTTGGCAGCACCGCATCCGGACGCTCTTTTTCGATGATCTTGGCAACAGTCTGCCACTTGATCGGCTCGATGTAGGTGGCGTCGGCCATGTCCGGGTCGGTCATGATGGTGGCCGGGTTGGAGTTCACCAGGATGACGCGGTAACCCTCTTCGCGCAGGGCTTTGCAAGCCTGGGCGCCGGAGTAGTCGAATTCGCAGGCCTGGCCGATAACGATCGGGCCAGCGCCGAGAATCAGGATGCTTTTAATGTCTGTACGTTTTGGCATGGGTTTGTCACTCAAATCCGCAGGTCAGTCGGCAAGCCGTCTTGATCGATTTCTGAAGTCCCGAGGGGGCCGCCGGTTTCGGGGCCACCCTCGAGGGGCTTCTCGCTACAGTCTCAAGGCGAACGCTTAGCGTCGCTTGGCCATCTCGTTGATGAAGCGGTCAAACAGTGGCGCCACATCGTTCGGGCCCGGGCTCGCTTCAGGGTGACCCTGGAAGCTGAACGCGCTCTTGTCGGTGCGCTCGATACCTTGCAGGGTGCCGTCGAACAGCGATTTGTGGATCGCGCGGACGTTGGCTGGCAGGGTCGCTTCGTCAACCGCAAAACCGTGGTTCTGGCTGGTGATCATCACGACGCCCGTGTCCAGATCCTGTACCGGGTGATTGGCACCGTGGTGGCCGTGACCCATTTTCAGGGTCTTGGCGCCGGAGGCCAGAGCCAGCAGCTGGTGGCCGAGGCAGATGCCGAAGACCGGAATTTCGGTTTCCAGCACTTCCTTGATTGCCTTGATCGCGTAGTCGCAAGGCTCCGGGTCACCAGGGCCGTTGGACAGGAACACGCCGTCCGGCTTCAGGGCCAGTACGTCGGCAGCCGGGGTTTGCGCCGGCACTACGGTGACGCGGCAGCCGCGCTCGACCAGCATGCGCAGGATGTTGACCTTGACGCCGTAGTCGTAGGCAACCACGTGGTAAGGCAACTCGGAGGCTTCGATGGTCGCGTGGCTGTCGGTTTTCAGATCCCAGACAGTGGAGCGCCATTCGTATTGGGTCTTGGTGCTGACGACTTTCGCCAGGTCCATGCCCTTCAGGCCCGGGAAGCCTTGTGCGGCAGCAATGGCAGCGGCTTCGGAGATGTTGTCGCCGGCCATGATGCAGCCGTTCTGTGCGCCTTTTTCACGCAGGATGCGAGTCAGGCGACGGGTGTCGATACCAGCGATCGCCACAACATTGTTGGCTTTCAGGTAGTCGGACAGGGACATCGTGTTACGCCAGTTGCTCGCTACCAGCGGCAGGTCACGGATGACCAGGCCAGCGGACCAGACGCGGTCGGACTCGGCGTCTTCCGGCGTGGTGCCGGTGTTGCCGATGTGCGGGTAAGTCAGGGTAACGATCTGTTGGGCGTAGGAAGGATCGGTAAGGATTTCCTGATAGCCGGTCATTGCGGTGTTGAACACCACCTCACCAACGGTCTGACCGTCGGCTCCAATGGCTTCGCCGCGAAAAATGCTGCCATCAGCAAGGGCGAGTATGGCTGGCTTAGTCAAGAAGACCTCCCGTAAATAACGCATGAAAGGGCAATCGCAGGTTGTAAAAAAGCGGAGTGACGTATGGACACGTCACCCCGCTTCTTCACTGAATTATTCTGCGCGCTTTTAGTGGACACACTAAAGCTGTAGCTTACAGAAAAAGGGATTTTTGGTCTACCGCCAATGAGCCTGAAAGGCCGGAGAATGCGACAGGGCGTCGCCGGGCGGAGTAAAACCGGCACAAACAGGGCGTTTGCGCCGGATTCAAACAAGGCTCAACGCAAGTCGAGCACGTCCTGCATGTCGTAAAGACCGGGTTCGCGAGCATCCAGCCACAACGCTGCACGCACCGCGCCCTTGGCGAACGTCATGCGGCTAGACGCCTTATGCGTGATCTCCAGACGCTCGCCTTCACAGGCGAACAGCACCGTGTGATCGCCCACCACATCACCGCCGCGAACAGTGGCGAAACCGATGGTTTCACGCTCACGCACACCGGTGTGACCTTCACGACCATAGACCGCAACCTTCTGCAGATCGCGATCCAGCGCACTGGCGATCACCTCGCCCATGCGCAGGGCGGTGCCTGATGGCGCATCGATCTTGTGACGGTGATGAGCCTCGATGATTTCGATGTCCGCGTCATCACCCAGCACGCGAGCCGCCATGTCGAGCAATTTCAGCGACAGGTTGACGCCAACGCTGAAGTTGGCGGCGAACACGATCGGAATATCCTTGCCCGCCTCGGCCAGCAACTGCTTCTGGGCAGCATCCAGACCGGTGGTGCCGATCACCATGGCTTTACCGGCCTTACGGCAGAACGCCAGGTTTTTCAGCATGACTTCCGGCAGGGTGAAGTCGATCAACACGTCGAACTCTTCCGCGACCGACTCCAGATTTCCGGACAACGGCACGCCGATTCGCCCAAGCGAGGCCAGCTCACCGGCATCCACCCCGATCAGCGTACTGCCAGGGCGAACAATGGCAGCCGTCAAACCGGTCAGCGGCGCGCGCTGTTGCACGGCCTCTACCAGAATCTTGCCCATGCGCCCGGCGGCGCCCATCACAGCTATACGTCGCATGCCGACTCCTTACAGATCACCGAAGAAGCGCTTCACGCCATCGAACCAACCGGTGGTTTTCGGTGAATGGCTGTTGTCATCCGCCAGGGAGCTGCGGAACTCTTCAAGCAATTCACGCTGACGACGATTCAGGTTGACCGGGGTCTCGACCGCTACACGGCACATCAGATCACCTGCACCGCCACCACGCACCGGCGCCACACCTTTGCCACGCACGCGGAATTGCTTGCCGGTCTGAGTCCCCTCAGGGATCTTCAGCTTGACGCGACCGTCGAGGGTCGGAATTTCCAGCTCGCCACCCAGCGCCGCATCGACAAAGCTGATCGGCACTTCGCAGAACAGATGCTTGCCGTCACGCTGGAAGATCGCGTGCTCGCGCACATTGATCACAACATAAAGGTCGCCAGTCGGCCCACCCTGAGTACCCGCCTCGCCTTCGCCGGACAGACGAATGCGGTCACCGGTATCAACGCCGGCTGGCACTTTGACGGAGAGGGTTTTGTATTCTTCGACGCGACCATCACCGTGGCAGGAGTCGCACGGGTCGGAAATGATCTTGCCCTGGCCATGGCAGCGCGGGCAGGTCTGCTGTACGGAGAAGAAGCCTTGCTGCATGCGCACCTGGCCGATGCCGCCGCACGTCGGGCACGTCGATGGCGACGAACCTTTCTTGGCACCCGAACCATCGCATGGCTTGCAGTTGACCAGCGTCGGAACGCGGATATTCACGGTTGTACCGCGCACCGCTTCTTCCAGGTTCAGCTCCAGGGTGTAGCGCAAATCGCTACCGCGCTGGGCGCCACCACGGGAACCGCCGCGACCGCCACCGAAGAAGTCACTGAAGACATCGCCGAAGATGTCAGAGAAGTTCTGACCGCCAAAGCCTGCACCGCCGCCGCCCATGCTCGGGTCGACGCCGGCATGGCCGTACTGATCGTACGCCGCACGCTTGCTGGAATCGGACAATACCTCGTAGGCCTCGTTGGCCTCCTTAAACAGTTCTTCCGACGCTTTGTCATCGGGATTACGGTCCGGGTGATGCTTCATCGCCAGACGGCGATAGGCCTTTTTCAGGTCTGCTTCGCTTGAGCCGCGCTCAACACCCAACACTTCGTAATAGTCACGCTTTGCCATAAGTCTTTGCACTCTTAAGGACGTTCGGCAAACCCCTCCTGAGCTTCGCCAAACTCGTTGAGCCCCAATACAGGCCCGGACCCAACTCACGTCAATTCAACGATCCTGGTCTTTGATTCATGCGGCACTTTCAGCTCGAAAAGCAGGAGCATTTCCGGCCATGCCACCAACACGCGAAGCTTGTCGCATGCTGTAAAAATTCGCGTATTCCAGATACGCCAACGCGGGAGCAAGCTCCCGCGCGGCGACATCCTACCAGTCAGTGCCCAAAGGCAGTCAACCGGCCGACCAACAACTTACTTGTGGTCTTTGACTTCTTCGAACTCGGCATCGACAACATCGTCAGCCTTTTCAGCTTTCTCTGCGTGCGGTGCCGCGCCTTCAGCAGGCTGAGCCTGTTCGGCGTACATCTTCTGGGCAACCGGCGCGGAGACTTTCGACAGCTCTTCGATCTTCGCTTCGATGGCAGCCTTGTCGTCGCCTTTGACAGCAGCTTCCAGGGCAACCACGGCCGCTTCGATTGCAGTTTTCTCTTCTGCAGTCACTTTGTCGCCAGCGTCGGTGACCATTTTGCGAGTCGAGTGAACCAGCGCGTCACCCTGGTTACGGGCACCGGCCAGCTCTTCGAACTTGCGGTCTTCCTCAGCGTTCAGCTCGGCGTCGCGGACCATCTTCTGGATTTCTTCATCCGACAGACCGGAGTTGGCCTTGATGGTGATCTTCTGCTCTTTGCCGGTCGCCTTGTCTTTCGCGCCGACGTGCAGGATGCCGTTGGCGTCGATGTCGAAGGTCACTTCGATCTGTGGCACACCGCGTGGCGCTGGTGGAATCTCGGCCAGGTCGAACTTGCCCAGGGACTTGTTCTGTGCGGCTTGCTTGCGCTCGCCTTGCAGGACGTGGATGGTCACGGCGCCCTGGTTGTCGTCGGCAGTCGAGAACACTTGCGATTTCTTGGTAGGAATCGTGGTGTTTTTCTCGATCAGCGCAGTCATCACGCCACCCATGGTTTCGATACCCAGGGTCAGCGGGCTGACGTCGAGCAGCAGAACGTCTTTCACGTCACCGGCCAGAACGGCGCCCTGGATCGCAGCACCCATGGCAACGGCTTCGTCCGGGTTGACGTCTTTACGAGCTTCTTTACCGAAGAAATCGGTCACCAGCTTCTGTACCAGCGGCATACGAGTCTGACCGCCGACCAGGATCACGTCGTTGATCGCGCCAACGTCGATACCGGCGTCTTTCATGGCGATGCGGCAAGGCTCGATGGTGCGCTGAACCAGGTCTTCAACCAGAGCTTCGAGCTTGGCACGCGAGATTTTCACGTTCAGGTGCTTAGGACCGGTGGCGTCTGCAGTGATGTACGGCAGGTTCACGTCGGTCGACTGAGCGGACGACAGCTCGATCTTGGCTTTTTCAGCGGCTTCTTTCAGGCGCTGCATGGCCAGCGGGTCACCCTTGAGGTTCATGCCGCTTTCTTTCTTGAATTCGTCAACGAGGTAGTCGATCAGACGAATGTCGAAGTCTTCACCGCCCAGGAACGTGTCACCGTTGGTGGCCAACACTTCGAACTGGTGCTCGCCGTCAACTTCAGCGATCTCGATCACGGAAACGTCGAAAGTACCGCCACCCAGGTCGTAAACGATCACGGTGTGATCGCCCTTGGCCTTGTCCATGCCGTAAGCCAGAGCGGCTGCGGTTGGTTCGTTGATGATACGTTTTACGTCCAGACCGGCGATGCGGCCGGCGTCTTTGGTCGCCTGGCGCTGGCTGTCGTTGAAGTAGGCCGGAACGGTGATCACCGCTTCAGTCACAGCTTCGCCGAGGTAGTCTTCGGCGGTCTTCTTCATCTTCTTCAGAATTTCAGCCGAGATTTGTGGCGGCGCCATTTTCTGGCCGTTCACTTCAACCCACGCGTCGCCGTTGTCAGCCTTGGCGATCTTGTAAGGGACCATCTGAATGTCTTTCTGTACGACTTCTTCTTCGAAGCGACGACCGATCAGACGCTTTACCGCGTACAGGGTGTTGTGCGGGTTGGTCACTGCCTGACGCTTGGCGGACTGGCCGACCAGGATTTCGCCATCGTTGGCGTAAGCGATGATCGAAGGCGTGGTACGCGCGCCTTCGGCGTTCTCGATAACTTTGGCCTGGCCGTTTTCAAGAATGGAGACGCAGGAGTTGGTAGTCCCCAGGTCGATACCGATAATTTTGCCCATGTTAACTCTCCCGAAACTTTGGATTTGGTTGCCGCAGCGGTTGTGGCCAACTGCGGTAGCACTTAAACGCTTGACTTCTAAATGGGGGCCTTGCGGCTAATTTCAAGCCTTCTCGTCAATCGAAGGCGAAACGGGTGCTGGCGCCTTGCTGACCACGACCATCGCCGGACGCAGCAGGCGACCGTTGAGCTGGTAGCCCTTCTGGAACACCTTCAGAATGCTGTTCGGCTCCAGATCAGCACTTTCCTGCATGGCCATTGCCTGATGTTCCACCGCGTTGAACGGCTCGCCTTCCTGCGGGCTGACAGCTACAAGCTGATAACGCGCGAGGGTGTCGTGAAACATTTTCAGGGTCAGCTCGATGCCTTCGCGCATCGGACGGATGCTTTCGTCGTCCGGGTTCGACAGCTCGAGGCCGCGCTCCAGACTGTCGACGATCGGCAGCAGGTCGCCGGCGAATTTTTCCAGCGCAAACTTGTGAGCCTTTTCGACGTCCTGCTCGGCACGGCGGCGGACGTTCTGCAGATCGGCAGCTACGCGCAGAGATTGATCCTGCGCGGCGGCCAATTGCTCTTCGAGCACTTGTACACGGGTCGCCAGGTCATCACCCGCAGTCTCGGGCGCCTGATTGGCTTCTGCTTTTTGCGTATCTACTGTCTGTTCGTCAGCCATAGAATTCTCCTTTCAATAACGTCCGCGAGCTCGACTCGCGCTTCTGCCCCGGTATATGGGGCCGCAAAATCAGGCTTCAAGGGCTGACAATGATTAACCCTACAAAAAAGTGCTGCATTGTCATTCCCGGGCGCGATAAGCATTTGATCGGATCAAGCCAATCGAGCTAAGCGAGGGCATTGTCAGGCCGAAACAAAACACTGTATAAATAACCAGACCTAAAGCCTGGGAGCGGCCTTTATGCTGGTGCACCTGTCCGTACACAACTACGCCATCGTTGAACATCTCGATCTCGAACTCGATCGCGGGATGAGCGTGATTACCGGGGAAACCGGCGCCGGCAAGTCGATCATGCTCGACGCGCTGGGCCTGACCCTTGGCGATCGCGCCGACAGCGGCGTGGTTCGCCCGGGCGCCGACAAGGCCGATATCCTGGCGACCTTCGACCTGGCCGACATTCCCGAAGCCAGCGCCTGGCTGGCCGAGCGCGACCTGGAAATCGACGGCCCGTGCATCCTTCGCCGGGTCATCACCTCGGAAGGCCGCTCCCGTGGCTATATCAACGGCACGCCCTGCCCGCTCGGCGACCTCAAGGCCCTCGGCGAGCTGCTGATCGACATCCACAGCCAGCACGAACACCAATCCCTGCTCAAGACGGACACCCACCGTCGCCTGCTCGACGAATACGCCGGCGCCACCGATCTGGCCCGCCAGGTACAACTGGCCGCCCAGCGCTGGCGCCAGACCCGCCAGGAGCTGGAGCGCCTGTCCAACTCCGGTGACGAACAACGCGCCCGTCATCAACTGCTCAGCTATCAGCTCGAAGAACTGGAGAACCTCGGTCTCGGCGAGAACGAACTGGAAGATCTGGAGCAGGAACACAAGAACCTGACCAACGCCGAAACCCTGCTGGGCATCTGCCGGCAAGTGGTCGAGCAGTGCAGTGAAAGTGACTCCGGCAATGTGCTGAATGCACTGACCGCCAGCCTCAATCGCCTGTCGAGCGTGAACAACTCGATCGGCGCTCTGGGCGAAGCCAGCAGCTTGCTGACCAGCGCGCAGATCCAGGTCGAAGAGGCCGTCGGCGAACTCAACCGCTTCCTCGACAACTTCGACGCCGATCCGGCGCGCCTGCAGTATCTGGAAGAGCGTCTGGACGCCATTTACACCCTGGCACGCAAGCACCGGATCCAGCCGACCGAAGTCGCCGAGATGCAGCAAAAACTGCTGGATGAAATCGAAACCCTCAACGCCAACGACGAATCCATTGAGCGTCTGGGCGAAGAACTTGCTTCGTATGCCCGTCATTATCAGGAAAAGGCCCGCGAACTGAGTGATCTGCGCCATCAGGCTGCAGGCAGTCTGGCCAGCGCGGTCGAACAGGAGATTCAACGCCTCGGCATGCCTGGCGGACGCTTCACCATCGAACTGCGTCCCAACGCCAGCGGCGAACTCCTGCCCAATGGCCTAGAACAGGTCGAACTGCTGGTCAGCGCCAACCCCGGCCAACCCTTGAAGGCCTTGGCCAAAGTGGCATCCGGCGGCGAACTCTCACGGATCAGCCTGGCGATTCAGGTCATCACCGCCCAGACCTCGCGCGTGCCGACCCTGGTATTCGACGAAGTGGACGTGGGCATCGGTGGTCCGACGGCCGAGATTGTCGGCCAGCTATTGCGGCGCCTGGGCGAACGCGGACAAGTACTGACCGTTACGCACTTGCCGCAAGTGGCCGCCCAGGGTCATCAGCATTTATTCGTGCACAAGGTGCGAGGCGAGCAGGCGACGCACACCGCCGTCTCGAAGCTGAGCAAAAATGACCGTATAGAAGAAGTCGCGAGGATGCTCGGCGGCATTGATCTGACCAAAGAGTCTCTGGCGCACGCCAAGAAGATGGTCGTTACCGCAAAGGCTTAAGCACGACAGAAAGCACGAAGGCGACCCTTGGGTCGCCTTCGTTCGTTTCGCGAACCTGAAATTCGCGCGACATGCTTACTTTTTCTTGCGGACGTACAGCACCAGGTTGTGATCTACCAACTCGACACCGTGCTCCTCGGCAATTGCCTTCTGGAGCTTTTCGATTTCGATGCTGACGAATTCGACAACCTCACCGGTTTCCACGTTGACCATATGGTCGTGGTGGCCACCGTCGGCCAATTCGAATACCGCGTGACCGCCATCGAAGTTATGACGGACCACGAGGCCAGCCGCTTCGAACTGGGTCAGAACACGGTAAACCGTGGCCAGACCGACGTCCTCGCCAGCTTCCATCAACGCCTTGTAGACGTCCTCGGCACTCATGTGACGCTGCTCGGTAGAGTCGAGCATTTGCAGGATCTTGACCCGTGGCAGGGTCACTTTGAGGCCGGCTTTGCGTAGTTCGCTATTTTCAACCATGGTCAGCTTTCTCGCGATGCTGCTTCGCAGCTTCTCTTAATGCGGGTATGATCGGCGTTTACGTTGTCCCAGCCAAGATAGTGGAAGTCGCCCACCGATGCAAAACACCAAGCTCTTGCTAACCAGTTTCACCTTTGTGGGACTGCTCGCACTCGCCGGTTGTTCATTCCCCGGGGTTTACAAAATCGACATCCAGCAGGGCAATGTCGTCACGCAGGACATGATAGACCAGTTACGCCCGGGAATGACCCGGCCGCAAGTACGGTTTATCATGGGCAACCCTCTGCTTGTCGACACGTTCCATGCCAATCGCTGGGATTATCTGTACAGCCTGCAACCTGGTGGCGGTGAACGCCAGCAGGAACGCATGAGTGTCATTTTCGACTCTAACGACCGCCTTGTCAGCCTGTCCGGTGACTTCATGCCGGGCGTGAGCCGTGACGAAGCCATTCTCGGCAAGGAAAGTGGCACTAACGTGACCGCTCCTGCTGAAAACGCCGAGAAGCCAAAACCGGAAAAACCGGTCAAGCCAGGTTCCTTGCTGGATCAGATCCAGAAGGACGTCGATGGTGTGGAAACCGTTCCGGTTCCGACACCAGAGCCGCTGGACACCTCGCCGCAATAATTTGCGACGCAATAAAAAACCCGGAAATTCCGGGTTTTTTATTGCCTGCAGATTGGCGTATTACTGATTTCTGGCTTTGGCCTCGGCAGCCTTGGCGGCCCGCAATCGGCGCACCTCTTTCGGATCAGCCAGCAGCGGTCGGTAGATTTCGAGGCGATCCCCCGCCTGAACAACCCGCACATCCGGATTGGCAACCACTTTGCCGAAAATCCCGACCGGGCAACCGGCCAGATCCAGTTCCGGAAACTCGCTATCAATGCCACTGGCCAACAGCGCAGTACGCACCGTCGCCCCCTCTGCCACGCTGATCGTGCGCAACACCTGACGATCAACCGCCGCGTACACCACTTCTATTTCGATCACCGGCTCAACCATGCATCTGCTTGGCGCGCTGGCAGAATGCATCCACCAGCGTGTTGGCAGCCTGATTGAACAGCGGCCCGAGCGTGGCACGCACCAACGGGCCGGCATAATCGAAGGACAGATCGAGGCTGATCTTGCAGGCTTTCTCGTTCAACGCCTTGAACACCCAGACACCGTGCAACTGATTGAACGGACCTTCCTCGAGATTCATTTCGATCGATTGTCCCGGCACCAGGGTATTGCGTGTAACGAAGTGCTGACTGAGGCCGCCCTTGGCCACACCGACGCTGGCGCGCATGTGTTCAGGCGAGCTTTCCAGGACCTCTGCTGACGAGCACCACGGCAGGAACTCCGGATAACGTGCCACGTCATTGACCAGGTCATAGAGAAATTGCGCCGGGTAAGGCAGCAGCGCTGATCGTTGAATATGTGTCGTCATGTAAGCGTCACTTCCAGAGCTGGGTGGCAAACACTACAAGAATGCCGATGGGCGCCACATAGCGCATCAAGAACAGAGACAAGGCGAATAGCGCCGGGCTGCGAATCGACAATTCGTCGCGCACCGCGTCACGCCCCATCACCCATCCGGCAAACAGTACAAAGCACAGCCCGCCGAGCGGCAGCATGATCCGTGAGGTGAAGAAGTCGATCACACCAAAGAAGTCCAGACCGCCTGCGGCACCCCATTGGTAGAGATGGAACATTCCGCCTTCGTTCACGAAAAATTTCGCTTCCTTCCAGATATTGAAGGAAAACACCGTGCCCAGGCCGACAAACCAGCAGGTGAACGCCAACCAGAACGTCACCCAGGCACGACTGATTTTAGTCCGCTCGACCAGATAGGCGACCATCGGCTCCAGCAGGGAAATCGCCGAACTCCAGGCAGCAATGGCTACCAGAACGAAGAACACCACGCCCATCAACTGGCCGAAAAGCACATTACCGAAAGCAAATGGCAGGCTGACGAACATCAGCCCCGGGCCTTCGCTCGGGTTCAAACCGCCAGCGAACACAATCGGAAACAAGGCCAGACCGGCCACCAGCGAAACGAAGGTATCGAGCAGCGCCACACCCACAACGGTGCCGGACAGCGAGGCTTCCTTCGTCATGTAGGCGCCGTAGATCATGATCGAGCCCACGCCCACGCTCAGGGAGAAGAACGCGTGCCCCATGGCCGGCAGCAAGCCATCGAGGACTTTCTCCGGGTGGAAGTCGAACATGAAATGCACGCCCTCCATGAAGTGCCCGGTGGTCATGCTATAGCCCAGCAGGACGAGGACCATCACAAACAACAGCGGCATCATGATCCGCAGGCTGCGTTCAAGCCCGGCGACCACGCCTTTGGCGATCACCACGGCAGACAACAGCATGAAAACCGTGTGCCACAGCGTGATGCGCCAAGGGTCGGCGATGACATTGCCGAAATAGGCACCGACCTGATCGGCCGTCGCCCCCTGGAAATCCCCGCGCCCCATATCAATGATGTAATCCAGCGACCAGCCGCCGACCACACTATAGAAAGACAGGATCAGCAACGCCGTGATCATCCCGGCGAACGCGCCCCACGACCACCGACCCGAATGCCCGGCTTCGATTGCCAGCACCTTGAGGGCGTTGGCCGGACTCAGCCGCGCACGCCGGCCGATCAGGGTTTCCGCGAGCATCACCGGAATGCCGATCAGCGCGATGCAGGCCAGAAACATCAGCACAAAGGCGCCGCCACCGTAGACCCCGACCATGTAGGGGAACTTCCAGATGCTGCCCAATCCCACGGCCGAACCGGTCGCGGCGAATATGAAAACCCAGCGGCTAGCCCAACTGCCGTGGACAGAAACCTTGTCTGTCGACATCGTTTATCACGCCCAAGCGTTAGAAAAAGAGGCCGCATTGTCCGGGATTCACTCAACCTGCTCAAGCACGCAGCATCACCGTAGCCGACAGCCGTTTATCTCCATATAATGCCGCCCCTATGGCTAAACAGAAGAAACACCCAACAGGGACCATCGCGCAGAACAAAAAGGCGCGACACGATTACTTCATCGAGCACAAGTTCGAGGCTGGTCTGGTCCTGGCCGGCTGGGAAGTAAAAAGTCTGCGGGCAAGCAAGCTGCAACTGGTCGACAGTTACGTCCTGCTCAAGGATGGCGAAGCCTGGCTGCTTGGCAGCCACATCACGCCTCTGATGACCGCCAGCACCCACGTCATCGCTGACCCGGTCCGCACCCGGAAGCTGCTGCTCAACCGGCGCGAGCTGGAGAAGCTGGCCGCCGCCGTGCAGCAGAAGGGTTATGCCTGCGTATGCCTGTCCTGGTACTGGAGCAAGCACATGGTCAAGTGCGAGATCGCTCTGGGCAAGGGCAAGAAGGAATACGACAAGCGTGATACCGAGCGCGAACGCGATGCCGGTCGCGAGTTGCAGCGTGCGGTGCGCAACAAGGGCAAGGAAGACTGATTCTTCTGCCTGAATGACCATTCCCGCGCTCAGCGCGGGAATGGTCATGCCTGAACCTACATCCCTTTGCGCCGCTCGGCCCGAGCCACGCGCTGAACTTCCTGGCGCACCTCCTCCAGCACTTCCTGCACATACAAAATGTGTCGGCTGGAAACCTCTCGCGCCTGCTCTGCACGTCCTTCGATAATCGCCTGGTACAGTTCCCGGTGCTGAGTGATCAGCATGTCGCGGGTTTCCGTGCGCTGCTTGTACATGCCGCCGATATTGGTCACCACATTGCGCTTGAGCAGGTCGAACAGCCCGCGAATGGTGTGCAGCAACACCGCGTTATGACTGGCCTCGGCGATTGCCAGATGAAATTTCGCGTCCGCCGCCCCCTCCTCCGCCCGACTCACTTCGTCATGGCGCGAGTAGCAATCCTGTAGCTCTTCGAACGCCGCGGTCAGCCGCTCGCGATCCACATCCGTGGCGCGCAATGCCGCGTAATAGGCACACGAGGCCTCCAGCGTGTGGCGAAATTCCAGCAGATCGCGCTGGGCCTCGGGATTACTTTCGAGCAGTTGCAGCAATGGGTCGCTGAAGGTCGAGCCCAGGCTTTCCACCACGTAATTGCCGCCGCCCTGCTTGCTGACCAACAGCCCCTTGGCCGCCAGTTTCTGGATTGCCTCGCGCAACGACGGCCGGGACACGCCGAACTGCTCCGCCAATGTGCGCTCGGCCGGCAGGCGCTCGCCGGACTTCAATGTCCCCTCGAGGATCATCCCCTCAAGCCGCTCGACAATATCGTCAGACAAACGGCGCTGACGTATCTGATCAAACCCCATCACTCAATTCTCCACGATCCCGACCACTCGCCGGGCTCTCTATTCTGGCCTATCGGCGCCTTGCCGACACCTGCCAGATGAAACGCCCCGGACCGGATCAGATCGAGCCTGCACCGGTCATTCGACAAAAGTTTTAGGGCGGCAAATTGACACACCGATATCAAGGCTTTTACCCTAGCCAACAGCGATTGTAAATTGGTCTTACCAATTAACCAAGAACGCTGACAGTGCCTGACCAACAACAATTAGGGGCCACCCCATATGCAAACCTGGCAACAGCTCTACAGCCCGCTCGGCAGTCTCGGCGTGTCCGCACTCGCGGCCGTCATCCCCATCGTGTTCTTCTTCCTCGCCCTGGCGGTGTTCCGCCTCAAAGGCCATGTCGCCGGCAGCATCACGCTGGCCCTGGCGATTCTTGTGGCGATCTTTGCGTTCCAGATGCCGGTCGACATGGCGTTCGCCGCTGCTGGTTATGGTTTCGCCTATGGTCTGTGGCCGATTGCCTGGATCATTGTCGCGGCGGTGTTCCTGTACAAACTGACGGTCAAGAGCGGTCAGTTCGAAGTCATCCGCAGTTCGGTGCTGTCGATCACCGATGATCAGCGCTTGCAGGTGCTGCTGATCGGTTTCTGCTTCGGTGCCTTCCTCGAAGGTGCAGCCGGTTTCGGCGCGCCAGTGGCGATTACCGCTGCGCTGCTCGTAGGACTGGGCTTCAACCCGCTGTACGCCGCCGGCCTGTGCCTGATTGCCAACACCGCGCCGGTCGCGTTCGGTGCCTTGGGGATTCCGATCATCGTGGCCGGGCAGGTCACCGGTATCGACGCGTTCAAGATCGGCGCCATGACCGGCCGCCAACTGCCGCTGCTGTCGCTGTTCGTACCGTTCTGGCTGGTGTTCATGATGGATGGCCTGCGCGGCGTGCGCGAAACCTGGCCAGCCGCGCTGGTTGCCGGCCTGAGCTTCGCCGTCACCCAGTACTTCACCTCGAACTTCATCGGTCCGGAACTGCCGGACATCACCTCGGCCCTGGCCAGCCTGATCTCGCTGACCCTGTTCCTGAAAGTCTGGCAGCCAAAACGCACTGCGGGCGCACAGATCGCCGGCGCCACCTCGAACGTGGAGGTCACTGCCAGCGTCGGCGGTTTCGGCCAAAAACGCACCACCATCGCTTCGCCCTACAGCCTTGGAGAAATCTTCAAGGCCTGGTCACCGTTCCTGATCCTCACCGTGCTGGTCACCATCTGGACGCTCAAACCGTTCAAGGCTATGTTCGCCGCTGGCGGCTCGATGTACGCCTGGGTGTTCAACTTCGCGATCCCGCACCTGGATCAACTGGTGATCAAGACTGCACCGATCGTCGCGACGCCGACAGCCATTCCGGCCGTGTTCAAACTTGACCCGATTTCCGCTACCGGCACGGCGATTTTCTTCTCGGCTCTGATCTCGATGATCATCCTGAAGATCAATTTCAAAATTGGTCTTACCACTCTGAAAGAGACTTTCTACGAACTGCGCTGGCCAATTCTGTCGATCGGCATGGTGCTGGCGTTCGCCTTCGTGACCAACTATTCCGGCATGTCTTCGACCATGGCCCTGGTGCTGGCAGCGACCGGCGCGGCATTCCCGTTCTTCTCGCCGTTCCTGGGTTGGCTGGGGGTGTTCCTTACAGGTTCCGATACCTCGTCCAACGCGCTGTTCAGTTCGCTGCAAGCGACCACCGCGCACCAGATCGGGGTCAACGACACCTTGCTGGTGGCGGCCAATACCAGCGGCGGCGTGACCGGCAAGATGATTTCGCCACAGTCGATTGCCGTGGCCTGTGCCGCGACCGGGCTGGTGGGCAAGGAATCCGATCTGTTCCGCTTCACCCTCAAGCACAGCCTATTCTTTGCAACGATCGTCGGCCTGATCACTTTGGCTCAGGCCTACTGGTTCACTGGCATGCTGGTGCATTAAGACCACAAGCAACATGGAAATAACCGACGCCGGCTCGTGATTCCGGCGTCAGCAATTCACAACCCGGTCTGTAAGGCTGCTGAAAGCAACGCGCTCTATATTCGGCAGCCTCAACAGACGGATAACCGGGCCCACCCGGAGACACGCCTGATGAGCGAGCTTTTTTACAACGCAGTGCCCAACGCCACTCGCGTCGCACCGCCACTGCCCGAACCCCGGCAATACCCGAACGAGAAACCGTCGCGGGTCTATCTGTTCGGAACCTGCGTGGTCGACCTGTTTTATCCCGAAGCCGGGATGGACGCGATCCATTTGCTGGAACGCGAGGGCATTCGGGTCGACTACCCGCAAGGGCAGAGCTGCTGCGGACAACCGGCCTACACCTCGGGTTACACCGAGCAGGCACGGACGGTGGCTCGCTCGCAACTGGCGCTGTTCGCCGGCGATTATCCGGTGGTGGTGCCATCGGGTTCCTGCGCGGGAATGCTGCGCGAGCATTACGCCGACTTGTTCAAGGACGAGCCGGAAACGTTGAAACAGGTTCAGGCCCTCGCGGCCCGCACCTATGAATTGGCCGAGTTTCTGCTGTTCGTCTGCAAGGTGCAGCTCAAGGACAGCGGCGAGCCGGTCAAAGTGGCGCTGCACACCTCGTGTTCGGCGCGACGGGAAATGAATACCCACCTGCACGGTCGCGAGTTGTTGGCGCAGTTGAGCAACGTGGAACGGGTCAATCACGATCACGAAAGCGAATGCTGTGGCTTCGGTGGGACATTCAGCGTCCGTATGCCAGACATTTCCGGCGCGATGGTGGCTGACAAGACCCGGGCGTTGAAGGAATCCGGCGCGCATCAGGTACTCAGTGCCGACTGTGGCTGCTTGATGAACATCAACGGCTCGCTGGAAAAACAGAAGGAAGCGCTGCGCGGGCAACACCTGGCGAGCTTCCTCTGGCAACGAACCGGAGGTGCCCGATGAGCACTTCCACGATTATTCCTACGGTTGCCGTAGAAGAAGATTTCCGCACCCGGGCGCACAACGCCTTGGGCGACCAGCAGTTGCGAAACAACTTCCGCACTGCGATGGATTCACTGATGACCAAGCGGGCCGCGGCTTTCAGCGATGCTCACGAAAGAGAACACCTGCGTGAACTGGGCAATGCAATCCGTGCCCGCGCACTCTCCAAGTTGCCCGACCTGCTCGAGCAACTGGAACAGAACCTGACCCGCAACGGTGTGACAGTGCACTGGGCGGAAACGGTGGACGAGGCCAATGGCATCGTCCTTTCGATCATCCGCGCTCACGAGGCGCGGCAAGTGATCAAGGGCAAATCGATGGTCAGCGAAGAGATGGAGATGAACCATTTCCTCGAGGCTCGGGACATTGAATGTCTGGAGTCCGACATGGGGGAGTACATCGTCCAGCTCGACCACGAGAAGCCTTCACACATAATCATGCCGGCAATCCACAAGAATGCCGGTCAGGTCGCGTCCTTGTTCCACGACAAACTTGGCGTGGAATACACCAAGGACGTTGACCAACTCATTCAGATCGGTCGCAGGGTCCTGCGGCAGAAATTCTTCGAAGCGGACATCGGCGTCTCCGGCGTCAACTTCGCCGTGGCCGAAACCGGCACCTTGCTGCTGGTGGAAAACGAAGGCAACGGGCGCATGACCACTACTGTGCCGCCGGTGCACATCGCCGTCACCGGCATCGAAAAGGTCGTGGAAAACCTGCGCGACGTGGTGCCACTGCTGTCATTGCTGACCCGCTCGGCGCTGGGCATTCCGATCACCACCTACGTCAACATGATCTCCGGCCCGCGCAAGGAACACGAACTCGACGGCCCGCAGGAAGTGCATCTGGTGTTGCTCGACAACGGTCGCAGCCAGGCGTTCGCCGACAGCGAACTGCGCCAGACCCTGAACTGCATCCGCTGCGGCGCCTGCATGAATCATTGCCCGGTCTACACCCGTGTCGGCGGCCATACCTACGGCGAGGTTTACCCCGGCCCGATCGGCAAAATCATCACCCCGCACATGGTCGGCCTGGCGAAAGTCCCGGATCACCCGAGCGCGTCTTCGTTGTGCGGCGCCTGCGGTGAAGTGTGTCCGGTAAAAATTCCTATCCCCGCACTGCTGCGCCGCCTGCGCGAAGAGAACGTCAAAGCCCCCGACAGCCCTCATCAAGTGATGCGCGGCCAGGGCAGCAAGTATTCGCGCAAGGAACGTTTCATCTGGAACGCCTGGGCGAAGCTCAACAGCTCGCCGACTTTGTATCGGCTGTTTGCGTTTTTCGCCACGCGCCTGCGTGCCCTGGCGCCGAACAATGTCGGCCCGTGGACGCAGAATCACAGCGCTCCGAAACCCGCCGCCCGCTCACTGCATGACATGGCTCGCGAGCATCTGGCCAAACAAGGAGACCGTTGATGAGCGCCAAGCAAAATATCCTCGGCAAGTTACGGAACAGTCTGACGGGCACCACACCGATTGCCGACAACTTCGATGTCGATCTGGTGACCCAGCCTTACACCTACAGCGCCGAACAACGCATCCCGCAGTTGCGCAAACTGATGGAAGCGGTGCACACCGAAATCCATCTGACGTCCGCTGATGCGTGGCCGGCGCTGCTGGCGCAATTGCTGCGCGACCGCCAGTTGCCGAGCCTGCTGATCGCACCGACTACGCCTCACGGGCAGCGCATCACACAGCACTGGGCGAACAATCCTGATCTGCCGACTCTGAAATCCTACGACCGGCCAATGGAAGACTGGAAAGCCGAGCTGTTCAACGACACCCCTGCCAGCCTCACCGGCACCCTCGGCGCCATTGCTGCCACCGGCAGCCTGATTCTGTGGCCGACCCGCGAAGAGCCACGGCTGATGAGCCTGGTACCGCCGGTGCATTTCGCCCTGCTCAAGGCCAGCCAGATTCGCGACAACTTCTATCAGGTGCAACAGGAATTCGAGTGGGCACAGGGCATGCCGACCAACGCGTTGCTGGTGTCCGGCCCATCGAAAACCGCCGACATCGAACAAGTGCTGGCCTACGGTGCCCACGGCCCGAAAGACCTGGTGGTGTTGATCCTGGAGGACCAATGACTTTACCGGCGACTTTCCTGCGTGATGCGCAGCAACTGATCCCTGCCGAGCGCCGCTTCGATGATCCATTGTCGACTCTGGCATTCGGCACCGATGCCAGCTTCTACCGACTGATTCCGCAACTGGTGATCCGCGTCGAATCCGAAGATGAAGTGGTGGCGCTGCTGAAACTGGCCCAGCGTGATCAGGTCCCGGTGACCTTCCGCGCCGCCGGCACCAGTCTGTCGGGCCAGGCGATCAGTGATTCGGTGCTGATCGTGCTGGGGGATAACTGGAATGCCCGGGAGATTCGTGGCCAGGGTATGCAGATCCACCTGCAACCGGGCGTGATCGGCGCCCAGGCCAACGCGTGGCTCGCGCCATTCGGGCGCAAGATTGGCCCCGATCCGGCGTCGATCAATGCCTGCAAGATCGGCGGCATCGTCGCCAACAACGCCAGCGGCATGTGCTGCGGCACTGCACAAAATACCTATCACACGCTGGCGGGAATTCGTCTGGTGCTGGCCGATGGCACCCGACTCGACACCGAAGATGCTGCCAGTGTCGCGGCGTTTCGAGTCAGCCACGGTGAATTGCTGGAGCGCTTGGCAACACTGGGCCGCGAGACCCGCGCCAATGCCGAACTGGCTGCGCGAATCCGCCACAAATACCGTCTGAAAAATACCACCGGCCTGTCGCTTAATGCCCTGGTGGATTTCGATGAGCCTGTGGATATCTTGAGCCACTTGCTGGTCGGCTCCGAAGGCACACTTGGCTTCATCAGCGCGGTAACGTACGACACAGTGATCGACCACCCGAACAAGGCCTCGGCGCTGATCGTGTTCCCCGACGTGGAAACCTGCTGCAACGCCGTCACCGTACTGAAAAGCCAACCGGTATCAGCCGTGGAACTGCTCGACCGCCGCAGTCTGCGCTCGGTGCAGGACAAACCCGGCATGCCGGATTTCGTACAGCAGCTGTCGAACAATGCCTGCGCGCTGTTGATCGAATCCCGCGCCGCCTCTTCCACGTTGCTGCAGGAGCAACTGACGCAAATCATGGCGTCGCTCAGCGCCTTTCCGGTGGAAAAACAGGTCGACTTCACCGAAGACCCGGTCGAAAACGCCCGCCTCTGGGCAATTCGCAAGGACACCTTCCCCGCCGTCGGCGCCGTGCGCAAGACCGGCACCACGGTGATCATCGAAGACGTGACCTTCCCGGTGGAACAACTGGCCATCGGCGTGAATCGCCTGATCGAGCTGTTCGACAAACATCACTACGACGAAGCGATCCTTTTCGGACACGCGCTGGAAGGCAATCTGCACTTCGTCTTCACCCAAGGCTTCAACAACCCGGAAGAAGTCGCACGCTATCAGGCGTTCATGGACGACGTGGCGCAACTGGTGGCCGTGGAGTTCGGCGGTTCGCTGAAGGCCGAACACGGCACCGGGCGCAACATGGCGCCGTTTGTCGAACTGGAATGGGGCAGCGATGCCTATCAATTGATGTGGCAGCTCAAGCGCCTGCTCGATCCCCAAGGCATTCTCAACCCGGACGTAGTGCTCAGCGAAGATCCACAGATCCACCTCAAGCACCTGAAGCCGCTGCCTGCCGCCGATGAGATTGTGGATAAGTGCATCGAATGCGGTTTCTGTGAGCCGGTTTGCCCATCGAAGGGCCTGACCCTGAGCCCCCGCCAGCGCATCGTGATCTGGCGCGACATTCAGGCGCGAAAACGCGCTGGGATCGACACCACCGAACTGGAAAAAGCCTACGAGTACCAGGGCATCGAAACCTGCGCTGCGACCGGTTTGTGTGCGCAGCGTTGCCCTGTAGGCATCAATACCGGTGAGCTGGTGAAAAAGCTGCGCAGCCGTCACGCCACGCACACGAAAACGGCCAACTGGATCGAAGGAAATTTCGCCACCACCCTGCAAGGAGCGCGCTTCACCCTGCACGTGGCCAACGGTGCGCGGATGTTGCTGGGAGCACCGCGTCTGGCGAAGTTTTCAGCGACGCTGACACGCTTGTCCAAAGGCCAGGTGCCGCAGTGGACCAACGCGATGCCGCAACCGGAAAAAGCCATTCGCCTCAGTACAACGGTGTCGGACGAACGCCCGCGCGTGGTGTATCTGGCGGCCTGCGTGTCGCGGGTGATGGGCCCCGCAGTGGGCGACAAGGAGCAGATGTCGCTGTACGACAAAACCCGTGGCCTGCTGGAAAAGGCCGGTTATCAGGTGGTGCTCCCGGACAATCTGGACAACCTCTGCTGTGGCCAGCCGTTCGCTTCCAAAGGCTATGCCGAACAGGCCGAGCACAAGCGTCAGGAACTGATCGGCGCCTTGCTCCACGCCAGCCGCGGCGGACTCGACCCGATCTATTGCGACACCAGCCCCTGCACATTGCGACTGGTGCAGGATGTGGGAAATGTTCGCCTTGATCTGTATGACCCTGTGCGATTCATCCGTACGCATCTGATGGATCGTCTGGATTTCACTCCGCAGGAAGCACCGATTGCCGTTCATGTGACGTGCAGCACGCAACATCTGGGGGAAAGCCAGGCGCTGATCGATCTGGCGCGCAAGTGCAGCAAGAACGTGGTGATCCCAGAAGGCATTCATTGCTGTGGCTTTGCCGGCGACAAGGGCTTCACCACACCGGAACTCAACAGCCATTCCCTTCGCACCCTCAAGGATGCGGTGCAGCATTGCAGCGAAGGGATTTCCACCAGCCGCACCTGTGAGATCGGTCTGACACAACATGGCGGCATCGACTACCACGGCCTGGTGTATCTGGTGGATCGAGTGACCCGGGCCAAACCCCGAGAAACCATCATCTGAAGAAAAATAGAACCCTTGCGAGCGACCGCAGTCCACAGAACAAGCCCCGCTGACGGGGCTTTTCCTCCATTCGGTTGCCCGTCCTGACGGCCAGCGAAGTCTGGATCCTCAGTTCAAGGAGATTCATATGAAACGTTCTGTACTGTTAGGTCTGTTCGTTACTGCCTCGATGATGGCGTCTGCTTCGTTTGCCGCTGACAAGCCTGCCAGCCTTTGCGATACCAATATCCAGACCATCAACAATGCCAAGGGGCAGCTGTCATCGTCACCCGAATTGAGTCAGCGTGCCGAGGCCAGTGTGCAGAAGGCACAGGCCCTCAAGGCCCAGGGCAAGATCGACGATTGCGTTGCAGAAACCCAGCAAACCATTCTGGAACTGCGCAAATCCACCGGCACCAACAATTGATCGAAGCCGCGGCCAACCTTCGGGTTGGCCTTGACGGTCGATTGGCGTACACTGCACAGGCTTGCTGCTCTTCGAGATGTACAGAGCACCAGGCTCGGGGCCGTTTAGGATTCGACGCCGGTTGCGAAACTTTAGGTGCATGCCGACTTGGTAACAGAAGTCGTAAATCCACTGTTGCAACTACTTATAGTTGCCAATGACGACCAATACGGTGCTGCTCTCGCTGCTTAATTGCAGCTGACATGCACTCCTGGTACCTTCGGGTCCAGCAATCATCAGGGGATGTCTGTAAACCCAAAATGATTGTCATATAGAACAGAATCGCCGTGCAGTACGTTGTGGACGAAGCGGCTAAAACTTACACAACTCGCCCAAAGCACCCTGCCCGTCGGGTCGCTGAGGGTTAACTTAATAGACACGGCTACGCATGTAGTACCGACAGCGGAGTACTGGCGGACGGGGGTTCAAATCCCCCCGGCTCCACCAACTCTCAACGACAAGGCCCGCCAAGTGCGGGCCTTGTTGCATCTGGGGATTTTTATCCGGAGAGCTCATGCGCCAGGCACTGCTGATCATCGACGTACAACCCTGCTTTTCCCCGCCGCCATGGCTGGTCGATGGCATCCGGTCGCTCATCGGCACGCTGCCCAGCGTCGCCACGGTCGAACGTCACGACGAAAGCCGCACCCCTTTCCAGCGACAACTCGGCTGGCACCCTGCGCCGGACGATGACAGCCTGATCGAGGCGGATCGCATTTTCATCAAATACGGTTATGCGCCGTCTCCGGACACGATCGATTATCTGAAAAGCTTGAATCTGGATCGTGTGCTGGTTTGTGGTTTACAGACTGAGACCTGTTGCCTCGCTGCCGGATTCGCTTTGTTCGATGCAGGGTTGCAGCCGACGTTGCTGACCGATCTCACCGTGGGTTCATCACTGGATCGTTCGGGTAGATTGGGCGTGAAGTTATGGGAACATCACTTCAAGCACACGCTGACGTCGAGTGAACTTCGCGCCTGCCTGCAGGCGTCATAGGAAATTTCCCTCAACACGCGTCGACTTTCATGAACTAGTCCCCCCCGCTCCACCCGGTTACCCTCCGCTCTTCGCTGCACTCAGGTGAACGGCACAGACCCGCCGAAGCGCAAGGATCACCCATCACATGGAGCCCGGTCATGAAAAAAGACACCCCGAATTCTGTCGAGAGCCCGACGATTACCGATCGATCAGACACTGCCGTTCGCACGGACAACACCAGCAGACGCAGTTCCCGGCTCGTACCGGTCAACCAGATCTTCAGCGTTCGTCCTGATGTCGACTTGCTCACCCTGTTGACCCACGCCAGCCAGAATCTTGCCTCGCTCAACGCCATTGCCCAGGATTTCATCCACCGTCCGGATGAAGCACAGCGCGCCCGTGCCGTCGCGATGCATCAGCTGGCCGGGTTGGCGGAAATGCTGGTCGACAGCGCCTTGAGCAAGCTTGGCCCGCAGTATTTGCCCGCCGAAACGAATCAGATTCGCTGCCACTGACATCACAACGCGGGCGCATCAACTCACGATAAACGCTTGCTGCCGTTTTCTGTTGCAGCCTTGTCCGGGGGTGAGTCGGGACATGAATTTTTCTTCACAGCTCCCTTTCCACCAAAGCTGTACAGTCCGCTCGCTCATTCAAGAAACTACGGTTCGCCCGCTCTCCTGCGGGCTTTTTTTTGCCCGGGATTTGGCGGCGAAGCGATACACATACGTGTCTTGCACGCCGTGTAGCAGCGATTGCCGGGCTTGAGAATGAACCCTGATCAACACGAAGCCAGCCGCTACTGCCAAATGCTGACTACGCAGGTTGGCGGAAGACGTGGTCAGGTAAAACGTGGCATCGGGAAATCGGCCCAGCACTTGAGTCAGCGCGGCAGACATATAACCCTTACCCGAATGTTCAGTGTTGGCCCAATAACCAACAACGTAACGATTACGCCCCCGCGGTTTCAAGCCGATGCAACCGATGATCGCCGCTCCGTCGGCAGCAACGATGAAAAACCTGCGCTCGCCGGTTTCACTGTCGAACTCATCACGAGCCTTGTGCAAGAACTCCAGCGCCTGTTCCTCGGTCGTGTGCGCACGGGCCCAGGGCAGAAACTCCGAATGCTCCGGATAACTAACGTTCAACGCTCGCTGAAACGCAAGGTTCAACGTCGGATCCGGGGATCTGACACGCAGTGACTCGCCCCCCGCCATTAACGCAAACTCCATCGCATCCTCCCTGAAAACGCCTTCGCGCACGACAAGCCAATACCTGACTGTGCAGCGAACGCCGCAAATTTATAGAACGAGTCAAACCACCCGCGATTTGTGTTTTCCTGCCCACCGCGCAATTCTGGTGATCAATCCCGAGACCCGGAGCCTCCGATGCCGCTGCTGACCCTGCCCTGCCAACGCCTGACGCTCGCGGTGCTCGACCCGGATCAGGCGCCTCTGGAAAGCGATTTCTACCAACGCAACCTGCGCCATCTCGCCCCGTGGTCACCGATTCGTACCACCGATTATTTCTCCACCGAACAGATTCGCCGACGCCTTGAAGTGCAGGCCAGCGCTTTCGATGCCGGGCTGGCCGTGCACCTCGCGCTGCTGACTCCGGATGGCCAGCAGATGATCGGCGCGTGCAATTTCAGCGGGATCATTCGTGGTGCGTTCCAGGCGTGTTATCTGGGTTATCACATCGATGCAGCCCATCAGGGTCAGGGTCTGATGCAGGAAGCGCTGGAATCCGCGATCGCCTACATGTTCGAGGCCCAGAATCTGCACCGGATCATGGCCAACTACATTCCCGGCAATGAACGTAGTGCGCGGCTGCTTGAGCGCCTTGGGTTCGAGAAAGAAGGCTACGCAAAGGCCTACCTGAACATTGCCGGACGCTGGCAAGACCATGTGCTGACGGCTCTGGTCAATCCGCAATTCGAAGCACCGGACCAACGCTGGTCCCGTCGCCTTGCGTGAGTTTCACAATTTGTTAAGCATTGGCGAAGTATGCTCACGCCTCTCGCCCCTTCCGGTTATCTGAAACCTATGTCGTCGCGTGCTGCCACTTCCCTGTTCCTGCTTGCCGCCCTGCTGTTTTTCTTCGCGTTGGGTAACCATCAATTGCAAGGCTCCACCGAGGCCCGCGTCGCCGGCATCGCCATGGAGATGCACCTGGACGATGACTGGGTGACGCCCCGTCTGTTCGGCGAACCGTTTCTGGAAAAACCGCCGCTGAGTCTGTGGCTGGACGCTGGCGCCATGCGCGTGTTCGGTGTTTCTCCGTGGGCGGTGCGACTGGCATCGGCGGTGGCCGGTCTGCTCAGCGTGATGCTGTTGTACGGCATGTTGCGGCGCTTCGGACGGCCGAAAGCGATCGCGTGGACCGCGGGAATCTTGCTGGCGACCATGGCCAGTTACTGGAGCAACGTGCGCGGGGTCGGCGAGGATGCGTTGCTCGCACTCGGCGTGACCACGGCACTGTTGGCGTTTTTCCAGGCGCAACGAGCATCAACCTTCGGCAATTCACTGTTGTTTGCCGTCGGGATTGCGATCGCCACGCTGAGTAAAGGCGTGCTCGGCCTGGCGATGCCGGGGGTGGTGATTTTCGCTTATCTGCTGGCCGACAACCTGATGGACAAGCGCTTCAAACTGACCGAGTGGCTGCGGCCGGGGTTGCTGACGGTGGTCGGGCTGATTCCGCTGCTGATCTGGCTCGCGGTGCTCTATCAGCACGGCGGCGTCCAGGCAGTCAGAGAAGTATTGCTGACCAACAGCGTCGGGCGTTTCAGCGGATCGTTCGTCGAAGCCGGGCACTATGAGCCGTTTTACTACTACATCGCCAAACTGCCCGAAGCGTTCCTGCCCTGGAACATTCTGGTGTACCTGGGGCTGTGGCACTTCCGTAAACAATTGAAGGCCAATCGTTACCTGCTGTTTTTCAGCCTGTGGATCGTTGCGCAGTTCATCATGCTGACCCTGGCCTCGAGCAAGCGCACGGTGTACCTGATGTCGATGACGCCGGCGGCGGCGGTGATCGCGGCCGAATATGCAGCCGTACTGTTCGAAAGGCTGAAGGAGCGTAACAGCGGTTTTGTCGGATGGATCGCCCGTCATCGTCAGGCATTAGCGGCCGGTATCCTGACCGTGGTGATCGCCAGCTACCTCGGTGCCGCGCAATGGGCACTGCCAAACGCAGACAAGGAATTGTCGTTCCTGCCACTGACCGAACACATCCAGTCGCTGCAAGCCAGCGGCCATCAGGTCGCGCTGTTCCAGGCCAACGAACGGGTCGGCGGCGCCAGCGTGTTCTACACCCAGAGCGTCCTCAAGGGGCTGGATACCGATGCGCAATTGAAGGATTTCCTCAGTGCTTCGCCATCGAACATCGCGGTGATGTCGGGAGACAGCGAGCCCGCCGCCCCGCTGAAAGTGCTCAAGACCATGATGGTCGGGCGTCAGGCGTACTATTTCGTAGGTTATTGAAGCCTCGGTAGCACCAACAAAAAACCCGCCGGTGATGGCGGGTTTTTCATTTCAGTGGCGACGCTTCAGAGAGAAACCTCAGGCTGTGTACTGAACACCTGTCGCTCACGCTTGCTCAACACCGGCAACTCCAGACGCGCCCGCCCATAAAACGCCAGAGCCGTCAGCAAACAGGCCAGCCAGACGAAGATCCCGGCCCAGAACGTGTGGGACATGTAGTGCCAGCCTTGCAGGACGCGTGTGGTGCCGTAGACGAAACCGAGCAACAGCGATCCCCACAACAAGGCGCTGGAGAAGCGCCACTGATAACGACGCGCGACAAAATACAGTGCCAGCATGGTGAACCCGCCGGACGCATGCCCACCCGGCCAGCAACGACCGTCACCGGCTTCATGGAACAGCTGGAAATTGCTGTACCACTCAATGTGAGCCATTTTGCCGCCGTACAGCGTCGTCTCGATCGGGCAGTAAACGCTGGTGTGGGCCTTGAGGAAGTGAATCACCCCGGTACACACCGCGAAGGCCACCACCACAAACAGAAAATCCCGGCGATGGTCAGCGGCAAAGCGCAGCACCGGCGCCACTTTGCAGCGCTCCAGAAACCCGCCGAGGCCCGGGCGTTTCTGCGGATTGACCAACGGCCAGACCACCGACAGCATCGCGCCGACCAGCGCGATTTCAGCGGTCCAGTTCGGGATGATCCGTGCCCACTTGTGGGTCAGCTTTTCAAAGAAGTGAATCTTGTCGAGCGGGAAGGTATTGGTCAGCGGATCGAACAGCATGTTGCTGAAGGCGATGTCGATGTTCGTCATGTCGAACATCAGGAACACCACCGCCGCACAAAACAGCGGGATGCCGAAGTTGTAAGCGTAAAAGCGAGAAGTCATCGGGTGGTCACCGTACGCCAGTCAGAGGCCTCGATGAAGCCGAGCATCTTTGGAGCCGCCAGGCTGGCCGCGGAAACGAACAGCGAAGAACCATAACCGAGGGTCGAGGCCGGGACCTTGAGGTCTTTTTCCAGCTGCGCCATGCATTCGCTGTGGGTGACCAGGATCAGATTACGCCCCGGGACCTTGTGCGCGAGCGCGTCCTGCAACATGCGCCCCTTGCAACTGATCAGCCAGTCTTCGCCGGCCGTCGCCCGGTTGAACATGTAACCGGCGGTCTGCACGGTGCGGGTCATCGGGCTGTTATAGATGTCGGCGTTGTTCAGGCCCAGGCGCTCGAATTGCGCACCGACGGCGACCGCGACGCTGCGCGAACGATCGGTGATGCCGTCATTGCCGCTCAGGCACGGAGCCGGGGAGTGGTCGCAGCGCTCGACATGGCGCACCAGCACAATCATGTCGCCCTTGGCCCAGCCGGCCGCCAACGCCTGCGCACCGGCGACATTGCCGTGGGCGAGGTCAGGCACCGCTGCCGGGGCGAGCAGCCACAGGGTCAGCGGAATCACCAGTGCCGACACGGCCAGAACAACCCCGGCGTTTCGAAAACGGGCCAAACCACTCAGATCGATCGAGCGCTTGACGCCGAACAGACTCAGTCTCAATTCCACAAAAATTCGCCTCGCCAGCGTATATCACTGTCATTTGATGCGGCGAAGGTACAGACGCCCCCGTGGGCAGCCAGTGAAAGTCATGTGAAAAAAGTCTTGGGATCCCTTGTTACAAATTCCGTCGGACAAAATCCTTTCAGCTCCAGGATTTGCGGCCGATACAGTCCTGCTAACACCCTTGCTGGCTCAAAAAAACAACAATCTTCCAGCCTGACCGACGATCAAGACGCACAACGTTTTCTGGAGGATTTGTGATGAATAGCTGGTTCGGCAACATCAGCGTTAACCTGAAACTGGGGCTGGGATTCGGCCTCGTCCTGGCCCTGACCTGCATCCTGGCGCTCACCGGCTGGACCAGCCTGGGCGGCCTGATTGACCGCAGCAACTGGATGAGTGACATCACCCAGCTCAACTCCGGCCTGACCAAGCTGCGCGTGGTGCGCCTGCAATACATGCTGACCAACGGCGATGAAACCGCCGCGCAGAACGTGCAGACCACCCTCGACGGTTTCGCCGCACAACAGCAAGCGCTGATCGGCAAATTCAAGAGCCCGGAAAACGTCAAGTTGCTCAAGGCGCAGGCGGCGACCATCGCCGAATACCAGACGTCCCTGAACAAGATGCGCAACGCCTACCGCACCGGCAACACGGCGCGCGACACCATGAGCGTCAATGCCGAGACCGCGTACGACCTGATCGAATCGATCAGCACCCGCGTCCAGCAGATGGCCATGAGTGAACAGCGTTTCGAGCAGTTCCAGGCCATTACCGCCGCCAAGGAAGCCTTCATCCTGGCGCGCTACGAAGTGCGCGGCTACACCGCCACCACCAACGCCGAGACCGAGCAGAAAGCCGTCGGTCAGCTGGACGTGGCCATTGCCAGCCTGAAGCAACTGAACGCGCATTTCGCCGACACCCAGCAAGACACCCTGCGTCAGCTGGAAACCGCGCTGACCAACTACCGCAGCGCGTTGCAGGCTTACAAGAACGCCAACACCGATGCGGTGCAGGCACGCAAGGAAATGACCGATCAGGGCGCCACCATCGTGACCCTGAGCGAGCAGATGTATCAGATCCAGCTCGACCGTCGTGACATGGAAAGCGCTCAGGCCCGCACCCTGCAACTGATCAGCACCCTGCTGGCGTTGCTGGTGGGCGTCATCGCTGCCTTCATCATCACCCGCCAGATCACCCGTCCGTTGCAGGAAACCATGGCCGTGGTGGAACGCATCGCCAGCGGCGACCTGAGCCACAACGTGATCGTCACCCGCCGCGACGAACTCGGCGTGCTGCAACAAGGCATCGCGCGCATGGGCGTGACCCTGCGCGACCTGATCAGCGGCATCCGCGACGGCGTGACCCAGATCGCCAGCGCCGCCGAAGAATTGTCGGCCGTCACCGAACAAACCAGCGCCGGCGTCAACAGCCAGAAGATCGAGACCGATCAGGTGGCCACCGCCATGCACGAGATGACTGCCACCGTGCAGGAAGTCGCGCGCAACGCCGAAGAAGCCTCGCAAGCCGCGGCCGCCGCTGACGGCGAAGCCCGCGAAGGCGACAAGGTGGTGAACGAAGCCATCGCCCAGATCGAGCGTCTGGCCAGCGAAGTGGTGCGTTCCACCGAAGCCATGAGCGTGCTGCAACAGGAAAGCGACAAGATTGGCAGCGTCATGGACGTGATCAAGGCCGTGGCCGAGCAGACCAACCTGCTGGCCCTCAACGCCGCCATCGAAGCCGCCCGTGCCGGTGAGGCCGGTCGCGGTTTTGCCGTGGTTGCCGACGAAGTCCGTGGCCTGGCCCAGCGCACACAGAAATCCACCGAGGAAATCGAAGGCCTGGTAGCCGGTCTGCAAAACGGCACTCAGCAAGTTTCGGCTGTGATGAACAACAGCCGCGCCCTGACCGACAGCAGCGTCGCCCTGACCCGCAAGGCCGGCTCGTCCCTGGAAAACATCACCCGCACGGTGTCGAATATCCAGTCGATGAACCAGCAGATCGCCGCAGCCGCCGAACAGCAAAGCGCCGTGGCCGAAGAAATCAGCCGCAGCATCATCAACGTCCGCGACGTGTCAGAACAGACTGCTGCGGCGAGTGACGAGACAGCCAAGTCCAGCGTTGAACTGGCGCGGTTGGGTGGGCAGTTGCAGCAGATGGTGAGCCACTTCCGCGTGTAAGCACTGCACACGAAAGCCGATGTATAAAGAAGGGCAGCTGAAAAGCTGCCCTTCTTTTTGTCCTGAAATTGCCATCTTCAGGAATTGGATGACGCGTTCCGAATCGCAATTACACACGGTTGGTCATAGGTGTTTAAGGACACGCGGTGATACGTCCCGAAGCCCACAAAACCTTGCGCCGTTGCCTACGGCTACGCCAGAATCCGCCGGCTTGTGCGCCTTGGGCTGGCTGCGTAATTTGATTGCGTCACTGATTTCCAGTGATCGAGCTTAGCGGCTCGGCAAGCATTTCACGGTTGTACAAGTACGATCCAGTCAGGCACTCGCCTGCACTTGATGGTGGCTGTGCGCATGGCATCTTCGGATGCGCCGGGTGGGTGCTACCGGACCGCTAACTTGCGCACAGCTGCCTCCCTTTTGCTTAGCGGTTAAAAAGGACGCGGCCTCATAAGAGGTAAGCACCAATGTTCAAGGTAACGCCAAACCCACCCCTCACCGAACCCACAATCATCCCGGATCCGGCATCCCCCTACGAATGCCCTGGTTCGAAACGCTTCAACGAAGCCGCCGAACGCGCCCTCGATTATCACCTGGGCCCACTCAGCGCCCACATCATGGCCGCGCCCTACAAACCCAACACCCTCTATCAGGCCCACCCCGAAGCCGACACCGAATCCCTGCTGGTAGACGCCAGCGAATCCCTCGGCTCCGCCACCGTCATGCTCAACAATCATGTGGCGCTGGTTGAGGGCAGCCACCGCAAGACCCTGCAAGGCATCGCCCAAATCGTGATGATTGCTGAAATGGCCGTTAACCGTGCGCTGGACAAGGTCGTGCCGACTGATTGATGCGGGAGGTGGCGAGTGCGGTGCACTCGCCATTTTTTGCGCCCTGTAAAAAGCCCGCCGCCACACTGGTTTTGGTGTGGCGGCGGGCTTTTTGTGAGCGGTGTTTATCAGCCGCTGAGGTTTTCTGAACGTGATGGCAGATCGAGCTCGACGCCACCCATGGCGCCAAATCGATTGCGTATCAGAGTACCTAACCCGCCGGCTCGATCAACGGTAGCCAACGCGTTCTCCAGAATCTGCCGCGCGTCGTCTTCCATAGAGTGGCCGTTTTGGGCGGCAGAGATACGCAGTTGCTCAGTCATCTCCGACGGAGAGGGATAAGGAATAAAAACGGTTTCAGTCTCGTACTCATACACACGATCAGCCACCAACTCTGCAAATCGTGCCGCTGCGTGATCTTCACTGTCAGCATGCGAGTAGAGCTCATCAATCAGCGCCATTCGCCCTTGCAAGTCAGCATCGCTCTTTATCGAGTCATGACAGGCAGATAACAGGTTTTGAAAATTTGTTACCTGATCGCCGAGCTCACCAATCATCTGTGCGATATCAGCTCTGGAGGCATTGGGTTCCATTGATTCGGGCATATTGCGCTGCATGCTTTCGCCTTCATTCTTATTCGAGGGCGAAATCTATCTCGGATGCTGTTCTGGGTTCAGCAGCTACTTCGTCACACTTTATTGCGCAGTTAACCGATGACTGAATCATCGGCGCGCTGGCTCCGCAAAGAGCTACTCCCTCACCCCGCCCACTCTCGAAAGGGTGAGGGAGAAAGGGAGCTGATTCCCGTCGTTTACCGCGTCCCCCGCTGCCGCAACGCCGACGGCATGAAGTACGAATCCTCGGGCACCGGTTGCGAGAAGTCGACGGTCGAGGCCTCTTCGTTATCCAGGTTCTGCACGTAGTACCGACGGGCCTGCAAGTCGTGGAAGACGTCGAGTGCGCTCCAGGTGGTGGGCAGGTCGTAGAAGTTTTTCAGGTAGGCCATCGACACGCGCCACAGCTCCCCTCGCCCGTCGTATTGATCCACCAGCGCGGCGCCCCAGCTGTCTTCGTCGAGGAACAGCACGCGTTTGGAGTAGATATGCCGTGCACCTGGTTTGAGTGTGCCTTCGACCACCCAGACCCGGTGCAGCTCGTAGCGGGTGTATTGCGGGTTGAGGTGGCCGGGGGTGAGCAGTTGGGCGTATTTCACGTCGGGGCTGCCGACTTTGTAGTTGTTGTAGGGAATGTAGATCTCTTGCTTGCCCTTGAGCTTCCAGTCGAAGCGGTCCGGCGAGCCGTTGAACAGGTCGGTGTCGTCTGCGGTGCGCAAGCCATCGGACGAGGCGATCGGCGTGTCGTAGGCGAGGTTCGGTGCGCGGCGAACACGGCGTTGGCCGGCGTCATAGATCCAGGCCTGACGGGCGTCCTTGAGCTGGTCCAGTGTCTCGTGCACCAGCGCTGCGCCACCGGCGAGGCGCGCCGGGCTTTTCACGAAGGCGAGGTAGTAGAACAGGATGTTTTTCAGATCGGCGAATTGACCGCCCGGGCGGTAGTAGTTGAAGAAACCTTCCTGCTGCGAGGTCACCAGCGCGAAGCTGCCGTTGCGTTGTACCGGCGCTTCGGAGGCGCGGCGGACCACGTAGATGCCGCGATAGCGAGTGATGTGATTCCACAGCACTTCGACACCATCCTTGGGTACCGGGAACGGTACGCCGCCATAGGCATCGGCGAACCCGCTGCCGCCCTCCAGCAACTTGGCCGAGGCCGCATTCTTCAGGGTGTTGTCATACAGCCATTGCGGCGCCGAACCGGATCGGCGCGAGGGATAGACCGGCATCTGGAAGGTGTCGGGATAGCTGTTGAACAGAGCGATCTGGCCCGGTGTGAGATGCGCCTTGTACTGATCGAGGTTGGCTTTGGTGATGGTGAATAGCGGTTTGTCCGCCGCGTACGGATCGGGGTGATGCTGGCCGGGTTTGTAGCCGGCCGGCGCCTGGGTGATGCCGCCGGTCCAGGCCGGAATGGTGCCGGCCGCGTTGCCGGCGCGCTCGGCGCCCATGGGGGTCAGCGAGGTTTTCAGTTGTTCGGCTTGCTGGGGCGAGATGGCGGCCAGCGTACTTGCAGCGGTCAAACTCAAAAGCAACGCCAGTGTGGTCTTGGTCAGTCGTGATGCAGGAAACATGTTCGTTCTCCGAATTCAAAAACCTGTGGGCTCACAAGAAATACTTGAGGTTGAAACCGACGTTGTCGCGGTCGCGAATGCCGTTGTTCTGCCCGCCGCCCCAGAACTCGGTGTATTGCAGTTCGGCTTCGAGCTTGTTCTGGTAGTTGGCCTTGACCCCCAGCGTGTAGGCCTTGCGACCCTCGATGGCATTGCCGGCCTGGTAGCTGTTGCCCTTGAAGTCGTCCTTGTAGACGACGTAGGGCGAGACGTTGATCCCGGCGTACACGTCGTTCCAGGTACCGTTGAACATCACCGTGTAGCTGTAGGAATTGCGGTTGACCTGATCGTCGCGATCACCGCCGGACACGTACGAAGTGTTGCCGGTGCCGGCGTAGTAACGGGTGCTGCCGTCGTAGGCGGTGTATTGCAGGCTGCTGCCGCGCAGGTGCTCGGAGGCCAGTTCGAAGATGCCGAACATCGAGTCGAACGACAGCGTCGGGCCGAAGTTGTAGATGCTGCCCAGCGAAGTGTTGAACGCTTCCACCCGCTCCGCGTTGTTGATCTGGCTGTCGAGGGTGACCATTTGCCCGCCGACGTTGATGGTCTTGCCGGACACGGCTGCGGCAGCACCGTTGGCCAGATCGCCGATCAGGTCGTTGGTGGCCGCGACGCCGATGGGCAGGTTCGGCCGATAGGCCACTTCACCGAACACCGAGGCATTGCCCAGCGTGGTGTTGAAGCTGAAACCGTACATGCGGATGTCTTCGGCATAGCGCCGATGGGCCTGGATGTTGCCCATCACATCGGCGGTCGCCAGTCCGTTGGCGAGGGCCCCGGCCTGACTGCCGGCGACGCTGGAGAGCATGTTGGTCAGGGCATTCATGTCGATGCCCTTGTAGCCGCCAAGGTCGGCGGCGATGGTCGGTTCCTTGGCGTGGTAGTTGACCATGTACAGGCCGAACTCGGTGCTGTTGAGTTCTTCGGCGATGTAGCGAAAGGCGAAGCCGAACTGACCATCGTTGCGCGCGTTGTAGTCCTTGCCGATGGACGCCACTTTCAGGGTGTTGCCGTAGGCCGGGGTCACGCCGTTGGCGTAGAGGCCGGTGGACTTCAGCGCCGGGCCGAGCAACGGGTTGTTGCCCAGTGCGCTGTACAGACCGATGACATTGCCAAACCCCGGCACCGGCGTATCAAGTGCGGTGCCGCTGAAGTTGTTGTAAGCGGTGTTGCCGCCGTCGGCGAACAGGTCGGTCTGCGAGTAGAACGTGCCGACCGGATCGATGCGGGTTTCTTTCCAGTTGGTCTGGTAGAAGCTCTCCATCGTCAGGCTGTCGGTCAGGCCGATGTTGAAACTGACCGCCTCCACCGGCATCAGCACTTCCTTGACCTCGGCGCCGGGCAAGCGGTACTTGGCGGCGTCCACCGGGTTGGTGGTGTTGACCCCGCCGCGATAGAAAATCCCCTCGCCCCAGTTGAACACCTGACGCCCCACCCGCGCCGTGACCGGCATCGTCGCGACGTCCCAGCTGCCGTGGACGTAGGCGTCGAGCATCTCGATCCGGCTGCCGGCGATGTCGCGGGTCTGGCTGGTGAAACGGTCGTCCTGGGGATAACTCTGGCTCGGCTGCGACGGGCTGTTGTTGTGGTAGTAGTCGTTGCGCTTGTCCATCAACTGGGTGTCGTAGAACGCGGTGCCGCGCAGGAACATCCCGTAGTTCTGGTAGTTGGCTTCCAGCTCCGAAGTGATCTTGTACACCTCGGAAACCAGCCCGGTGTCGAAGTTGCGATTGCCGTCGTTGGTGTTGACGTCATCGTTGTTCTTGTCCCGGCCCTGCACCCGCCACAAGCGGCCATAGGACAAGGTCGTGTCGAGCGAGCCGGTGACCTGATTGTCCAGCACGCTGAACTCGGCGGCCTGCACCGCGTCGACTGCGCAGAGTTGCAGCAGCCCTGCCAAACCGACACCGGGGAGCGCTACGCCAGACAGGCGCAATCGAGTGTTGATCATCTGTTCCTCCTTCCCTGTTCTTATTGTTGTGTGTTGCCGCGATGCTTAGGGCGCCAGCCCCGCACGAACATAAATCCGGCTGTGGGCGCCGAAATGGCCGAGCAATTTGAGCAATTGCCGATTGAGTTCCGGGTGCTCGAAGGTCTCGCGCTGCAACTGATTGCCCGCGCTGAAATCGCTGGTGACCGGCGCCGTTTCCAGCCACTGGCCGATGGCTTCATCGAAGGCGGCAGAGTCGTCGACGGACTCGGCGCTCACCACTTCGCGCAGGTAGTCCACGGAGTACGGCGGGTAATGCGCGTCCCCGGCGGCATCGGCGTAGGCGTCGAGCATCGGATGCGGCTGACCGGCGCGCAACACACGGCGCAGCCAGGTCGACTGGTATTTCTCGACCTCCATGTGGCGGGTCGCGACCCGTTCGATGGACGCCTGTTTGTCATCCGCAAAACCGGCCAGCGCCTTGCCCTCCAGCAGCAGAAGGCTCGGCAGTTCGACGCCCGGCAACGGCTTGGCGTGATACGGCTGGGTCAGGTCCTGAACGTGGTGCAGGCCCCAACCGAGAAAGCGATAACCCCAGTAAGGATGGCCGCTGGCAAACGCCAGTCGCGCCAGCCCCATGTATTGATACGCGCGCCAGTCCGGCCAGCTGCGCTCAAGAAATCCGGCAGCCGCATACACCACTGGGCTCTCATGAAAAAAGCCCATGTGGAACGGTGCCTGGGAGCTGTACTGGAAGCGCGCATCGCCAAACGGCTGCGGGCCGAAGCCATACAGCGCGGCGACTTCACCGGGGTTGTCGCTGAACAGATTGATGTCGTGGCCGTAGTCCGGCTCGTCGGCGGCACTGGCCAGCACGGCCAGGGGTGCGACTTTTTCGTGATCGGCCACGCGAATGAAACGCTGGCGATTCCACGGTGAAAGCGTCTGCTCGACCATGACCTGATCGGCCTGCAGATGCTCGCGCTCCGGCAGGTCTTTGCCCGGCAGCGGCTGGATGACCATCGCCAGATGAATCTGCGGATTGATCCGCAGCGCGGTGAGGAAGTCGTGGCGCAGATTGTCGCTCGGCTCGACGGGCAACTTGAGGTTGTCGGGGCGCGGCGGGTATTGCTTGAAGTGTTCGCGGGCGAAGCCTTCCTGCTCATCGAGCAACGCGACGATGGCCGGGTATTGCTCGGAGAGAAACTGCTCCAGCGGTTCAACCTCGACGGGCGGCGCATCGCGCAACGCCGGCAGGTCCTGCAACGCCAGGTAGCTGCCTACCGTATGATTCGACCAGCCCCACGCCGTCGGGGCTATTGCGCAAAGCAGCAGGAGGGAGATCAGCTTCATTGCTTCTGGTTCTTGTTATGTGTGCCGTGGGGATCGAGCCTAACAACCGACCCCGCCCCTGACACTGTCCGATCTCACCAGAAAAGTTCTCCGATAGCGCCACATGCGCTGTTCTTTCAGGCCGGGTAACCGGTGATCTTGCGGATGCTCTGGTACAACGGTTTGAGCTGTCGATACATGCGCAGATAGACGTCCTTGTACAGTCGCTCGTAGATCTGCTGCGCCTCGGGTTGCGGCTGAAACACCGCGCCAACCCGGGTCATCGCCGCAATTGCTGTGGGGAAATCCGCGTGTAGCCCCAGCCCGACCGCGCAGCAAATCGCCGCGCCCAGACCGGACGCTTCATAGACGTGCGGACGCTCCGCCGGCAGGCCGAAGATGTTCGCCGTGAGTTGCATCGCCGCATCACTTTGCGAGCCACCGCCGGCGACTCGCAGACGCGTGACAGAGATCTTCGAGCGCTTCTCGATTTTCTCCATGCCCTGACGCAACGCATACGCCAGACCTTCAAGGATCGCCCGGTAAATATGCGCGCGGGTGTGCACATCGCCGAAGCCGATCATCGCGCCTTTGGCCTCCACACCCGGTTCGCGAATCCCCGGCGACCAGTACGGTTGCAGCATCAACCCCATCGAGCCCGGCGGCACCGCATCGACCAGCGCATCGAACAGTTGTTCAGGCTCGATACCCTGCTCCTTGGCCTGCTGCATTTCCCGCAGGCCGAACTCGTTCTTGAACCAGCTGACCATCCAGTAGCCGCGATAAATCATCACCTCGCAGTTGTACTGATCCGGCACCGCCGACGGGTACGGCGGAATCAACGGGACGATTTCCAGATAGCGCGAGCGGGTGCTGGTGATCGTCGCCGTGGTGCCGTAGGACAGGCACACCGTGCCCGAATCGACGACTCCGGAACCGAGCACTTCACAGGCCTTGTCGGCCCCCGCCGCGATCAGCGGAATGCCTTCGGGAATGCCGGTGTGGCGACTCGCTTCGGCGCTGATATGGCCGAGGGTTTCACCGGGTTTGTGCAAGGTCGGCAGTTGCTCGGGACGCACCGCCAGCGCCTGCCATTTCCAGTCACGCGGCGCGGCCCAGCGCAGGCGTTTGAAGTCGAACGGCAGGTAACCGACGCAACAGCCCACCGAGTCGACGAAGCGCCCGCACAGGCGATGCGTGAGAAACCCCGAGAGCAGCAGAAACTTGTCGGTCGCCGCCCACACGTCAGGCTGATGGCGAGCGATCCAGTTGGCTTCGGCCTGGGCGCGAAAGTAATCCACGGTGGCCTGCGCGCCGGCCAGTTTGAACAGCCAGCCCCACGGTCCCTTGATCCCGCCTTCGACTTCGCTCTGGCGCTGATCGAGCCAGAGAATCGCCGGGCGCAACGGTTTGCCCTGGGCATCGACGTTGATCACCGTGCCGCGCTGGGTGGTCAGGGAAACGCCGGCAATCTGCGAACGATCGATGCCGGTTTGCGCCCACACCTGCTGGCAGGCCTCGCCCAGTTTCGCCCAGTAATATTCCGGATCCTGCTCGGCCCAGCCCGGCTGCGTCGAGTAATAGGCCTGCAATTCAACCTTGCCCTTGCCGAGCAGGTTGCCCTGCAAATCGAAGAGCAGCGCGCGCACGCTCTGGGTGCCATTGTCGATGGCCAGCAGGTAACGCTTGTTCGGGTGGTTATCCATGGAGCTCTCTTCGAGGGGCATCACTGCGCGATTTCCGGCAGGCCGTGATGGCGTTGCCATAACGCCTGGTAGCGTTGCTGTTCCTGTTGCCAGTGTTCGTCACTCCAGCCCAGTCGCGGCTGACAGAGTCGGCGAATGGCCGGGAAATACTCCGCGCCGCCATGGGGCAGTAACAGGCCGAGACGGGTTCGGCGCAGCAGCAGGTCATCCAGGTGCAGGACCATTTCCGCTTCGCAGGCGAAGGCCAGTTCTGCCCACAAGGTGTCGGTGGCGCCGACGGTGTCATGGCCCAGTTCGGCGAGCAGTTGCGCCAGCCTCGGCAAATCACGGCCATGTCGCCCGGCCAGACGTCGCCACTGACCGGGGCTGAGGCCGGGGATTGTCAGTGGCGGCACGGCGGCAAATACCGGCGCGGCATCGTCATCGAAGGAACGGCCGAGCATGTCGGCGCACGCCTTGAGCACTTCGATGGCTTGCGGGCGGAACGTCGTGAGTTTGCCACCGGCCAACGTGACGCAGCCTGGCTCCTGCCACAGCACATGTTCACGGGTTTCGTTCGACGGTTTGTCTTGATGCTCACCCGCCGCACTGCCCACCACCGGGCGCACGCCCGACCAGGTTGAAAGCACGTCGGCTGCAACCACTTCAGCGCCGGGAAACTGCTGTCGGCAGGCGGCCAGCAAATAGTCGAGTTCTTCGCCGCTGATGCTCGCGCTCTGGTCCAGATTCTCGCGATGATCGAGGTCCGTGGTGCCGACCACCGTGGCACCCTCCCACGGGAAAACGAACACCGGCCGACGATCACGCTCATGCATAAACGTGAAGGCCTGCGCCACCGGCAAACGCCAGCCCGGCAACAGCAAATGACTGCCGCGCAACGGACGCAACTGGCGCGGAGCCTCGGGCGGACGCAAGCGTTCGGCCCAGGCTCCGGTGGCCACCGCCAGCACACCACATCGTAATTGCAGCGACGAGCCGGCCTCGCAATCTTCGACCTGAACCCCGCACACCCGCCCGTTTTCACGCAGCACATGTTCGACACGCACGCCGTTGAGCACCACCGCGCCGTCGGCCCGTGCTTCGCTCAATACGCGCATTACCAGCCGCGCGTCATCGGTCAGCGCATCGACAAAACAGGTGCCGCCGAGCAGGTCATTTTCTTTTACGCCCGGCGCGAGATAACGCAGTTGCTGCGCGTCATGGAAACGATGGTCTCGGCGCCCGGCCAATGCGTCATAGATCGATAACAGCCCACCCAGCACCCGAGGCCCGGGAAAACCGCCGCGATAGTGCGGCATCATGAAACTCATCGGCTCCACCAGCCCCGGCGCTTCGTCGAGCAGACGCTGGCGTTCGCGCACCGAATCGCGGGTCAGTCGCCACTGGCCCTTGGCGATATAACGCAAACCGCCATGGACCATTTTCGAGGATCGGCTGGAGGTGCCCCAGGCGAAATCACGCTGCTCCAGCAGCAGGCAACGCCAGCCACGGCGCGCGGCTTCACGCAGGATTCCGGCACCGCTGATGCCGCCGCCGATCACGATCAGGTCCCAGGTTTCACCCGCCAGTGTCGGCAGGACCTGCTGGCGCCATTCGGCGTTCCAGTCCGCGCTCATGGCGGTCACTCCTGCAACAGCGTGCCGGGGTTCAGGCGCCCGGCCGGGTCGAAGTGCCGGCTCAGCGCCTGCAAGGTGTCCATCGCCAGCTCGCCTTTTTCGCGCGGCAGGTACGGCGCGTGATCCTTGCCCACGCCGTGCTGGTGGCTGATGGTGCCGTGGTTGTCGACGATGGTCTGGCTGGCCGCGTGTTTGAGGGCCTTCCAGCGGGCCAGCGTCGCAGGATAGTCCGCTGCCGGGCGAAACACGTAGGTGGTGTAGATGCTCGAACCTTCGCCGTAGACGTGGGATAGATGCGTGAACACATGCACCCGCTCTCCTTCAGCCGCGAGGGCATCGCGCAGGCTGTTTTCGATCAGGCTGAGCAGGTTGTCGACGTTGCTCCAGTCAGTCGCGGTTTCGAGGGTGTCGACCACGTAACCGGCGTTCCACAGGTTCTCTCGCAGATACGGAAAACGGAAGCGATTCTGCGCCCACTTCTTGCCCAGCAGCGTGCCGGTGAACACCCCGCCGAAGGCTTTCAGGTGCTGGCGGGCCTGAGCCAGGGACAGCGCATTCTGCTTGCGATTGCCGGTCACGCCGAAGGTCAGCAGGCACTTGCCTTCGCCCGCTCCGCGCAAACTCAGATACTTTTCCAGCCAGGCGATCTGCTGCGGATGGCCGGCCAGCGCCAACTGGGTTTCGGTCTCCACCGCGTTGGAAAGGCGCAGCATCGACAGCGGCACCCGCGCTTGCGCAAGTTGCTGAATGGCTTGCAGTGCCTTGCTCCAACTGGGCAGAAACACGCCGTAGAAACGCTCATCGGCCGGCAGCGCGCTGACCCGCACTTTGACCTCGGAAATGATCCCGAAACGCCCTTCGCAACCCAGCACCACTTCACGCAGATCCGGGCCAGCCGCCGACGCCGGGAAAGTTGGAATTTGCAGGGGCCCGGCAAAGGTTTCCAGCGTCCCGCCGGCGAACAGTTGCTCGATCCGCCCATAACGCAGCGATTGCTGACCACTGGAACGACTGGCCACCCAGCCGCCCAGCGTCGACAGCTCCCACGACTGCGGGAAATGCCCCAGCGTGTAGCCTCGGGCGCGCAGTTGGCTTTCCACCTGTGGGCCACTGGCGCCGGGACCGAAAGTCGCCAGCAGGCTTTGTTCATCGAGGTCGAGCAAACGATTCATCCGCGCCAGAGACACCGTCACCACGGGCCGCGCAGAGTCGGGCGGATTGATGTGCCCGGCCACCGACGTGCCGCCGCCGTAGGGAATCAGGCACAGGTCCTGCGCCTGGGCGAGCGCCAGCAACTGGCGAATGTGTTCGGCGGTTTCCGGGAACGCCACGGCGTCGGGATAGTTGCCCAGCGCCCCTTCGCGCAACGCCAGCCAGTCCGGCAGGCTCTGCCCGCGTGCATGCAGCAGACGGTCATGGGCATCGATGCTGTACAGCGCGTGTTCCGCCAGCCGCGAGACCGGCACGCGGGCCAGCGCCGCTTCAAGCGTTGCGTCGGGCAGCGCGCGTCCCTCCCCCAGTCGCTCATGGAGAAAACTTGCACCCTGGGCCGGCAGTTCGACCACCGTGGTTGCATCTCCCCAGCCGTTCCAGCGTCGCATGCGTGTGTCCTTCTGTGCAGTCTGATCAGTGAGATTTCAGGCCCTCATACTAGTCAGCCGGCCGAAAGTGTCACGGTCGCATCCGGCCAGTTCGAGTAGCCAATTGAGTCAAACGTCGCGCAAGCGTCAGCCATTTACTTTAGTCGTGGATTCAAATTACCTTTCAGGGCGCTCATCCGCCCGTGGCGGCCTCGATCAAGGGAATACGGTCATGCAATCGCTCGGCTTCACCTCCGTTCCGCCGCTGCTCAAGTACCTGCGCCACGCCGAACATCTGGGCATGGCCATCGAGCCTGCATTGGCGGCGGCCGGGTTGCAGGCGCAACAGTTGAGCGACAACAGCCTGCGCCTGCCGGGTGAAACCCATGAGCGATTGCTCGATTACTTTTGCGAACACTCGGGCGATCCACTGTTCGGCCTCAACGCCGCGAATTTCGTGTTGCCCAACTCCTGGAGCGTGCTGGGTTACATCACCATGAACTGCGCGACACTGGGCGACGCCATGAGCCGCATCATGCCGTTCGAAAAACTGGTGGGCGACATGGGTGTGAGCCGCGCCGAGGTTCAGGACAGCCACGTGCACCTGATCTGGAGCTGCCGCTTTGAGCGCCCGCGAATTCGCCGGCACTTGGTGGAAAACGTGCTCGGCTCCTGGCTGCAATACGCACGCTGGATCGCCGACACTCAACTGTCGCCGGCCGCTGTGTGGCTGGAGCACTCAATCCCGGCGGACACAACGCTGGCGCAGTACGAGCAGTTTTTCGAATGCCCGGTGCTGTTCGATCAGCCCTATTCCGCGCTGATCGTGCCGCTACCGTATTTGCAGTTGCCGTTGCGTCAGGCCGATGCGCATTTGCTGCGCACGCTGGAAGAGCACGCGCAGAGCCTGATGGCGACGCTGGAGGATGCGTCGCTTGAGCAACGGGTCAAAAGCATCCTGCGCCAGTTGCTCAAGGAAGGTCTGCCGCGCAAGGAACAGGTGGCCGAACATCTCGCCGTCTCCGTGCGCACGCTGCAACGCCAGTTGCATCAGGCCGGCACCTCGTATCAGCAGATCCTCGATGACTTGCGCCAGGAACTGGCCGAGCATTATCTGTTGAACAGTACGTTGCCGATTCAGGACATCGCCCAGTATCTGGGCTTCACCGAACCGCGCTCCTTTCACCGCACATTCAAGAGCCGACGCGGGATGCCGCCCGGTGAGTTTCGGCAGACTCACCGGGTAGCGAACGACAGTTAGAGACTGATCGCGTTGGTGAACACCAGGCGATTACCGAACGGATCGGCGATGGTCATGTCCTGGCTGCCCCACGGCATGGCCTGAATGTCTGGGTGCGAGAACTTGTAGTTTTTGGCCAGCAGTTGCTGCTGGAACGCCTCCAGCTCATCGGTCTCGATCCGCAGGGCCGAACCCGGTGTTGCATCGCCGTGATGTTCGGACAAGTGCAGCACACTCTCGCCCCGGGAGACTTGCAGGTACAACGGGAAACCGGGTTCGAAACGATGCTGCCAATCGATCTTGAAACCGAGGAAGTCGACATAGAACTCCAAGGCCTTGGCTTCATCGAAAATCCGCAGGATCGGGGTGGTTTTGCCGAAGCTCATGGGGTGCTCCCTGACTGATTGGCCCCAGAGTGTAGCCGGGGTGGATGTCAGCAATTCGGCTTGGAGATGGCTTTCTTTAATTGCAATGTGCCATCACCGTGACACAGTCAGCAAAATTCAACGAAAGCCGTCGCGCAGATCGCCTTGGCGTGCCAGAAAACGCCCCTCGCGTCGGCCACTCGCCTGACCGTCCTTGTAGCTCAGCACGCCGTTGATCCACACGCCATCGATGCCTTGCGCGGCACGTTGCGGGTCGGTGAAGTCCGCCACGTCATGCACGGTTGCCGGATCGAACAACACCAGATCGGCCCAATAGCCTTCCCGGATCTCGCCTCTTTCCTTCAAGCCAAAGCGCGCCGCCGAAAGACCGGTCATCTTGTGCACGGCGGTGTGCAGCGGAAACAACCCGACATCGCGACTGAAATGCCCGAGCACCCGAGGGAAAGCGCCCCACAGGCGCGGATGGGGGAACGGGTCTTCCGGCAGGCCGTCGGAACCGACCATCGACAGCGGATGGGCGAGGATCCGGCGCACGTCGTTCTCGTCCATGCCGTAATACACTGCGCCCGCCGGTTGCAGGCGTTTGGCGGCGTCGAGCAATGGCAGGTTCCATTCGGCGGCGATATCCATGAGATCACGGCCGCCCATGTCCGGATGCGGTGTCGACCAGGTAATGGTGATGCGGTGGGCATCGGTCACCTGCTTCAGATCCAGCGTCGAAGAACTCGCCGCATACGGGTAGCAATCACAGCCGACCGGGTGGGTTTTCGCCGCTTCTTCCAGCGACGCGAGCAACTGCGGGCTGCGTCCCCAGTTGCCTACGCCGGCACACTTGAGGTGGGAAACGATCACCGGCGAACGGGCATGGCGGCCGATGCGGAAAGCTTCGTCCATGGCCTCCAGCACCGGTTCGAATTCACTGCGCAGATGGGTGGTGTACACGGCGCCGAACGCGCTCAATTCTTCAGTCAGCTGCATGACTTCATCGGTGGATGCCGAAAACGCACTGGCGTAGGCCAGACCTGTGGATAAACCAAGGGCGCCCGCCTCCAGGCTTTCACGCAACTGCTCGCGCATCGCGGCGATTTCATCGTCAGTCGCGGTGCGAAACAGATCATCGAGGTGATTGCTGCGCAGCGCCGTGTGCCCGACCAGTGCCGCGACGTTCAGCGTGGTATTGGCCGCTTCGACCGCCACGCGGTAATCGCTGAAACGTGGATAGACGAATGCGGCGGCAGTGCCGAGCAGGTTCATCGGATCCGGTGGATCACCCTTGAGACTGACCGGTGCGGCACTGATCCCGCAGTTGCCGACAATCACCGTGGTCACGCCCTGGCTGAGCTTGGGCAGCATCTGCGGCTGGCGGATCACCACGGTGTCGTCGTGGGTGTGCACGTCGATGAAGCCCGGCGCCAGCACTCGGCCGGCGGCGTCGATTTCATCGGTGGCGCTCACATCGCGCAAGTCACCGATGCGCGCGATGCGGCCATCGAGGATTGCCACGTCAGCGGTATAGCCGGGGCTGTTGCTGCCGTCGATGACTAGGGCGTTGCGAATCAGTGTGTCGTACAGCATGTCAGTCTCCGGCGGCAGCTCGGCGTCAGTGTCTGCCTTTGATCAAATGGTGATCGAATCCTTGTTCGATCAGGTAGCGCCAGGCTACCTCGACTTCCTCGGGAATCACCTGCTCGACCTGAAAGCCCAGCGAAGGGTAAACCATGATCCGGTGCAAATCCCCGACCATTTCGTCGATCAGCCCCAGGACCCCGATCAGGTTGCTGACCTCCCCCGGAAAACTGAAGGACGGCGCATCCACCCAAGCCTCAAGCCCTGGCCATTGAACGGGCAAGGTCAACGCCACGCGCCGGATCGAATTCGGTTTGGTCAGGAACGTCGCCCGGCGCACGTCCGGGAACAACGCTCGGGCAAACGCGATGTTCTCGGCGAAGTTGGTGGCACGGGATTCGAGGGTGAACTGATCCGCCGAAACGCCTTGCACCATGGCCCGTTGCGCAAAAATATCGGCTTCGGTCCGTTCCCACAAATGCTTCGTCCAGTTACCAGTGTTGCCGGTAAACAACAGATGCGGGGCGACGCCTTTTTTCAGCAACTGGCAGGCGTAATCGCAGACGCGAAGGTCGTAGGAGCCGCACACCACGATCAGCTCACAATCGCTGTGTTGGCGCCCCGCCCCCAGGAAATTCCACAGGACGGTCGCGTGTCGCAAGGTCGGTGTCATGAGCGTGCGAACCTCTGGGCAAGCTGCCCGCTGATAAACAACCCACCGTCGGCATAGAGGTGTGTATCCACCCTGCCCTGCGAGACCGGGAGCGCCGTGAAATCCGCGTACGTCCGCAGTGCCCCGTGAGCGCTCAGCGTCGGATCGTCGCCGATACCGATGCACAGCGCGCCGCTGCTGACCGCCGACTGCACGCCGCTGACGGAATCTTCGAAGACCAGGCATTCATCGCTCTGACGCTCCAGTCGGGCGGCGGCCAGGCGATAAGGATCGGGAGCCGGTTTGCCACTGCGCACATCGTCGCGGCAGATGATGCAGTCGAAAACCGACGTCAGGTCGTGTTGCTGCAAGACGTGGTCGACTCGCGCTCGCCAACTGCTGGTCACCAGCGCCAGCGGCACGCGCCCATTCAATTGGGCGATGAACGCTGCGACACCCGGCACCAGCGGACAGATCGAAACCTCTTCGATGGCGTCGACTTCTTGCTTGATGGTCACACGCGTCTGTTCGTCGAACTGACCAAACAGGGCCTGCAGGGTGTAGCCGCCCGGGCGGCCGTGAATGTGGTCGTCGATGAACGCCTGATCGACGGCAACACCGTAGTTGCGCGCCACCGTGGTCCAGGCGAACTCGATGACCTCGCGAGACTGGATAAGCACGCCGTCCATATCAAAGCAGACGGCTGTAAACGTTCGTTGTGTCATCGGTTGCACTTCGCATTTTCTGGTGAGCAATGAATGCCAGCACGGTTCCCATCAGGGCAAACAGCGCCATGACATACCAGGACCATTGTGGCCGCGTCTCGTACAGATACCCGGCAAAGGGTGTGGCCAGGCCCATGGGCAAGGCAACCGCCAGCGAGTAATAGACACCCTGGGTAAACACCTGGATATCTGGCGGGGCGTGATCGCGAATGCAGCGCATGATCGCCGAGTGATACGCCGCGAAACTCAAGGCGTGCAGGCATTGCCCCAGCAGGATCACCGGCACCGCATCGCTGTCGGAAAACAACGCCCAGCGCGCCGCCGCACAGACACTGGAAAACATCACGATGGGCAACGGCGAACAGAACGACAGAACCTTGTTGGAGAACGCGAAATAAGTGATTTCCGCGATCACCGCCACTGACCAGAACACCCCGATGGCGGTTGAAGAATAGCCCTTCACGCCCCAGCCAATCGACGCCGTGGAAAAGTACAGGGTGTGACTCAGTTGAATGAAGCTGGCGGCGGCAATCGCGATCAACAGGCCTTTTTGGGCGAACAGCGCCTTCCAGTCGGGCCGTTTCGTCGCACGCTCGGGCGGTTGCAGATGCGCCAGCGTGACCTGACGCTTCAGCCACAGGCATGCCAGTGCGGTGAGCAACATGCACGCGGCAATCACCACCGGCACCCATGACTGGCTGTACTGCGCAAACAACAGGCCGCCGAGGGTCGAAGTCAGGATAAACGCTGAAGAGCCCACCGCACGGACCCAGCCGTAGTTCTGCAGGGCTTGCTTGTCACGCTTGAGCAGATAGGACTCGGACAGCGGCAACACCACCATCCACAGCCCGCCGAACAGGATGCTCAGGCACACGAATCCCCACAGGTGCACCGGCATGAAATAGAACAGCAACGTACACAACGCTGCCGAGAAACCGAGAAACGCCGCGAGCCGCAATTGGTCCACGCGCCAATCGGCCACGTAAGTGATCAACACTCCGGTCACGACTTGGGGCCAATAGACCGCCGCGATCAGCAGGCCAATCTGGCTGGCGCTGAAACCCAGCGAATTCAGCCAGGTCGGCCAGAACGGATAGATGATCCCTTCTGCCGCAAAGAACCCGAAAAAGATCAGATACATGGGTCAACCATACGCTCGATACTCCTGAGCAGGGCTCCAGCGGAGCCCTGTAACCATCCATCCATTATTCGAAGCGTTGTTGGGTGAAGCTGTTTTTGCCTTTGCGCCAGACAATCAGTGATTCACTCATCACCACCAGATCGACCATCCCTTCTTTCAACGCATCCAGTGCATCCTGAGGCGAACACACGATCGGCTCTTCGTGCCGGTTGAACGACGTGTTGATCAACGCTGCCTGACCGGTCCGCTCATGCCAGGCATTCAACAGACGATGCATGAACGCATCGCGCTCCGGGCGAATGATCTGCGGCCGCGCCGTGCCGTCGATGTGCACCACCGCCGGGCTCGCTTCGCTGAACTGCGGATGACAATCGTAGGTCATGGTCATGGTGTCTGCCGCCACTTGATCCTCGTCCCAGCCGATGTAACAGTCCGCCGCCTGTTCGATGGCGGTGACCGGGCCGAAGGGCATGAACTCCGTGCGGTGCATGCGCTTGTTCAGCCAGTCGTTCACTTCGCCATCCTGCGCGTGATAGACGATGCTGCGGTTGCACAGTGAGCGCGGGCCGAACTCCATCTTGCCCTTGAACATGCCCAGCACCTGATTTTCCATCAGTGCGTCGGTCAACACGTCGATGATGTTCGACGGGGTGTGGTAACCGAGCTCAGGGTAGTCGCGATGGATCAGGTTGATGTTCTGCGAAACGCTGCGCGATTCCGGCCCGAGGGTCATTGCCGGGTTCTTGAAGCGGGTGCCGTTCTCCAGGTACGCCGCCCCGACAGCCGCCGCGAGCGCCAGCCCGCCATCGCCCATGCACGGCAGCACATAGACGTTTTTCACGCCGGGAATCTCGCGCAGGCGCTGGTTGAGTTTGACGTTGCCAAACACACCGCCGGCCAGGCACAGGTTGGTACTGCCGCGTTGTTCCAGGTGATGTTTGACGATCGCCACCAGCAAGTCTTCGGAGTGACGCTGCACGGCGGCGGCGATGTCCTCGGGGGTTTCCCGGGAGAAAAGCGTTTCCAGTGATTCGCTGTAGTGGTTGTAGGACGGCACGAACAGGTCGCCGCAACGGGCCTTGATGCGTCCGTCTTCAAAACGGATCATCTGCTGCATCACCCCCAGCAACTTCTGCGGATCACCAAAAGCGGCCAGCCCCGTGACCTTGCCTTCATGCCGGTTCGGTTTGTAGCCCAGCAAATGGGTGATCCGGCCGTAGAAGTAACCCAGGCTGTCGATGCTGGTTTCGCGTTGCAGCACCGTGGTTTCGGTCGGGCTGTACCAGGTCACGGTCAGCGACTGGAAGTCACCGCGCCCGTCACAGGTCAGGGTCAAGGCCTCATCGAACGGCGAGCAGACATAAGCACCGAGCGCGTGGCATTCATGGTGGTCGATGTAATACGCCTTGCCGGCCAAGCCATTGGCGACAATGTATTGATCGAATTCGGCGCGCTTCTCTCTGTCGTTTCGGACTTCATCGGTGACACGCTGGCGGAACTGCGCCAGGCCTTCGGGGTTGTTCCGGACTTCCTCGACGATTCGGTCGAAATACAACTCAAGGTGTTTATCTGCGTTGAAACCGGCATTCCATCCGTAAGCCACGTAGTCGATATCTTCCAGTGACACGCCAGCCTGGCTCAACACAAACTCGATGGACTTGGCGGGCCAGATCTTGTGGTCCTTGATGCGGGTGAAACGCTCTTCGCTGACCGCCGAGAGAATCTGACCATCGCGTACCAGGCAAGCGCCCGACAAATCGTTATTGGTAATGCCCAAAATGACCATAACTACTCCTTGTTCTTGCCAATTTCGCGGATGAGTGTGCCCACGACCGAAGAGCGCAATGCTCCGGCCAAGGCGCTTGGCGCCGTGTCATGAACCGTGAGGAGGCGAAATCGTCTGGTTCGCCCGGGATGTGCCTTTACGTGCAGGCAGCAGAGGTGCGTATTGCCATCGCAAATTCCTTTTGCAAAAAAATTCCACGGGCGTTACCCACCGACCTGGCCTCGTGGCCAGACAACCAGTGGGTGCCCGCTATCCTACAAACCGGCCAGCTGCGTTGGCCATGCCTGTGCGGGGATCAGACTAGTAGGAAATTTCTGAACGTCTCGATAAACAGCCGCCTAAAAATCAGATCCCGCCTGCATGTCCTGAATTTCCGGGGCACAAAAAAACCTGTGAGAGCACGATGCTCCCACAGGTTTGGCAAGGCCCGGATGCGCGGATGGGCTCACACCATTTCGTTGCGAATCCACTCGACCACCGACGTGCGCTTCGGTACCCAGCCCAGCAGTTCACGGGTGTGTTTGCCACGTACCCGGCTGTTGGAGCCCAGGCCGTAGTTGGCCATTTCGTAGCCCCACTCCGCTTCGGCGTCTTTCAGCGGCCAGTCCTGTGGCTGGCCCAGATTCAGGGCCTGGGCCATGGCGGTGGTCATGTCGATGAACGACGCTTCGCCGCTTTCGACGAAGTAGAACGTGCCCGGGACGTTTTTGGTCAGCGCCAGCAGGTACAGAGACACCACGTCTTCGATGTGCACGTTGGACCAGATGTTCTGGCCAGTGCCGACGTGACGCACCACGCCGCTTTTGCGCGCCTGTTTCAGCAGGCGCGGCAGTTGCACGCTGTCGCGATTGACGCCCAGGCTGTGGCCGTAGATCAGGGTGTTGCAGATGACGGCCGAGTTCACGCCGTCCTTCGCTGCCGCGAGGATCAGGTTGTCGATGGCCACCCGTGCGACTTTGTCGACAGTCGGCTCCGGCAGGTTGTCTTCGAAGTAGATGACATCGCTGGATTTGCCGCCCGACGCATCGCCGACGATGCTCGAACCGCTGGTGTGCAGGAACACTTTGTTCGAGCCGCGCAGGGCATCGAGCAAGGCTTCGACCGCGCCGCGATGATCGCTGCTGGCGGCGTTGATCACAGCGTCGGCGGCGCGGGCCTGTTCGGCCAGCAGTGCCTTGTTGTCGAGGGTGCCGATCACCGGGGTGATGCCCAGTGCTTTCAACTCATCGGCCTGCTCGGCGCTGCGCACAAGACCGGTGACGGTGTGCCCGGCCTGGACCAGACCAGTAGCGATGGAGCCGCCGATAAAACCGGCAGCGCCGGTAACGAATACGTTCATGGAGAAACTCCCTGCGTGAATAAGTGATGCAACGAGTATCGACCGCCGAGTCCGGTGGAAAAACCCGCCCTCAGCCAATTCACTCTTGCGCAGGAGTCACGAATCAGCCTTTGAAATCGGCGCTGGCGTAAGCCGCCAGTTTGCTCTGGATGAAGTCCAGGAAGCACTGGATCCGCAGCGCCAGTTGCGAGTTGCGGTAGTACACCGCGTTGATCGGTTGGCGATAACCGCTGTTGAATTCCGCCAGCAACACCTTGAGGCGCCCGGCGCGAATGTCGTCGATGGTCATGAAATGCGAAAGGCAGGCAATGCCCTGGCCTTCCAGCGCCAGATGCCGAACCGTCTCGCCGCTGGAGGCGCTGATCACCGGGGTGATCGGCCAGCGATCGCCGTGCACGTAGCGCAGCGGCCACTGGTTGAGGCCTTCGTTCTGGGTGAAGCCGAGCAAGGTGTGTTCGCTGAGGTCGGCCACTTCCAGCGGCGCGCCGTGTTTTTCCAGATAGGCGGGACTGGCAACGATCAACAGCGGACTGCAACCGAGCGAGCGGGCATGCAACGTCGAATCGGCGAGAGTGCCGATGCGGATGGCGACGTCGGTGCTTTGTTCCAGCAGGTCAATGATCAGATCGTTGCTGTTGAGTTCGAGCTGGATGTCCGGGTACAGCCGCCGGAATTCGTCGATGTACGGCACGATGGCGTGGAGCATGAACGGCGATGCGGCGTTGATTCGCAGCCGACCGGACGGCGTCTGCTGGCGCGAAGAAAGGCGCTCTTCGAGCTGGTCCATCTGGTCGAGAATCAGCTTGGCCTGTTCGAAGAAATACTTGCCCTCCTCGGTCAGGTCCATGCGTCGGGTCGTGCGGTTGATCAGCGTGGTGTCGAGCTTGGCTTCTAGCCGCGACAGCGTGCGGCTGACGGCCGACGGCGTCTGTCCGACCTGCTCGGCGGCGGCGGAGATTGAACCGCATTCGATCACGCAGACGAAAATCTGCAACTCATCGGATCTGGCTTTCACGGGTGTCCTCGAATCGAAAGGCCTGCTGCGCAAGCTCAGGCCTTCGATAGTAGCCGAGCGTCAGGCCTTGAGGCCAAACACCTCGGTCAGATGCTGCTCGTAACGCGCCACATCCGCTTCGATGTTCGGGCGCTTCATCACGTCCACACAGAGGAACGTCGGCAGGCCGGTCATGCCGAGGAACTGGTTGGCCTTGTGAAACGGGAAGTAAACAGCGTCCACGCCTTTGGCTTCGAAGAAGTCGGTCGGGTCATCGAACGCCTGCTGCGGCGCGTTCCAGGTCAGCGACAGCATGTATTGCTTGCCGTGGATCAGACCGCCGCTGCCGTACTTCTGCGAGGAGTCGGAACGGGTGCGACCGTCGCTGGCGTACAGACTGCCGTGGCCTTCGGTGAAGACTTCGTCGAGGTACTTTTTCACGGTCCATGGCGCGCCCATCCACCAGCCCGGCATCTGATAAATGATCACGTCGGCCCAGAGAAATTTGGCGACTTCTTCGGCGATGTCGTAACCCTCGTCGATGAAGGTGGTCTTGACGTCGACACCGCCGCGATCCAGCACGCTCAGCGCCGCTTCGTGCAGGGTGGTGTTGTAGCGACCGTCGGAGTGGGCGAATTTTTTACCGCCGTTGAGCAACAGCACTTTTTTCATGGGACAGCCTCGATCGGATTCCGATGCGCAGCGCAGAGCGCTGGATGGAGAAGGGGAAAAATTGAATGGCGGCAGATTAGCGATCCGCCTCGCGCGGAATAAGCATCGGTTGCGCAAAATTCATTTGAGTAAAACGCACGAATCGGATGCTGATTGTTGCCTTAGGATTGGCCGCCATCTGAATCTGAGGAGTTTTTTGCGATGAGCGAACGCCAGGGTTTCATCCTGCACGCCAAGACCCGCCCGGAAAAAGCCGAGGCCTTCGAAGCGTTTTTCCGCGCCTACGTCGAGCCGAGCCGCGCCGAACCCGGCTGCATCGAGTACCACATGCTGCGCGACAAGGAAGATCCGAGCCTGTTCATTTTCTACGAGATCTGGGAAACCCAGGCGCACCTGGACGTGCACTCGAACCTGCCGCACATGCAGCAGTTTCTCGCTCAGCGCATGGAGTATCTGGAGCGGGATTTCGACATCCGTCCGATCGACATGCTCAGCGATTCGTCCGCTAGCCGCTGATCAACAGATGGGCGCCGAGCGCGCCCAGACCGATGAAGAACACTCGCTTGAACAGCACGGCGCTGATGCGCTGGCGCAGCCATTGGCCGAACAGCATGCCGAGCACCGCCGGGATCAGCGCCAGCAACGAGGCGCTCAATTCTGCGCCGCCGAGCGACCCGCGCCAGAGCAATCCACCGGCCAGCGCCAGGGTCGACACGGTGAAGGACAGGCCCAGCGCCTGCACCAGTTCGTCGCGGTTCAAACCCAGCGCCTGCATGTAGGGGACGGCGGGAATCACGAACACGCCGGTGGCCGAAGTGATGACGCCGGTGACCACGCCACACAGCGGTCCCAGCCACGGTTCATGGCGGCGACTGACACTCAGCGTCGGCAGGAACAATCCACTCAGCGCATAGAGCAACAGCGCCGCGCCAAGTCCGCGCACCACCCAATGCCCGCCTGCCATGCCGATCCACAAAGTGCCGATCGCCGTACCGAGAAAGATCGCCAGCAGCATCGGCCACAGCCGTTTCACCAGCCCGCGCAAATGCCCGCCGAACGCCAGTTGCCAGATGTTGGTGAGGGTCGCCGGAATGATCAGCAACGCCGCAGCCTGCGACGGCGCCATAGCCAGACCGAGCAGGCCCATGGCGACAGTGGGCAGGCCGAGACCGATCACACCCTTGATCAGGCCGGCGACGACGAAGGTCGCAATCACCAGCAATGACAGGGCCAGACCGAGGTTTTGATAAAAATCTGCGAGTGCGTTCATGGCGATACTGTGCGCCGGCGCGGATGAGCTGAAAATCTGTCATACACTGAGGCAGCCTCTCTTTCAGCAAGAGTCACGACCGATGCACTTCGACCTCACCGACCTGCGCCTCTATTTGCACATCATCGACAGCGGCAACATCACCGCCGGCGCCGCGCGCAGTCATCTGTCGCTGGCGGCGGCCAGTGCGCGGATCCGGGCGATGGAGGCTTCGTTGGGCACCGAGTTTCTTGAGCGCGGGCGCCGTGGTGTCACGCCGACGCCGGCCGGCAAAGCTCTGGCGCAACATGCGCGGGTGTTGCTGCAACAGGCCGACCGCCTGCAGCAGGATCTGGCCGAATACGCCCAAGGCGTCAAAGGCCAGGTGCGTCTGTTGTGCAACACCACGGCGCTCAGCGAATACCTGCCGGAGGTACTGGCGGATTTCCTGCGCGAGCACTCCAACCTCGACATCGATTTGCAGGAGTTGCCCAGCGCTCGCATCACCCATGCCTTGCGCCAGGGCGCGGCGGATCTGGGCATTGTGTCCGACGCGATCGACACCTCCGACTTGCAGACCCGAGCCTTTCGCGATGATCCGCTGGTGCTGATTCTGCCTCTGGAACATCCACTGTCTGATGCGACCGAAGTCAGTTTCAGCGACGCCCTGCGCCATGACTTCGTCGGCCTGCATGCCGACAGCGCACTGGCGGTGTACCTGGAAGAACAGGCCCTGCACAGCGGCTCACGGATGCAGATGCGCATCCGCGCCGATGGTTTCGACGGCGTGATGCGCATGGTGGCCCGGGGCGCCGGCATCGGCATCGTGCCGCTGGCGGCGGTCCAGCGTGCCGCACCGCAGGCCTTCAAGTCCCTGCCGATGAATGAAGCGTGGGCCATGCGCAAACTGTTGCTGTGCGCCCGGGATTTCTCCACGTTGCCGGCCTATGCCACAGCCTTGCTGCAAGCCTTGGCACTCCCCTGAGATTTATCTTTTCATCTGCAAAATAAGCACAAGGAATAGCTTGCAAGGTACGGATACATACGTACTATATCGCCAGAGCGAACGTGTTGCCCGATACCCGTTTTCGCACAACGACAACGGACAAGGAAGAACGGATCGGCTCCATTAAACCTACATGGAATGAGGTGACGCGATGGTTGATTCAACGGAGTTTCGTAATGCAATGGCGATGCTGGGGAGTGCCGTCACCATCGTCACGACCGATGGCCCTGCGGGGCGTTTCGGCTTTACCGCGTCGGCGGTGTGCAGCGTGACGGATTCACCGCCCACGCTGCTGGTGTGCGTCAATCGCTCGTCGTCCAATCACGAGCATTTCAAGACCAATGGCGTGCTGTGCGTGAACGTCCTGACCGGCGACCACCAGTCGACCTCCGGGGCGTTCGCCAACCGGCAGTTGAGCATGCAGGAGCGCTTTTCCAGCGTGAATTGCCAGACGCTCAAGACCGGTTCGCCGGTGATCGAAGAGGCGTTGGTCAGCCTCGATTGCCGGGTCAGCAAGGTCGACGAGGTCGGCACCCACAGCATCTTCTACTGTGAAATCCTCGAGCTGCAGCAACACAGCGAGGCCACGGAAGGCCTGGTCTATTTCAACCGCAGTTACTACCGTCTGAACGACGAACTGCGCCTGGCACCCGAGCAGTGATCCAGACACCCGCCGGCATCGCAGATTGCTAGCCGGCGGGTCATGACAGGGATGTAACCATGCTATTCAATGAAGACAACTTCGCGGATATCGACCTGAACCTGATCATCATTTTCCTGGTGCTGTTCCGCGAACGCAGCGTGTCACGCACGGCCGAACGCCTGCACGTCAAACAACCCGCCATCAGCGGATCGCTGGCACGACTGCGCAAGCGGTTCGATGATCCTCTGTTTCTGCGCTCATCCAGAACCATGCGCCCGACCTCGAAAGCCGAGGAGCTGGCGCAGGCCCTGACGCCGGCAATCAAGCAGATCGAAGCGGTCATCCGGCTCTGAACAACTTGCAAAAAAAAACCTGCGGGAGTTCGCTCCCGCAGGTTTCATTTTGTCAGGCCGACTTGAGCGCCTGAGCGTACTCGACCCGTGCCCAGAACGCAGGCAGGAAGCACTCGCTGACCAGCAGCGCCGAACCATTGCGGGTGAAACGCGAACGTCGGGCCAGCAACCGTTTGGCCTGCGGCGCGTAGCGATAGGACAGCGCCGCCAACGGTGCGCCGGGGGACAGCAAGGCACATTGGAAGGGTTCGCGCAGGGTCTGATCCGACGTGTAGAGAATCTCGGCCAGCGGCCGGCGACCATAGCCGTTCAGATCCGCCCAGTCGCCGTTCAGCGCCGGCATGCTGGTCAGGCTGCGCGCGGTGACGCAGGCCTCGCCATCCAGTTTCATCACCACCTCGCGCACCCAGCCGATGGTCATTGGTGGCACATTCAGCGCTTGCGCTTCTTCAGGATTGAGCGGGCCATGGGACTGCTCGACCACTTCGATTGAATAGTCGCCCATGGCTTTCAGACGCGGGGTCAGTGCCCCGGGCAAAAACAGCCAGTGATGCTCGGAGCCGGTCAATTCCGACAGGGGTCGCGACGACCAGTAATGACTTGTATCCATACCCGCACACACCTTCCTGGTGATGGTGAATTGATTGGTTGCCGTGGAAGGCCAACCCTTCACCGGCGGTGTCTGTCACTCGGCTCCGTTTTCTTCGGTCACTTCGTGTTTGCTGATCACGCTGATGGTCTGTTCATCGGTCTTGACCGCCGACAGCAGCGAGTCGAGAAGCCCCGGGAAACGCACGTCCATGTCTTCACGACGCAAGGACAGCAGGTTTTCCCGGCCGTAGGGGCGTTGCCAAATCAGACCACTGTCACGCAGAACCCGCCAGTGATGGGTCATGGTCGACTTCGATGCACCCTTGAGGATCCGGCCGCATGGATGTTCCTGGCCATCGGACAACACTTTCAACACGGTCAGGCGTAGCGGGCTTCCCAATGCGTTCAGCACATTTTCCAGAAGGATCTGATCCTGATTGGGATGATTCGGGACGTTCATAGGTAGGTACCCTTGATGATATAGGCGGGAATAATCCGGCTTGTATTCGTCTATACGAGAACAGTAAGACTATACACAAGATGCCTTTTTCCCGCGACAGCCGCCCCGAAGGCGGCGTCCCGAAAAACACTACAGAGCACTGTTCTGTGCCGTCTCCAGCGCGGGGGCCTGGAACCCGCCGCCCAGCGCCGCCATCAACGAAACCGAACTGTCGATGTGCTTGCTGTTGAGGAAGGCCAGACGCATTTCGTCCTGAATCAATTGTTGCTCGATATTCAGAGCATCGAGGAACGTGTCCTCCCCGGCCTTGTAGCGCGACTGCGACAGATCGTAGGACGACTGCGCAATCGAACAGGCATCGCGCTGCACGACGATTTGCTGTTCGAAAGAACGCAACTGCGTCACCGAAATCGCCACCTCATGCAACGCCGAATTCAGCACCCGGTTGTATTGCGCGATAGAGCTGTCGAGTTCAGCGTTGCCGGCCTTCAGATCGGAGCGCAGACGCCCGGCATCGAAGATCGGTAGCGACACCGTCGGCGCCACATTCCAGAACTTGCTGACCCCGGCGAACATCGCATCACCGATCAAGGCATGCGAACCCGCCGCCGCCACCAGGTTGATGTTCGGGTAGAACGTGGTCTTCACCGCCTCGACGTTCCTGGTCTCGGCCTCCACTCGCCAGCGCGCCGCAACGATGTCCGGGCGACGACCGAGCAACTGGGCCGGCAACTGCGCCGGCAATGCCACCACGCTGGCCTGCAGATTCGATGGACGCTCGAGCGTGTGCGCGCGGTCGACGCCCTTGCCGATCAGCGCCGACAATTGCAGCCGAGCGATTTCGATGTCTTCGTTGGCGCCGATCAGGGTTGATTCCGAACGTGCCTTGAGGCTCTGCACCTGCTTGAGTTGCGACAGGTTGTCGAGGCCCGAGCCGTAGCGCGAATCCGTCAGCTCCACCAATTTGCTCAAGCGTTCCAGATCGCGCTGGTTGAGCTCCGACACCTGCCAGGCATACGCCAGTTGGTTGTAAGCCTTGACCACGTTGGTCGCCAGAATCAGCCGCGACGATTGCAGGTCGACTTCCGCAGCTCGTGCGCTGTTGAGCGCCGATTCCCAGGCGGCACGCTGGCCGCCCCAGAGGTCGAAGGTGTAGCTGAAGTTCACCGCCAGATTGCGTGCGGTGAAGTACTTTTCACCCTCGCCGCTGTAGTCCTCGAAGCGCGACAGCCGGCCGCGAGTGACACCCGCCGACGCATCCATTTCCGGGTAACGCTCGGCATCGCGCAGGTCGAGAAATGCGTTGGCCTTGGCGACCCGGGCAGCGACTTCCTGCAAGTCCGGGTTGCTGGCATACGCCTCTTCGATCAACGCGCCCAGACGCGGATCACCCAGCGATGTCCACCAGTCCGCACGCGGCCACTGGGCCGGTGGCAACTTGTCTTTCAGGCTGTCGGACGGCGCATCGCCGACCGCCAGCAATTTGCCCTGATGATCGATCCCGGCGTAGTTCACACAACCCGCCGCCAACAGGATGGCCGCCGCCAGGGGCGCCAGCATCAAACGTGTAATCGAATACATGTCACGTCCTCACAGGATGGGTTGCGGCACACCGGCCGGTTCGGCTTCGGGTGCGTGGCTCGGTTGCTTGATCGAACTGAGCAGCGTGTACACCGACGGCAGAATGAACAGCGTGAACAAGGTACCGATCAGCATCCCCACCACAATCACCAGGCCCAGGCCGAAGCGGCTGTTGGCACCGGCACCGCTGGCGAACAACAGAGGCGCGAGGCCGACCACCATGGCAGCGGTGGTCATCAGGATCGGCCGCAGACGCACCTGCGCGGCGTGCTGGATCGCTTGCACGCGGTCCATGCCTTGCTGGCGCTGCAACTCATTGGCGAACGCGACCATCAGGATCCCGTGCTTACTGATCAGACCGATCAGTGTGATCAGGCCGATCTGGGTGTAGATGTTCATCGAAGTCATGCCCAGCGCCAGCGGCACCAGGGCCCCGCAGATCGACAGCGGCACGCTGATCAGAATGATGAACGGGTCGCGGAAGCTCTCGTACTGCACGCTCAGCACCAGATAGATGATCACCAGGGCCAGGCCGAAGGTGAACGCCAGGCTGTTGCCTTCCTGCACGTATTGGCGGGCATCGGACTGCCAGTCGAAACTGAAGCCGGCCGGGAAGTTTTCCGATTGCTTCTGCAGGAAGCCCACCGCATCGCCCAACGTCACGCCCGGCGCCGGAATGGCCTGGAACGTGGCGGAGTTCTGCTGGTTGAACTGGGTCAGGCGATTCGGCTCGACCTTGACGCTGAGGGTGGCCAGCGTCGACAGCGGCACCGGGTTGCCCTTCTGATCCTTCACGTAATACAGCTTCAGGGTTTCCGGGGTCAGGCGATCCGCCGACACCGACTGCGGGATCACATCGTAGGAACGACCGTGGAACGAGAACCGGTTGACGTACTTCTCGCCGATCAGGCTGTTGAGCGTCTCGCCGATGTCCTGCATGCGGATGCCCAGGGCGTTGGCCTTGGCGCGGTCAACCTGGATTTCCACCACTGGATTGTTGAAGTCCAGATCACTGTCGACCACCGCGAACAGGCCACTGGCCTGAGCCGCTTTCTTGAGCTGATCCATCACGTTGTACAGCGCCAGATAATCCTGATCGCTGCGGATCACCATCTGCACCGGCAGACCACCGGTAGAGCCCGGCAGCGGCGGCATCTGGAACACGAAAATGCTCGTGCCTTCGATCTGGTTCACCCGTGCCTGCAAGTCAGGCTGGATGGTGTTGGCATCGCGGCCACGCTTTTCCCAGTCCACCAGGTTGATCCCGCCGACGCTGTTGGACAGACCGTCGGAACCGTTCGCCACCCAGTTGCTGTAGCCCTCGGGGATTTCGTTGAAGGTCTTGTACAGCTCGTGTGCGTAGGCTTCGAGGTAATTCAGGTTGGCGTGCTGCGGCGCCTTGATCGCGGTCAGCAGGATGTTCTGGTCTTCCAGCGGCGCCAGTTCGGTCTGCGCCGAGCGATAGAGGAACGGCAGGCTGAAGAAGATCACCAGCGCCACGCTCAGGCTGATCCAGCGACGTGCCAGCGAACCGCCGAGCAGCGCGCCATAGCGACGGGACAGGTACTGGAAGAAACGGTCCGCCTTGACCGCCATGAAGCCTTCGCTGGTTTTCGCGTCCAGCAGACGGGTACTCATGATCGGCGACAGGGTCAGGGCGACGATGCCGGAAATCACCACGGCGCCCGCCAGGGTCAGTGCGAACTCCTTGAACAGCGTGCCGGTGAGACCGCCCATCAGACCGATCGGCGCATACACCGCTGCCAGGGTGAAGGTCATCGCCACCACCGGCCCGGCCACTTCACGAGCGCCGATCAGTGCGGCGTCGAACGGCGTCTTGCCCTCTTCGATGTGACGGTGAACGTTTTCCACCACGACGATGGCGTCGTCCACCACCAACCCGATGGCCAGCACCATGGCAAGCAAGGTCAGCAGGTTGAGGCTGAAGCCGAACATCTGCATCAGCATCGCCGCGCCGAGCATCGACAGCGGAATCGTCACCAGCGGAATCAGCACGGTGCGGAACGTGCCCAGGCACAGGTAAATCACCAGCACCACGATCACCAGTGCTTCGAGCAGGGTGTAGCTCACCTCGTCGATCGACGACTGAATGAAGTGCGCCACTTCGAACGGGATCTGCACGGTCACGCCCGGTGGCAGGGTTTCCTGAATCTGCGGCAGCAATTCGCGCACACGTTTGACGATGACCAGCGGGTTGCCGGTCGGCGCGGCGTCCAGACCGAGGAACAGCGCCGGTACGTCGCTCATCGCGCCGCTGGTGTCGGTGGAGGCTGCGTTCAGTTCCACCGTGCCGACGTCACGCACACGGATGATGTGGCCGTTGTCGTTGCGCAGCACCATGTCGCGGAAGTCTTCAACGCTGTTCAGGTCAGTGTTCACCCGCAGGTTGCTGACCACGTACAAGCCTTTGACCTGGCCCGGTGCCGCCTGGAAGTTGTTGCCTTCGATGGCGGCCGAAACGTCCTGCCCGGTCATGCCGTAGCCGGCCAGACGCTGCGGATCGAGCCACAGGCGCATGGACAGTTTCTGCTCGCCCATGATGTTGATCTTGGCCACGCCTTCGATGCCGGCGAACATCGGCTCGACGACACGGGAGATGTAATCCGACATCTCCGGAATGGTCAGGTTGGAACTGGCGAACGCGACGTAAGCCACGCTGGTGAAACCGCCGGAAGTACGTTCAACCACAGGGTCGTAGGCGTCCTTCGGCAAGCGATATTTGATCTGGTTGACCTTGGCCATGACCTCGGTCAGCGCCGCGATGGAATCACTGTTCAGTGCCATGCGGATCGTCACCTGGCTGCGACCCTGGGTCGAGGCCGACGACAGATAGTCGATGCCTTCGACCGAGGCCACGGCCTGGCTGATCGGTTGGGTGACGAAGCCTTGCATCAGTTCCGAAGAGGCGCCGGGATACTGGGTCGTGACCGTGATGGTCGACGTTTCCAGCATCGGGTACTGACGGATCGGCAGGTTCATCAGCGCACGCACCCCAAACAGCAGGATCAACGTGCTGACCACCACGGCCAGCACCGGGCGGCGAAGAAAGAGGTCGGTGAAATTCATTTTTCCAGCCCACTGAGTTTAAGAGCAATCGTGTCCGGGACGCCTTCCACCGCCACGCCATCGTGGAGTTTGAGCTGACCGGAAGTCACCACCTGCACACCTTCGATCAAGCCCTTGTCGACCACCGCCCAGCCGTTGCGACGCTCGCCGACTTTGATCGACTCACGCTTGACCTTCTGCACGCCGGTCTCGTCGGTGTAGACCGAGAACACGCTCTCGCCGTAGGCGTTGTAGGTGATCGCGGTTTCCGGAATCAGCAACTCGGCGGTCTGTGGCAGGGTCACCGAGACCCGTGCATACATGCCGGGACGCAGGCGTTTTTGCGTGTCGGTGATGACCGCTTGAACGTTGATGGTGTGGGACTGGTTGATCTGCGGGTCGACCGCAACGATCTTGCCGGCGAAGGTCGCGTCACCCCAGGCATCGACCTTGGCCTGCACGGTCTGGCCCAGTTGCACTTGCGAGCCATCGCGTTCGGCGAGGGTGAAGTTGACGCGCAGCAGGCCCGGATCCGTCAGGGTCGCTACCGCGCTGCCGGCTTGCAGGTACTGGCCCAGATGCGCCTGGCGAATGCCGAGGGTGCCACCGAACGGCGCACGAATGTGCCGTTGGGCGATCTGCGCCTGCATGCGTTCCATGTCGCCCTTGGCCGCGTCGTATTGAGCGCGGGCACTGTCGAAGGCGCGACGGCTTTCGGCGCCGGTCTTGGCCAGTTCCTGGACACGGGCAAACTGTGCCTTGGCCGATTCGTACTCGCCTTTCAGGCGAACCAGTTCACCTTGCTCGGGTGCGTCGTTGAGCTTGAGCAGCACCTGCCCCGCCTTCACTTCATCACCGGACTCGAAATCGATGTCCACCACTTTGCCGCTGACTTCGGCCGACACCAGCACCTGACGCTGCGCTTCGAGTTTGCCGATGGCTTCGAGGTAGTAGGTGTACGGTTGTTTCTTGACCACGGCCAGACCGACCCGGGTGCTGGGAATCCGTTGCTCGGCCGCAGCCGGTTGCGGCGACCAGAAACGCCAGCCCAGCGCGGCGGACAGCACCACGACCAGAATAATAAACACCAGCGACTTAATAATATTTCGAGCAAGCATGTGGCACTCCCTTGACTCTTTACTGCGAGCACAAAAGTTTGAGATTTAAGAAAATAAAGGTGCAACTTGAAACGGGCGCGCTATTGATCCCTGTGAACATTCACTGATAACGCACCCGTTTTTTTATTTATCGACTATTACGCCGCGGCCAGTACGTTGGTTTTATCCAGGTAATACTTGCCGATACCGTGCAAGTTCAAAGGCGACAGGGTGAAGTGCTTCGAACCGGTATGAATATCGCGGAAGCAACGCTCCAGGAAGTGCGACTTGTAGACGGCTTTGGAACCGGCCATCGAGTAGATCTGGTTGACGGCGTTGACCGAGTTTTCAGTCAACACCGACGCTGCCAGACCGACGCGGGCGCTGACCGGTTCGCCGATGGTTTCACCGCGGTTGATCACCTGATGGATGGCATCTTCAAGCAACAATTGCGCGGTGTGTACCGAGGAGATGGCGCGGCCGGTCTTCTCGAAGATCACCCCTTCCAGGCCCGGGTCGGTGTTGATCGCACGGTCGTTGCGGAAGTGATCCACGGCGGCCCGGGCCACGCCCAGCACGGTGGACATTGCCGCCAGGGTGCCGAACTCGTAGTAGCCGGTGGCGTAGGCACGGGAGCTGCGCGCTTCGGGGGATTTCTTCAGAGTTTCGACGTCCAGCGAGAACGCCTTGTTGACGATGACGTTGGAGCACTGGAAGTGATGGCTGCCGGTGCCGCGCATGCCCAAGGTGTCCCAGGTCGACAGGATGGTGCACTGGCTGGCGGGTACGAAGAACATCCGCACTTCCGGGGTGGTGTTGTTTTCGGTGCCTTTGACGGTGGCGGTGCAGACCAGCCAGTCGGCGTGGGCCGAGCCGCTGGCGAAGGCCCACTTGCCGCTCAGCAGGTAGTCGTCACCCATTGGCAGCGCTTCGCCACCGGAGTGGATGGCGCCGATCACGAAACCGTCGCAGTGGTTGTAGATCGCTTCGGAAGTGGCCTCCGGCAGGTAGTCCGAGAGGCGCCCCATCGCCACTTGTACCGCCAGCTGCCAGGACAGCGAGGCATCATGCCGGGCAAATTCCAGCACCAGCGCGGAAGTGGTCTGGATATCGACCTGGGAGCCACCGAACGCCCGGGACACCGACGTACGGCCAAAACCGTCCTTGAAGAAGCGGGACATCACATCCTTGTGAGTCGCATTGGTCTGCTCGCTGTACTCGCGGTGCTGAACAATCAGCGGATTCAGTGCACGCACCTTCTCGAGCCATTCATTGGATTCGGAGGGAAGGCTGTTCCATTGCATTAGATTTTTCATAACGGCTCCTAGCTATTATTTATTTACGATCAGCAGACGAAAAAACAGACGAACTTTTATTGTTGTTAAACCCCGATAAAAATGTACGTCTACAGTCGTACATTTGACAAGCATTATTCTCAGACTTCTTTCACTTTTCAGTAAAAGGCAAATAGCTGTCCGACAATAATTAACAGCGCAAGATTCCAACCGAACTAGCAAGGCAAGTTACGGCGTTTAAATCCGATTGATTACTTCACGCCGGCACGCCGGTCACTGACCCGCGACAGCGATGCCCAGTCCTGATCGGCCTGCCCATGGGCCATGCCGTCCAGCAAGTTGTCCTTCAACACGCTGGCAAACGGCAACGGCACCTGAGCAGCCTCCCCGGCCTCCAGCACCAGGCGCACATCCTTGAGGCCCAGCGACAATTTGAAGCCGGCCGGCTCGAATGTCTCATCGGCCATCTGCTTGCCGTAACCCTGATAGACCGGAACGGGAAACAACGTCGAGGTGATCATGTCGATGAACGCCGCACGGCTGATGCCGTAGCCACCGGCCAGGGTCGAGGCTTCGGCCAGGGACTCGATCGCCGAGGCGACCATCAGGTTGGCCGACAGTTTGGCGGCGCACGCCACGTCGGCGGCTTCACCGAAGTGCCAGGTCTTGCGCCCCAGCACATCGAACAGCGGCTGCACCCGGACCAGTGCTTCGGCAGGCCCGGAGGCGAGAATATTCAGATTGCCGGCGGCCGCCACATCGACCCGCCCCAGCACCGGTGCCGACACGTAACCGACGCCGCGCGCCTCGTGCAGGGCCGCCAGCTCTTTGGCCAGCGCCACGGACACCGTGGACATGTTGACGTGAACGCTGCCGGCCTGCAGACCGTCCAGCGCCTTGGCGTCGAGGAACACCGAGCGGATCGCCGTGTCATCGCCAAGCATTGAAATCAGCACGTCGGCCTGCGCCGCCAGCGTGGGGGTGTCGACAGGTTCGGCGCCAGCCCTGGCCAGCTCTTCCAGCGGTGCCGACGAGCGATTCCACACGCGGACCCGATGCCCGGCCTTCAGCAGGTTCAGCACCATCGGCGCACCCATCGTGCCCAGACCGATAAATCCCAGTTCCATGTCGTGTTCCTCTCTCGATGAGGTCTTCAAATCCGTTTGTACAATGCCCCACGATTGCGATTGTACGTGTACAGGCGTACATTTCAAGTGCCACGTTGATTCATTCTTCGCGGCAAGGGTTTCAAACACACCTTTACCCAAGGCAAGGAGGCTTTATGCAATTCGGGATCTACACCGTTGGCGACGTCACACAGGACCCTACCAACGCCCGTACCCCCAGTGAATCCGAGCGCATCCAGGCCACCCTGCAAATTGCGCAGAAGGCCGAAGACATCGGACTGGACGTGTTCGCCACCGGCGAGCACCACAATCCCCCGTTCATCACCTCCTCTCCCACCACGCTGCTGGCGTACATCGCAGCGAAGACCCAACGCATCATTCTTTCGACGTCCACCACCCTGATCAGCACCAACGATCCGGTGCGGCTGGCCGAAGAGTATTCGCTGTTGCAAAACCTCTGCGGCGGACGCATGGACCTGATGCTCGGCCGTGGCAACACCGCGCCGGTCTATCCCTGGTTCGGCAAGAGCATCGCTGACGCCCTGCCGCTGGCGATGGAAAACTATCGCCTGCTGCACCGGCTCTGGCGCGAGGAAGACATCAACTGGAGCGGACGCTTTCGCACACCGCTGAACCACTTCACGTCGATCCCGCGACCGCTGGACGACCTGCCGCCCTTCGTCTGGCACGGCTCGATCCGTACTCCGGAAATCGCCGAACAGGCGGCCTATTACGGCGACGGCTTTTTTGCCAGCCACATCCTCTGGCCCCGGGAACATTTCATGGCGCTGGTCGAGTTTTACCGCACACGGTTTGCCCACTATGGCCATGGCACGCCGGAGCAGGCAATCGTCGGTCTCGGCGGACACATCTTCATGCGTCGCAACTCCCAGGATGCACGTCGGGAGTTCCGTCCTTACTTCGATAACGCGCCGGTGTACGGCCACGGTCCATCCCTGGAAGAGTTCATGGAAATGACCCCGCTGGCCGTCGGCAGCCCTCAGGAAATCATCGACAAGACCCTGACCTTCCGCGAGCACTTCGGCGACTATCAGCGCCAGTTGTTCCTGTTCGACCACGGCGGTATTCCGCTGAAGACCGTGCTGGAACAACTCGACATGTTCGGCAAGGAAGTGTTGCCGGTGCTGCGTGAAGAAACCCGCAAACGCCGCTCGCCACTGGCGGCCGAAGCGCCGACTCACGCCAATCGCCTGGCCCGTTTGCAGTCCCTGCAACCGTCGCCAGCCGAACCACGCCCGGGCGTCAAAACCCCGCAACATGACAGTGTGACCGGCCACTGAGACCGTGGGAGCATCCGTGCTCCCACATTGATCTCGCAACGGTCAGGCAGCGCCTTTCAGCGGGCGCTGCGCGTCCATCGAAACCACCACATCATCGTTGATCAGCCGCGCCAGATACTGACCGTAACCGGTCTTGCTCATGCTGCCCGCGTGCACCAGCAACTGCGCGTCGTCGATCCAGCCCTTGTTATAGGCGATCTCTTCGAGGCAGGCGATTTTCAGGCCCTGGCGTTTCTCGATGGCCTGCACAAAGTTGCCGGCCTCCATCAACGCATCGTGGGTCCCGGTGTCGAGCCAGGCCATGCCACGGCCCATCACCGACACATTCAACTTGCCGCGTTGCAGGTAGACGTTGTTGACGTCGGTAATCTCCAGCTCACCGCGCGGCGACGGCTTGATGTCGGCGGCAATCTGCAGCACTTCGTTATCGTAGAAATACAGGCCGGTGACCGCGTAGTTGGACTTCGGATCGCTCGGTTTTTCGCAGATGCTCAGGGCCTTGCCGGCGGCATCGAATTCCACCACGCCAAAGCGCTCGGGATCGGCCACGTAGTAGCCGAACACCGTGGCGCCCTCATCGCGAGACGCGGCTTGCAGCAAGGTCTCACCGAAACCGGCACCGTAGAAAATGTTATCGCCGAGCACCAGGCAGACGTTGTCTTCACCGACGAATTCACGACCGATGATGAACGCCTGGGCGAGGCCGTCCGGGCTCGGTTGTACCGCGTAACTGAGGCTCAGGCCCAACTGGCTGCCGTCGCCGAGCATGCGCTGGAAGCCCGGCAGATCTTCCGGGGTGGAGATGATCAGGATCTCGCGGATTTCCGCCAGCATCAGCACCGACAGCGGGTAGTAGATCATCGGTTTGTCATACACCGGCAGCGACTGTTTCGAGACGCCCAGGGTGATCGGGTGCAGACGCGAACCGGCGCCGCCTGCCAGCAGAATTCCTTTGTACTTGGCCATGCTTTTTTCCTTTCAAGCAGTGAGATTTGAATGACTGTGTGTTCAGGCCACGAGGGCTTCGTTGCGTTGCTCGCCGAGACGCTCCAGCGCGTAGGCACCGGACATCACCCGGACCCACCAGGCGCGGTTGTCGAGGTACCAGTCGACGGTTTTCTTCATACCGCTTTCGAAGGTTTCCTGCGGCGTCCAGCCCAGCGTCGCGTGGATTTTCCCGGCATCGACGGCGTAGCGTTTGTCGTGGCCCGGACGATCCTTGACGAAGGTGATCAGGTCGCGGAAGTGCGCGACGCCCGCCGGTTTTTCCGCCCCGCGCGCTTCGAGCAGATCGCACAGGGTTTGCACGACTTCAAGGTTGGTCTTCTCGTTGTGGCCGCCGATGTTGTAGGTCTGCCCGACCTCACCGCGCGTGACCACCGCATACAGGGCGCGGGCGTGATCCTCGACAAACAGCCAGTCGCGGATCTGAGCGCCATCGCCGTAAACCGGCAGCGGCTTGCCTTGCAGCGCATTGAGAATGACGTGAGGAATCAGTTTTTCCGGGAAGTGATAAGGCCCGTAATTGTTCGAGCAGTTACTCATCACCACCGGCAAGCCATAGGTGCGATGCCAGGCGCGAACCAGATGATCGGAGCCGGCCTTGGTCGCCGAGTACGGCGAGCTTGGCGCATACGGCGTACGCTCGGTGAACGCCGGATCTTCGGGTTCCAGGTCGCCGTACACTTCATCGGTGGAAATGTGATGGAAACGGAACGCCGCCTGGCGCGCCGCGTCCAGCCGGTTCCAGTAACCACGTGCGGCTTCGAGCATCGCGTAAGTGCCGACGATGTTGGTTTCGATGAAGGCTTGCGGGCCATCGATCGAACGGTCCACGTGGGACTCGGCGGCCAGGTGCATCACCGCATCCGGTTGCAGCCGTGCGAACAATTCGTCCAGCGCCGGCTTGTCGCAGATGTCCACCTGACAGAACCGATAACGCGGCGAGTCGGACACATCGGCCAGCGACTCGAGATTGCCAGCGTAGGTCAGTTTGTCGACGTTGATCACTTCACATTCGGTCTCTTCAATCAGAAACCGCACCACGGCCGAGCCAATGAAGCCCGCGCCCCCTGTCACTAAAATTTTCATCAGCGCCTCCCCTGGCAAAATGATGATTTAACTTCCTTCGATGCTGCCCGCCGTCATGTGCGGGTCAGTTCAACAATGCCACCCAGTATTGCGACAGCCCTTGCTCGAGAATCAGCAGCGTCTGGATGCAGACAAAGCTTTCATCGGTGGTCGCCGAGGTCGCATTGAGTGGGCCAAAACCACCGTCCTGCTTCTGATGGGAAGCGATCCAGTCTTTCGATTCCTGCAAATGCGTCGGCTGGGCGTCGAGCAGAAACATCGCCGCGATGGCCATGTAAGTCCCCACCAGGCTGACCGCTTTGCCCGGCCGGTAGTGGAACGAGCCGTTGGCCAGTTGCAGGCTCTGCAGCCAGGCGACGGTCTGTTCGGCATCGACGATGCGTCGGTTGAGAATGAACAGCGTCGACACCACGCGGTACACCGAAAAGGCGTCCGGCGGATACCCGGGTTTGTTGGCGAAACCGCCATCGGCCGAGCGGCAGCGCAAGGCAAACGCCATCACGCCCTGCTCGTCCGGCGCCTTGGCTTCCAGCGCATGCAGCGACAACACCGCCAGGTTGGTGTGCCAGATGTCCGAGCCGAAACCCGGCACATCGCCGAACCCGCCATCGGGGTTCTGGCACGCTTGCAGGTAACGCACGCAACCGCCGATATCGTTCGGCAACGCGCCCAGAACCCGCAGCGACAACAACGCGCAGTAGGTGGCGAACACATCGCTCAGGTGCCCCGGCTGCTCGGCAAATCCGCCGTCGGTGTTCTGCGAGGCCCTGATGCAGTCGATCAGGCTGGCCTTGTTTTCGATTTGCAGGCCCAGGGCGTGCAAGTCCGAAATCACGTGCAACCCGGAAAACACCTGCCAGGTTTTGTCGGCACGAAAACCCAGCGGCGCGGTTTCAGCGGTCAGCCCGTAAGGGGTTTCATTCGACGCCCGGGCCTTGGCCAGCCACGCGAGATAACGCTGCAGATCGACATTGATGGTCGGCACGCCATTCGGGTGAATGCGCTGCACGTCGCCACCGCCATCGATCACTTGCAGCTCACGGTTTACCAACGCCGCATCGTCATGATGAGCCACGGCAGCGGCCGGCTCGATGGCCTGCAAGGCGTGGGCGGCGGCGAGCTGGGTTTTCAGGCTCTTCAAGTGCAACGGCAGGTACGTCAGGTTGCCGATGCTGAAGATCCCCGGCTGACGCGGCGGCGCCCAGAACTGCCGAATGAACGGCACGGTCGGGTCATCAGGTGTCGACCAGAAGTAGCCCTTGCCCATGAACAGTCCGCCATTGCGGGCGTCGTGAAACTCCAGCAAGGCTGCCGTCACCGAAGTCCGGTCAGCTTCGCTCGCGCCGGACGGCAAGGCCTGAATCGCCTGCAACAGCAACGCCACGTCGTAGGCGGTTTTGATCGGGAATGGCGACTCGTGGTTCTTGTACGAGGTGTGCCAGTCGCAACGCACTTTGCCGTTGATGCCCACCCGGTCCCAGTACCCGCCGTAGGCCGGATCGCGAAACAGTGACAGGGTTTGCAGCAGGAACGAACGGGCCAGGTTCGACAGCGCGTTGTCGTCCCGCACATCGGCCAGACGCGCCAGCACCAGGCTGACCTGAGCGCGTACGGCGCAGCGAGTCAGGGACACATCGACACAGGATGCACTGTCACTGCCGGCCACGCGACCGATCAGGTTTTCTGCGTGAATCTGCAAGTGCCCGACCAGCCCCAGACCCAACGGCTCGTTGCCGATACGCGCCAGCAAGGCCGTGGCGCTGATGTCGAGATCGATCGAGGTCGCCAGCTCCAGCGGAGTCGACCAGTCGCTGCTGTACAGGCCGGCAACCGTGGAACGGGCGTAAAGCGCTTCGACCTTTTCCAGCATGCCGTGGATCACGGCATCGTTCGCCGCGTCCTGCGGCACTCGACGCTGATAGGCAATCAGCGCAGCCAATGCGTCCAGTTGCAACGCCAGCGTTCGGCAACGCCCCGAACCATGCGGCGTCCAGTAGCGGTCAGCGAGCTCGTGAAAACCGGCGTTCGGCGCATCGTACAAACGCATCAACCCGTCGTGGGCAAAACGCAGTTGAACATCGTCACCGTGGTCGGCCTGGTAGAGCGTGGCCGCGACCTGATCCTGCAACTGCTTGTCAGTGGAAATCGCGACTTCGCCACTGGCATCGGTGACAGCAAAAAAACCGCCGTACTCAATGTCCTTGAGGCCTTGATCAAATACAAACTGCGGATGCAGCGGCATGGTAAATCCCTCTTCCTTGAGGTTAAGCGGCTTTGCTTTCAGTCAGCGACACAACGCTGCCCTGACACAATTCGATGATGCGCATGGCGGCACGGGCAGCACCTTCGCCGTCCGGCGCGGCCACTTGACGATGAGGCGCGTAGTAGGCGCAAGCGCGAGTGTCTTTCTCCAGTTCGCCCTGAATCAGCTCGACGATTGCATCGCGATCGTGACCCAGATGCGTCGGGAAACCGAGCAGCTCCAGGCGGCGCAGCGCTTCGAGTTCGTGGTATTCGGATTTGGACGGCAACACGAACAGGGTCGGAATCTGCAGCGCGGCGATTTCCGTCACGGTGATCCAGCCCGGCGCCGAAATCAGCAGACTGGCTTCGCGCAGCAGGCCCATCCAGTCCGGGTAATACGGCACGCAAACCACGCCATCCTGGGCCTGGATATCCTGACGGCCGAGCAACACCAGTTTCAGTTCCGGATTGCGTTCGCGCAGGACCTTGAAGCTGTCGAGGTAGGCGGCGAGCAGCGCGTCCTTGTTCTGCGCAAACATCGTGGTGCCGCTGATCGAGGCAACAACGAACGGCGCATCGCCCAGGTTCAATTGCTCGCGAACGTTCAAACCGCTCTGGACATTGATGTCGCGGATCATCGGCCCGACAAAATGCGCCTTGCCGCTGATCAGCGCTTCGGCGACCGGTGTGCCCTGATCGAGGGAAGCCACGTACGGCTTGTCGGTCAGCACCAGTTGGCTCTGATTGATCATCCAGTTGAACTGGCTGTGCAGCGCAGTACGGGCCCGGGCCATTTCCAGCGCATTGACTTCGAAACCACCGTCGGCCAGGTCGTGATCCTGGAGCTGGCAGAGTGTGAAGTCATAACGCTCGGTCACGAACACCAGCGGCGTGCCGCTGAAAATCGCGGCCAGGCAGGCGGCCATGTTGTAGTCAGACACCAGGGCGGTCGGCTTGTACTCGGCGATCAGGGCCAGGTAAGACAGAATCCGCTCACCGGACAAGAAGGTATTGGCGATATAACCGCCGATGTAATTATTCCAGTCGAGTTCCTTCGACAAGTTGCTCTTTTTCGAGTAATCGACCAAACGACCGGCAATATCCACCACTTCAACGCCGGACTTTTCGAACATCGGCGTAAAGGTTGGCTGCAAAGAAGCCAGCGCCACGGTCAATGGCATATCCGGACGTTGCTTTTTAATCGCCTGAGCGATCGAAAGCGCGCGCATGTTGTGGCCTGAACCGGTCGGATTGGGGGCAAATAAAATCATTCTTGAATCTCCATTAGTTGAACAACGCCATGAACCACAGTGTTTTCCAATACATCCCTTATCACCACTGAGTACGGCTTGATAACTGCACCGTCACCGATATTCAGTGGACCTACCAAGATGGCGCCCTCGCCAATTACGCAACGACTTCCAATGCGCACAGGTGCCTCCTCCCAAGGCAGTGAGCGGAACGAATGATCATGAGTAGACGCAACAATCGTGACGCCTTCGGCCAGCTCGCTGAAGGCACCGATGGTCACGCCACCGGCCGCTTCGATAACCACGCCCGGCGCCAGTCGAGCGCCAGTGCCCAGTTCGATGCCGCCCAGTTGCGACATGCCGCCCTGGCGGCTGCTGCGTCCGATCAGAATGCAGTCCCGGGCGATTTCCACCGAAGCCCCGCCGCGCAATTCGGCATCAATCAAGGCTTCGTCGCTGATGTCCCAGGTCGCGGCGTCGGGGTTCAACGCCTTGAGCCGCGGCACCGACTGCGTCGACCGATCGAGCATCGACGGCAAGCCCTGGCGCGCACGATCCCGGACTTTCGCCAGCACCGGCGCCGGGCTCGGCAGGCCGTCCTCGACCACCGTGCGCAGGGCAATGACTCGCGCCGGGCGGCCGACCACGATGGCATCGGCCGGTACATCAGCAGTCACCAGCGCTCCGGCAGCGATCACCGCTCCCGCGCCGATGGAAACGCCCGCGGTCACGGTGGCCTTGGCGCCCAGCCAGACATTGTCGGCAATGTGTACCGGTGATTGCGCAGTGCCCAGGCACCGTGCGCCGGTGGCCAGCATGCTGGACGCGCCAATGGAGGCGAACTGCAAATCACACTTGAATCCGATGAAACAATCATCGGCGACCTGAACGTTTTGCAGGCGGCTGCCAGCACGAATCCAGACATGCCGGCCCAATTCACTCGCGTTATTCACGGTCGTCGAAACTTCAATTACGTTTATGTCGTCCACAATAAAGCCTCATTCCATTGATGCCGGGCACATATAAATTCGAAAGGCGTGCGTATCCCGCAGATATAATTCCGCCGATGCACAAATAACAATTAACTGTTTATTTAGGGCTTCTATTCAAAGCACGCACAACATTGCGTCTGCGCAACTTGTTAACTGACCGGTTCATTCAATTGTCGTTATTCATTAACAACAGGTAGAAGTTCACACTTGCGCCGATGGCCAAGTCAGTTTTATGTGAAGAAAAGCCGATTCAAGTCTGTCCGTGACTCTGGTGTAGCTCCATTAGGGTGGGATTGTCCTTTAGTACGAATGTTATAGTACAGACGATTTTGTTTTGCAATAGGTGCCCGGATGGTTATCTCGTTTTGGTCTAAAAATTTATTGAACTTTTATGGTGCGCGCTTGTATTAAAACCGTCATGTATGCACAGCATTGGTGCAAGTGGCCGGTTTCAGGGGGAATCCCTCCAGCGCTAACAGGCATCTGGAGGTCGACCCCAGACATTCCGACAGTGCTGACCAACGTTAGGGTGGCGACTCAAACTGCCTTTGGCCTGGAGCCGTCATGCCCGCACCTATCACCGTTCTGCGCGACACTCACCCGCTGCCAGTACTCGACGCCTGCAAATGGGAGAAGCTCGAGGGCGACCCGCACACTGTCAACCTCAACGCCTACACCAGCGAAGACGGCAGCAAGATCATGGGCACCTGGATCTGTACGCCAGGCAAGTGGCGGGTGGATTACGTGAAATGGGAGTACTGCCACTTCCAGGAGGGCTACTGCATCATCACCCCGGACGGCCTGGAGCCGATCCACCTGCGTGCCGGTGACATCTTCGTCGTCGAACCGGGCATGAAGGGCACCTGGGAAGTGGTCGAGACTGTGCGCAAATATTTCGTGTTCGCCTGATACAAAAAAGCCGGGAAACCACCCGACGTGATTTCCCGGCAATACAGACCTGTGACAAACACAGGCCTGACGACGATTACTGCGACTTGCGATAGCTATTGATGATCGCCGAGAAGTCCTTGCCACCTTCCCCGCGCTGACTCATTGCCTGATACAACTGTTGCGCCACAGCGCCCAGCACCACCGGCTGATGCGCCTGACGCGCCGCCTCGGTGGCCAGCCCCAGATCCTTGAGCATCAGCTCGGCGCCAAAACCACCGGTGTAACCACGCGAGGCCGGCGCCGTTTCGACGATGCCCGGCCACGGGTTGTACATTTCCGAGCTCCAGCAACGGCCGGTCGAGCTGTTGATAATCCCGGCGAGCACGCCAGTGTCGATCCCCAGCGCATCGCCGAGGGCCATCGCCTCGCTGACGCCGACCATCGAAATGGCGAGCAACAGGTTGTTGCAGATCTTGGCGATCTGCCCGGTGCCGACTTCACCGCAATGCACGATGTTGCGGCCCATTTGCGCCAGCACCGGTTGCAGAGTGGCGAACAGTTCCGGGGTGGCGCCGACCATGAAGGTCAACGTACCTGCGGTGGCGCCGCCGGTGCCGCCGGAAACTGGCGCATCGGCCATGGCCACGCCTTGTTTGGCAGCCGCCGCTGCCACGTCGCGAGCAGTCTGCGGATCGATGGTGCTGCAATCCACTGCCGGCACACCTTTGCCGATCCCGGCGAGCACACCGTCTTCACCGAGCCAGACGCTGCGCACATGCACGGCGGCAGGCAGCATGGTGATCACCAGTTCCGCGTCCTGTGCGGCTTCGCGAGCCGAGGCGCGGATGGTGCCGCCCAGTTGCTCGAGTTCCGCCAGCACGGTTTTGTTCAGGTCCACCAGGTTCAGCGAATGCCCGGCCTTGATCAGGTTGCGCGCCATCGGCGCGCCCATGTTGCCCAGACCGATAAATGCGATTTTCATGGCCATTCCTCAGCGCAGGTTGATGGTGGTGTTCACGCCGTCGTTGACGCTGTCGTCATCGAACCAGCGCGCCGTGACCGTTTTGGTCTGGGTGTAGAACTGCACCACTTGCTTACCGTATGGGCCGAGGTCGCCGAGTTTCGAACCGCGCGAACCGGTGAAGCTGAAGAACGGTACCGGCACTGGAATCGGGATGTTGATGCCGACCTGACCGACGTCGATTTCATTCTGGAATTTACGCGCCGCCGCGCCGCTCTGGGTGAACAGGCCTGTGCCGTTGCCGAATGGGTTGGCGTTGACCAGCGCAATGGCCTGATCGAGGGTGTCGACTTCCAGCACCACCAGTACCGGGCCGAAAATTTCCTGGGTGTAGATCTGCATGTCGGTGGTCACCCCGGAGAACAGGGTCGGGCCAACGAAGTTGCCTTTCTCATAGCCCGGCACGCTGATGTCGCGACCGTCCAGCTCGAGTTTCGCGCCTTCCTTGATACCGCTTTCGATCAGATCGAGAATCCGCGCCTTGGCCTTTTTCGAAATGACCGGACCGACATCGGTGCCCGGCTCGCTGCCGGCGTTGACCTTGAGTTTCTGCGCCAGCGCTTTCAGATCCGGCAACCATTGTTTGGCCGCCCCCACCAGCACCACCACCGACGTGGCCATGCAACGCTGACCGGCCGCACCGAAACCGGCGCCGACCAGGGCATTGAGCGCTTGCTCGCGATTGGCGTCCGGCAGCACCACGGCGTGGTTCTTCGCGCCCATCATCGATTGCACGCGCTTGCCGTGTTTACCGGCCAGGTCATAAACGTGGGTGCCGACGGCGGTCGAACCGACGAACGAAATCGCCTTGATGTCCTTGTGGGTGCACAGGCCATCGACCACGTCCTTGCCACCGTGCACGACGTTGAGCACACCCGCCGGAACGCCGGCCTCGATCGCCAGTTCCACCAGCAGCATGGTCGACAGCGGATCCTGTTCGGACGGCTTGAGCACGAAGGTGTTGCCGCAGGCGATGGCCATCGGGAACATCCACAGCGGAATCATTGCCGGGAAGTTGAACGGCGTAATGCCGGCGCAGACGCCGATCGGCTGGCGCAGGGTGTAAGTGTCGACGCCGCCGGCAACGTTTTCGGCGAACTCGCCCATTTGCAGGCTGCCGATGGAGCACGCGTGCTCGACCACTTCCAGGCCACGGAAAATATCGCCTTCAGCATCGGCAATGGTCTTGCCCTGTTCGGCGCTCAGCACCACGGCGATGCGTTTGGAGTGTTCGCGGATCAACGCTTGCAGCTTGAGCATGATGCGCATGCGCGCGCCGATCGGGGTCAGCTTCCAGGTCTGGAAGGCGTGCTGGGCGGCACTGACGGCAGCGTCGACTTCAGCGGCGGTGGCGAATGGGACTTTGGCCAGCACCTGCTGGGTCGCCGGGTTGACGATGTCATGCCACTCGGTGGTCTGCGACTCGACCCACTCGCCGTCGATCAGCAGCTTGACCTTCTGGATCGTGGTTTCGTTGGGCGTAAGCGATGCGTTCATGCTGGTCTCCAGAACTTGTTTTTATCTTAGGAGCCAAGGCGAAGGGTTCGCCTTGAGATGAGGCGTGTGTCACGAATTGGTTGTCGGACTGTTTTTGGAGTATAGATGTGCAAACTTCTAATAAGAACGCACATATAAGCCCGTCCATCATGCAAAAAAACATCACATCTTTAGGCTCGCTGAACTGGGACGACCTCAAGTTTTTCCTCGAAGTCGCCCGTACCCGCAAGGCCAGCACTGCGGCCAAACGCCTGGCTGTGGATTACACAACGGTGTCGCGGCGAATCAGTTCGCTGGAGGCGGCGTTGGGCACATTGCTGTTCGAAAAGTCCCGCACCAGCGGTTTCGTGCTGACCGCCGAAGGCCAGCGTCTGCTGAGCTACGCCGAGTCGATCGAAAGCACACTGCACATGGCCTGCGAACAGGTGTCCGGCTCCGGTGTCGCACTGTCCGGGCATGTGCGGATGGGCTGCACCGAAGGTTTCGGCAGTTTCTTCATCACGCCGCAACTGAGCCACTTCGTCGACGCCTACCCGGCAATTTCGGTGGACATCCTGCCGCTGCCGCACTTCATCAGCCTGTCCAAACGCGAGGCCGACATCGTCATCGCCCTCGAACGCCCGGAACACGGGCCGTATGTGTGCTGCAAACTCTGCGACTACCGCTTGCAGCTCTACGCAACCCAGGAATACCTCGACAAACACCCGCCGATCCGCCGCCCCGCCGACCTGGGCAAGCATCAATTCATCAGTTACGTGGATGACCTGGCGTTCAGCTCGGAGCTGCTGTATCTGGCGAACGTGGTGCCCGGCGCCAGCGCCAATTTGCGCAGCACGAGCGTGATCGCACAATTCGTGGCGGCGCAGCAGGGGCGCTCGCTGGCGATTCTGCCGTGTTTCCTCGCAGCCCAGGACCCACGCCTGTTACCGGTGCTGCCGGAGGAAATCGACATCACCCGGCAGTTCTGGATGTACTGCCGGGAGGATCTTCGGAAGTTGAAACGGATCACCCTGTTGTGGGATTACATCCGTGAGGTGACCGAGCGCAATCAGGCGCTGTTGATGGGGCAGACCCGGAAGATGCAGTTCGCCGATTAGTCGGCGCTGACCACGATCGATACCCGGCGGTTTTCGGTGCGGCCGGCAACGGTGTCGTTGGAGGCCACCGGTTCGCGGCTGCCGAGGCCTTGCAGCTGAATGTTCTCTTCCTTCATGCCGACCGTGGTCAGCACTTTGCCGACGCTTTTCGCTCGGCGCAGCGACAGCTGCTGGTTGTAGCTTTCCTTGCCCGAGGCATCGGTGTGACCATCCACTCGCACCCGTTCGATGCCGACACTCAACAAGGCTTTGCCGATACGCTCGACGATTTCGGTACTTTGCTTGTTCAGGCTTTCGATGTCGCTGCCAAACAGCACTTTGCCCGACAGGCCGAATTCCCAGCCATCGTCGGTCAGCTCAAAGCCTTGCTGTTTGAGCACGGCAATCTGCGCTGGCGTCAGGCCTTTTTGCGGGGCGGTCTGGCATCCGGTCAGGGCCAACATGGCCATCAACATCAGTGTGGAAAACAGTCGAACGGAAAGTGAGAACACGGGCATTAGCTCCTGGTTTGAACGGGATCGACCGGGTGCTCCGACCCGGCCGTGAATTGGGCGCCACGCGACAGGCGCTTGGCTTGATACATGGCGGCGTCAGCCGCATCAAGCAAGGTGCCGGGCGTGGCGCCATGATCGGGGTAAACCGCAATGCCGATACTGAGCGAGGTCACCACACTGGTGTCGCCCGGCAATGCAATCGGGGTGTCCATGCTGGCGAGGATCTTGTCGGCAATGCGCTCGGCGTCTTCGGTCTTGTGCAACGGCGTCAGCAAAACGGCAAACTCATCGCCGCCCAGACGCGCCACCAGATCCTCTTCGCGTAACTGCGCCCGAATCCGGTTAGCCACCGCCACCAGCACCGCATCGCCGGCGGCATGACCGAAGCTGTCGTTGATGCCCTTGAAACGGTCACTGTCGAGAAACAGCACCGCCATCCGCTCGTTGAGTTTGCTGGCGCTGCGTAGCGCGCGGATCAGACGGCCTTCGAAGAACGCGCGATTGGGCAATCCGGTGAGGCTGTCGTGGCTGGCCTGATGGGCGAGGGTTTCGTTCTCGCTTTGCAGGTGGGTCTGCCAGGACTCCAGCTCATCGAGCAGGGCATTGAAGTCATTACCGAGGTTGTCGAGTTCGGCGATTTTCGCCGGAGGTACGCGCCGGTCGAGCGCCCGCTCACTGCGGGCGGCGTGGGCGACTCCCGCCAGGCTGTGCAGCGGGCCGATGATCCCGCGCAACTGACGGCGCGCCAGATAGAGCGCCACCCAGGCGCTGATCGCGGTGCAGAGAATGATGCCCGCCAGACCGCTCAACAGAAACTGCATCAAGCTGCCGCCGTGACCCGTCAGCAGGATCCGGCCGATCTCGCGATCCTGATGCAGGATCGGCAGGCTGATCGGTTTTTCCAGAACGACCCGCGTTATCTGCATTTCCAGCCCAGAAAACAAGCCGTTCTCCGGACGCTGCCAACGCGCAAGCTCCTGGCCCTGGCTGTCCAGCACCTGCGCGTCCGCCACCTCTTCGGTCGAGGCGATCAACGCCAGCGCTTCCGTCGCGGCAGGCTTGTCGTTGAACACCACCGCCGCTTCCACGGTGTAACTGATCGAACGAGCGATCAGGTGCAGGTTGTGATCGGCATAGACCCGCAGCGCCAGCACACCGAGCAGGGTCAGGGACACACTGGCCATTCCCACGGCAACCAGCGCGACAATCAAATGCCCGCGACCGATGACCGAACCCAGGGTCGGACGCCCTGTGGATTTGTTGCGTCTCATGGGGCCGCCGGCTTGCGGCGCGACAACTGCAGCACGCTCGGATGAATGCGCACGCCGCTGCGGGCGACGGAGTCGAGATTGACCTCGAACGATACCTGCTCATCACCGACTCGCAGACAGAACAGACTGCCAACCGTGCACTGATCGCCGCCCTCACTGATGCTCAATACCGGGTGGCCAATCAGCGAAGCGAACAGTCGGCTGCGTTCATCGGCGGTGAGTTTGCCGATGTACACCGCATCGCACTCGCTGACGATAGACGGGTTGTCGGCCAGCAGGCGACGCACCGTGACAGGTCGGCCCGTGGCCTGGGTCGTGCCTTTCACCAGGTCGTCGGTGTATTCGGTGGGACCGACGATGCACAGGCGCAATTGTGCAGGTTCAACCGGCCAGCGGGCATAACTGAGAATGCCGAGGACCACCTGAGTAACGGATTTTGCCCGTTGCTCGGCCATACCGACCGGTGTTTGCGGCTGGGCAGCAGCCACACCCGTGAGCAAACAGAGCAGACCGGCAAGCAACACTTGCTTGCTGCCAACTACGCGCTCTGTCGCCCAGACAGCCAGCTTCATGCAGGGATTCTCTTGGATCGTAACGAGATGATGCCGCAACGATAGCACAGCGTTGGAACGCCAGCGATACAGCACCCTCTGACCGGCTGGTCAGATAACGCCGGGATCCGTCAGCATTTTCATTATCGAGGTCCCACGCCCTCCTCCAGTTCCAGCATCAGACCGCTCAAGCGCTTGACCTTGCGCTGCACCGCCTCTTCAAACACCCCGGCTCGCGGTTCGATCAAGGTGAACCAGTGCTTGGCTCGGGTAATGCCGGTGTAGATCAGCTCTTTGGTCAACACCGGATTCAAGGCGTCCGGAAGGATCAGCGCGGTATGGGCAAACTCCGAGCCTTGCGACTTGTGCACCGTCATCGCATACACGGTTTCCACATCATTGAGCCGGCTCGGCAACACGAACCGTACCCCGCCGCGCCCGTCGTTACGCGGGAACGCCACCCGAAGGACCGCTTCACCGGCGTTCGGCCCATCACGCTCGGGCAGCTTGAGAGCAATGCCGATGTCACCGTTCATCAGCCCCAAGCCATAGTCATTGCGGGTCATCAGCACCGGGCGACCTTCATACCATTGCTGGTCGCTGTCGATCAGCCGCGCCTTGAGCAGCGCGTCGGTGATGCGCTGGTTCAACCCCTCGACGCCCCACGGCCCTTTACGCACCGCGCACAGCAGCTGAAAAGTATCGAACGCCTGCAAGACCTCACGCGCCCAATCGAGCCAACCTGGATGCTCAAGGGGAGCTCCCGCAGGCGGACGCTGATTGCGCAGAACGCTCAGGTAATGCCGATACCCGTGGGGGCCATCGCCATGCCCTTCCAGAACAAGCCGCTCCAGTGCGTGGTCCTGCTCACCTTTGAGCGCCAGTGAATACACGTCGTCATGGCTTCGCCCAGCCAACAGCTGGCGAGCCTCATCCGGCAATTGCTGATTCACCCGACGCGCGAGCTGGCCGATGCCACTGCCCTCGCCGAAACGCCGCGAGTGACGCAACATCACCACTTGCTGCGCCAACGGGTGTGTACCGTCGATGTCCTCATGCAAACCGCTGTCCTGCAAGGACTCACCGCTAACGGACTCCAGCCACTGGCGGGTCTGCGGACTGTACCAACCCGCCTCGGCGTCGCGGCACAGATCCCCCAGCACCGCACCGGCCTCGACGGAGGCCAGTTGATCCTTGTCGCCCAGCAACACCAGACGAGCGTGCGACGGCAACGCATCAAGCAGGTTGGCCATCATTTCCAGATCGATCATGGACGCTTCGTCGACCACCAACACATCCAGCGGCAGACGGTTCCCGGCATGGTGACGGAAGTGTCGGGTGCCGGGACGGCTGCCGAGCAAACGGTGAACAGTGGTGACCTCGGAAGGAATCTTTTCCCGAACGGCGTCGGCGACTTTCAGCGATTGCACTTGCTGGCTGATGGACTCGGTCAACCGCGCAGCCGCCTTACCCGTGGGGGCGGCCAGGCGAATGCGCAGAGGCTGGCCGGCTTCGACCGCCGGGGCCTGAAGCAACGCCAGCAAACGCACCACCGTGGTGGTCTTGCCGGTGCCAGGCCCGCCCGTGACGATGCTGAAAGCACCTCGGGTCGCCAGTGCACAGGCGAGTTTCTGCCAGTCGATCGCATCGGCGTTCTTTGCCGACCCGAACAACTCGTCCAGCCGCTGCGACAGATCGCCCGGCGTCGGCTCATGCTCCGCCAAGCGCTGACGCAGAGCAGTGTCGATGCGTCGCTCATAGGCCCAGTACCGCCGCAAGTACAGGCGTTTACCGGATAGCACCAGAGGACATTGCCGTGCAGACTCATTGTCGTCGGCAGCCAGCGCCACCAGCGAGCTGCCGGCCAGCACCCTGCACCAGTGCGCCCCTTCCAGGGTTTCAAGCAATTGCGATGGCAGCAACAACACACCCGATTGCACGTCCCCCTCCGGCGGCAGGGACAGGGCGAAGTCCGGGGCCTTGAGGGTTTCGAACAAATCCAGGCACACATGACCGTGGCCGAGTTGATGACTGGTCAACGCGGCGGCAAGTAATACCAACGGATCAACGTCAGGCGCCAACTCGTAAAGAAATGCCACGAATGCCTTGTCCAGCGCCCGCAGCCATCCACGCTCGACCCAGAGGTTCAGTAGCTGCAACAGGTCATGGGCTCGCGTCAGAGGGGTGAGCTGCGCGAGGCCGTCGGCATCCAGTGAAACCGGCGGAAAATCCGCGATGGTGCGGCTCATAGCAATTCTCCCTGTTCCCACGCGGGCTCGGCTTTCGGTTCCGGTTTGCCCTGGAACATCCGGTCCAGACGCTCGATCAGTTCTCGCGGCGGCCGCACGAAATACACACCACCGCTGTCAGCACGAGAGCCCCGCAGGAACAGATACAGCGCACCGCCAACATGCCGGTCGTAATCATAATCGGCGAGGCGAGCCTTGAGCTGACGATGCAGTGCCAGCAGATACAGCACGTATTGCAGGTCGTAACGATTTTCCAGAATCGACTGTTCCATGGCCTGGTCGGTGTAGGCGGCGTCATCGACGCCCAGCCAGTTGGATTTGTAGTCCGCCACATAGTAACGACCGTCATGTTCAAAGGTCAGGTCGATGAAACCTTTGAACATGCCGTTGAGTTGCACCGCTTCGGCGGCGACCCGGGCAACACCGTTGTGGGTGAACTTGCGTACCTGCTCGTCGAGTCTGACGACATCGACTTTGTGGCTGGCGAACCAGAACTCCATCTCGACCCGATACTGTTTCAATTGCTCCAGCACCACCGGTGGTCGACCGGTGCCTGCAGGCATCGGCGATTTGAGCAAATGCTGCAGCCAGTCGCTGAGGGTCGTGATCCAGCCTTCCCAGCCGCGTCGATTGCAACGCCGGGCGATCGCGTCTTCCAGTGCCTCGCGTGAAACCGCGAACCCTTCATCACCTGCCCATTCGAGCAGTCCGTGGAGGAACGTCCCCGGATTCGGTCCTCGGGGGAAGCGGTGAATCTCGGCACCTCCCGGAACGATCTCGCGGGGAGCATCAGGCTCAAGGCGCTCGTCGTCGAACAGTTTCTGCGCTTGCGGGCTGTCCGGTGCTTCATCACTGCCCACACTCAACACGTCACTGATTCGCAAGGCACTGTAGGAAGCGATCCACCAGTTTTCGCTGGCCTTGCGTTTGGGGATCAACGTGGCACTTGGGATCGCTTCGTTGCGTGGCGGCTGGTAGCGTTCGCTGGTTGCCAGGGGCATTTCAACGATGCTCAGCGCAGGGCAATGTTGCTGCAGATCGTCGAGCCAGCGAGTCAGACCGCTGGACTCACTCAATGACGCGCCACCACCCACCAGATAACCAAGTGCTGAAAGATGCAGGACCGAGCTGCTGTTATTGCCGCGCTTGAGGTCCGTCATGCCAAGCCAGCAGGCATGTTGTGCCCGGGTCAGAGCGACGTAGAGCAAGCGCAGGTCCTCCGCCAGCCGCTCATTGTCGGCCAGGGCAATCAGCTCGGCATCAGGTTTGAGACTGACCTGAGCCTTGCCGGATGCATCGTGGTAATGCAACGGCAGCCGGCTGCCGTCCACGGGTTTGGCCGAGCAGATAAAAGGCAGAAACACCAACGGATACTCAAGCCCCTTGGACTTGTGGATCGTCACGACCTTGACCAGTTGCTCGTCGCTTTCAAGGCGCAGGATCTGCTCCTCACCCGCTTGACCGGACAACGCAAGGTGCTCGGCCAAATGCCGGATCAGCGCCTGCTCGCCATCGAGTTCGGAGGCCGCCTGCTGCATCAGCTCCGACAGGTGCAACAGGTTAGTCAGCACCCGCTCACCATCACTGCGCGCGATCAAGGTTTGCGGCAGATGGAAGTCATGCAGAAAACGCCGCAACATCGGCAGCACGCCTTGTTTGCGCCAGATCTCGCGATAGGCTCGGAACTGCATGACGCGTGCTTCCCAGACCAGTTCGTCCTGATTCAGGCGCTCCAGCTCAGTCAACGGCAGGTTCAGCGTGGTGCAGGCCAGGGCTGCTTTCAACGATCGCTCGACATCCGGTTCGGCACAGGCCTTGAGCCAGGCCAGCAAGTCATGAGCCTCCTGGGCCGCAAAGACAGAATCCTTGTCCGACAGGTAAACACTGCGCACTCCTCGGGCGGCAAGCTCACCGCGTATCGCTTGGGCCTCTTTGCCGTCACGCACAAGAATTGCGATGTCCGCCGGTTGCACCCCGCGAAAATCCTTGCCGTCCTGCGCGAAACCAGCGCTGCCGGCTTGCCCGCCATTGAGCAGGGCAGTGATTTCACTGGCGCAGGCCGCGGCCAACTGTTGACGATAGACCGCACCGGAGACTGGTTGCTCGGTGGATAAATGCCAGATATTCAGCGCCGGCACGTCTTGCCCGGAAATCAGTAAATGTTCCTTGCGCCCCTGAGAATCCACGGGCTGAAACGGCACCGGGTTGTCACCGTTTTTCTCTCGAAACAGAAACGCGCCGCGTCCCTGTTCACGGGATTCCGCGCGCTCGAACACCTGGTTCACCGCACGGACCATTCCATGACTGGAGCGGAAGTTTGTGCCCAACGTATGTAGCCGCCCGGTGGTGGCTATTCGCGCGCGCAGGTAGGTGTAGATGTCTGCGCCACGGAAGGCATAGATCGCCTGCTTCGGGTCCCCGATCAGGAATAGTCCGGTCTCGGGATTGTTTTCCTCGATGCGATAGATGTTCTCGAAGATCCGGTACTGCACCGGATCCGTGTCCTGGAATTCGTCGATCAGGGCGACCGGAAACTGCTCACGAATAAGCGTGGCGAGGCGCTCGCCGCCTTCGGATTGCAAGGCTGCGTCGAGTCGCAGCAGCATGTCGTCGAAACCCATTTCGGCACGTCGACGCTTTTCTTCTTCAAAGCGCTCGCCCACCCATTTGGCGGCGTGCTGCAGCACCGCTGCGTCGGGGGTTGGCAGCTCATCGAGGCTTGATTTGAGTGCCTGCATGGCGTCCAGTCCCGGATGGCTCGGTGGCTCGCCTTTCCAGGCCTCGGCCATGCCGTCAGGCGTGAGCCGGGTAAATCCGGTACCGATATCCAGTTGCTCCAGTGACTCGTCTTCAGCCCAGGCCTTGAGTTTCTCGAACCAGGGCTCGAAGTAGCGAGCCTGCATCTTGCGCCCGTCGACTGTCTTGCTGGCGACGCCCTGATGACAAATGGCGAGCAGCTCATCCGCCCACTGCTGCCAGGGCTTTTTCAATTCAACCAATGCTGCTCGACGTTCTTGCAGGCATTCTTGGATCAGTTCGGCCGGAGATCTGCCTTCCGCTCCATTACGTTCAGTACCGAAGAGAGCACGTACGCGAGGCAACAAAGCGGCCGGACCGCCCCAGTGACTGCGAACCCAATTCAGTACATCCCCCTGCATCGGATAGCAGAACAGGCGCCAGTAATCGCGGAGCACTTCGCCCAACAGATCGCTGTGATCGGTTTCGAGGGTCTGGGTAAACAGACTACCGCTGTCGAATGCGTGTTCGCGCAGCATTCGCTGACACCAGCTGTGGATCGTCGAGACGGCAGCCTCGTCCATCCATTGCGCGGCGATGTCCAGACGATTGGCGCAACCGGGCCATTGCTGAGGGTCGAACTGCGCGCGCAACTCATCAATCAACGTATCGGGAGGCGGCGTCTCGTCACGGAAGAAGCGTGCGGCCTCGGCCAGGCGTGTGCGAATACGTTCGCGCAACTCCTTGGTCGCCGCATCGGTGAAGGTCACCACAAGAATCTGCGGTGGCAGCAGCTCGCGACCGAAGCCACTCGCATCACCTCCGTGACCAAGGATCAGGCGCAGATACAACGCAGAGATCGTGAACGTCTTGCCAGTGCCTGCGCTGGCCTCGATCAGTTGACTGCCCTTTAACGGAAACGCCAGGGCAAGAGGCTGCTTTGCGCTCATGAACGTCCCCCCGCGCTGGCCAAGGATTGCCAAGGGGCTTCGAGCACTGGGCGGTATAAAGCGTTGCACCAATCGGGGAATGTCTCTTCGGCCAACAATGCATCGTAATCCGGGAATTGACGGGCCAATGCGGGACTTTCGCGTCGCTCACCTTCGCTGGTCTGGCCATCACCTTCATAGGCTTTACGGGCAGCGGCTTCAGCCTTCAGCGGGTCATTCTGACCCAGCCATGCAAAAGCGGTTTTCACCGCCACCGGGAGCGGTTGACGCATTCCTGACTGCCAGGCGAGCAGCAGGTCTTCGAGTATTCTCCAGGCCCGATCCTGCTCCATCGGTTCAAGCAAAAGGGTGTCGTCACTGGCGACCAGCGCCGTAGTCAGAGAAAGCCCACTCGCACAAGCGACCAGATGATTGACCCATGGTTTGGTCAGACGGTGCCATTTGCGGTTCTTGATCGAACCGATGCTGTTGGGGATCGTCGTCACCGACAGCACACCGCCATCGGCGCGTTGATGCAGACCTCCAAGCCATCCTTCCAGGCGTAATCCCTGACATTCATGATTGATCGGGATCGCGCTGGTCAACGGAGTCGGCCAAAGCGTCAGTAGCTGCTGATAGCGTTGCAGCAAATCAGGAAGCGGTTCGATCAACTCTCGCTGCAGGCACTCACCAAATCCCGCCATGGGCAGCAGCCCGCTGTTTTGCAGGCGCCGAGCCTGAGCCTCGAGCGCCTGATCAACACTCTCCGGATGTCTCAGGGCAGCTTCGAGCAAACTGTCGCTGAGGGTATATCGCTGCAACGCATCCAGGACAAAGGGTTCTTCATCGGCTTGAGGTACTTGTGCCGCTTCAAAGTAAACCTTCAATCGCTGAGTGAAAAAGTGTCGCACCGGATTGCGCAGGAAATCCTGCAGCAGTGCGAGACTCAACGGCTCCTCCTGGACATGGGGTTCAAGTATTCCTTTCACATCAACAGGCTCATGACGTAGATGCAGCATCTGCCATTCGCTGGCGTAGCTGAACAGTTCATTTCCCTCATGGAAGTAACGTGAACTGAATGGCTGCAGCGGATGTTCCTGAGTCATGGCATGCAAAATATCCGCACTTTCGTCAGTCGTGCGCCAACCGTTGGCGAGATGATCGCGCAACTGACCGATCAGCACCGAGGGTGGCCGCTCACTGTTGTCACGAATACTGCGTCCAACCCAACTGATGTAGAGCTGATGACGCGCAGACAACAGTGCTTCGAGCAACAGATAGCGATCATCTTCACGGCGGGAGCGATCTCCCGGCCGGTAATCGCTGCCCATGAGGTCGAAATCCAGCGGTGGTTGTGCCCGGGGATAATCGCCATCGTTCATGCCCAGAAGGCAAACCAGCTTGAATGGAATTGCCCGCATCGGCATCAGGGTACAGAAGTTCACCGCTCCGGCCAGGAAGCGTTGGGACAAACGCCCCTGATCCAGCCCGGCCAGCCAGGCCTCGCGAACAACGGTCAGCGGCAACTCGTCTTCCAGTCCGACGGATTCGCAGGTCTCCAGCCAGGTTTCGCGCAGCTCTTCAAGCAGGGTCAGCAAGTAGTCGTCATGCTCATTGCTCGCTTTGAAAAACACCTGCATCAGTACCTGTAACCGGCTCCCCCACTCTTGGGGTTTCGCAGGCTTCAGCAATTGCTGGTGCGAGTACTCCAAAGCATCCAGCAAGGCGACCAGAGGACCGATCAATGCGGCATCGAGACCGCCAATTTCATCGTAGGGCTCAATACCCGCGCAGGCACTTGAGTCGCCAACCGCATACCCGAGGAGCATCCGCCTCAGGCCGAAACGCCAACTGTTCTGCTCCAGTTCATTTGGCAATCCCAGTCCGGCGCGCTGATCAGCGTCCATCCCCCAACGCACACCGGCGCCTTCGATCCAGCGATGCAGAGTCGGCAAGTCCCGCTCCTCCACTCCGAACCGTGCGCGTAACGCTGGAACATCGAGCAAGTCGAGGATTTCGCTGACGGGGAAACGACTGTCTGGCAGTTTGAGCAGATGTTCGACAGCGATCAGTAATGGATCGCGACCGCGTTGCCCCTGGTCTGCCAGTGTGAAAGGAATGAACCGTGGATCATGACGATCCAACTGCCCGAACACCGCACGGACATGCGGTGCATAGCTGTCGATATCAGGCACCATCACGATTACATCGCGCGGGCGCAGTTCGGGATTGGCGCTGAAGCGGGCCAGAAGCTGATCGTGGAGAATCTCCACTTCACGCTGGGCACTATGGGCAATGTGGAATCGAATCGACTGGTCTTGCTTCAGATCGACGTCGGGCCAGAGCTCACGCGTCTCGTCGAGTGGGCGCAGCTCCAGAATGTCATCCTGCAGTTGATTGAGCATATTTTGCGGGACTGTTTCGCTGAACAGATCGATACGACCATTGCGAAATGCCGCGCGATAGCTGCCGGGGTCGTCATAGCTGTCGAGCAGATTGATGTAGTCACGACCTTGCTTGCCCCAGGCTGCCAGTAGCGGGTGGGCATGTTGATGCAGTGATTCCGAATCCAGAACCACGGGCATGCCGTTCTTGCGAGCCTGACGTTTGTATTGATGGCGCAACAGATCCTTGTCGGCAACGATATCGGCCCAATGATAACGGCAAGGGTTGTGGACACAGAGCAGGACCTGGCTGAAACGGGCCAGCCCTGCCAATGCTTCGAGCACTTGCGCAGGCAGTGAGGAAATTCCGAAAACGATTACTCGTGAAGGCAAACCTGTCGGTACTTTTTCAAGGTTGTTGATGCACTCGATGAATCGCTGGTGCACGCCCGCACGGCTTTGAGCCATGCCTTGTTCACCGACATCCTCAAGCAATGCGCGCCACAGCTCCGCCTGCCAGCAACTGGTGATGGGCAGCGGTTTTATTTCACCTCTGACATTTCGTAGTTGATGACGCCCCTCGGCCCAATCCTCGAGCCAGTCGGCACGGTACACCTGATACTGATCGAATAGATCAGCCAGACGCTCGGACAGCTGGTAGCGCTTGCGTAAGTCGGTGTCATGGGTCAGGAATCGTTGCAGCGGTTCGAAATGCGGCAGGTCGATGACCTGCGGCAACAAGCGCATCAACCGCCAGGTCAGAGGTGCCTTGTCGAGCAGGGACTTTGCCGGGATCTCATCTCGCCCCAGGACCATTCGGTAAAGCTGCCACATGAAACTGCCCGGCAACTGCACATCAATTGCGGCGGCAATACCGCAGCCGCCAAGGTCATCCTCTTCAGGATCCTCGGCTAATGCCAGCTTGAGCCATTGAGCGATGCCGTTGCTCTGCACGAGCGCAATTTCGTTCTCCAGAGGAGCCAGCGGATAGCGCCGCATTATGCTGATCACAAGGCTGCGCAGTTCGTCCAGGCTGTTGCTCTGAACCACCATGAATGCAGCGTTGAGGGACTGAGTGTCCGGCATGAAGGCTTCCTTGGAAAAGTACAAAAGCTAGGGCTGAACCTTAGCATTGTCGGCAGGCGAGGACAGCCGCAGGGCGTCCGAGAA
>QIRE01000019.1_pt1 | contig 167303 bp, 153 predicted proteins | sample 2940141 | NCBI WGS metagenome assembly QIRE01 (sample SAMN09273532, study PRJNA473421) | Gut metagenome, whole genome shotgun sequencing project. | isolation source: gut tissue | host: Folsomia candida VU population | place: Netherlands: Amsterdam | collected 2016-03-06 | reverse complement strand
AGCGGCGCGCGACCTCGCGAGCGAGCGCGCCGTCGCCGCCGGCGACCGCGCGCGCGCCGCTCGCGAGGCCCATGCGGCAGCGACCGTCCGCGCCGGCGGGCGCCCGCTCCCCGAGCTCGAAGCCGACGCGCGGCGCACCGAGGAGGCCCACCGGCGCGCGAGCGCGGCGGCCCTCAGGGTGAGCGCCGTGACCGCCGCGCGCGCCGATCTCGATGCGGCCGCGGGCGCTCTGGATGCGGCTCGCGCCGAGCGCGCCGCCGACCACGCACAGGCCGCGCTCGCGCAGGCCGACACGGCGCGCACCGTCGCGGAGCTGCGCGCGGAATCAGCCGGGGCGCGGGGAGACTTCGCCGCCGTCGCCGACCGCGTGGACGACGCCGTCGCGCGCCGCTCCCGCGCGCGCGCCGCGGCCGCCGCGCGCGATGCGCTGGCCGAACAGGTGCGCGCGCTGACGGCGGCGCTCGCCGATCGCGATCATCTGATCGCGGCATCCGACTTCGACGACGTGGCCGGAGCCGTCGCCGCACTGCTCGACGACGCCGAGCGGGCACGTCTCGACCAGCGCGTCACGGAGCACGCCACCGCTCTCGCGGCGGTGCGCTCGCGGGTGCTGACGCTCGAGCTCGACACCGTCGACGGCTCGCACGTCGACCTCGCCGCCGCCACAGAGGCCGCCGCCGCCGCGGATGCCGCGCGCGCCGCCGCGATCGGCGCCGAGCGAGACGCCCACAACGCCGCCGCGCGCCTCGGCGAGCTGCTCGCCGACGTCGACGCCGCGGCCGCCGGAACCTCGGCCCTCGCGGAGGAGGCGGCCGTCGTCACCCGCCTCGCCGACACGGTCGCCGGACGCGCCCCGAACACGATGAAGATGGAACTCGAGACGTTCGTGCTCGCCGCGGAGCTCGAAGAGATCGTGGCCGCGGCGAACCTCCGGCTCAGCGAGATGTCGGCCGGTCGCTACACGCTCCACCACTCCGACGCGCGCGCCGCGCGCGGGCGGTCGTCCGGGCTCGCCATCGAGGTGCTCGACGCCTACACCGGCCGGCTCCGCTCGCCGCAGTCGCTGTCGGGCGGCGAGACCTTCCTCGCCTCGCTCGCGCTCGCGCTGGGACTCGCCGAGGTGGTCACGGCGCGCGCCGGCGGCATCCGCCTCGACACGCTGTTCGTCGACGAGGGGTTCGGCTCGCTCGACCCCGAGACGCTGGAACTGGCGATGCGCACCCTCGACGAACTCCGGGCGGGCGGGCGCACGGTCGGCGTCATCAGCCACGTCGAGGCGATGAAGGAGCAGCTTCCCGCACAGGTCGTCGTCGAATCCGTGGGCCAGGGGCCGAGCGCGATCCGTCAGGACCTGCCGGTCACCGCCTGACGATCACGTGAGGTGTGTGCTGGCCGATTCGAGCACCGCGCTGAAGAGCTGACGCAGGATGTCGACGGGCACGACGTCGCCGATCTGGGTCACGGTGGCGTCCACGATCGCGTCGATGCCGGCGTCACCGGTGACGAGCAGATTCTTGCCGATCATGAGCAGTTGCTCGTCGGGAAGGGCCGTGGCCACGATGTCGGGCGTGATGGGCGGATCGGTCTGGGCCATGATGTCGTTGATCTTGGGACGCACGTCGGCCAGGAACGCGGCTTCGGCCGCCGCATCCGGCGTCGGCGTGGCCGTCGGTGTCGGCGTGGTCGTGGGCGTGGGGGTCGCGCTGGCAGACGTGGCGGTCGGCGTGGGAGCGGCGCCTCCGGGGTCGCTGCCGACGCTCTGCGAGACGAACCAGACGATCACCGCGGCGGCGACGACAGCCGCCAGCGCGAGGGCGATCCACAGGGATCGGGAGCGGTTCGGGGATGGCGCGGTGGACATCTGATCCTCGGTTCTGTGCGGTTGCACATCGGTTCGTCGTGACGCTGACATCGACACTACGGCGTCGGCGTAGGGCGCATCGGGCTCAGCTCGTGGCGGGAACGGCGGCGTCGAGCTCGGCGAGCCACACGGCCGGGTTGCCGTCGCTCGGCGCGCGCCAGTCGCCGCGCGGAGAGAGCGAACCCGCGGGCAGCACCTTCGGGCCGTTCGGGATCGCCGTGCGCTTGAACTGCGCGAACCCGAAGAAGCGCTGGAGGAACACCCGCAACCACCGCACGATCTCGGCGCGGTCGTACGCGAAGCGGTCGGCGGCGGGGAAGCCGGGCGGCCATGCCCCGGCATCCGGGTCACCCCACGCCTGCTCGGCGAGGAAGACGATCTTCGACGGCCGCAGCCCGTAGCGCAGCACGTGGAAAAGCGCGAAGTCGTGCAGCGCGTACGGACCGATGGTGTCTTCGGTCGACTGCACCTTGCCGTCCTGACCGGCGGGCACGAGCTCGGGGCTGATCTCGGTGTCGAGCACCGACTGGAGCACGGCCTTGGCGGCGTCCGTCAGATCGAGACCTCCGGGATGCGCGATCACCCACCGGATGAGGTGCTGGATGAGGGTCTTGGGCACGCCGGCGTTGACGGCGTAGTGACTCATCTGGTCGCCGACGCCGTACGTCGCCCAGCCGAGGGCGAGCTCGGACAGGTCGGAGGTGCCGACGACGAAGCCGCCGTTCTGATTCGCCAGCCGGAAGAGGAAGTCGGTGCGGGCGCCCGCCTGCACGTTCTCGAACGTCACGTCGTAGACGGGCTCGCCATCGGCGAACGGATGGCGGATGCCCTTCAGCAGCTCGGTCGCCATCGGGCGGATGTCGATCGTCTCGATCGACGCGCCGATCGCTTCGGCCAGGGCGATCGCGTTCGACTTGGTGTGGTCGCTCGTGGCGAAGCCGGGCATCGTGTACGCCAGGATGTCGCTGCGCGGGCGGCCCATGCGGTCCATGGCGCGCGCGACGACCAGCAGCGCGTGGGTCGAATCGAGGCCCCCGGAGACGCCGATCACCGGCTTCGGCGATCCGATCGCGCGCATGCGCTGCTCCAGCCCGGAGACCTGGATGTTGAACGCCTCGTAGCAGTCCTGGTCGAGGCGTGCCGCGTCGTCGGGCACGAAGGGGAAACGGTCGAGCGGGCGGCGCAGGCCCGTGACGGTGGACGCCGGGTTCAGCGTGAAGTCGATGCGCGGGTGCGCTCCCGTCCAGGCCCCGACGCGGTTGTCGTCGAACGTGCCTTGGCGCAGGCGATCTTGGCGCAGCCGATCGAGGTCGACGTCGGCGTAGGCGATGCGGGCGCCGTCGGGGAAGCGCTCGGTCTCGGCGAGCAGCTGACCGCCCTCGTAGATCATCGTCTGGCCGTCCCACGACACGTCGTTCGTCGACTCGCCCTGACCGGCGGCGGCGTAGACGTAGGCGGCGAGGCAGCGCAGCGACTGCGACTGCACCAGGATGCGCCGGTCTTCCGCACGCGCGATCGTGATGGGGCTGCCGGAGAGATTCAGCAGAACGGTGGCTCCGGCGAGGGCGGCCGACGCCGACGGCGGGATCGGCACCCAGACGTCTTCGCACACCTCGGCGTGGATGACGAGGCCGGGCACATCCGTCGCGGCGAACAACAGCCCGGTGCCGACCGGCACCTCGGCGCCGTCGATCGTGACCGACTCGGGAGCTTCCTCGCCCGCGGCGTACCAGCGGCGCTCGTAGAACTCGCGGTACGTGGGCAGGAACGACTTGGGTGCGACGCCCAGCACGGCGCCGCGGTGGATGACGACGGCGCAGTTGTAGAGCCGGGAACCCAGGAGCAGCGGCGCCCCCACCACGATGACGGGCTGGAGGTCGGTGGATGCCGCGGCGATCTCGCCGATCGCCTCGTGCACGGCGTCGAGCACGGCATCCTGCATGACCAGATCGTCGATCGCGTAGCCCGTGAGGCAGAGCTCGGGGAAGACCGCGACGGCGGCGCCCTCGGCATCGGTCTCGCGCGCGGCCGCGATGACGGCCGCAGCGTTCGCGCGCGGGTCGGCGATCGCCACCGGGATCGTGCACGCCGCGACGCGCGCGAATCCGTGGCGGTAGGGATTTTCGAACGGCAGGCTCTCGCTCACGGCACCAGTCTGGCAGGTGCGGTGAGCCGAGGGGGTGTCGGCGGCCCCGGCTAGTGTCGATCGCGGAAGGGTGACATGCGATACATCGAAGACGAAGGCCGGATCGTCTGGAGCGCGAGCGACCTGAAAGCCGCGGCCGAATGCGAGTTCGCGTGGCTGCGCGCCATCGACGCGAAACTCGGGCGCGTGAGCGCCGTCGCCGATCCCGAAGACCTCACGCTCGAGCGCGCCGGACGCCTCGGCACCCAGCACGAGATCCGCGTGCTCGAGGGATATCGGCGTACGCATCCGGGCGCTCTGGTCGAGATCGCGGCTGCGCGCTCGTCCGACGTCGACGCGCTGGCGGCCGCGGTCGCCGCGACCGACGCGGCGCTGGCCGACGCCGACGTCGAGGTGATCTACCAGGCTGCCTTCTCCACCCCGGAGTTCGTGGGGTTCGCCGACTTCCTCGTGCGCGACGAGACGGGTGCGTGGATCGTGCAGGACTCGAAGCTCGCCCGCCGCGCCCGCGTCACCGCGCTCATGCAACTGGCGGCCTATGCCGACCAGCTCGACCGGCTCGGCGTGGCACGCTCCGATCGCGTCGAGCTCCTCCTCGGAGACGGCACCACCTCGACCCACGCGGTGCGCGACCTCCTGCCGGTGTTCCAGCTGCGCCGCGAGCGGCTGCGCGCGCTCATCGCCGACCGCGACCTCGCCTCCGGCGCCGGGGGCGCGGCGCTCGCCTGGGGCGACGATCGCGGCGCGCTGCGCGTCGTGGCCTGCGGACGCTGCGCCACGTGCGACCTCGAGGTGGTGGCCGCCCGCGACCTGCTTCTCGTCGCCGGGATGCGTCCCGTGCAGCGCGATCGCCTGCGGGCGGCCGGTATCTCGACGGTCGACGCCCTGGCCAGCGCCGGCGAGGCGCCCGAGCGCATGTCCGGAGACACGTTCGAGAGCCTGCGGACGCAGGCCCGCCTGCAGCTGACGAGCCCCGCGGGCGGTATCGGTGCGGCCGAGCCGTTACCGGACGGGGCGCCGCCCGTGCCGACGTACGAGGTGCTCTTCCCCCGCGCGATCGGCGCGTTGCCGCGCCCCGACCGGGGAGATCTGTTCTTCGACTTCGAGGGCGATCCGCTGTACACCGAGGCGCCGGCCGCGGGCGGCGCGCCGCAGTGGGGCATCGATTACCTCTTCGGCTGGATCGACACCGACGAGGAGTACAGCGCGCTGTGGGCGCACTCGTTCGCGGAAGAGAAGCGCGCGCTCGAAGACTTCCTCGCGTTCGTCGCGCTGCGCCGGCAGCAGCATCCCGGCATGCACATCTACCACTACGCGCCGTACGAACCGACGCATCTGCTCGCGATGGCGGCGCGCTACGGCGTGGGCGAAGCCGATGTCGACCGGCTGCTGCGCGACGGCGTGTTCGTCGACCTGTACCCGGTCGTGCGGCGGGCGCTGCGGGTCGGTTCGCGCTCGTACTCCATCAAGAAGCTCGAACCGCTCTACATGGGAACCGATGTCCGCACGAGCGACGTGCAGAAGGGCGACGACTCGATCGTGCGCTACGTCGAGTCGCGCGAGCTGTCCGCGGCCGGCGACGACACCGCGGCGCAGTCGATCCTCGAAGACCTCGCCGATTACAACCGGTACGACTGCGTCTCGACACGGCGCCTGCGCGACTGGCTCGTCGAACGTGCCCGCGAGGCGAAGCTCATGCCGTCTGCCGACATCGACCCGGCCGAGCGCGCCTACGAGCCGTCGCCGCGCGCGGAGGCGCTCGGGCGGCTCGCGGCGACCACCGACGACGAGCGCGCAGCGGCCGCGCTCCGGCTCGGGTCCGCGGCCATCGACTACTACCCGCGCGAGGCGAAGACGTTCTGGGCCACCCACTTCCTGCGTCTGCGGGAGCCGGTGTCGATCTGGGAAGACACCCGCGACGTCGTCGTGCTCGACCACGACCGCTGCCGTGTGCTGACCGACTGGCACCTGCCCGAGGGCGCGCGCGTGCTCCGGCGCGTCGTCGAGCTGCGCGGCGACCTCGCGCCCGGCACGAAACTCACGGCGGGCTCCGACGCGTTCGCGCTCTACGACCTGCCGGCGCCGTTCCCGCTCGAGGGCAGCCCGCGGTGGATCCACGGCGCCCGGACGCTGCGCACCGTCGACGTGCTCGACGACGGGGTCGTGGTCGAGGAGACCGCCGTGCAGGGCTTCACCTGGGCCGAGCTTCCGATCGCGCTCACGCCGCCGTCGCCGCCCCAGGCCGGCAGTCAGCAGCGCGCGATCGACGAGTGGGCGGATGCCGTGATCTCCGCCGCGCCCGTGTTCCCGCACGATGCGGCGACCGACCTGCTCCTGCGACGCGCGCCGCGCACCGGTGCGGGCGTGCTCGCCCGCTCGGGCGACAACGTCGCCGACATCGCACGCTCGGTCGCCGATCTCGACCACAGCTACCTCGCCGTGCAGGGCCCACCGGGAACCGGCAAGACCTACGTCGGCTCGCACGTCGTGGCCCGCCTCGTGCGCGAGCGCGGGTTCCGGGTGGGCGTGGTCGCGCAGTCGCACGCCGTCGTGGAGAACATGCTCGAGCGGATCGTCGCGGCCGGCGTACCGCGCGCGCAGGTGGCGAAGGCGCCGAAGGGCGCTCCGCACGACGGCGCCGCCTTCACCCCGATCGCGAAGAACGGCTACCGCGCGTTCGCCGACGAGCACCCGGAGGGGTTCGTGATCGGCGGCACCGCGTGGGACCTCAGCCACGACGGCCGGGTGCCGCGGCAGAGCCTCGACCTCCTCGTCATCGATGAGGCGGGTCAGTTCTCGCTCGCCTCGACGATTGCCGTGTCGGTCGCGGCAGAGCGCCTGCTGCTCCTCGGCGACCCGCAGCAATTGCCCCAGGTGAGTCAAGGCACCCACCCCGAGCCGGTCGACACCTCCGCGCTCGGATGGATCATGGACGGCGCCGCGGTCATCCCCGACGATCGCGGATACTTCCTCGCCGAGACACGACGCATGCGACCCGAAGTCGCCCAGCCGGTGTCGGAGCTGAGCTATGACGGCAAACTCGCGGCGCATCCGTCCACCGCGGCGCGGTTGCTCGCCGGCATCCAGCCCGGCGTCATCGCCCACGCACACGCCCACACCGGCAACGCCACCCAATCGCACGAAGAAGCGGCGGCCGTCGTCGACGTCGTCCGCGATCTCGTCGGCCGGTCGTGGACGAGCGCGGCGGACGCCGCGCCGCGCCCGCTCACGCCCGCCGACCTCATCGTCGTCACGCCGTACAACGCGCAGCAGGTGCTCGTGGAAGAGGCGCTCGCCGCGGCGGGCTTCGCCGACGTGCCCGTCGGCACGGTCGACAAGTTCCAGGGCCAGGAGGCGGCGGTGGCGATCGTGTCGCTCGCCGCGTCATCGGGTCGCGACGCGCCGCGGGGTCTCGAGTTCCTGCTGCTGCAGAAGCGTCTCAACGTCGCCGTCTCCCGCGCGGAGCACACGGCGTACGTGATCTACGGCACGGGGCTGCTCGACGACCTGCCGCGCACGCCCGAGGGGGTCGCCCGGCTCAGCGCCTTCGCCCGCCTCGTCGGCGCGGCGACATAGACTCGCGAGCACACAGGGGAGACACCATGGCCGATGAGGCACCGCGACAGTTCGAGATCGACCTGCCGCCCGAGGCTATTCCGGGCAGCTACGCCGATTTCGCCAACGTCTGGCACACGCCCGACGTCTTCGTGATGGATTTCGTGTCGCTCGCACGGCCGCCGCAGGAGGGCGCGGATGCCGAGGGCAACCCGGTCACGGTCGTTCCGGGGCGGGTGGTGCAGCGCATCCGCATCCCCCCGCAGCAGGTGTTCGAGCTGGCCAAGGCGCTCACGCAACAGCTCGAGTTCTGGGAGCAGGAGACCGGGCGCCGCGCGCCGTCTCCGCTCGACGGTCCCTGATTACTCGGCGGTGCCGTACAGCCGGTCGCCCGCGTCGCCCAACCCGGGCACGATGTAGCCCTTCTCGTTGAGCCGCTCGTCGAGCGAGCCGAGCACGAGGGTCACGTCGCGGTCGCCGACCTGCTTCTCGATCGCGGCCACACCCTCGGGTGCGCCGAGGATGCAGATGGCCGTGACGTCTTGCGCGCCGCGGGCGAAGAGGAAGTCGATCGCGGCGCCGAGCGAGCCGCCGGTGGCGAGCATGGGGTCGAGTACGAAGCACTGCCGGTCGCTGAGGTCGGCGGGCAGACGCTCGGCGTAGGTGACGGGCTCGAAGGTCTCCTCATCACGGGCCATGCCGAGGAATCCGACTTCGGCGGTGGGGAGGAGCTTCACCATGCCGTCGAGCATGCCGAGCCCCGCGCGGAGGATCGGGACGACGAGCGGGCGCGGTTCACTGATGCGCACGCCGGTCGTCGTGGTGACCGGGGTCTGGATCTCGACGTCTTCGACCCGCACGTTCCGGGTCGCCTCGTAGGCGAGCAGAGTCACGAGCTCTTCCGTGAGCTGACGGAACACCGGTGACGGCGTGCGCTGGTCGCGCAGCACCGTGAGCTTGTGGGTGATGAGGGGGTGGTCGGCCACGTGCACGCGCATGGGCTCAGCCTACGCGGTCGGTGAGTTTCCCGACGGAGCGAGGTCCCTGCCGGTCACGCGTCATCCTCATCTCGGGTCTCGCGAGTCACGCGTACGTGAACTCCACTTCCGCTCGCTGGCGGAAGCGCCGGTCGAGCGCCTTATGCGGTCGCGGGGCGTCGGCCGCGGCATCCGAGTCGACGTCATACAGGAGACCCATACCCCAGGGCGTCCCGCGCACGTCCGTTGCCATCCGGGTCACCAGATAGCCGTAGGTCACGGCGCCGGCGAGCGTGTACCTGACGAATGATCCGAGCGCGTTCAGCGGGTCGCTGTGTGCGGTGATCTCGATCCCGTCCCACGGGTCGGCGCTGTTCACGATCCGAAGGCGGAGCGGAAAGTCGAGTTGTGCAACGGCGCTCACGGGATTCTCGCCCCTACATCGCTTGCGCCGCAGCGCACGCGCTCGGTGTCGATTCTGAGATCAGCCACGTCTTCCTCCGTCGGCCGAGTTTATGTCGTCGGCAGCGCGCTCGGCCATGGGAGAACTCCCCATGCCCGCGTACGCTGGGCGCGTGAGCCTGCCCGCCGATCCCGTCCTCGATGCCGCGATGATCCGTGCGCTGGAGCTCGCCGCGGCCGCCGGCGCCAGCGGCGAGATCCCGGTCGGCGCCGTGGTGCTGAATGCCGACGGCCGAGCGATCGGCGAAGGAGCGAACCGCCGCGAAGCCACGAACGATCCCACCGACCACGCCGAAGTGATCGCCCTGCGCGCCGCGGCGGCGGCATCCGGCACCTGGAACCTCTCCGGCTGCACCCTGGTCGTCAGCCTCGAGCCGTGCGTCATGTGTGCCGGGGCGATCTTGCAGTCGCACGTGACGCGGGTGGCGTTCGGGGCGTGGGACGCCAAGGCCGGTGCGGCCGGATCGCTCTACGACGTGCTGCGCGATCGCCGGCTGCCGGTGCGCGCCGAGGTGGTGGGTGGCATCCGCGCCGACGACGCCGCCACCCTCTTGCGCAGGTTCTTCGACGCGCGCCGGTAACCTGACACGTCGGTAGTCATCCATATCCAGGGGGTCCCATGTCGGTCGGTCTGCTCGCCGTCGTCGACGATGTACTGAGCGCGGCGATGAAAGCCTCTGCCAAGACCGCGGGCGTCGTCATCGACGACGCCGCCGTCACGCCGCAGTACGTGCAGGGACTCACGCCCGCGCGCGAGCTGCCCGTCGTCGGCAAGATCGCCCTCGGCTCGCTGGCGAACAAGTTCCTCATCATCATCCCGATCGCGCTGCTCCTCACGGCTTTCGCGCCGTGGGTGCTGCCGTTCCTGCTGATCATCGGCGGGTCCTACCTGTGCTTCGAGGGCGCCGAGAAAGTGCTCGAGTGGTTCGGCTTCGCGCACGGCCACGCCGACGAGGGCGCGCGCGACGAGAAGAAGCTCGTGCTCGGAGCGGTGCGCACCGACCTGATCCTGTCGACCGAGATCATGCTGATCGCGCTGTCGGAGCTCGACGACGGCCTCAGCATCTGGATGACCCTCGCGATCCTCGCCGTGATCGCCCTCGCCATGACGGGCATCGTCTACGGCGCCGTCGCGCTGCTGGTGAAGATCGACGACATCGGGCTGAAGATGGCCAAGAGTCCGGAGAAGCGCGTGCGGCACACCGGCACCCGCATCGTGCGGTCGATGCCCGCCGTCTTCCGCGCCATCAGCATCATCGGCACCGTCGCGATGCTGTGGGTCGGGGGACACCTGCTGCTCGCCAACCTCGACGAGGTCGGCCTGCACGTGGCCGGCGACATCCTGCACGGCATCGAGCACGCGCTTGAGCCGCTCGGCGGCGTGATCGTCTGGATCGGCGAGACCCTCGTCTCCGCGATCGTGGGCCTGATCGTGGGGCTCGCGATCGTCGGCGTGGTCCTGCTGATCGGCAAGCTGGTGGGCTCCCGCCCGAGCTTCACCGAGGGCGGCGCGTCACCTGCGGCGCACTAATCCCACGAGCTCAGGATGATCGCTTCGGTCGGCGGCGCGGGCGATGCCGGGTGGCCGATGTAACCGATGTTCTCCAGCAGCGCGCGGCGCACCTCGCCGGGGCGCTCGAGGTGCGGAGCGTGCCCGACGCCCTCGAGCTCCAGCTCGGCGACGACGCCGCCCGCGGCCCGGTAGGCCTCCAGCACATCGCGTGTCTGCGAGACCATCTCCTGCGCGGGGGCGACCTCCGCACCCGGCCAGCCGGGGACGACCCCGAGCGCGCCGAGGTGGTTGAGGTCGAAGAACGAGGTGTCCGACACGATCGCATCCGCGGTGCCGTGCACCCACAGGATCGGCGGTTTCTCGGTGAGGTCCGTGATCGCCGACGTGTCGAAGTAGCGCGGAGCCATCGTGTTGAGCACGCCTGTCGTGCCGGCCGCGAAGCCCGGCCAGTTCTCGCTCGGCACGCCGTCGCCGGGGTAGTTCCCCGTCGTGGTGGAGGTCGTGTTCATCGACTCGACCCACACGTCTTCCTGCGCGGTGACGTAGTCCGGCCCCACGTAGGCCGAACGGAAGACGCTGCGCGGTGAGGTCGGCGCCTCGGCGGTGGTGTCCCGATCGATGAGGCGCTGGACGAAGTCGGGGTTCGCTCCGCCGCCGCCGCATCCGGCGTCGTCGTCGGTGAGGCGGGAGCCGTCGCGCCGTGTGCCCCCGAAGCCGTAGGGCGAAACCGGCGCCTGGAGCGTGAGCGACAGTGTCGGGTGATCGAGCGCGTACTGCATCACGACGCCGCCGCCCATCGACCAGCCGACGAAGTGGGCCGTCTCGATCCCGAGCGCCTGGAGCGTCGCGTGGACGTCGTCGCTGAAGTCCCGCACGCCCCGCGTCGCGTCGACCGGCAGGCTTTCGGTGCCGCCGAATCCGCGCAGATCGATCGCGATCACCCGCAGATCGCTCGGCAGATCCTGCATGAGTTCCTGCCAGAAGAGGCTCGACGAGACGTTGCCGTGGATGAGCACGACGGTGTGATCGGCGGGCGCGGCGGCGTCGTCGCCGATGCGCTCGAGAATGCTGACGCTCACGCGGTCGGTATCGATGAGCCGGGTGCTGATGCCGTCGAAGAGGGTCATGCCCCCACTGTAGCCAGCAGGTCGATGACACACTGGGGGGATGGTGAACGACACTCTCCCCGCGATCGCGATCCTCGGCGCCGGCTCGATGGGGGGCGCGATCCTCCAGGGGCTGGTGCGCTCCGGCACGGCGCCCGCGGTGACGGTGACGAACCGCTCGACGGCGAAGGCCGATGCTCTCCGCGGGCTCGCGGGGGTGACGAGCCTCTCCCTCGAGACCGACCCCACCGCCAACAGCACCGCGGCAGCCGGCGCGGACATCGTCCTCGTCGGCGTCAAGCCCGCCATGGTGCCCGACCTCCTCCGCGAGATCGCGCCCGCACTGCGTCCCGGTACGATCGTCGTCAGCCTCGCCGCGGGGGTCACGATCGCCACGTTCGAAGCCATCGTCGGCGAGGGCATTCCGGTGCTGCGCTCCATGCCCAACACGCCGGCTGTCGTCGGCAAGGCCGTGACAGGTCTGTCGGCGGGTGGCGGTGCGTCGGCGGCGGATGCGGCGCTGGTGCGCCGGCTGTTCGAGACGTGCGGCGCGGTGATCGAGCTTCCCGAGGCCGAGATCGATGCGCTTTCCACGATCTCCGGATCGGGACCGGCCTACGTGTTCCTCCTGATCGAGGAGCTCACGGAGGCCGCGCGCGGGAAGGGCTTCTCCGACGCGGACGCCCGACTGATGGCCGAGCAGACCTTCATCGGTGCGGCTGCCCTGCTCGCCGCGACGGGGGAAGACCCTGCCGTACTCCGCCGCCGGGTGACGAGCCCCAAGGGCACGACCGAGCGCGCGATCGCGGTGCTGCAGGGCGCGCACCTCGCCGGCATCTTCGCCGAGGCGACCGACGCTGCCCTCGCCCGTGCCCGCGAGATGGCCGCCGGCGCCTGAGCATCAGCGGTCGAGGGCGGCGAAGCGCTCGATGTCGCTGTTCGTTCCGGACACGATGATGAGGTCGTGGTTGGTGACGACGGTGTTCGCCTCGGCGTAGCGGAAGGGCTTGCCAGGGCTCTTCACACCGACGACCGTGACGTGGTACTTCGAGCGCACACCGGATTCGTTGAGGCCGATGCCGCGGATGAACTTCGGCGGGTACATCTTGGCGAGCACGAAGTCGTCGTCGAAGCGGATGAAATCGAGCATCCGGCCCGACACGAGGTGCGCGACGCGCTCGCCGGCCTCGCGTTCGGGGTAGATGACGTGATTCGCGCCGACCCGGGCGAGGATCTTGCCGTGGCTCTGCGACACCGCCTTCGCCCAGATCTGCGGCACCTTGAGGTCGACGAGGTTCGCGGTGATGAGCACGGATGCCTCGATGGAGGACCCCACGGCGACGACGGCCACCTGGAAGTCCTGCGCGCCGATCTGGCGCAGCGCCTCGATGTTCTTCGCGTCGGCCTGCACGGCGTGCGTGACCCGCTCCGACCACTTCTGCACGAGGTCGAGGTTGCCGTCGATCGCGAGCACCTCGCGGTCGAGGCGATCGAGCTCGCCCGCACAGGCGGCGCCGAAGCGGCCGAGGCCGATCACGAGGACGGGAGCGTCGTTTCGAAGCTGCTCAACCAACGATGGGCCTTTCCACGGGCAGCGAGTAGTGCTGCGAACGGGATGTCGCGGCCACGGCCGCGGCGAGAGTCACTGTACCAACGCGCCCCATGAACATCGTGACGGCGAGCACGTAGATCGCGGGGTCGGGCAATTCCGCCGTGACGCCCGTGGAGAGCCCCACGGTGGCGAATCCGGAAATCACGTCGAAGAGCACCATCTCCACGGGCGCCTTCGTGATCTGCGTGATGACGATGGTCGACAGGGCGACGATCGTGGCCCCCCACGCCACGACCGACAGCGCGACGCGCTGCACGTCGCTCGGGATGCGGCGGCCGTAGGCCTCGACGCTCTGACGTCCCTTCGCCTCCGACCAGACGGCGAGCGCGAGGACGGCGAGGGTCGTGACCTTGATGCCGCCCGCGGTCGAGGCCGACCCGCCGCCGACGAACATCAGCATCGACCCGACGACGAGCGACGACCCGTTCAACTCGCCGATGTCGATGATAGAGAAGCCGCCCGAGCGTGTCATGGCCGACAGGAACAGCGACTGGAACGTCGTGTCCCAGGCATCCATCGTGCCGAACGTCTTCGGGTTGCCGTACTCCAAGATCGCGAACACGAAAGCGCCGAGGAAGAAGAGGATCACGGTGGTGATGACCGTGAGCTTCGCGTGCAGCGACCAGCGGCGCACGTGCCACTGGTGACGCCACAGTGTGAAGATCACCGGGAAGCCGATGGATCCGAGGAAGACACCCGCCATCAGCACCGTCAGCATGACGTAGTCCTGCGCGAAGGGGGCGAGGCCCTCGGGGTTCGGCGCGAACCCCGTATTCGTGAAGGCCATCGCGGCGTAGTAGGGCGCTTCCCACAGGGCCGTCAGCGGGTCGACGCCGTTGACCAGCAGCGACGGGTACAGCAGCACCGCGAGCGCGGCCTCGATGACGAGGGTCGACAGGGCGACGGTGGCGAGCAGCTGGCCCACTTCGCCGAGTCGTACGGTTTGGCCCTCGTTCACCGGCCCGCCGTGGGCGCGTAGTGGATTGCTGTCGCCCGCGGCGATGAGCTTCGCGCGCAGGCCGAGGCGCTTGGAGATGACGAGACCCAGGATGGATGCCAAGGTCAGCACCCCGAGTGCGCCGACGTTGACCCCGATGTAGACCAGCACGTGCCCGAATCCCGACCAGTGCGTTCCCATGTCGACGGTTGACAGACCCGTCACGCAGATCGTCGACACGGCCGTGAACAGCGCGTCGGCCAGGGGAGTGACGGTGCCGCTCGCCGACGCGGCCGGCAGGGAGAACAGGGCCGTGAACAGCAAGATGAGCGCCAGGAAGACCATGACGGCGAAGCGCGACGGCGACGACGTGGTGAGGTCGCGGATCTCGGGCCAGAATCGGCCGCGCAACCCGGTGAGCCGCCGCCACGCGCGCGCCACGAAGGTGTCGCCCGCCATGTCGCTGCCCCTTCCGCGCCCGCGCCGACGGCGAAAGCTCGTTGTCATGGTACTCCGGGCGCGGCGCGGGCTAATCTAAGGTCATGGCGGACATCTTCGACGTAATCGCCGACGGTACCCGTCGGGACATCCTGCAGCTCTTGCGCGAGCGCGGAGGCCGGGGTGAGCGGGGCACGAGCGTCTCGCAGATCGTCGCCGAGCTGGGCGTGAGCCAGCCCACCGTGTCGAAGCACCTCAAGGTGCTACGCGAAGCCGAACTCGTCTCGGTGCGCGAAGAGGGTCAGCACCGCTACTACAGCCTGTCCGCGGCACCGCTGGACGAGGTCGACGATTGGCTCGTGCCGTTCTTCGAAGACGACGGCTACGCGTTCGGTGACGGTTCGTCGTCGCTTCCGGAGCCCGCGGCACACGCCGCCGAGCTCGTGGGTCGCGCCGCGGCATCGGCCAAGCACGCGTGGGACAGCGCGCTGAAGAAGCTGCCCGGGCGCTGATCGCGCAAATCACATACGTCTCATAGGTTTACACGCGTATCGTCGGCGCTCTAGGCTGGGGCGACCAGTCATGTGCGAACCGAGGAGGGTGAGATGACCGAGTTGGCAGACGTGCGATTTCTCACCGTCGCGGAGGTCGCCGATCTCATGCGCGTGTCGAAGATGACCGTGTACCGCCTCGTGCACGCCGGCGAACTGCCCGCCGTGCGCTTCGGCCGCAGCTACCGCGTGCCCGAAACCGCGGTCGCCGCTGCTCTGCAACGGCCGATCGCCGACGTCGGCTAGACTGTCCCGAGGGCGTTTTCAGATTCGCCCGATCCCGGACGCGTACGATCCGCGTCCAGACCCCTGACATAGTGAGGTTTTCCGTGGGTTCAGTCATCAAGAAGCGCCGCAAGCGCATGGCGAAGAAGAAGCACCGCAAACTGCTTCGCAAGACTCGCCACCAGCGCCGCAACAAGAAGTAATCGCGGCACGCACACAAGCGCCTATCCCTGAGGATGGGCGCTTCGTGTTGTCGCCGGGCTGGCAAGATGGATTCGTGACCACCCTCACGATCATCTCGAAGCCCGACTGTCATCTGTGCGACGTGGCGCGGGAGATCATCGAGGTCGTGGTGGCCGACCTGCCCGACGACACGGTCGCGATCGAGGAGTACTCGATCGCCGACGACCCCGCGCTGTACGCGCAGTGGTGGGAGAAGATCCCCGTCGTCCTCATCGACGACCGTCTGCACGCGCACTGGCGTCTGGATGCCGGCCGCCTGCGCTCGGCGCTCGAGGCCGCACGAGAGGAAACACCGTGATCCGTCACATCGTCGCGTGGAAACTGCGCACCGATGACCCCGCCGAGCGCGCCGAGCAGGCGCAGAAGATCACCGCCGACCTGCTGGCGCTCCGCGGCGTCGTGCCTTCGATCGACGACATTTCGATCGGTCCCGACGTCGTCGGCGGCGCAAACTGGGACCTCGCCCTCGTGGCCGATTTCGCCGATCAGGCAGCGCTCGACGCGTACCAGACGCACCCCGACCACCAGGCCGTCGTCGGCTACGTGCGCTCCGTCGTCTCCGACCGCGTCGCGGTCGACTTCGAACTCTGAGCTCAGAGCTCGACGACGGCCGCGTCCGGCGCGTTCGTCCTGACGGACTCGATGCCGTTCTGCGCGGCATCCTTGGAGTTGTAGCTTTCGCTGGTCGCGATCACCTGACCGTTGCCGGCCTTCAGGTTGAAGCGCCAGTTGCCGCCTTTGTCGGTGAACAGCTCGAACTTTCCGGCCATGGCCGTACCTCCCGTGATCGGCGCCGCATCGGCGCACCGAGAATCACGCTAGTGCGATAGGGACGCGCCGGGGAAGGTCTGTGACCGAACGTGAACGCGCGTCAGGGAGCCAGGCGGGTGGGGCCGCGGAAGAGGTACGTGACCTCGCGGATCGAGTCCTGACCGAGCAGGAGCATGAGCACCCGGGCGAGGCCCATGCCGAACCCGCCGTGCGGCGGCACGCCGTAACGGAAGAAGTCGAGGTAATGCTCGAGTCCCTCCAGCGACAGACCCTTCTCGGTCGCCTGCGCTTCGAGCACGTCGATGCGGTGCTCGCGCTGTGCGCCGGTCGTGATCTCGGTGCCGCGGAACAGCAGGTCGTAGCTGTTCGTGAGTCCGGTCTCGGCGTTGCGCATGTGGTAGAACGGCCGGATCTCGGCGTGGTAGTCGGTGATGAACACGAACTGGTGGCCGTAGGTCTCGAGGGCATGGGCGGCGATCTGACGCTCGCCTTCGGGGTCGAGGTCGCCGTCGCTGCGGGGGATATCGTAGCCGCGGGCCTTCACGATCTCGCGCGCCTCGGCGAGCGGGATGCGGGGGAACGGGATCGCGGGGACGACCACGTCGATGTCGAAGAGTTCCTTGATCTCGGCGCCGTGCTTGTCGGCGACGGCGGTGAAAGCCGCGACGAGCAGTTCTTCCTGCATCCGCGCGACGTCGTCGTACGAGTCGATCCAGCTGATCTCGGCATCCACGGAGGTGAACTCGGTTGCGTGGCGGCTCGTGAAGCTCGGGTCGGCGCGGAAGACATCGCCGATCTCGAAGATCTTGCCGAAGCCGGCGGCCTGCGCCATCTGCTTGTAGTGCTGCGGGCTCTGCGCGAGATACGCGGTCTGCTCGCCGAAATACTCCAGCGCGAACAGTTCGGCGTTGCCCTCGGCGGGCGTCGACATGAGCTTGGGGGTGTGCAGCTCGATGTAGTCACGGTCGATCCAGTACGTGCGCATCGCATGCTCGAGCGTCGTCGAGATGCGGAAGATCAGGGCGTTCCGGCGCTGGCGCAGGTCGATGAAGCGCCAGTCCATGCGCTTGTCGAGACCGCTGTCGGAAGCGATCGGCGTCTCGGGGAGAGCGGATGCCGCGACCTCGAGCCCGGAGATCTTGATCTCGACGCCGCCGAGCTTGACGCGCTCGTCGTGCTTGAGTTCGCCGGTGACGGTGAGGAAGGTGCCGGTGGAGAGCTCGGAGATGAGCGACGTCAGCGCGAGGGCATCGGCATCCTGGTCCGCACCCTCCGGATCGGGGCGCGTCGCCGGGTTCACCAACTGGACGGCGCCGGTCTCATCGCGGAGGATGACGAACTGCACCTTCTTCTGATCGCGGACGGTTTCCACCCATCCGGACACCGAAACGGGGCCGTCTTCACGGGACTGCAGCTGGTTCACCAGAACGCGTTTACTCACGAGAAACCAGTCTATCGGCAGGTGGTCCAGTGCGTCCCCGAGCCCGCGGCCTGGGAAGTCACGGCAGCCGCTCAGCTGTGATGCTCACTTGGTTGGCGGCGCCGGGCATCAAGACGAAGCGGGCGTAGCCTCGATTGGTATCGAGGTACTCATCCGGGATCGGGATGAGCGCGACGATTTCATCGCGCGGAGGTCCTGGAAACAGGGAGAAGGCGATGCCGTTCGGCAGAGTGATGATCAGTTCGTCCACAGCGAGGTCGGTCGTGCGATCGCCGTCGATCGCCCGGACGTGGATCTTTGCGTCGGTCATGGGGCAACACTACGGCCGCCGACGAAGAGCAGCGATGCCGACGGTGTCTTCCCGTCGAGTTGCGCTGCGCAGAGTGGCCGCGCTGCGCTCGCACGGCGGACACCAGCGCGCGCTCAGGAACCGGTAACCTCGGCCCATTACCGTCGAGAGCATGACGACACCCGATGGATCCTGGCTCACTGCCCTCGTCGACGGAGTCGTCAGCCTCATGAACATCATGGGCGCGCCGGGTGCGGGCCTCGCGATCGCGCTCGAGAACCTGTTCCCGCCGATGCCGAGTGAAGTCATTCTGCCGATGGCGGGCCTCGCCGCCAGCCGCGGCAGCTTCACGCTGTTCGAAGCGCTCGCGTGGACGACGGCCGGATCGCTCTTCGGTGCCCTGCTGTTGTACGGCATCGGTGCGTGGCTCGGCATGGGGCGCCTGCGGCGCATCGCCGCGAAGCTTCCGCTCATCCATGTCGAGGATTTCGATCGCACCGTCGTGTGGTTCGGGCGCCACGGGGGCAAGGCGGTTTTCTTCGGCCGAATGATTCCCATTTTCCGGAGCCTCATCTCCATCCCCGCCGGCGTCACGCGGATGCCGCTCGGGCGCTTCGCGCTGCTGTCGCTGGCAGGCAGCTTGGTCTGGAACTCGGTGTTCGTGCTTGCCGGCTTCTTCCTGGGCGAGTCGTGGCACATCGTCGAGACCTACGCCGAGTTCTTGCAGTACGTCGTGATCGCCGCAACCGTTGCCGCAATCGGGTGGTTCGTCGTCGTGCGGGTGCGCCAGATCCGCTCGCGGCGCCTCGGCACCGAGTCGGTCTGACGCTCCCAGCCCAGCCATAGACGGGGTCCCCGTAGACTTAAGGGGTGCCCGCCGATCGCCTTCATCTCGTGCGTCACGGGGAGGTCTTCAACCCCGAGCGTGTGCTCTACGGCCGGTTGCCGGAGTTCCGCTTGAGCGATGACGGGCGACAGATGGCTCGCGCGGCAGCGGAGCATCTGCAGTCGCGGGGGCGCCCCGTGTCGGCGCTCTTCGCGTCGCCGTTGCAGCGAGCCCGCGAGTCGGCGGAGCCATTCGCGGAGATCTTCGGCCACGCGCCCGTGATCGAGCCGCGCATCATCGAACCGACCAATGTGTTCGAGGGCAAGCGCATGAAGCGCGCGCTGCGCAATCCGCTCAATTGGCGCCATCTGGCCCGCCCGGCGATTCCGAGTTGGGGTGAGCCTTACGCAGATGTCGTGGCGCGAATGGACTCAGCGATGCACGACGCGTGGGGGTCCGCGGCATCCGGAGATGTCGTACTCGTCTCCCACCAGCTCCCGATCTGGGTCACGCATCTGTCCGTCGCCGGGCAGCCGTTACGCCATGATCCGCGGCGCCGCCGCTGCGCACTGTCGTCGGTGACGAGCTTCGAGCTCCACGGTGATCGCTGGCGCGAGGTCGACTACGCGGAGCCGGCATCGACTGCCGGAGCCGTGGATGTGGGGGCGGTATGAAAAAGCCCTTCGCGTCCGCCCTTGTCCTCAGTCTCGCCCTCGTGCTGGCGGCGTGCACGAGCGCGAACGACGGCCTCATCGAGTCATACGAGCAGGGCGGCGACACCGGCTTCATCTCCGGTGACGGCAGCCGGCAGGAGATCGCTCCCGACGAGCGAGGCGCGGCGGTGCAGTTCACCGGAACCGCCGTCGATGGCAGCACCGTGACCAGCGCCGACTTCGCCGGCGAGGTCCTTGTCCTCAACTTCTGGTACGCCGGCTGTGGACCGTGCCGCGCCGAAGCGCCGACGCTCGAGGCGACGTTCCAGAAGACCGGGGCAAGCTTCCTCGGCGTCAACATCTACGACGGTCCGGAGCAGGCGACCGCGTTCGAGAACACCTACGGCATCACGTATCCGTCGCTGCTGGCGAAGGAGGATGCCGCCCTCAAGCTCGCCTTCGCCTCCTGGACGCCACTGCAAGCGGTGCCGATCACGCTCGTGCTCGACGCCGAGGGGCGGGTCGCCGCCCGCTTCATCGGGCAGGTCGCGAGCGAATCGATCCTCTCCACGATCGTCGACGACGTCGCCGCGGAGAACTCGTGAGCGAGCTCGTCCAGGACGGCGCGCTCTGGCTCGCCCTTCCGATCGCGCTGCTCGCCGGTCTCATCTCCTTCGCCTCTCCCTGCGTCCTTCCGCTCGTGCCGGGCTACCTCGGCTTCCTCGGCGGTCAGGCCGCCGGGCGCGACTCGCGGGGGCGGCTGGTGCTGGGCGTCGTGTTGTTCATCGCCGGGTTCACCGTCGTGTTCGTGGCGATGGGGGTGCTCGCCGGCACGGCCGGGCGGTTCTTCTTGCAGTACGGCGACGTCCTCACCCGCGTGCTCGGCGTGGTGGTCATCGTCATGGGGGCGGTGTTCCTCGGGGTGTTCGCTGTCGCGCAGCGCACGTTCAAGCCGCAGGTGCGCCAGGGGCTCGGGCTCGTGGGCGCGCCGCTGCTCGGAATCGCGATGGGCATCGGCTGGGCGCCGTGCATCGGCCCCACCTACACCGCGATCCTCTCCGTGTCGTTCGCGCAGGGCGACCCGGGTCGCGCGGTGATCCTCGCGGTCGCCTACTCGCTGGGCCTCGGCATCCCGTTCCTGCTGCTCGCGATCGGATTCGGCTGGGCCACGCGCTCGGTCGCATTCCTGCGCCGGCATATCCGCCTCGTGAACATCATCGGCGGCATCCTCTTGATCGTGCTCGGCGTGCTCATGGTCACCGGGGTCTGGACGTCGGTCATGTCGCAGCTGACGGGGGTGATCGGCAGTGTCGAACTCCCGCTCTGACATCGACGGCTCGGAGCCGCTCCGCCCGGCGGATCACGCCGACTCGGCCGCCTCGATCGCGCAGCCGACGCTCGGATTCACCGGATGGATGCGGTGGGGCTGGCGCCAACTGACCAGCATGCGGACGGCGCTCGTGCTGCTGCTGCTGCTCGCGATCGCGGCGATCCCGGGCTCGATCGTGCCGCAGCGCACCGCCGACCCGAACGGCGTCGCGCAGTACAAGACGAACAATCCCGACCTGTATCCGATCCTCGACGGCCTGCAGCTGTTCGACGTGTACTCGTCGGCCTGGTTCTCGGCGATCTACATCCTGCTGTTCATCTCCCTCATCGGCTGCGTCATCCCGCGCACCAAGCACCACTGGAAGGCGCTCCGCGCCCGCCCGCCGCGCACGCCGGCGCGCTTGTCGCGGCTCGGCGACCACGTCGAGACGGCGCGCGCTCTGCCGGCGAACGTCGCGCCCGAGTCGGCGGCGGCGCAGGCCGTGGACCTCGCCGAAGCGCAGCTGAAGAAGGCGGGCTACCGCGTCGAGCGCTACGACGGCCGGGGCGTCTTCTCGGTCTCGGCGGAGCGCGGCTACGCCCGCGAGACCGGCAACCTCGTCTTCCACGGCGCGCTCGTCGGCGTGCTGCTCGCCGTCGGCATCGGCGGGGGGCTCACCTATACCGGGCAGACGGTGATCGTCGAGGGCGACAGCTTCGTCAACTCCCTCGGCCTCGGCTACACCTCCTTCAACCCGGGACGCTTCGTCGACACCGAGGCCCTCGAGCCGTACGCGATCACGCTCGACAGCTTCGACGTCAGCTACGTGCCCGTCGGCGAGGCGGGCCAGGGGATGGCGGGCGACTTCGCCGCGAACGTCACGGTCGACCAGCCGGGCCAGGCGGCGGCAGCCGGCGTCGTGCGCGTCAACCATCCGCTGAGCATCGCGGGCGACCGCGTCTACCTCATGGGCAACGGCTACGCGCCGACCATCACGGTGCGGGACCCCGACGGTGAGGTCGTCTTCCGCGAAGACGTCGAGTTCCTCCCGCAGGATGCCAACATGACCTCGCTCGGCGTCGTCAAGGTGCCCGACGGACTCGCCGACCAGGTCGGCCTCGTCGGGTTCTTCTACCCGACCGCGGCGACGCTGCACTCCGGGGCGTTCACGTCGGCGTATCCGTCGCTGGCGAATCCCCTCCTCACGATCGACGTGTACACCGGCGACCTCGGCATCGACGACGGCACGCCCCGCAACGTCTACGCGCTCGACACCGGCGACATGACCCAGCTGACGGGGCGCGCGATCGACGTCGACTCGCTGGAGCTCGAGCCCGGGGAGACCGCCCAGCTGCCGAACGGGCTCGGCACCGTCACGTTCGAAGATGCCGAGGCGAACGGCGCCGCCGAGCAGGTGAAGCGCTACGTGTCGCTGTCGGTGCACCGCGACGTCGGAGCGCCGTTCGTGCTCTTCTTCGCTGTGCTGTCCCTGCTGGGACTGCTCGCGGCACTCTTCATCCCGCGGCGGCGCATGTGGGTGAAGGCGACGCCCGTCGGCGCCGCGATCACGCTGGAGTACGCGGGACTCGCGCGCGGCGAAGACCCGGTCATCGCGGCGGCGCTGGCGGAGATCGTGCGCACGCACGAGGCATCCCTGCCCGCCTCCGCTCCGACACCCCGCGCGTAGACTGGACGCATGCCCGAGCTCGACGACCTGTCCGTGCTGCTCTTGTGGACCGCGGTCGGCACCTACACTCTCGCCTTCATCGCCTACGCGATCGACCTGGCCCGGCGCTCCGACCTCGCCGTCCGTGCGAAAGACGCCGTGCCGGCGCGCGAGCTCGTCACGGCCGGCGGCGCCGAGACCGTCTCCGACGTGCGCGTGCAGCAGGCGCAGGCGCAGTCCGACCTCGAAGCGTCGCTCGGTGAGCGCCGCCGTTACCTCTGGGCCCGCATCGGCACGTCGCTGACGGTGCTCGGCTTCCTCTTCCACGTCGGCGCCGACGTCACGCGCGGTCTCGCGGCCGGCCGCGTGCCGTGGTCGAACATGTACGAGTTCGCCCTGACCGGAACCATGCTCATCGTCGCGGTGTACCTCGTCGTGCTGCTGCGCTACGACCTGCGCTTCCTCGGCACGTTCATCACGGGACTCGTGGTCGTGCTGCTCGGCGCGACGGCGATCTGGTTCTACACCGTCGTGGTGCCGCTCGCCGATCCGCTCAAGAGCGTGTGGCTCGTCATCCACGTCTTCGTCGCGTCACTCGCGACCGCGCTGTTCGCCCTCGCGTTCGCCCTGTCGGTGCTGCAGCTCTTCCAGGCGCGCCGCGAAGCCGCGGCAGCGGCTCGCGAAGAAGCCGTCGAGGCGGCATCCCCCCGCGGCGTGCCGCGGTTCGTGCGCACACTGCCGTCGGCCGACGTGCTCGAGTCGCTCGCCTACCGTTTCGCGATCATCGGCTTCATCTTCTGGACGTTCACGCTGATCGCGGGATCCATCTGGGCCAACGACGCATGGGGCCGCTACTGGGGCTTCGACACGAAGGAAGTGTGGACCTTCGTCATCTGGGTGCTCTACGCCGGCTACATCCACGCGCGCGCGACGCGCGGTTGGCGCGGTACGCGCTCGGCGTGGCTGTCGATCATCGGATTCAGTGCCGTCATGTTCAACTTCACGATCGTGAACATGTTCTTCAAGGGCCTGCACGTCTACAGCGGCCTGAGCTGAGCTGAGCTGAGTTCGTTCCGGCCCCGGACGCACGCGCATCCACGTTCGCGCTGTGGTATCCGCGCGCGTCAGGCGAGCGCGGGGGATGCCGCCAGCAGCGCGCGCGGGGACGTCGTCCGCCGGCGGGCGACGGCGACCACGGTCACCACGAACGCCAGCGCGGCCCACACGATCATCCCGACGACGCCCGCGCCGATGCCGCCCGAGGCCGTGAGCGCGCCGAGCATCGCCTGATACGCCGGGGTCGTGGGCATGAGGGCGGCGACCGAGGTGAGCACGCCGGGCACGGTCGAGACGATGCCCGTGGCGACCGCGAGCACGCCGACGAGCGCGGAGATCCACCGGCCCGCGCCGCCGAAGACACCGACGAGGGCTTGATTGACGGCGGCGAACGCGACCCCGGCGACGGCGGCGAGCCCGGCGAAGGCGAACCACGTCGGGGCGTCGTACGCGGCGGCCAGCTGGACGACCCCCGCCACGAGCAGACCCTGCAGCGCGCCGATCGCGGCGGCCGGAAGCAGACTCCGGCCCGCGAGCGCGGCCGAGGAGCGGCGTGAGCTCAGCGCGTGCCGCGGCACCGCCTGCAGTGCCACGAACGACGCGAGTGCGCCGAACCACAGCGCCAGCATCGCCAGCAGGGGGATCGCGGAGGCTCCGAAGATGTTCGAGCCGATGCCGTCGGCGGTCACCGGGTCGGCGACGACCGAGGCGAGGTTCGTCGCCTCGTCGTCGGTGTACGACGGTACGGCGGCGGATGCCTCGGTGAGCCCGTCGGCGAGGCTCGCGGTGCCGGTGGCGACCTGGCTCACGCCGTCGGCGAGCTGTGTGGCGCCGTCGGCGAGCTGGTCGGCGCCGTCGGCGAGCTGATCCGCTCCCGTCCCCAGCGCGGCCGCGCCGGCACGCGACTGATCGACGCCGCCGGCGAGCTGGCCGAGTCCACCCTGGAGCGTCCGGACGTTCGCCGCGATCTCGCTGAACTGCCCCGCGATCGTCGTCGGCGCCTGCGCGGCGAACTGGTCGAGGCCGCCGTCGAGGTACCCGGTGGCGGTCGCGGTTCCCGTCGCGGCGGTCTGCGTGGTCTCTGCCGCTCCGAGCACGGCGGCCACCTGCGCGCAGTACTCCGGTGCCGCGCCCGACGCGGCGCAGCCGGCGGACAGGCCCGCGAGTGCCGAGGCCGTGCCGGTCGCGGCGGCCGCCGTTCCCGTCGCCGCCGCGGCGGCCTGGTTCGACAGGTCGGAGAGCTGCGCGGGAAGCAGTCCGGACGCCACGAGCTGCGCGGCACCGGCATCCACCCCGTCGGCCAGCTGACCCGCGCCCGACGCGGCCTCGCGGGTCTTGTCCGCGATCGTGCCGAGTCCGGCCGACAGCTCCACGGCACCGTCGCCGAGCTGGACCGCCCCCGACGACAGTGCGCTCGCGCCGGCCGGCAGCTCTGCGGCTCCCGCCGAGGCCTGTGCGGCACCGTCGGCGAGGGTGTGCGCGCCGGCGGCGGCGTCGCCGAGCTGGGTCCCGAGCGTCGTGAACCCGACGAAGACGTTCTCGAGGTACGTGCTCGACAACTGCTCGCCGAGCACGGATGCCGCGGCCTGCGCGACCTGCGCCGTGATCGCGTCGTCGACGATGAGGCTGTCCGGCGCAGTGTCGACCGAGATGCGTGCCTTCTGCGCCGTGCCGGAGCCGGCCGTCGAGGTTGCCGCGGCGGAGAAGTTCTCGGGGATCGTGATGACGGCGTCGTACGTGCCGTCGGCGAGGCCGGCGCGGGCGTCTCGGGTGTTCGAGATCGTCCAGTCGAGATTGCTCGGAAGGTCGTCGGATCCGTCGACGAGCCCCGCCGTCAACTGGCGCCCGAGCGGCACCGTCTGGCCGTCGAGGGTGACGGGCTCGTCGTCGTTCACGATCGCCGCACGCATGTCGCTGAGGCGCTCGCTGGGGTTGTAGAGCGCGGCGACGAGGATGCCGCCGATCACGACGGGCAGCAGGATCACGCCGACGAGGGTGAGCCACGTGACGGGCCGGCGGGAGCGGGCGCGTTCGAGGGGAAGGGTCATGAGTTCACCTGCGTGTCGATGGTGTGGGCGGTCAGTGCGAGAGACGCGACGCCCGGGCGGTGCGCGTCGGAGAGGAGGTCGAGGGCGGGGCCGTCGCGCCGCGCCGACGCGACGATCGTGAGGTCGCTGCCGGCATCGCGCAGGATCGCGGCCGCCTGATCGCGGCCCGATCCGGTCAGCGTGTCGATGCCGTCGATCGCGACGAGGCGCGCGCCTCCGCTGACGGCTCGGCGCAGTTCGGCGAGCGGGTCGGGCGAGCCGTCGAGGAGGGCGACGCCGACGTGCGACCTGACCCAGGCGGCGCGTGCGGGCAGCAGGTGACCGGCGACGCGGAGGAGCCCGTCGCTCGGCGCGATGCGTCCGGCGAGCGTCAGCACGAACGCACGTCCCGCGCGAGGGTCGGATGCCGTCACCAGCAGCGTTCCGCCGTGATCGAGCCGCACGTCGGCGCCACTGAACAGTGTGATCTCCCCGGCCGTCCGACCGCCGTCGGCGCGCACGGCCAGTCCGTCGGCGGCCACGGCGCCGGAGTATCCGGGCTCGGGCCACTCGGCGAGCGCGATCTCGCGTTCGACGGCCTCCCCTTCGATGTCGAAGTGGGGGAGGATGCGCTCGAGCCAGGCCGGCATCCACCACGCTTTGTCGCCGAGCAGCGCCATGACGGCCGGCACGAGCGTCATCCGCACGAGGAACGCGTCGACGGCGATGCCGACGGCGAGCCCCAGGGCGATCGGCTTGATCGAGGTGTCGCCCTCGGGGACGAATGCCGCGAACACGGCGAACATGATGATCGCCGCGGCCGTCACCACCCGTGCCGAGGCGGTGAAGCCCGAGCGGACGGAGCCGATCGCGACCGACCGCGCGTGGAAGCGCTCGCCGGCGGTAGCCGCCGCGCGGCGGGCGTGCACGAAGTCTTCGCGCATGCGCGACACCAGGAAGACCTCGTAGTCCATCGCGAGCCCGAACAGTACGCCCATCAGGATGATCGGCATGAAGCTGATGACGGGTCCGGTGCGCGTGACGTGCAGCGCGTCGGCGAGCCATCCCCACTCGAACACCGCCGCGACGACGCCGAACGCCGCGACGATCGAGAGCAGGTAGCCGACGGTCGCCTTCAGGGGCACCCAGATCGAGCGGAAGACGATCATCAGGAGCACGAACGAGAGGCCGACGACGAACAGCCCGAACGGCACCAGCGCGGCGCCGAGGCGGTCGGAGATGTCGATCGCGATCGCGGTGAAGCCAGTGACCTTGAGGTCGACGCCGTACTCCTCGAGCCACTCGTCGTGGTGGCTGCGGAGCTCCCGCACGAGATCTGCGGTCGCCGGGTCGTCGGGCGCGGTCTCGGGCACGACCTGGATGAGACCGGTGTCGGCGGTCTCGTTCGGGGTGGCGAGGGCCACTTCCTTCACGCCGGGGATCTTCTCGACCTCGGCCTTCAGGTCGGCCATGAGGCCGAGCGGGTCGGTGGAGGTCACGATCGTCCCGGTGAGCACGAGCGGCCCGTTCGACCCGGGGCCGAAGTGCTCGGCGGTCAGGTCGTAGGCCTGACGGGCCTGGCTGGCTTCGGGCTGCATCCCGGCGTTGGGCAAGGCGAGTTGCAGGCTCGATGCGGGAATCGCCATCACGCCGAGCACCGCGACGACCGAGAGGGTCGTGACGATGGGATGCCGGGTGACGAGCGCCACCCATCGGTTCGTCCGGTGTACCGGAGTCGTGCGCGCGGCACGCTTCTTCCGGGGGCGCCGGGCCCATCCCATGACGCGGCCCTTCGCGAAGCCGAGGAGCGCCGGTGTGAGCGTGATGGCGACGAGCACGGCGACCGCGACGGCGCCCGCCGCGGCGATGCCCATGGTCGTGAGGAACGGGATGCCCGCGAAACTCAGACCGATGAGGGCGATGAGCACGGTGACGCCGGCGAACACGACGGCCGAGCCCGCCGTGCCGGTCGCACGCGAGGTGGACTCCTCCGGCTCCATGCCGGCGCGCACCTGATCCTGGTGGCGCGCGACGATGAACAGGGCATAGTCGATGCCGACGGCGAGCCCCAGCATGATGGCCAGCAGGGGAGTCGTCGACGATACGGTCGCGAACGCCGTTGCGGCGTAGATCAGCGCGATCGACAGTGCCACGCCGATCAGTGCGCTGACGAGCGGGAAGACTCCGACCGCGAACGAGCGGAACGTGACGATGAGCACGAACAGCGCGACCAGCACGCCGACGATCTCGACGATCGACAGGGCGGGGAGGGTCGTGGAGAAGAGGTCGCCGCCGACGACGACCGTCGAGCCGTCGGGGAGGGCGGCGCCAAGGGATGCCGAGGCGTCTTCGAGCGCGGTCTTGGTGGCCTCGGGCACATCGGTCACGGTGCCCTCGAACTGCAGGCGGATGAGCGCCGCCGTCTCGTCGTCGCTCACCGAGCCGGTGACCAGATCGTCGAACGGATCGGTCACCGCGAGCACGCCGTCGAGGTTCTCGAGGTCGGAGATCGTCGCCGCGATCTCGTCGGTGTAGGTGCTCTCGTCGACGCGGTCGCCGTCCGCCGCGATCACGATGAACTGCGCGCTCGTGCCACTCGCTTGCGGGAACGTGCGATCGAGCAGCTCGATGCCCTCCTGGCCCTCGGTGCCGGGGATCGCGAAGGCGTTGTCGAATCCCTTGATGGCGCCCGCGCCGACGCCGATGCCGACGGCGCCGCCCACGACGGCCAGCAGGAGCAGCCACGAGACCAGCACGCGCCAGGGGTGACGGTACGACCAGCGGCCGAGAGAGGACAGAAGTGTGGACACGGATGCTCCGGTTCGAAAGGGCGAACGTTTCGATACAACACTGTATCCGATACATCAATGTATCCTAAGGTGTCGGGTCGGGCAACACCGGCAGCCGACTGCGAGACTGGACGCGAGAGGAGTCGCATGACCGACGTCACCGTCAAGACCGGCTCGCGCCGGCGCGAGCAGACCCGCGCGCGCCTCCTCGACGCAGCTCACGAGGTGTTCGGCGAGGTCGGGATGGATGCGGCATCCGTCGAGACGATCTGCGAGCGCGCCGGGTTCACGCGCGGCGCGTTCTATTCGAACTTCGAATCGAAGGACGAGCTGTTCCTCGCGCTGATCACGCAGCTCGCCGAGGCGAAGCTCGACGAAGTCGCCGGCCGGGTCCGCGAACTCGGACCGGGCGCCGCGCCCGACACCGCCGCGCTCGTCGCGCAGGTCGTCGGCGCGTCGCTCGGCGACCGCATGGAGCCGCAGCTCGTCAGTGAGATCCGCACGCAGGCGATGCGCGATCCGCGGCTCGCCGCCGCCTACCTCACGTGGCAGAACGCGTTGCGCGACCGGGTCGCGGCCATCATCGGCGACGTGGTCTCCGCCTACGGGCTGCGCCTGCGCCTGCCGATCGACGAGGCGGCGCTGCTGCTGCTCGAGGTCTCCGACGACACCTGTGCCCGTGCCACGCTGGAGGGCCGGCCCGCCGCCGAGATCTCCTCGTTGCTGACGGCGCGCATCGGGCAACTCGTCAGCGTGCTGGTCGACGAGCTATAGGAGCGCGTGGCAGCGCTCGAGCCGGGCGAGCCACCAGTCGCGCCGCTCCGGCGACGCGGCGTGCCGCTCGATGAGGGCGGCGTCGGCCGAGACGCGGCCGACGGGCAGCGTGCCGGCTTCGGGCCGGAGCGGCCGACCGGTGACGTCGGCGGCGAGGAGCGAAGCCGTTCCCAGGCCGCAGTCGAAATCGAGGCGGGGCAACGCGCCCGCGAGCGCGAGGCCCATCGACAGCCCGATCGAGGTATCGAGCGCGCTGGAGACGACGGCGGGGAGCCCGGCATCGGCGACGATCTGCAACGCGCGGCGCACGCCGCCGAGCGGCTGGACCTTGACGACGAGCAGGTCGGCGGCGCCGGCGTGCGCGACGGCGAGGGGGTCGGCGGCTTTGCGCACACTCTCGTCGGCGGCGATCGGGATGTCCCAGTCGGCGAGGCGCTCGCGCAGCTCGGCGAGCTCGTCGACGCTCTCGCACGGCTGCTCGAGGTATTCGAGGTCGAACTCGGCGAGGGCGTGGGCGGCGTGCTCGGCCTCGTCGACGTTCCAGCCGCCGTTGGCATCGAGGCGGATGCGGCCCTCGGCCCCGAGTGCGTCCCGCACGGCCCGCACGCGCGCGACGTCGTCGGCGAGGGTCTGGCCCCGCTCGGCGACCTTGACCTTGGCGGTGCGGCATCCGTCGAAGCGACGGAGGATGCCGGACACCTCTGCCGCCGGCACCGCGGGCACGGTCGCGTTCACCGGGATGCGCTCCCGCACGGCGGGCGGCTGCTCGCGCCACCCGAAATCGATCGCGGCCGACAGCCACACGGCAGCCTCGGCGTCGTCGTACTCGGTGAACGGCGAGAACTCGCTCCAGCCGGCGGGGCCGTCGAAGAGCAACGCCTCGCGGGTGTCGATGCCGCGGAAGCGGGTGACGAGGGGAAGCGACACGACGTGCGCGACGCTGCGCAGGTCGGACAGCGACGGGATGCTCACGAGTCCATCCTGTCTCGGCGGGGGCCGCTCAGGCGACCTGCTGACCGCACATGCCGCACGTGCCGGATGCCGGTACCTCGACGAAGCAGTCCGGGCACAGGGCCGCGACGCGCTCCGGGATCGTCGGCGCCGCCGCGCGGCGCGTGTTCGGCACGCGGCGCGCTTTCGCGGGCGGTGCGGGGGGAGCGAGCTTCGGCTTCGGGCGGTGCTCGGCGCAGTAGAAGCGCACGAATCCGGCGGGGTTGTTGGGATGCCGGTGCTTCATCGCCCAGAGCGCCTCGCGCGGGAACGGCTCGCTGTCGGGGCCGCACGACGCGCAGCGGGTCGGTTCGCCCGGGACGGCGTCGGCGGCATCCACCGGAATGTCGAACGGGAGGGCGTCACGCCAGTCGGAGGAGTTCGTGATCTTCATGGCGGGCCCTTCCGCGCACGTCCGTTCGGGTGGACGGCGCGCCTTCCAGTCTCGCACGGTGGCGCGGGCGTCAGGTGACCTCGACGAAGTGCTCCACCACGGGGAACGGGTCGTAGAAGCGGTGGAGCAGTTCGCGCCAGCGCGCATACTCGGGCGACCGGCGGAAGCCCTCCGTATGGGCCTGGACGGAGTCCCACTCGACGAGCAGCACGTACTCGTTCGGCGTCTCGAGGCTGCGATGCAGGGACACCCGGCGGCATCCGGGTTGCGTCTGGATCACGGGCCGCGCGAGCGCGAACGCCTGCTCGAACTCGTCTTCGGAACCTGCCAGGACCGGCAGGAGCGCGTGCTCGAGGATCATGCGTCGACCATCTCACGACCGACGACGCCCGGAGAAACAGCCGCGCGTAGGCTGGGCGCGTGACCGACCCCATCGTCTCCGAGCTGTTCGATCCCGCAGAGTGGTCCCTCGCGCCGGGCGCGGACGCCTACACCGACATCACGGCGCACGTCTCGACCGACGGGCGCATCGCCCGCATCGCGTTCGACCGGCCCGAGGTGCGCAACGCCTTCCGCCCCCACACCGTCGACGAGCTCTACCGCGCGCTCGACATCGCGCGGCAGGATCCGAAGATCGGCGTCGTGCTGCTCACGGGCAACGGCCCGAGCCCGAAAGACGGCGGGTGGGCGTTCTGCTCCGGCGGTGACCAGCGCATCCGCGGCCGCGATGGCTACACCTACGCCGGCGACGACGCCACGGCGCCCGATCCCGCCCGCGCGGGGCGCCTGCACATCCTCGAGGTGCAGCGCCTCATCCGCTTCATGCCGAAGGTCGTCATCGCCGTGCTGCCCGGATGGGCGGCCGGCGGCGGACATTCGCTGCACATCGTGTGCGATCTGTCGATCGCGAGTGAGCGCGCGCAGTTCAAGCAGACCGATGCCGACGTCGGCTCGTTCGACGCCGGCTACGGCTCGGCGTACATGGCGCGCCAGGTGGGCCAGAAGGTCGCCCGCGAGGTGTTCTTCCTCGCCGAGGAGTATTCCGCCGAGCGCGCCTACGAGATGGGCGCCGTGAACCGCGTCGTCGCGCACGAAAGCCTCGAGCGCGAGGCCATCGCGATGGCGCGGACGATCCTCGGCAAGTCGCCGACCGCCATCCGCATGCTGAAGTTCGCCTTCAACGCGATCGACGACGGCATGGTCGGCCAGCAGGTGTTCGCCGGCGAGGCGACCCGGCTCGCGTACGGCACCGATGAGGCGGTCGAGGGTCGGGATGCGTTCCTCGAAAAGCGCGATCCCGACTGGTCGCCCTACCCCTATCAGTTCTGACGTGCTGCTCGAACGGGTGGAGGGCGCCGATCCTCGGGCGGTGCTGCGGGCGCTGCGTGGTGCGGTGCTCGGATCGGGCCCCGCGATCGCCCTCGGCGGCGGAGAGCTCACCGCCGAAGTACCGGCCGGCACGGCCCTCGTCGTCACGACCTCCGGGTCGACCGGGTACCCCAAATCCGTCGCGCTCAGCCGTGCGGCACTCACTTCCAGCGCGCTCGCGACCGCTGACCGCCTGGGCGACGGCGCGTGGCTGCTGGCGCTGCCGGCGGGCTACATCGCCGGCGCGCAGGTGCTGGTGCGCTCGCTGATCGCGGGCCGCGAGCCGGCGCTGCTCTCGGGCACGTTCTCGCCGGTCGCGTTCGCGGCGGCGGCAGGGGGCATGGCCTCGTCGGCCGGCGGGGCCATGCTCCCGACATTCACGTCGCTCGTGCCCGCGCAGGTCGCCGCGCTCCTCGACTCGCCCGAGGGCACCCGCGCGCTCGCCGGGTTCGACGCGGTCCTGGTCGGCGGGCAGGCGCTCGCGCCCGCGCTCGCCGCCCGCGCGGCCGACGCCGGTGCGCGCCTCGTGCGCACCTACGGCTCGAGCGAGACCGCGGGCGGCTGCGTGTACGACGGCGTGCCGTTGGACGGCGTCGGCATCCGCGTGGTGGACGGTGAGGTGCACCTGTCCGGGCCCATGCTCGCCGACGGCTACCTCGGCGAACCCGCGCGGACCGCCGAAGCGTTCCTCCGTGACGCGGACGGCACGCGCTGGTATCGCACGGGCGATGCCGGCACGTTCGACACTCTGCTGCGCGTTACGGGCCGCCTCGACAACGTCATCGTCTCGGGCGGGATCAACGTCTCACTCGACCGCGTCGAGGCCGTCGTGCGCGCGCTCCCCGGGCTGCACGCGGCGGTCGTGGCCGCCGTCTCGGATGCCCGGTGGGGCGAGGCGAGCGTCGTGATCGTCGACGGTTCAGCCGATCTCGAGGCGATCCGCGCCGCGGTCGGCGACGCCCTCGGCGCCCCGGCGCGGCCGCGCGAGGTCGTGCGCATCGAGCGCATTCCGCTCCTTCCGAGCGGCAAGCCCGACCGGGTCGCGCTGCGCGCCCTCGTCGCGCAATAAACTTCCCTCCGTGGCCGCCAGTACCAAGAAGAAGAACCGCAAGCCCCCGGGCAACCCGCAGAAGGCGCACGTCTCCCGGGACCCCGCGCACGTCCGTCGGGCGAGCCTCGGCGACTGGATCGGCGCGGCGCGGCTGCGCACTCTGCCGCTCGCGGTGACCCCGATCCTCCTCGGCACCGGTGCCGCGCTCGTCGTCGACCGCGCGTTCCACTGGGTGATCGCCCTCGCCTGCCTCGTCGTCGCGGTGGCGCTGCAGGTGGGGGTCAACTACGCCAACGACTACAGCGACGGCATCCGCGGCACCGACGACCACCGGGTCGGCCCCGCACGGCTCACGGCGTCACGCGCGGCGAAGCCGCGCACGGTCCTCGCGGTCGCATGCGTGTTCTTCGGCATCGCAGCCGTCGCGGGCATCGCGATCGTCGTGCGCACGGGGCACTGGTGGATGCTGTTGATCGGCGCCGCGTGCCTCGTCGCCGCATGGTTCTACACCGGGGGCAAGCGCCCCTACGGCTACGCCGGCTTCGGCGAGCTGTTCGTCTTCGTCTTCTTCGGCTTGGTCGCAACCCTCGGTACGACATTCGTGCAGGTCGGAGTCCTCCCCGACGAAGCCTGGTTCGGCGCCGTCCTGGCGGGGCTCCTCGCCTGCGCCGTGCTGCTGGCGAACAACCTCCGCGACATCGATCAAGACCGCGTGGCCGGCAAGCGCACCCTGACGGTGCGCATCGGCCGGCGCGCCACGCAGGTGCTCTACACCGTGCTGGTCGCGGGCGCCTTCGTGATCGTCGCGGTCCTCGCGCAGTTCTACCCGCTGGCGTGGCTGGGCCTGCTCGCGCTCATCCCCGCTGCGGCCGCCGTGCTGATCGTCTGGACCTACCGCCAGCCGCGCGAGCTCGTCGTCGCGCTGGCGCTGACGTCGTTCACCTCGCTCGCGCTCGGCGCGAGCCTGTTGTGGGCGTTCGTCGGCTGACGCTGTCAGTCGCGGGCGTCTTCGGCGTCTTCGTCGGTGACACTCGAGCGGTTCGACCGCCGCCGAGCGAGGTCGGCGGTGAGATCCTCCAGCGGTCGGCGCAGGAACAGCAGCGACAGGCTGAGGCCGATCAGGGCCGCGAAGATCGCCGACAGCAGATACTGCTCGCGCAGCACCGGCACGAGCATCATCAGGCCGAACGGCACGAGGAACGCCAGCAGCCGGAGCAGGGAGAAGACCACAGCCGAACGCACGCGCATGCCTCCACCTTACGTGGGCCGCTTAGGATGGAGGGGTGGTCCGGGTTCTCTTGCCGCTGGCGCTGCTGCTGATCGCTTTCTGGGTCTACAGCATCGTCGACTGCGCCCTGCAGCCGCCCACCCGCCATCGCGGGGTCAGCAAGCCGGTCTGGCTGCTGATCGTCGTGCTGCTGCCGGTCGTCGGCGGTGTCCTCTGGCTCGTCGTGGGCCGCAGCCGCCCCCGCGCGCAGCCGGCCTTCCGCGCGCCCGACGACAACCCCGAGTTCCTCGGCCGCATCGGCTCGATCAGCGATCAGGACGAACGCATCCGCCGGTTGGAAGAAGAGCTCGCCGCGCTCGATGCCGACGACGACGACCCGACACCCCTCGGCGACGGCGACGAGCGCCCCGACGCGCGCAGCTGACATGCCGACATCCCGCGTGCCGGCGACGGATGCCGCGGCCGCTCTCCTCGGCCGCCTCGTCGAGCAGGGCGTCACCCACATCGTGCTGAGCCCGGGCTCGCGCTCGCAGGCGCTGGCGCTCGCCGCAGCCGACCTCGAGACGCGCTCTCTCGTGCACCTGCACGTGCGCATCGACGAACGGGTCGCCGGTTTCACGGCGCTCGGCATCGGGCGGGAGAGCGGCGTGCCCGCCGTCGTCGTCTGCACGTCGGGCACCGCCGCGGCGAACCTGCTGCCCGCGGCGCTGGAAGCGCACCATGCCGGCGTGCCGCTGCTGCTGTTGACGGCCGACCGGCCGCCGGAGCTGCGCGGCGTCGGAGCGAACCAGACGACGCGCCAGCCCGGGATGTTCTCGCCCAACGTGCGGTGGGAGGCCGACCTGCCGGTGCCGGAAGGCGAGGACGAGGGCGAGCTGGAGGTCGTGCGCACCGTGGCGGACGACGCGTTCGCGGCGGCGCTCGGCGCCGGGACGCGCCAGGCCGGCCCCGTGCACCTCAACCTCCCCTATCGCGATCCGCTCGCCGGGGCACTGCCGGAGGGGTTCGGGATGCCGCCCGCCCGCCCCGCGCCGGACCTCGACGCGCTCGACGTCATCGCCGCGCCGCCGAGCGAGCTCGAGCCCTCAGGAGCGCTCTACCAGGGCGGCGGAGGGATCGGCGAAGCGGATCAGCCGACCGACCCGGAGCACGAGCCGCATGTGCTGGCCCGCGGCCCCCGCACCGTCGTCATCGCCGGCGCCGATGCGGGCGCCGCCGCAGAAGAGCTCGCGCATACCGGCGGCTGGCCGCTCATCGCCGAGATCGTGAGCGGCGCGCGCTTCGGCCGCCAGCTCGTGCACGGCTATCGCGCCCACCTCGCCGATGCCGAGCTCGGCGGCCGCGTGCAGCGCGCCGTGGTCTTCGGCCATCCGACCCTGAGCCGCGAGGTGACGGCGCTGCTGTCGCGCAGCGAAGTCGAGGTCGTCGCCGTGCGAGGGCCGGGGGAGCCGCTCAACCTGAACGGCGCGACCACCGCGATCGACGACGCGGTCGTCGCCGTCGGCCCCGCCGACCGCGACTGGCTCGGCGCGTGGATGCGCGCATCGCGCGCCGCCGCGGTCGACCTCAGCCCGCCCGCGCCCGACGCCGATGCGCTGGCGTCGACGGTGCCGAGCGAGCGACTCGGCGCGATCGCCGCCGAGCTCGCGGCCGTGCGCCGACCGCTCGACCGCGCCGCGCTCGTCGACGCCGTCTGGCGGGCGACCTGGCCGCACGATCGGCTGATGTTCGCCTCGTCGCGGCTCGTGCGCGTGGCCGATCAGATCCTCGGCGGGAAGAAGGTGCCCGTGCACGCCAACCGCGGGCTCGCCGGCATCGACGGCACGATCGCGACCGGCACCGGCATCGCCCTGGCGAGCCAGGCCGGCGGAGCGCCCGGGCTCACGCGCATCCTCGTCGGCGACCTGGCGTTCCTCCACGACGTCGGTGCGCTCCTGCTTCCCTCGGGCGAAGAGGCGCCCCGGCTGCAGGTCGTCGTCGGCAACGACGGCGGCGGCACGATCTTCGACTCCCTCGAGGTCGCCTCGGTCGCCACGCCGGCAGCGATGGAGCGCGTGCTGTACACGCCGCAGACGGTGCAGCTCGCGCCGCTCGCGGCCGCCTACGGCTGGGACTACGTCGCCGTGTCGACGCGCTCGGCGCTCGACCAGGCGCTCACCGGCGCCGTCACCGGGCGCCAGATCATCGAGGTCGCCCTGGAGCGCTGAGGGTGGCATCGGCCATGATGGCTCCATGACAGCCGAGAGCCAGCAGCACTTCACCGCCGATCTCCTGCGCGTGGGCGCCGGATTCCGGCTCGACGACGTCGACGCGGACGCCACCCCCGGCTACGACGGCGGCAAGAAGGGCGGCGAGGCCGACCTCGCCGCCGGGGCGGCGCAGCTCGACGCGCTGCAGGAGCGATTGTTCGCGCAGAGCCGGCTGCACCCCGACTCGCCCGCCGTGCTGCTCGTGCTGCAGGCGATGGACTCCGCCGGCAAGGGCGGTATCGTCCGCCACGTCGTCGGCGCCGTGGACCCGCAGGGCGTCGAACTCGTCGCGTTCAAGAAGCCGACCGCCGAGGAGCTCGCCCACGACTTCCTCTGGCGCATCGAGAAGCACGTCCCGGCGCCGGGTTTCATCGGCGTGTTCGACCGCTCGCACTACGAGGACGTGCTCATCGGCAAGGTGCGCGCGCTCGCGGACGAGGCGGAGATCGAGCGGCGCTACGGCGCCATCGTCGACTTCGAGAAGCGGCTCGCAGGCCGCGGCATCCGGGTCGTGAAGGTCATGCTGCACATCTCGCCCGACGAGCAGAAGGCTCGGTTGATGGAGCGCCTCGACCGCGCGGACAAGCACTGGAAGTACAACCCCGGCGACGTCGACGAACGCCTCGAGTGGCCGGCGTACATGGAGGCCTACCAGACGCTGTTCGAGCGGACCTCGACCGCGGACGCGCCGTGGCACGTCGTGCCGGCGAACGCCAAGTGGTACGCCCGGTTGGCGGTGCAGGCGCTGCTGCTCGCTGCGCTCGAAGACATCGACCCGCAGTGGCCGACGGCCGACTTCGACGTGGAGGCCGAGAAGAAGCGCCTCGCGGCGACCTGATCTACGCCAGGGCGTCGACGATCGGGCGGAACTTCACCCGGGTCTCGAGCATCTCCGCTTCGGGGTCGCTGCCGGCGACGATCCCGGCTCCGGCGTGCGCCGTGAACGGGATGCCGGCGTCTCCCGCCGCGGCCAGATCGAACTGCGCACCCCGCAGCGCGATCGCCCATTCGCCGTCGCCGCGGGCATCCACCCAGCCGACCGGGCCGGCGTAGCGACCGCGACCGGCCGGTTCGATGCGGCGGATCGCGGCGAGCGCCGCGGCCGTGGGGGTGCCGGCGACCGCCGCTGTGGGGTGCAGCACCCGGAGCAGATCGAGCGCGGAGGTCGCGGCGGTGACGGTGGCTTCGACGTCGGTCGCGAGGTGCCAGACGTTCGGCAACGGCAGTGTGAAGGGTGCGTCGGCGGCGGCCAGGGCGCTCGTGTGCGGCGCGAGCGCGTCGACGAGGCTGCGCACGGCGTAGCCGTGCTCGGCGAGGTCTTTCGCGCTCGTGGCGAGCGCGAGTGCGGCGTCGCGGTCGGCATCGGGATCGGCGCCGCGGGGCACGGTGCCCGCGAGCACGCGCGCCGTCACTTCGCCGCCCTGCACGGCGACGAGGGTCTCGGGGCTCGCGCCGATGAGCCCGTCGACGGCGTAGACCCATGTGTCGGGGTAGCCCTGCGCGAGTGAGCGCACGAGGCGGCGGAGGTCGGCGCCGGCGGGCACGGTGCCGACGAGGTCGCGGGCGAGCACGATCTTGCTGACCTCGCCCGCGGCGATCGCCGCAAGGCCGCGGCGGACGGCATCCTGATAGCCCTCCGGAGTCAGCGTGCCGGGACCGACCGCGGCCGACCAGTGCGGCCCGAAGCCGATCGCCTGAGGTTCGTCGGGCTCGGGTTCGCCGTCTTCGGGGAGGATCCACGTCGCCCACGTGCGGCCCTCGCGGTGGCCGATGGTCAGGCGGGGGACGGTGAGCACGGCGGTGGTGGCGGAACCTGCGTCGAACGGCAACGCGCCGAAGGCCAGAAGGCCCGTGCCGGGCGCGCCGACGTGGTCGTCGATCTCGGCGCGCGCGACGACCTCGCGCCAGCGATCGGCGAGAGCGGCGATCTCCGCCCCCCGCGCCGTGAGCGTGAGGGCCGATCCGACTCCGACCAGCCACGCGCCGGCGCGGGTCCAGACGAGCGGATCGCCCGGATCGGTGTATTCGAGGAGATCGGCGTGATCGGCGATCTCACGAGTCACCGCGCGCAGCCGAGGAGTGGGGGTCACCCATCCAGCGTAGGCTCACCGGCGTGACCTCGCTCCCCGTTCCCGGTACCCGACTCACCTTCCGCTGGCGCAAGTGGGACGGCGCGCCGCACTGGGAGCACGACAGCGTCTTCCTCGGCAGCGACGCCCACGGCGATTGGGTCGGGCAGCGGGACGGATGGCGCAGCGCCCGCCCGGGCGTGGAGGCACCCTCGCACGGCGACAGCATCACCCTCATCCCGCCGTCGGGCGATTACGCCGCGACGATCAACGACGCGCATCCGCGCATCCGCGTGTACATCGACATCGCCTGGGACGTGCGGTGGGATGCCGGCGAACCCACCGGCATCGACATGGACCTCGACGTCGTGCGGGCTCTCGACGGGCGCGGAGTGTTCATCGACGACCGCGACGAGTGGGACGAGCACCGCGTGCACTACGGCTACCCGCGCGAGATCGTCGCGCGCCTGGAGGCGCTCGCCCTCGGCCTCGAACGGCATGTGCGCTCCGAAGCGACGCCGTTCGACGCCGCGACCGCCGAGCGGTGGTTCTCGGTGCTGCGCGATCTAGGATCGAACGATGAGTGAGCACCGCGCCGATCTCGGCAAGGACCCCGCCCGCGTCAGCGGCATGTTCGACGAGGTCGCACCCGCCTACGACCGCACGAACACCGTGCTCAGCCTCGGAAACGACCGCCTCTGGCGTGCGGCGAACACGCGCGCGGTGGCACCGCGTCGCGGCCAGCGCATCCTCGACCTCGCCGCCGGCACGGGCGCGAGCTCGGTGAGTCTCGCCGCGAGCGGCGCCGAGGTCGTCGCGGCCGACTTCTCGCCCGGCATGATCGCCGAGGGGCGCCGCCGCCACGGCGAGATCGCCAACCTGTCGTTCGCCGAAGCCGACGCGACGGCGCTGCCGTTCGAGGACGACGCCTTCGACGCCGTCACGATCTCCTTCGGCCTCCGCAACGTCAACGACCCGCGGAAGGCGCTCGCCGAGATGCTGCGGGTGACCGCTCCGGGCGGACGCATCGTGGTGTGCGAGTTCTCGCATCCGCCGTCCCCGGTTTTCGCCGGGCTCTACCGCTTCTACAACGACCGGGTGCTGCCGGTCGTGGCGAAGACCGTGAGCAGCAACGCCGACGCGTACGACTACCTCAACGAGTCGATCCGAGACTGGCCCGACCAGACGACGCTCGCCGGCTGGATGCGGGAGGCTGGCTGGAGGGACGTCGCCTACCGCAACCTCACCTTCGGCATCGTTGCGCTGCACCGGGGGCGGAAGCCCGCGTGAGAGCGGGCCGGTAGGCTGTAGGAGTGACTCCGAGCTCCTCCGCTCCCGGCGCGCGCCTGCAGGCCCACCTGGGTCTGACCGAGCGCGTGCTCGCCGGACCGCGCACGCGGAAGCTGCTCACCGTCGTCGAAGACGGGCTCGAGCGGGTCGAGGCCACGCTCGCCCAGGAGCTCAAAGTGAGCGACGCGCTCGCCGACGCGACGACCCGCTACCTGTACGAGGCGGGCGGCAAGCGGGTGCGTCCCATGCTGACGCTGCTGACTGCGCAGCTCGGCTCGGGCGTCACCGACAACGTGATCGTCGGGGCGACGGCGCTCGAGATGACCCACCTCGGATCGCTCTACCACGACGACGTCATGGACGGCGCGGACGTGCGCCGAGGAGTCCCCAGCGCCCACGCGGTGTGGGGCAACAACGTCGCCATCCTCACCGGAGATCTGCTCTTCTCCCGCGCGAGCCAGCTCATGGCGCAGATTGGCGAGCGTGCGATCCGGCTGCAGGCAGACACGTTCGAGCGTCTCGTGCTCGGTCAGATGCACGAGACGGTGGGCGCGCAGGCGGGCGACGACCCGGTGGACTTCTATCTGCGGGTGCTCGCCGACAAGACCGGGTCGCTCATCGCCGCCGCGGCGCAGGCGGGCGTGATCTTCTCGGATGCACCGGACGACTATCGCCGCCCGGTGCTGGAGTACGGCGAGAAGGTCGGTGTGGCATTCCAGCTCCTGGATGACGTGATCGATCTGTCGGCGGATGCCGAGGAGACCGGCAAAGTGCCCGGGACGGATCTTCGCGCCGGTGTGCCGACCATGCCGTACCTGTTGCTCGCCCGCGCCGCCGACCCGCAGTCGCGCGCGCTCAAGGCGACGATCGACGAGGGCGTCGCGCGCATCGCCGACGGGGCGGATGCCGCGATCCTCGACACGGCGATCGCCCAGCTGCGCGGTCACGCCGTCACCGACGCGACGCGCCGCCTCGCCTTCGACTGGTCGGATGCCGCCATCGCCGCCCTCACGCCGCTCCCCGACGGAGCGGTGAAAGACGCCCTCGTCCGCCTCGCGCACGTGATCGTCGACCGCTCGAGTTGAACTGACGTAAAGGAACACCCCATGACCAAGCTCCGGCTGGCCATCGTCGGCGCGGGTCCCGCCGGCATCTATGCCGCGGACCTGCTGTTGAAGGCAGAGCGCAAGTTCGACGTCTCGATCGATCTGTTCGACCACCTGCCCGCTCCCTACGGGCTCGTGCGCTACGGCGTCGCCCCCGACCACCCGCGCATCAAAGGCATCATCAACGCCCTGCGCGACGTGCTCGACCGCGGCGACATCCGGGTCTTCGGCAACGTGCACTTCGGCACCGACATCACGCTCGACGACCTCAAGCGCCACTACAACGCCGTCATCTTCGCGACCGGCGCGATCAAGGACGCGCCCCTCGACGTCCCCGGGATCGACGCCGCGGGCTCGTACGGCGCCGCCGACTTCGTCAGCTGGTACGACGGGCATCCCGACTTCCCGCGGGAGTGGCCGTTGGATGCGGCATCCGTCGCCGTCATCGGCAACGGCAACGTGGCCCTCGACGTCGCGCGCGTGCTCGCCAAGCACGCCGAAGACCTTCTGGTCACCGAGATCCCCGAGAACGTGCATGCCGGGCTCGTCGCCTCGCAGGTCACCGACGTGCACGTCTTCGGTCGCCGCGGACCCGCACAGGTGAAGTTCACCCCGCTCGAGCTGCGTGAGCTCGGCGAGCTGCGCGACGTCGACCTCGTCGTCTACGACGAGGACTTCGACTACGACGAAGCGTCGAAGGCGGCGATCGCCTCGAACAAGCAGGTCATGGTGATGGACCGCGTGCTGCAGTCGTGGCGCCAGCGTCCGGGCGTGAACAACGCCGGGGGAGAGGCCAGCCGCCGCCTGCACCTGCATTTCTACGCCAAGCCCGTAGAGGTGCGCACCGACGACGCCGGCCGCGTCGCGGCGCTCGTCTACGAGCGCACGCAGCCCGACGGACAGGGCGGCGTCGTGGGCACCGGCGAGCTGCGCGAGGTGCCGATTCAGCAGCTGTACCGCGCGGTCGGCTACTTCGGTTCGCCGCTCACGGGTGTTCCGTTCGACAAGCGTCACGGCGTCATCCCCAACCACGAGGGACAGGTGCTGCGCAAGGACTCCAACGAGCGCGTGCCCGGCGTCTATGCCACGGGGTGGATCAAGCGCGGGCCGGTCGGCCTCATCGGCCATACGAAGTCGGATGCGATGGAGACCGTGAGCCACCTGATCAACGATCAGGGCTCGTGGTGGACGCCGGAGGATCCGTCGCCGGATGCCGTCGTGGCCCTGCTGAGCGAGCGCGGGGTGGCGTGGACCGACCTCGACGGGTGGCACCGTCTCGACCAGCACGAGATCGCCCTGGGCGAGCCGCACGAGCGCGCGCGTATCAAGGTCGTCGATCGCGATGAGATGGTGCGGGTCTCGCGCGGCGAAGGCTGAACCGTGACCTCCGCCTGGGTCCCCGACATCCTGGGGGCGCCGTTCCAGCAGCGCACGCTGGAGCTGGGGGAGGATGCCGGCGCGCCGATCGAGGCGACCCTCGTGCGCGCGCTCCCGGCCGTGGGGGCGCGGCTGACGGGGCCCCTGCGCGGCGTCGACGTGCTGTACGTGCATGGGTGGTCGGACTACTTCTTCCAGAGCGAGCTGGCGAGATTCTGGAACCGACTCGGCGCGCGCTTCTTCGCGCTCGACCTCCGCGGCTACGGGCGGAGCCTGCGCGCGGGGCGTCCGCAGGGGTACGTGACGTCGCTCGACGAGTACGACGCCGACATCGCCGCCGCCCTCGACGCGATGGAGCGGGGGTCGCGGCGCCTCGTCCTCATGGGGCATTCGACCGGCGGCCTCACCCTCTCGCTGTGGGCCGCGCGGCATCCGGGTGTCGCGTCGGCGGTCGTGCTCAACAGTCCCTGGCTGGAACTTCAGATCGGCTCGATCGCGCGACAGGCGCTGACGCCGCTCGTGCACGCGCGCGCCCGGTTCGATCCGCTCGGCACCCATCCCGCCGTCGACCTCGGCCTCTATACGCGCGCGCAGCGCGAGGTGGGCACGCTCCCCGATGCGCCCGAGGGCTGGCGGCCCGAGCGCGGCTTCCCGACGCACCCGGGCTGGCTGGCGGCGATCATCGCCGGGCACGCGCGCGTCGCGGCGGGCATCCGTATCGACTGCCCCGTGCTCGTGCTGCTGTCGACGCGGTGGGCGAGCCCGCTCGCCTGGTCGCCGGAGATGACCTCGGCCGACACGGTGCTGGTCGTCGACGACATCGCGCGCGCGGCGACGCGCATCGGCGCCGATGTCACGCTCGCGCGCATCGACGGTGCGATCCACGATGTGTTCCTGTCGGCTGCCGAGCCACGTGAGGCCGCGTATCGCGCAGTGCGCGACTGGTTGACCGGGGGTTCCCTTGAGCGTTGACGAGCCGTGACGGGCGATCCCATCCGATCGGCGGACGGCGCCGAATACCCCCTAGCCCTGTCGCCCGAGAAGGAGTGCCCCCGACTCATGAGAGAAGTCTCGACCCCGCCGCTGGCCGACCTCGCCGGCTACCGCAACGTCACCGATCTGCTCGTGCGCCGTGTCGCCGCCGCCCCCGAGCACGCGGCGTTCGACGTGCCCGAGGGCGGCGGTGCGTGGCGGCCGGTGACGACGGCGCGCTTCGCCGACGATGTGCGCGGCGTTGCGAAAGGCCTGATCGCGCGGGGCGTCGAGCCGGGGGATGCTGTCGCGATCATGGCGCCCACGCGCTACGAATGGGCTGTCGCCGATCTCGCGATCTGGTTCGCGGGCGCCGTCGTGGTGCCGATCTACGATTCGTCCGCTCCGACGCAGGTGGCGGAGATCGTTCGTGACGCGCGCGTGCGCGTGGCCTTCGCCGGCGACCAGCGCTCGCACGGAGCGCTGGCCGACGCGGGCGCCGACGTCGTCATGCTCGACGACGGGTTCCCCGCGCTGATCGCGGCGGGAGCGGCTGTCGGCGACGACGCGCTCGAGGCGGCTCGTACGACAGCCGCGCCGACGAGCCCGGCCACGATCGTCTACACCTCGGGCACCAGCGGCACGCCGAAAGGCGCCGTGCTCACGCACGAGAACTTCCTGGGCCAGGTGCTCAACATCGCCGCCGCCTATTCCGACATCGTGCGCGCCGACGGCAGCACGGTGATCTTCCTCCCGCTCGCGCACGTGCTCGCGCGTGGACTGCAGCTCATCTGCCTCGCGAGCGGGATGCGCATCGCGCACCTCTCCGATCCGGCGCAGGTCGTCGCCTCGCTCGGCGTGCTGAAGCCGACGTTCCTGGTCGTCGTGCCGCGCATCCTCGAGAAGATCGTGGCGGCGGCCGGCGCCAAGGCCGCCGAGAAGCGCCTCGGTGCGGTGTGGGCCGCCGCTGAACGCGCGGCGATCGCCGCGGGCGAGCGCGCGGAGCGGATCGACGATGGTGAGGCCGTCTCTGCGGGACTCTCCCTCGCCGCACGGCGGGCGTTGTTCGACGCGCTGTTCTACCGCCGCATCCGCGGGCTTCTGGGTGGCCGCATCCGCTACATGCTCTCCGGCGGCGCGACGCTGCCGGCACGGCTGTCGCTGCTGTTCCGCGGCATGGGGGTGCCGATCATCGAGGGCTACGGGCTCACCGAGACCACCGCGCCGCTCACCGGCAATCTGCCGGGGAGTACCCGCTCGGGCACGGTCGGCATCCCGTTGCCGGGCTCTACCGTGCGCATCTCCGACGAGGGCGAGGTGCTCGCGAAGGGCGTGGGGGTGTTCGCGGGCTACCGCGATGCGGCCGCCGACGCCGATGCGTTCGTCGACGGATTCTTCCGCACCGGCGATCTCGGCTCGCTCGACGAGCGCGGCCGGCTCACGCTGGAGGGGCGACTGAAAGACGTCGTCACGACGGCGCACGGCAAGACGGTCGCGCCGGCGCGGTGGGAGACGGCGATCGAGCAGCACCCGCTGGTGTCGTCGGCCGTGACCGTGGGGGAGGGCCGGCCGTTCCTCACGGCGCTGATCGTCGTCGACCCGGATGCCGGTGCCGGGCTGGACGACGACGCGCTGCGCGCCGCACTGCAGAGCGCCGTCGACGAGGCGAACGCGCTCGTCGCGCGCAGCGAACAGGTGCGCCGCTTCGCCCTGGTCGGCGCCGACCCGGACGACCGCGAGGTCGTCACACCGACTCTCAAGATCCGCCGTCGCGAGCTGATGCACCGCGAGTCGGCGACGATCGACGCCCTCTACGTCTGACACCCCTGGAGACACCCATGCCCGCTCGCTCCCGAGGCGCCGTCCTCACCATCCTCATCGCTCTGGCGCTCGGCGCCGGTCTCGCCGTCGCCGGCAGCGCTTCGGGGCAGACGCTCGGCGGTGTGCCGCTGTTCGCGCTCGCCGTGATCGCGGCGTTCGGCATCCAGTTCGCCGCCTTCCTTCCCGCGGCGGTGCTGAAGACCGAGCGCTTCTTCGACTTGACCGGGGGCCTCACGTTCGCGGCCGTGACCGTCGCGCTCCTGGTCGCGGCCTCGCCACGCGACCTGCGGGCGTGGGTGCTGACCGTGATGGTGGTGCTCTGGGGTGCGCGGCTGTCGATCTTCCTGTTCGTGCGCGTGCACGCGCAGGGCTCGGACGGCCGCTTCGACGAGATCAAGGTCGCCCCGCTGTCGTTCCTCCGCGTCTGGACGATGCAGGGGCTCTGGGTCGCGGTGACGGCGTCGGCGGCGTGGGTGGGGATCACGGCCGAGCGTCGCCCCGAGGCCGACGTCTGGATGCTCGTCGGTGCGCTGGTGTGGCTCGCCGGCATCGTGCTGGAGGTCGTCGCCGACGCGCAGAAGGCGGCGTTCCGGCGCGACCCCGCCCAGAAGGGGCGCTTCATCCAGAGCGGCGTGTGGGCGTGGTCGCGGCATCCGAACTACTTCGGCGAGATCCTCGTGTGGATCGGCGTCGCGCTGGTGGCTCTGCCGGCCGCGACCGGGTGGCAGTGGGTGACGCTCGTCTCGCCGGTCTTCGTCGTGTTGCTGCTGACGCGGGTGAGCGGCATCCCGCTGCTGGAGAAGCGCGCCGACGAGCGCTGGGGCGATGAGCCGGAGTACGTCGCGTACAAGGAGCGCACGCCGGTGCTGGTTCCCGGCTTCCGGGGTCAGCGGGCGGAGAGCACTTCGGAGACGAGCGCCTCGACGCGCTGACGGATGTCGTCGCGGATGCGGCGGACGGCCTCGATGCCCTGCCCGGCCGGATCGTCGAGTTGCCAGTCCTCGTAGCGCTTGCCAGGGAAGACCGGGCAGGCGTCGCCGCATCCCATCGTGATGACGACGTCGGAGGTGCGGACGGCATCCACCGTGAGGATCTTGGGCTCGGCGCCGGCGATGTCGATGCCGATTTCTGCCATCGCGGCGACGGCGACCGGGTTGATCGCATCTTTGGGCTCGGAGCCGGCCGAGAGCACCTCGATGTCATCTCCGCCGAGGGCGCGGAGAAAACCCGCGGCCATCTGCGAGCGGCCGGCGTTGTGCACGCAGACGAACAGGACGGTGGGGACGTGGCTCATGCCGAGGTCTCCTTCCGGGGTCGGGTGAGGATCAGGGCCGTGACGAGCAGGGCGCCCCGGAGGAGGAAGAGCGGGTCCCACAGGTAGGCGTGGCCGATCATGGATGCCCGGTCGTAGCCGCCCGGCGAGGCGATGACGCCGGAGAGCACTCCGATCGCGACGCCGGAGCGGCTGTCATGGTCTAACGGTAATTGACGAACTGCACGTCGAAGTCGAGGTCGGCGGCCTTGATGAGGCGCTGCACTTCCTGCAGATCGTCGCGCGACTTCGACTGCACACGCAGTTCGTCGCCGTGGATCTGGGCCTTCACCGACTTCGGGCCCTCGTCGCGCAGGAGCTTGGTGATCTTCTTCGCGTTCTCGGAGGAGATGCCCTCCTGCAGTGTCGAAGTGATGCGATACTCCTTCGAGCCGGCGACGGGGTCGCCGGTCTCGAGACTCTTCAGCGAGATGCCGCGCTTGATGAGCTTGGACTGGAAGACGTCGAGCACGGCCTGCGCGCGCTCCTCGGTGGCGGCTTTGATGACGATCGCGTCGCCGCTCCACGAGATGTCCGCGTTCGTGCCCTTGAAGTCGTAGCGCTGCTCGACTTCTTTGCGCGCCTGGTTCAAGGCGTTGTCCGCCTCCTGGCGGTCGATCTTGGAGACGATGTCGAAGGAGCTGTCAGCCATGCGCCGAGTCTACTCGTGGGCCGATCGGCGAGGTCCCACTCAGAACGCCGGGAGATCGGTGGGGTCGAGTGGCACGTCGAGCCACCGCGCCCATGCCGGACGTCCCGCATCCGCCAGCACGACGGGTGGCGCGTCGTTGCGATATCTTCGCCTCGTCGGCGAGGTGAACTCGAGCGTCCCGCCGCCGAGCTGGACGACCTGCCACGGTGACGCGTGCTTCAGCGTGTGGTGGTGCTGACAGAGCACCTCCAGATTGCCGGCGCAGGTGGTGCCGCCATCGGAGAAGGCGATGGTGTGGTCGATGTCGCTCCGCCGCGCCTTCCGCCGGCATCCCGGCCAGCGGCAGTGCTGATCGCGAGCGTCGAGCAGTCGGCGAAGCCGCTTGCTCGGACGATACGTGTCGAGGCGGAGCGGCTCGTGCGTGATCGGGTGGATCATCACCCGCTGCCAGCACGGCGCGGATGCCGCGAGCGCACGCGCCGTCGCGGCGTCGATCGGGCTCTGTCCGTCGAGGAGGGCCGGATCGTCGTCGACACCGGCGAGAGTGAGAACCGGGATGGTCACCTGCACCGTCGCGCGGATCGCGCCGAGCCCCGCGTCGCCGCCCAGAGCGGGAGCGCCGGTGAGCAGCAGATCGCACGTGATGTCGGCGCGGCGCTGGTCGAGGGTGCGCTCGTCCGCTTCTTCCTCGGTGTCGACGCCCGACTCGGCCAGCGCGACGCCCATCTCGGTCACCCGCTCGAAGATTCCGTGCACGAGCGCGGCGGGAGCGTCGAGGAGGAGGCGGGATAGACCGTCGTCGAGGTCAAACATGCGCACCCGGCGTTCGGCGAGGGCGCGACGCTGATTGGTCTCGACGATGTCGGGCTGCAGGCGCGCCGCGATGATGCGCGCGTCGTGCCGCGTCGCGGGTGCCGTCTCCGTCTCGGCGATCGGGAGGATGAGCTGTTCGTAGGCACCCCGACGCTCGGGGGCGAGCGCGCAGCCGCCGTCGATGATCGCCGACGCGTGACGCTCGTCGATCCGACCCTCGCGAAGCGCCTCGAGGGTCGCGGTGTACGTGCCGACCAGGGCGGCACCGTCGCCGAGCCAGTTCGACACGGTGCGCTCGCCGACCCGCAGTGCGGCGGCGAGTTCCGCGATGACTTCGCGCAGCGGGATGGTGTCGCCGAACTCGTGCCCCGGGCGCGCGGCCTCGCGCTGAGCGACGCGCGCCGCCACGAGGTCGAGCGCCGCCGCACACATCTCGGCGCGTTCCGCCTGCAGGCGTGCCATCTCGGCGCGATTGCCCTCGGCGAGAGTCACGAGGGCCGACAGCTCGGCCCAGTGCGGGTCTATGCGCGCCGCCGCGTCGGCGGCGCTGAACTCCACGCGCCGACGTGGCGAGGGGGTGGGTTCGGGTGAATTCATGGCGCTCCAGACGTTGGTCATTCAACGTCCGGTTGCACTGCCGGCTCTTCCTTGCGACCACCTGAATGGGATGCCCGCCGATCTCAGGATAGAACAAAGATACGACACGCACAAGACCTGATGTCGTATATATGGACGACTATTGTCGACGCAGAGTCTCGGGCACACTGGACGCATGGGATCAGCGTTGACCACCATCGGATTGCCCGTCGCCCTCGGCATCATCATGTTCGGACTCGGTCTGAGTCTGACGATCGCGGACTTCGCACGCGTCGCCCGGCATCCGAAAGCGGTGATCATCGCGCTCGCCTGTCAGCTTCTCCTCCTGCCGGCCATCTGCTTCGCGCTGGTCCTCGCGTTCCAACTCCCGCCGGTGCTCGCGGTCGGCATGATGATGCTCGCGGCATCCCCCGGCGGAACGACGGCCAACCTCTACAGCCACCTGTTCCGCGGTGACGTCGCGCTGAACATCTCGCTGACGGCGATCAACTCCGTCGTGGCCGTCGTCACCCTGCCGATCATCACGAACCTGGCGATCGCCTACTTCCGCCCGTTCGACGACGAGCTCGGCATGCAGTGGTCGAAGACCCTGGAAGTGTTCGCGATCGTGCTGCTTCCCGTCGTCGCCGGCATGATCGTGCGACGGATCTGGCCTCGATTCGCCGACGCGATGGACCGCCCCGTCCGCATCGTCTCGGTGATCGTCCTCGTGGTCGTCATCGCCGGCGCGGTCGCGTCGAACTGGGCACTCCTCGTGGACAATGCCGGCCGCCTCGCCGCCATCACCGTCGTTTTCTGCGCCATCTCCCTCACCCTGGGCTACCTCGTGCCACGCTGGGCGCGCGTCGGGCGACGGCAAGCCATCGCCTCATCGTTCGAGATCGGCATCCACAACGCGACCCTCGCGATCGTCATCGCCCAGACCGTCATGGGATCGGTCGAGCTGAGTCTGCCCGCCGCCGTCTACGGCGTACTCATGTTCTTCGTGGCGTTCGGCTTCGGATTCCTGCTCCGCCGCGGCAGCGCGCCGGCTTCGTAGACTGACGGGATGCAGCCGCTCACCGAACAGCAGGTGCGCTCCGCGCTCGTGAACGCCACCGCCGACGAACAGGAACGCGTTGTCGTGCCGATGTCGTTCGTGCTCGCCGATTGGGATCACCTCGACTTCTTCGCGTGGTCCGACCCCGTCACCCGAGGGCGCGGCTACATCGTGGTCGAACGCGGCGGGCTGCCCACCGGTGTCCTCCTGCGCGCGAGCAGCGGCGCACGCACGCATGCCGCGATCTGCAACATGTGCCATACGATGCAGCCCGGCAACCAGGTGGCCCTGTTCACCGCACGCCGCATCGGCGAGGCGGGGGAGCGGGGCGACAGCGTCGGCACCTACATGTGCGCCGACCTGGGCTGTCACGAGAACGTCCGACTCGCCGCGCCCCTCGCCCCAGGCGAGGTGCGAGGCAGCGTCGACCGCCGCATCGACGGCACGCGCCAGCGGGTGGAGAGCTTCGTCGAGCGCGTGCTCGGCGCCGGCTAGCGGCGATGGTTTTCCGCGCCGCCCGGGTGCGGGTAAGATAATTGATCGCGCCTCCGATCGACTGGAAAAGCCGGGCGGATGCGCACCTGGCGAGTTACCCAAGCGGCCAAAGGGATCTGATTGTAACTCAGCTGACTTCGTCTTCGGGGGTTCGAATCCCTCACTCGCCACCACTGATCGAAACGCCTCCGCACGGGGGCGTTTCGTCGTTTCGCGCTGTGGATTCTCCCGGCATCGGTGACGTGCGCGTGTCAGGATGAAGCGACTGGCCGCACCGGAAGAAGGACACGATGACCGAGCAGAGCGCTCCGACCCCGCCGAACAAGATCATGCGCGCGGCCCTGTGGGTGGCGATCGGCGCGTTGATCGCGGCCGCCATCGTCTGCGTCGTGTGGGTGCTGATCGGCGATGCCAACGGCATCGTCGGCAAGGCGTTCCTCACGATCCTGTTGCTCGCCGGGTTCGCCGGTGTCGCGATCGCCGAGGCCAACATGGCCCCGAAGCGTCCGGAGTGGTATTCGCTCACGAGCATGATCGTGTGGGTCGCGATTCTGCTGGTCGGCGCCCTCTTCATCTGGATGCCGGAGCCGACGAACTGGTCGTACCTGGCCGGTGGCCGCTTCTTCCGCTTCATCGCGATCGGTCTGATCCTGCACGGGGCGCTGCTGCACACGCGCTTGTTCGTGAAGGTCCACCACCGGTTCGAGTCGACGTTCACGACGATCGTCACCTACGTCACGATCGGTCTCGTCGTGATCCTCGCGGTCATGCTCGTGCTGCCGCTGCTGCTCGACGACGCCGACTTCCGCCCGATCTACTGGCGCGTGGTGGTCGCCCTCGCGATCCTCGGCGCGGTGGGCACCGCGCTCGTGCCGCTCGTCAACGCGCTCTTCGCGCCGAAGAGCCCGCGACCGGTCGGCTACGGCTCGCCCGTGGCGTACACGGCGCCGGCCCCCGCGGCGCAGTGGCCGACCTACGCCGACGGGGTCACTCCGCTTCCCGTGCTGCCCGACGGGGCCACGCCCGACTGGAACGCGTACTACACCGGCCAGCCCACCTATCCGGCCCCGGCGCAGCCCGAGCTCCCGCCCCGGCCGCCGCTGCCGACGCAGCAGGGCTGAGTCAGCCGAGCAGCTCCAGCGCCGCCATCGCGGCGTTGTGGCCGCCGATGCCGCTCACGGCTCCGCCGCGACGAGCGCCCGACCCGCACACCAGGATGCGCGCGTGCTCCGTCGCGACGCCCCAGCGCTGCGCCGGGGTCTCGAGCGGCTCGTCATCGCCCGCCCACGGCCACGACAGGTCGCCGTGGAAGATGTCTCCGCCCACCATCCCGAGCGCGTCCTCCAGATCGGTCGTCGTGCGCGCTTCGATGCAGGGCGAGCCGTCGGGCGCGTCGTAGACGCAATCGGCGATGGGTTCGGCGAGCACGGCGTCGAGCGAACGCTGCGCCGCCGCGAGGAGGGCATCGCGGTGCGCCGCAGGGTCGGCATCCGCCCCCAGGCGATGGGGGACCTGCAGCCCGAAAAGGGTGAGCGTCTGCGCTCCGGATGCCTGCAGTTCGGGCCCGAGGATCGACGGATCGGTGAGGGAGTGGCAGTAGATCTCGGCGGGAAGGGGCGACGGGATGCCGCCGGCGATGGCGGCGTCGTGCGCCGCGTCGAGCTGGGTCATCGTCTCGTTGACGTGGAACGTGCCGGCGAACGCGGCCTCGGGTGAGACGTTCTCGTCGCGGAGGCGCGGCAGCCGGCGCAGCAGCATGTTGACCTTGAGCTGCGCCCCCTCCGGCGTTAGCGCCACCTGTTCGCCGAGCAGCCGCTGCAGCACGGCGGGCCCGACGCCGCTCAGCACGAGCCGCGCGCCGAGCGTCTCGCCTCCCGCGAGCGTCACCTCGCCGTCGGGTGACACCGCCGTGACCTCGATTCCCGTGCGCACCTCGGCGCCCGCCTGTCGGGCGGCGCGTTCGAGCTCGCCGGAGACGCGGCCCATGCCCCCGACGGGCACGTCCCAGTCTCCCGTTCCGCCGCCGATGACGTGGTAGAGGTAGCACCGGTTCTGGCGGAGCGAAGGATCGTCGGCATAGCTGAACGTGCCGATGAGGCCGTCGGTCAGCGCGATCCCGCGCGCGACGTCCGACTCCAGACCGGCGCGCACGAGGTCGCCGAGCGGGCGGGTGGTGAGGGTGTCCCACAGCTCGGTGTCGGCCATCCGGCCCCGCAGCTCGCCGGCGCGTGCGAGCGGCTCTGTCACGGTCGAAAAGAGCGCGGCGGCCAGCGGCAGCGTGCGATCGCCGAACGCCGCGAACCGCTCGGCCTCGCGGGCATCGCCGAGGGTGCGCACGACGCTCGCCGTCGTGGCGGCCGCGTCGCCGTTGTCGATGAGGATGCCGCGGCCCGGGTCGGTCGGATCGGGCGTGTACGAGGAGTACCGGCGACGGCGCAGCTCGATCTGCAGATCGAGGTCGTCGATGATCGTGCGGGGCAGGAGGCTCACGAGGTACGAATAGCGCGACAGCCGCGCATCCACCCCCGCCCAGGGCCGCTCCGACACGGCGGCTCCGCCGACGCGACCCAGCCGTTCGAGCACGACGACGCGCTTTCCGGCCCCCGCGAGGTAGGCCGCGCTGACGAGGGCATTGTGTCCGCCGCCGACGATCACGACGTCGTAGGTCTCGTTCATGAGCCCACGGTAGTGCGCGTAGCGTGAAGGTATGCAGGAGCTTCTCGCGCTCGCCGTGTCGATCGCCCACGACGCCGGCGCGCTGGCGGCGACGCGCCGCGCGGAGGGTGTGACCATCGCCGCATCGAAGTCGTCGCTCGCCGACATCGTCACCGCCGCCGACCGCGAGGTCGAAGACCTCATCCGCGGGCGGCTGCGCGAAGAGCGCCCCGACGACGGCTTCTTCGGGGAGGAATCCGGCGCCGAACCGGGAACGTCGGGCGTGACCTGGATCGTCGACCCGATCGACGGCACGGTCAACTACACCTACGGCATCCCGCACTATGCGGTCAGCATCGCGGCGGTGACGGGAGAGCCGACGCCGGCGCAGTGGACGGCGCAGGTCGCGGTCGTGCACAGCCCGGCGGTCGGTGAGACCTTCACGGCCACCCGCGGCGGCGGCGCATGGCTGGGCGATACCCCGCTGCAGGTCTCGGCGCCCACGGACGCCGGGGCGCTGCTCGCGACGGGCTTCGGATACGACCCCGCGCAGCACGAGGGTGATCTCGAACGCGTGCGCGCCGTGCTGCCGTTCGCGCGCGATCTGCGCCGGGCGGGAGCGGCTTCGCTCGATCTCGCCTACGTCGCCGCGGGACGCCTCGACGGATACTTCGAGAAGAATCTGCAGCCATGGGACCATGCCGCGGGAGGCTTGCTGGTCACCGAGGCAGGAGGGGTGATCGGGGGTGAGCCCGACGGACGTCCCGGACGCGAGATGGTCATCGCGGCGGGAGAAGAGACGTTCGCGCGGCTTCACGCGGCGATATACCGCGCCCCGTTCATCGCATTCCCAGCCTGACGCCTGTAGTGTTTACCCGATCGTTACCTCCGCCGCCCGAACGGCGAAGGTGATCCGAAGCCCAAGTATGCCCCCCGCTCCACCCGAAGCGGCCCGACGAGAGCCTAGCGATTTGACGCTCGACACCCCCCTGGCTGGCGCCGCGCCCACGCGCCGCAGCAGCCGGCGACCCTCCGCGCCTCACGCGCCGAGCGGATCGGGTGTCCTGACGCGCGCGGAGTACCGGCGGCTCGCGGCCGAGCACGTCGCACCGACCGCTCCCGCCACCGTCGTCGACGAACCGTCGATGGTCGAAGCGGTCGCCGTCGCCGTCATCGTGGAGACCCTCGCCACCGCGAGCACCGACACCGCTGCCATCACGGTCCCCCTGACCCGGCGCGCTCGCCGCGCCGCCGCGCAGAGCGCCACGACGTCCGAGGTCGTCGCGCACGAGACGACGGATGCCGCCGACCTTCCCGCGGGGTCGGTCTTCGCGGCAGCCGACTGCGTCGTCGACGAGTTCGAGTTCTCCGCGCGGTTGTTCTCCTTCACCGCGGAGACGCCCGTCCAGACTCCGCACGTCGAGGATGTCGCCACCGACGCACCGCTGCCCGAGATCCCCGCCCACGTCGCGCCGCGCAAGTCCCGCCTCCGCGCGGGCGCGTTCGCGAAGCGCCTCGCCGCCGCGTCGTTCTCGATCGGCGTGATGACGATCGTGGGCCTCCTCGCCATCGGCACCACGACACCCGCTGCGGCGGTGGCATCCTCTCGCGACACGTCGGCGAGTCTGTCGATCGCCGCATCGTCGAAGAAGGTGCCCGCCGACCAGATCCAGGCGTTCGTCACGGCGGGCGGCACCGGTGCGGCCCTCGACCGCACCGAATCGTACGACGTCGAAACCGTCGTCGACGTCGCCGCCGACTCCGGCGTCACGATCTTCTCCGGCACCTGGGTCAACGACCCCGACGGCGCGATCCAGTGGCCGTTCCCGGTCGGCGTGCCGGTGTCGGCCGCCTTCGGATCGACCTCGTACCTGTCGCAGTTCGCGACGCCGCACCGCGGTGTCGACCTCACGCCGGGCGCCGGCGCGCTGGTGCACGCGGTCGCCGCGGGCACCGTGCGCATCGCGACCGAAGCCGGCGGCGACTACGGCGTCACGGTGCTCATCGACCACGAGATCGACGGCCAGCTCGTCTCCACCCGCTACGGCCACATGCAGTACGGGTCGCTCGAGGTCGAGCAGGGCGACACCGTCACGGCGGGTCAGGCGCTGGGCAAGGTCGGCCAGACAGGCAAGGCCACCGGGCCGCACCTCCACCTCGAAGTGCTGCTCGGCGGCGTCACCCGCGTCGACCCGATGCCGTGGCTGACCGAGCACACCACGGGCACCCACACCGTCGGCTGATCCGGTTCGGACGGGCGCCTCGGCTCTGATAAACTCTTCTAGTTGCCCGCTCGCGGGTATTCGCCCCGATAGCTCAGTGGTAGAGCACTTCCATGGTAAGGAAGGGGTCGACAGTTCAATCCTGTCTCGGGGCTCGCAGCATCCACATCTCGCCGTGTGGGTGCGGCGTGGCAGGGTAGCTCAGCTGGTCAGAGCGCACGACTCATAATCGTGAGGTCGCGGGTTCAAGCCCCGCTCCTGCTACATCCCGTCGCCTCGGTCACGCCGACGACAGTGACTGCAGATCGACCCCCTTCTCGGGCAGCGCCGTCACCGCCTCCTCGGCGATCGGCTTCTCGGCCGCCATCGCCGACAGCGCACGCAGGTTCACCGGTTCGTACGGGTTCTGCCGATCGAACTCGCTCGCACGGTAGTGGCTCATCGCGCTGCTGGCGACGCTCACCGACAGCGCTCGGTCGTTCTGCATCGAACGCAGGCCGCCGACGAACGCGCGCTTCTGCGCCGAGCGGGTCACCCACAGCTTCAGCGCGACGGCGAGGTTGTGCAGCCGGAAGCCCACGCTCAGCGGGTTGTGTCGGATGGGATCGGATCCGCTGTGGACGTAGTGCGCGAGGAGGTCGGCGTCGAAGATCAGCCCCTCGGCGCGCGCCTCCTTCACCATCCAGAGCAGGGTCGTGTCCGACAGGCCGGACTCTTCGTATCCGCCGCCGATGTCGGCATGCGCTCCCTCGAACCACACCTGCTTCACGCGCGGGTCGGCGGTGGATGCATCGGCGGGCGCGTTCGCGGGGATCTCCCACAGCGTCGGGGCGAAGATCAGGCGGGTCTCGTCGATCGAGAGCGCCTGACGGGCACAGTCGACCTGCGCGCTCAACTGCACGTCGTGGAAGCGCGGCGTGCGCCAGCGGAACCCGGGCACCCCGAGCGCGCCGACCGTGTCGAAGACGCCGAGGAAGCGCAGCCGGGGCGAGTGGCAATGATCGTGCGTGAACTCCTCGATGCTCGAGCCGAACGCGCCCTCGGCGAGCTTCTGCTTCTGGTAGATGTGCACCGCGTCGCGGAGGCGCTCTTCGACGAGCGACAGGCGCGTGAGCAGACCCACCTTCGCGATCATCCCGGCCAGCGACCGGGCGGTATAGGCGCCCCTGCTGAACCCGAAGATGAAGATCTCGTCTCCCGGCTCGTAGTTCTGCGCGAGGAAGCGGTAGCACGCGACGACGTTGTGGGCGAGACCGAACCCGAATGCGCCCCCCAGAATGCGGTCGGCCAGAAAGCTCCCGCCGCCGACACCGCTGATGTAGTAGACGAGCTGTGTGACGCCGCCGGCGCGATCGGGCGAGATCTGGATCGTCCGGGCGATCTTCTCCACATTCGTGACGTATTTGCTGTCGGGCCGGGCCCACGTCCCGTCGCAGCACACGACCAAGCGCTTCACGCAGGACATCGTGCTCCTCCGGCCGAGGGCGGCGCAAGAGGCCCTCGGATGCTCGCCTCCGGCGAACAGCCCGGCGCGTGTCGGCGGTCGGCGTTAGCATGAACCGTCCCCCTCCTCGCAGCACTGGAGTCCTCGCATGCTCGGAAAGCTTCTCCTCCGTTATCTCGGGGCGTACAAGTGGTGGCTGGCGGCGATCCTCGTCTTCCAGTTCCTCTCGGCCATGGCATCGCTCTACCTGCCGCGGCTCAACGCCGACATCATCGACAAGGGCGTCTCGACCGGCGACACCGCCTACATCTGGTCGCAGGGCGTCTTCATGCTCGCGATCGCGCTGGGCCAGATCGTCACGTCGGTCATCGCGACCTTCTTCGCCGCGCGCGCCGCGATGAGCGCGGGCCGCGACATCCGCCGCGACGTCTATGAGAAGGTCAGCGGATTCTCCGAGCGCGAGGTGTCGCACTTCGGCGCCGGCACCCTCATCACGCGCAACACGAACGACGTGCAGCAGGTGCAGATGCTGGCGATGATGGGGGCCACCATGCTGGTCACCGCGCCGCTGCTGGCCATCGGCGGCATCATCATGGCGCTGCAGCAGGACGTCGGGCTCAGCTGGCTGATCGGCGTGGCCGTGCCGGTGCTGCTCGTCATCGCCGGCTTCATCATCAGCCGCATGGTGCCGCTCTTCCGGCAGTACCAGGGCAAGCTCGACGGCGTGAACCTCGTCATGCGCGAGCAGCTCACCGGCGTCCGGGTCGTGCGCGCATTCGTGCGCGAACGCATCGAAGAGGCGCGCTTCCGCGTCGCCAACACCGACATCATGGTCGTCGGTCGCAAGGTCGGATCCCTCTTCGTCATCATGTTCCCGCTCGCGATGCTGGTGCTCAACGTCACCGTCGTGGGCGTCATCTGGTTCGGCGGCATCCAGGTCGACGAGGGCGGGGTGCAGATCGGCACGCTGTTCGCCTTCATGCAGTACGTCGGTCAGATCCTCATGGGCGTGCTGATGGCGACGTTCATGACGATCATGATCCCGCGTGCAGCGGTCTCTGCCGACCGCATCGGCGAGGTGCTCGACTCCACCGACGCGCTGCACCGTCCCGACCAGCCGGTCTCCGACTTCCCCACCCCGGGCACCGTCGAATTCGACGATGTGACCTTCACCTACCCGGGCGCCGAGGTGCCGGTGCTGCAGAACATCTCGTTCCGGGCGGATGCCGGCTCCACCGTCGCGATCGTCGGTTCGACCGGTTCGGGCAAGACCACGCTCGTCTCGCTCATCCCGCGCCTGTTCGACGTGACGGGTGGATCCGTGCGCGTCGGCGGTGTGGACGTGCGCGAGGCCGACCTCGACGCGATGTGGCAGGGCATCGGCTACGTGCCGCAGCGCGCATTCCTGTTCACCGGCACGGTCGCGTCGAACCTGCGCTTCGGGCGCGAAGACGCGACCGACGACGAGCTGTGGAACGCGCTCGAGATCGCCCAGGGCAAGGACTTCGTCTCCGAGATGGAGCACGGGCTCGGCGCGCGCATCGCGCAGGGTGGCACGAACGTGTCGGGCGGTCAGCGCCAGCGCCTGTCGATCGCCCGCGCCATCGTGCACCAGCCGGCGATCCTCGTCTTCGACGACTCGTTCTCGGCGCTCGACGTCGCCACCGACGCGCGATTGCGACAAGCGCTCTGGCGAGAATTGCCGGGGGTGACGAAGATCGTCGTCGCCCAGCGCATCTCCACGGTCACCGACGCCGACACCATCGTCGTGCTCGACGACGGCCGCATGGTCGGCACGGGCACGCACGACGAACTGCTGGCATCCAACGAGACGTACCGAGAGATCGTCCAGTCGCAGCTGGGGGTGGACGCATGAGCGCGCCCGACACCGCTGCGCTGAGCGAAGAAGAACGCTACGAGCTCGAACTCGCCGAGCAGGCGCGTCAGAACTCGGGCGACTGGGATTCGGTCGCCCCCGGCAAAGCCGCGAACTTCGGGCAGAGCTTCGGACGCATGATCGGGCTGCTCGGCCCCTTCAAGTGGGTCTTCCTGCTCGTGTCGATCCTCGGGGCGATCGGCGTCGTCTTGGCCGTCGCCGCGCCGAAGATCCTCGGCGAGGCGACGAACATCATCTTCGAGGGCGTGCTCTCGACGAGCCTGGCAGGTCAGTTCCCCGCCGGCGCAACGCAGAGCCAGGTGGTCGACGCGCTGCGCGCCGCCGGACAGGGCGACGCCGCCAACATGGTCGCCGCGATGAGCGACTTCCAGGTCGGCGCCGGCATCGACTTCGACCGGCTCAAGGGCGTCGTCGTCGCGGTGCTCGCGATCTACGTCGTCTCGGCGGTGCTCACCTGGCTGCAGGGCTACGTCATCAACATCATCATGGTGCGCACGATGTGGCGCCTGCGCGAAGACGTCGAAGCGAAGATCAACCGCCTGCCGCTGTCGTACTTCGACCGCGTCCAGCGCGGCGAGCTGATCTCGCGGGTGACGAACGACATCGACAACATCACCCAGACGATGCAGCAGTCGCTGTCGACCGCGGTGACCAACGTGCTGACGGTCGTCGGTGTGCTCGCGATGATGTTCTCGATCTCGTGGCAGCTCGCGATCGTCGCACTCATCGCCCTGCCGCTCATGGCGGTCGTGTTCGGCATCATCGGTCCGCGCTCGCAGAAGGCCTTCGCGACCCAGTGGCGCAAGGTCGGCCGCTTGAACGCGCGCGTCGAGGAGTCGTTCTCGGGGCACGCGCTGGTGCGCGTCTACGGCCGCGAGAAGGACTCGCGCGAGAAGTTCCAGGAGGAGAACGAGGAGCTCTACCAGGCCGCGTTCAAGGCCCAGTTCCTGTCGGGCCTGATGATGCCGGCGATGATGTTCATCGGCAGCCTCAGCTACGTCGGCATCGCGGTGCTCGGCGGCCTCATGGTCGCATCCGGCCAGCTCCGCCTCGGCGACGTGCAGGCCTTCATCCAGTACTCGCAGCAGTTCACGCAGCCGCTGTCGGAGCTCGGCGGCATGGCCGCGGTCGTCCAGTCGGGCACGGCATCGGCGGAGCGCGTGTTCGAGCTGCTCGACGAACCCGAGCAGGAGGCCGACGACCGCGACGCGCCCGAGCGCCGGGACGGTCGCGGCGTCATCGAGTTCGACCACGTCGCGTTCTCGTACACCCCCGAGCGGCCTCTCATCCGCGACCTGTCGTTCCGCGTCGAGCCCGGTCAGACCGTCGCCATCGTCGGGCCCACCGGCGCCGGCAAGACGACGCTGGTGAACCTGCTCATGCGCTTCTACGAGCTCGACGGGGGACGCATCCTCCTCGACGGTCAGGACATCGCCGAACTCACCCGCGACGACGTGCGCTCGCGCACCGGCATGGTGCTGCAGGATCCGTGGCTGTTCGCCGGAACGATCCGCGAGAACATCCGTTACGGCAAGCAGTCGGCCTCCGACGACGAGATCACCCAGGCCGCCGTCGCGACCCGCGTCGACCGCTTCGTGCATTCGCTGCCCGACGGCTACGACACGGTGCTCGACGAGGATGCCGCGAACGTCTCGGCGGGCGAGAAGCAGCTCATCACGATCGCGCGCGCTTTCGTCGCCGAGCCGAGTGTGCTCATCCTCGACGAGGCGACGAGCTCCGTCGACACGCGCACCGAGCTGCTGCTGCAGCAGGCGATGAACGCCCTGCGCGAGGGACGCACCTCGTTCGTCATCGCGCACCGCCTCTCGACCATCCGTGACGCCGACCTCATCCTCGTGATGGAGCACGGCGACATCGTCGAGAAGGGCACACACGACGAGCTCATCGCCGCCGAGGGTGCGTATTGGCGCCTGTACCGTTCGCAGTTCGAGCAGGCGGCGACCGACGACCACGCCGCGCCCGAAACCGCCGAGGCGCGTGGCGCCGAGACGGTCGAGGCTGCCGCGGAGGGGGGCGCGTGAGCGCAGGCCGCTCGCCGCGGCTCGTCCTCTCCTGCATCGCGATCGGGCTCGCCGCCGGCCTGCTGTCGGGTCTCTTCGGCGTCGGCGGCGGCACGGTCATCGTGCCGATGCTCGTGCTGCTGCTGGGCTTCGATCAGCGCCGGGCCGCGGGCACCTCGCTGGCGGCGATCGTCCCCACCGCTGCGGTGGGGGTGCTCTCCTACGCCGCGAGCGGCTCGGTCGCCTGGATCCCCGCCGTCATCCTCGCCGTCGGCGCCGTCGCCGGAGCGCAGCTCGGCACGTGGCTGCTGGCGCGGGTGCCGCAGAACGCGCTGCGCTGGGGCTTCGTCGGCTTCCTCGCGGTGGTCATCGTCATGCTGTTCGTCATCATCCCTTCCCGCGACGCGGAGCTCGTCCTCGGCTGGGGCACCGGCGCAGGGCTCGTCGCGCTGGGCGTCGTCACCGGCATCCTGGCGGGTCTGCTCGGCGTCGGCGGGGGAGTCGTGGTCGTCCCGGCGCTCATGATCCTCTTCGGCACGAGCGACCTCATCGCCAAGGGCACGTCGCTGCTGATGATGATCCCGACGGCCGTCTCGGGAACGATCGGCAACATCCGGCGCCAGAACGTCGACCTCGTCGCGGCGGCGCTCATCGGTGTCGCCGCGTGCACCACCACGGCCGTCGGCGCGTGGATCGCGACGCTTCTCGACCCGTTCGCGGCGAACATCCTGTTCGCGCTGTTCCTCACCTTCGTGGCCGTGCAGATGGCGCAGAAGGCCTTCCGCGCCCGACGCGCCTCCTGAACCGATCGATAGGATCGAGGGGTGTCCGTGAATCCTGATCTGGTCGGTCGCGCGTTCGCGCCGACCGCGCCGTACCTGGTCGGTCGCGAGAAGGTGCGCGAGTTCGCCCGCGCCGTGCTCTCCGACGACCCGCAGCACCTCGACGCCGAAGCTGCGCGCGCACTCGGCTACGCCGACGTGGTCGCACCGCCGACGTTCGCGATGGTGATCCAGGACCTCACGCTCCAGCAGCTGCTCGCCGAGCCCGACTCGGGCATCGCGCTCGAGCGCACCGTGCACGCCGAGCAGCGCTTCCACTACACGCGGCCGATCGTCGCGGGCGACGAACTCGTCGCGCAGCTGCAGATCACGAACGTCCGCGCCTTCGGGCAGGGCGCCATGGTCACCAGCGTCGCCGAAATCTCCGACGCCGTCGGCGACCACGTCGTCACGGCCACGTCGGTGCTGCTCGTCGGGGGTGAGGTCGCGTGACGATCGAGATCGGCCAGGTCGTCGCGCAGCGCACCGTCCACCTCACGCGCGAAGAACTCGTGCGGTACGCGGGTGCATCCGGCGACTTCAACCCCATCCACTACCGCGACGACGTCGCGGCGCGCGTCGGGCTGCCGGGCGTGCTCGCGCACGGGATGCTGACGATGGGCCTCGCGGTGCAGACCATCACCGCCTGGCTCGGCGACTCCGGCCGCATCCTCGACTACGGCGCGCGCTTCACGCGTCCGGTCGTGGTCGACGCCGAAGCCGGCGCCGAGGTCACCGTCGTGGCGAAGGTGGGAGCCCTCGACGACGAGGCGGCCCGCATCGACCTCACGGTCACCTTCGACGACACCACCGTGCTTGGCAAAGCGCAGGTGCGCATCCGCCGGGACGCGTGAGCGCCGTGCCCGACATCGACCCGATTCCCCTGGCGGCGCTCACGACGCTGCGCGCCGGCGGCACGCCGGAGCGGATGATCGAGGCGACCACGTCCGACGAGCTCGTCGCCGCGATGACCGAGATCTGGGCGAGCGGTGAGCCCTGGCTGGTCGTCGGCGGCGGATCGAACCTGCTGATCGGCGATGAGCCGTTCGACGGCACGGCCGTGCTGGTGCGCACGCGCGGCATCGAGCGCGTGGCAACCGACGGCGACCGGGTGCGTCTGCGCGTACAGGCGGGGCACGACTGGGACGACCTCGTCGCGTACACCGTGGCCGAGGGCCTCGCGGGCATCGAGGCGATGTCCGGCATCCCCGGCACGGCGGGAGCTGCTCCCATCCAGAACGTCGGCGCCTACGGCCAGGAGATCGTCGAGACACTTGTCGAGGTCGAGCTCCTCGACGAGAGCACCGGAGAGGTCGAGACGGTCACCGCCGCCGAGCTCGAACTGGGCTTTCGCACGTCGGTGCTGAAGGCCCATTACGGCGCGGGCGCGCGGCGGACGGGCGTCATCGTCTCGCTCACCCTCGAACTCACCGACGTCGGAGCGGGCGAGATCCGGGTGCGCGGATCGCAGCTGCGGCAGGCGCTCGCTCTCGCAGCGGATGCCGAGGTGTCCCTCGCGTGGATCCGCGACACGGTGCTGGCGACCCGCGCACGCAAGGGCATGGTGCTCGACGCCGAGGACCCCGATACGGCCAGCGCGGGATCCTTCTTCCAGAACGCGATCGTATCGGCATCCTTCGCCCGCACCCTGCCGGACGAGTGCCCGCGATGGCCCCTGCGCGTCGAGGTGGACAGCGTGCAGGTGATTCCGCTCGACTCCTACGACGGGCTCGTGCCGCCGCCGGCGTCGGAGCAGTCCGACGTCAAGGTCAGCGCCGCCTGGCTGATCGAGCACGCCGGGCTCGGCAAGGGCTTCCGCCTGCCGCGTTCGCGGGCGTCGCTGTCGACCAAGCACGCGCTCGCGCTCACCAACCGCGGGGGCGCGTCGGCGGCCGAGCTCGCCGAACTGGCCCGCTACATCCAGCAGCGCGTGCAGTCGGAGTTCGGGCTCATCCTGCAGCCCGAGCCCGTCCTGGTGAACGTCGAACTCTGAACCCTGGCCGCGAGACCGCGCCTCTGCACGCTTTTCGGGCGTTCAGCGAGGCACAAGCGCGGTTTCGCGGCAGACCGTCAGGCGAACAGGCGCTGCAGGCGCCGGATGCCCTCGAGCAGGGCGTCGTCACCCAGCGCGTACGACAGGCGCAGGTAACCCGACGGACCGAACGCCTCGCCGGGAACGACGGCGACCTCGGCCTTCTCGAGGATGAGGTCGGCGAGCTCGAGCGACGTCTCCACGCGGCGGCCGTGCCACTCGCGGCCGAGGAGCCCGGTCACATCCGGGTAGACGTAGAACGCACCGAGCGGGTTCGGCACCGTGACGCCGGGGATCTTCGCGAGCTCGGCGACGATGACGCGGCGGCGGCGGTCGAACGCCGTGCGCATCTCCTCCGCCGCCGTCTGCGGACCGGAGAGGGCCGCGAGCGCCGCGCGCTGGGCGATGTTGTTCACGTTGGAGCTCAGGTGCGACTGCAGGTTCGCGGCCACCTTGATGGCGTCGGCGGGGCCGACCATCCAGCCCACGCGCCATCCGGTCATCGCGTAGGTCTTCGCGACGCCGTTGACGAGGATCGTCTGACCGGCGAGCTCCGGAACGGCCTCGACGATCGACACGGCGCGCGCGCCCTCGTAGACCAGGTTCTGATAGATCTCGTCGCTGATGACCCAGATGCCGTGCTCGAGCGCCCATTCACCGATCGCGCGCGTCTCCTCCTCGGTGTAGACCGAGCCGGTGGGGTTCGACGGCGAGACGAAGACGAGCGCCGTCGTGCGCTCGGTGCGGGCCGCCTCGAGCTGGGCGACGGTGACCTTGTAGTCCTGGTCGGCGCCCGCGAACACCTCGACGGGTGCGCCGTCGGCGAGAGCGATGGCCTCGGGGTAGGTGGTCCAGTACGGAGCGGGCAGCAGCACCTCGTCGCCCGGGTTCACGACGGCCTGGAACGCCTGGTAGACCGACTGCTTTCCGCCGTTGGTGACGATGACCTGGCCGGGGGAGACCTCGAGGCCGGAGTCGCGCAGGGTCTTGGCGGCGATGGCTTCGCGCAGCGCCGGCAGTCCCGCGGCGGGGGTGTATCGGAAGTTCGCGGGGTCGCGCAGCGCTTCGGCGGCGGCGTCGACGATGAACTGCGGCGTGGCGAAGTCGGGCTCGCCGGCCGCATAGGAGATGACGGGCTTGCCTTCGGCCTTCAGTGCCTTCGCTTTCGCGTCGACCTTCAACGTCGCCGACTCGGCGATGGCGGAGAGCTTGCGGGAGAGGGGAGCGCGTTCAGTCACGCGTCTAACCTACTCGCGCGGCGCCCGCGCATGCGGATGCCCCGAGCCGTCGGGCTCGGGGCATCCTTCTGTGCGATCGGTCAGGAGAACTGCGACATCGTGTTGTCCTTGCCGCCGGCCTTCAGGGCCGCTTCGCCGGCGAAGTACTCCTTGTGGTTGTCGCCGATGTCGCTGCCGGCCATGTTCTGGTGCTTGACCGTCGCGATCCCCTCGCGGATCTCGCGGCGCTGCACGCCCTTGACATAAGCGAGCATCCCCTCGTCGCCGAAGTAGCCCTTCGCCAGATCATCGGTTGACAGCGCGGCCGTGTGGTACGTCGGAAGCGTGATGAGGTGGTGGAAGATGCCGGCGCGCGCCGAGCCGTCTTTCTGGAACGAGCGGATCATCTCGTCGGCGCGGCGTGCGAGGTCGGTGTCGTCGTAGCCGACGTTCATCAGGTCGGCGCGGTCGTACGCCGAGACGTCGGCGCCCTCCGCCACCAGTGCGTCGAACGCCTGCTGACGGAAGTTCAGCGTCCAGTTGAACGACGGGCTGTTGTTGTAGACGAGCTTGGCGTTCGGGATCTCCTTGCGGATCTCGTCGACCATGCCGGCGATCTGCGCGATGTGGGGCTTCTCGGTCTCGATCCAGAGCAGGTCGGCGCCGTTTCGCAGCGACGTGATGCAGTCGAGCACGCAGCGTGCCTCGCCGGTGCCGGAGCGGAACTGGTAGAGGTTCGACGGCAGACGCTTCGGGCGCACCAGCTTTCCGTCCCGCGTGATGACGACGTCGCCGCCTCTGAGCTCGTCGTGCGAGATCTCCTCGACGTCGAGGAATGAGTTGTACTGATCGCCCAGGTCGCCCGGCGCCGCGGAGACGGCGAGCTTCTGGGTGAGGCCGGCGCCGAGCGAGTCGGTGCGGGCGACGATGACGCCGTTGTCAATGCCGAGCTCGAGGAAGGCGTAGCGCACCGCGTTGATCTTGGCGAGGAAGTCCTCGTGCGGAACCGTGACTTTGCCGTCCTGGTGGCCGCACTGCTTCTCGTCGGACACCTGGTTCTCGATCTGGATGGCGCACGCACCGGCCTCGATCATCTTCTTGGCGAGGAGGTAGGTGGCCTCGGGGTTGCCGAAGCCGGCGTCGATGTCGGCGATGATCGGCACGACGTGGGTCTCGTACGTGTCGATTTGGGTCTGGATGAACTCCACCGCGGTCTCGTCGCCCGCCCGACGGGCGTCGTCGAGCTTCGTGAACAGCAGGTCGAGCTCACGGGCGTCCGCCTGGCGGAGGAACGTGTAGAGCTCGGTGATGAGGGCGGGGACCGCCGTCTTCTCGTGCATCGACTGGTCGGGGAGAGGTCCGAACTCGGAGCGGAGCGCTGCGACCATCCAGCCTGACAGGTAGAGGTAGCGCTTGTTCGTCGTCTTCAGGTGCTTCTTGATCGAGATGAGCTTCTGCTGCCCGATGAAGCCGTGCCACACGCCGAGCGACTGCGTGTAGACCGACGAGTCGGCGTCGTACTCGCCCATGTCGCGGCGCATGATGTCGGCTGTGTACTGCGCGATCTCGAGACCGGTGCGGAAGCGGTTCTGGGCGCGCATGCGCGCCACGTGTTCGGGGCTGATGGCATCCCAGCTCGATCCGATCTGCGCCTTCAGCGCCTCGACCGAGCGGATGTCGTCGTCGTAGGTGGTCATGGTTTCTTCTCTCGGTGTCAGTCGGCGTCGACGAGGTAGTCGGCGTACGCGGTGAGGGTCAAAAACGTGGGGAAGTCGTCGCCGAGCGCGACCTCTCGGAAGATCGCGGCGGCGTCGTCGAAGCGGTCGCCTGCGGTGCGAGGCACTTCGCCGAGCACGCGGGTGATGAGCTCTTCGATGTAGTCGCGCGTGATGCGTGTGCCGTCTTCGGTGGAGCGGTCCTGGTGGATCCACTGCCACACCTGGCTGCGGCTGATCTCGGCGGTCGCGGCGTCTTCCATGAGGTTGTCGATCGCGACGGCGCCGAGGCCCCGCAGCCACGCCTCGATGTAGCGCACGGCCACCGAGACGTTGCCGTAGACGCCGGCGGCGGAGATCGGCAGGCCGATGTGCACGTCGATCAGCTGTGAGGCCTGGACCTGCACCTCGGGACGCGTGCGGTTCACCTGGTTGGGGTCGTCGCCGAGCACGGCGTCGAACTCCGCCTGCGCCACCGGGATGAGGTCGGGGTGGGCCACCCAGGTGCCGTCGAAGCCGTCGCCGGCTTCGCGCTTCTTGTCGGCGGCGACCTTCTCGAACGCCTGCGCCGTGACCTCGGGATCGCGCCGGTTCGGGATGAAGGCGCTCATGCCGCCGATCGCGAACGCACCCCGCTTGTGGCAGGTCTGCACGAGCAGCTCGGTGTAGGCGCGCATGAACGGCACGGTCATGGTGACCTGGCTGCGGTCGGGCAGGACGAAGCGCGCGCCGCGGCCGCGGTAGGTCTTGATCATCGAGAAGATGTAGTCCCAGCGGCCGGCGTTGAGCCCCGCGATGTGGTGGCGCAGTTCGTAGAGGATCTCCTCCATCTCGAACGCGGCCGGCAGGGTCTCGATCAGCACCGTGGCGCGGATCGTGCCGTGCGGGATCCCGATGTACTCCTCGCTGAAGGTGAAGACGTCGTCCCAGAGCTTCGCCTCTTCGGCGGACTCGATCTTCGGCAGGTAGAAGTACGGACCCACGCCGCTGTCGATCAGGCGCTGGGCGTTGTGGAAGAAGTACAGCCCGTAGTCGACGAGCGACCCGGATGCCGCCATCTCGCGCCCGGTGCGGTCGGTCACGCGCAGGTGCTTCTCGGTGAGGTGCCAGCCGCGGGGGCGCATGACGATCGTGGGAGTGCGCTCGGCCGTGACCTCGTACACCTTGCCCTCGGGCGACGTGAACGTCAGTTCGCCGCGGATCGCGTCGCGCAGCGACAGCTGACCCTCGATGACGTTGCGCCACGTCGGGCTGGTGGCGTCTTCCTGGTCGGCGAGCCACACCTTGGCGCCCGAGTTGAGGGCGTTGATGGTCATCTTGGGGTCGGTCGGTCCGGTGATCTCGACGCGGCGGTCCTCCAGGCCCGGGCCGGCGCCGGCGACCTGCCAGTCGGCGTCCTCGCGGATGTGGCGGGTGTCCTCGCGGAACTGCGGGTCGTGGCCGTTGCCGATCTCGAACCGGCGGCGCATGCGGTCGGCCAGGCGGTCGTGGCGGCGGCCGCTGAAGCGGACGTGGAGTTCGGCGAGGAAGGCGAGGGCGTCGGGCGTCAGGATCTCGTCGTAACGCTCACGCATGGTTCCGGTGATCTGGATGGGCGCGATGCCCGTGGCGGTAGGTGTCATGGCCGGCCTCTCTCTGGCTCGTCGTGTCACGAGGCGGAAGTGCCTCGTGTGACCACTCTGCGTGAAGGTTCGGTACCCAACTGGCCAAATGCGGTGTGAAGATTGGGCGATCTTCTCCTTTCGTGACACACTCGTCGACATGACGAACGTCGAAGTCCGCCGAGACGAGCCCGCCGACGCCCTCACGATCGGCCGTCGCATCCGCCAGTTGCGCACCGCGGCGGGGATGACGCTCGATGAGCTCGCGGCGGCAGTCGAACGCGCGCCGAGCCAGCTGTCGATGATCGAGACGGGGAAGCGGGAGCCGAAGCTCACGCTCTTGCAAGCGATCGCGCGGGCACTCGGATGCACCCTCGAGCAGCTGCTCGAAGCGCAGCCGCTCGACGCGCGGGCCACACGCGAGATCGCCCTCGAACGCGCGATGAAGGGGCCCACGTTCCAGGCGCTCGGCATCGCGCCCTTCCGCATCGGACGAACCGTGCCGGATGAAGCGCTCGAGGCGATGCTGACCCTGCAGGCCGAGATCGAGCGGCTCACCGACGAGCGGTCCGCGACCCCGGAAGAAGCGCGCCGCGCCAACGTCGAGCTGCGTCACCTCATGCGCCGCCAAGACAATTTCTTCGCCGATCTCGAAGACCACGCCCGCGCGATCCTCGACGCGGTCGACCACCCCGGGGGTCCGCTCACGCAGCGCACCGCGAGCGACATCGCCGCGCACCTGGGCTTCTCGCTGCACTATGTCGCCGACCTCCCGCAGTCGACCCGCAGCGTCGCCGACCTCCGCAACGGCCGGTTGTATCTTTCGAGCACCGTGCCCGCGAAAGGCGACTCCCGCACGGCGGTGCTGCAGGCGCTCGCGAGCCGCATCCTCGGTCACAGCGAACCGCGCTCGTACGCCGAGTTCCTCCGCCAGCGCGTCGAGACCAACTACCTCACGGGGGCGCTGCTGATCCCCGAGGAGCACGCCGTCCCGTTCCTGCACGACGCCAAGACCCGCCGCGCGATCTCGATCGAAGACCTGCGCGACGCGTATTCGGTGTCGTACGAGACCGCCGCGCACCGCTTCACGAACCTCGCGACGCGGCACCTCGACATCCCGGTGCACTTCCTGAAGGTGCACGAATCGGGCACCATCACGAAGGCGTACGAGAACGACGATGTGAACTTCCCCGCCGACCGCCTCGGCTCGATCGAGGGGCAGATGTGCTGCCGGCGCTGGACGAGCCGCACCGTGTTCGACGTGCCCGACAAGTTCAACCCGTATTACCAGTACACCGACACGGGAAACGGCACCTACTGGTGCACGGCGCGCGTGGAGGCCTCGAGCGAGGGCGCCCACTCGGTGAGCGTGGGCGTGCGCTTCGACGACACGAAGTGGTTCATCGGGCGTGAGACGACGAACCGCGGCCTGTCGCGGCACGCCGTCGAGGTGTGCTGCCGGCGCGCTCCCGCCGAGCTGGAGTCGACGTGGCGCGATCAGGCATGGCCGAACGTGCGCACGCCCCGTACCCTCCTCGCGACACTGCCGACCGGGGTCTTCCCGGGTGTCGACACCACCGACCTGTACGAATTCCTCGACGCGCACTCGCCGGCATCCTGACCCGCTCCGTCGGTCTTCCGACGTGAGACGGCGTCTGGGCGACGAGACTGCGTGGCGCGCACGCCGTCTCGTCGCGGGAACGCAGTCTCGCGGGCGGTGGTCAGTCGGTCGCGAGGAGAGCGGCCCAGAGCTCGGCGCGCGCGGGGAAGCTCGTCAGGTCGACGCCGAGCAGCGCGGCGGCCTGAGCGACGCGCGCCCGCACGGTGTGGCGGTGGATGCCGAGGGCCTCGGCGGCGGCGTCGATACGCGCATCGTGAGCCAGCCAGGTGCGGACGGTCGCGACGAGGTCGGTGCCGTGCGCGTCATCGTGGTCGACGAGCGGCGCCACGCGCGCTGCCGCGACCAGGCGTACCGCGGGTCCGGTGAGGTGGGCGAGCACGCCGTCGCCGGCGAGGTCGTCGAACGCCGCGACGCTGCCCGCGCGGCCGCGGCGATCGCGCGCGAGACGGGCTTCGGCGTGCGCCGCCGCGAACCCCGCATACGCCGCGGGGCGCGACGCGCCGACCGTCGCCTGGAACAGCTCGGCGAGCTCGTCGAGGAGCGCCGCATCCGGCTCGGACACGACCACGACGAGACCGTCCGGGCCGCGCCCGTGGAACACGGGGCGCTCGGCGCCGCGCAGCTCCAGCCAGTCGGCGGCCGCCTCGGCGCGGGCCGGCTCGACGACGGCCACCGCGACGATCAGGGGCGCCGCGGGCAGCGGACCCCACAGCTCGCGGCTCACGCGGCGCGCGAGCGCGGGATCGCCCTCGAGGAGGCTCTGGACGAGCGCGGCGCGCAGCGCATCCCGTGCGCGACCGAGTCCGACGTTCTGCTCGAGCGCGAGGCCGGCCATCGCGATCACCGACGTGACGACACCGCGCCCCTCGAGGTCGAGGTCGGCCCCGGCGATCGCGATCGCGCCGCGCAGGTGCCCGCCGCGACCGAGGGTCTGCAGCGTGAAGCGCTCGCCGTCGACATCGACCGTCGAGCCGGCACGCGCGCCGCGGCGAAGGAGCGCTCCCGCCTCCGCCGCGACGGCGGCCTGTGCGGCCGGCGCCAGGGCGTCGACGGGATGCGAGCGCACCAGTGCACCCGAGGCGTCGAACAGTCCGGTCCACGCGCCGAGCTGCCGGCCGAGCTCGGCCACCGTCGCGCCGAGTCCGTCGGGGCGGAGCGCCGCGAGCGAGATCGCCCGCTGCGCCGCGAGCGCCCACGTGCGGCGCGCGTAAGCCTCGGCCGCGATGGCCTCGGCGTTCGCGCGGGCCACGGCGATGAAGGGCGTGCGGTAGGGCACTTCGAAAAGGGGCATGCGCGCGTCGCGGCAGGCCGCCGCGAGCGCCGGCGGAATACCGTCGCGCACCACCTCGGTCCCGAAGCCGAGCCCGCGCACCCCTCGCGCGCACAGCCGCGCGACGTACGCCCGGTAGGCCTCGACATCGGCATCCGGCGGAAACTGGGTGCCGGTGGTCAGCAGCAGCAGATCGTCGGCGAGGAACGGAGTCGGGTCGGCGAGATCGGAGCTGTGCACCCATCGCAGGGAGAGATCGAGGGCGTTGTCCGGCAGCTCGTCCACTGACGAGGCGAGGCGCAGCTGCAGCTCGCGCCGGCCGAGGAGAGCGCGCAGAGTGGGCTGGGGATCGTCGCTCATGGGATGCCGATCGCGTGATAGACGTGGTGTACAACTTATCGATCAAGAATGTACACCGCGGTGGCTGTGCGCGCGGCGCGCGTCGGCCTACGCTCCGGAGATGAGCATCACCGAGCCGACGGACACGATCCCTCTCGGCGGCCCGTCCCTCCCGCAGGAGCGCCGCCTCGTCACCGCCCTGCCCGGGCCGCGGTCGCAAGAGCTGCTCGCGCGCAAAGCCGCCGCCGTCGCGGCCGGTGTCGGCCACACGGTGCCGATCCACGCCGTCGCCGCCGGCGGGGGAGTCGTGGTGGATGCCGACGGGAATTCGCTCATCGACCTGGGGTCGGGCATCGCCGTGACCACCGTCGGCAGCGCCCACCCGCGGGTCGCTGCGGCGATCGCTGCCCAGGCCGCGCAGTTCACCCACACCTGCTTCATGATCTCGCCCTACGAGGACTACGTCGCTGTCGCCGAGGCGCTCAACCGGCTGACCCCCGGTGACCACGAGAAGAAGACGGCGCTGTTCAACTCGGGCGCCGAGGCGGTCGAGAACGCCGTCAAGATCGCGCGCAAGGCGACCGGACGCCAGGCCGTCGTGGCGTTCGACCACGCGTACCACGGCCGCACGAACCTCACGATGGGTCTCACGGCGAAAGCGATGCCGTACAAGAGCGGCTTCGGTCCCTTCGCCGGCGAGATCTACCGGGCTCCGATGTCCTACCCGTATCGGGACGGTCTGTCGGGAGCGGATGCCGCCGCGCGCGCGATCTCGATGATGGAGAAGCAGATCGGCGCCGACAACCTCGCCGCCGTCATCATCGAGCCCATCCAGGGCGAGGGGGGCTTCATCGTCCCTGCCGACGGATTCCTCGAGGCGATCGTGGACTGGTGCCGCGAGCACGGCGTCGTCTTCATCGCCGACGAAGTGCAGTCCGGGTTCGCGCGCACGGGCGTCATGTTCGCGAGCGAACTGTTCGGCATCGTCCCCGATCTCGTCACCACGGCCAAGGGCATCGCGGGGGGCATGCCCTTGGCCGCGGTGACGGGTCGCGCCGATCTCATGGATGCGTCGCACACCGGCGGGTTGGGGGGCACCTACGGGGGCAATCCCGTCGCGTGCGCCGCAGCCCTCGCCTCGATCGAGGCGTTCGAGAACGACGGACTGCTCGAGCGGGCGCGTGAGATCGGGGGGATCCTCCGCGCCCGCCTCGAGTCGTTGCAGCAGAGCGACCCGCGCATCGGCGAGGTACGCGGACACGGCGCGATGATCGCCGCCGAGTTCGTCGATCCCGCGACGAAGGCGCCGGATGCCGCCCTCACGGCGGCCGTCGCGAAGGCCGCCATCGCGGAGGGCGTCATCGTGCTCACCTGCGGCACGTACGGCAACGTCATCCGCTTCCTGCCGCCCCTCTCGATCGGCGACGACCTGCTCACCGAGGGCCTCGACGTCGTCGCCGCCGCGCTCGCCGCCCACTGACCCGCATCCGCTCGCAGACAGAACAGGAAGCCCCACATGACCGAGATCACGCGAGACGTCGTCATCGTCGGAGCCGGAGCGGCGGGTCTCACCGCCGCGAACGAGCTGAAGAAGGCGGGCCTGTCGGTCGCGGTGCTCGAGGCGCGGGAGCGCGTCGGCGGGCGACTGTGGACCGACGTCATCGAGGGCGCCATGCTCGAGATCGGCGGCCAGTGGGTCTCGCCCGACCAGGACGCGCTCATCGAGACGGTCGCGGAGCTCGGTCTCGAGACGTTCAGCCGCTACCGCGAGGGCGACAGCGTCTACGTCGGGCCCGACGGCGAGCGGCACCGCTTCACCGGTGAGATGTTCCCGGTGTCGCCGGAAACCGAGAAGACGATCGCGGAGATCACCGAGCGCCTCGACGCGATGGTCGCCGAGATCGATCCCGACCGGCCGTGGGCGCACGAGAGTGCGGCGGAATGGGACCGCGTCTCGTGGGACGCATGGCTGCGGGCGCAGACCGACGACGACGAAGCCGTACGCAACCTCGCATTCGCGACCGGCTCGGCCATGCTCACCAAGCCGACGCACACGTTCTCGCTGCTGCAGTCGTTGCTCATGGCCGCCTCGGCCGGCAGCTACTCGCACCTGGTCGATGCGGACTTCATCCTCGACAAGCGCGTCATCGGCGGCCTCCAGCAGGTGCCGCAGCTGCTCGCCGAGCGCGTCGGCGACGACGTCTACCTGAACAATCCGGTGCGCACCCTCGAGCACTCCGACGCCGGCGTCACCGCGGTCGCGGACGGCATCACGGTGCGCGCACGGCACGCGGTGCTCGCGCTCGCGCCCACCCTCTACCACCGCATCTCGTTCGTCCCGGCGATGCCCCGCCTCCAGCACCAGATGCACCAGCACCTCTCGATGGGCTTCGTCATCAAGGTGCATGCGGTGTACGACCGACCGTTCTGGCGTGAAGACGGCCTGTCGGGCACGGCGTTCAGCCCCTATGAGCTCTCGCACGAGGCGTACGACAACACGAACCACGGCGACGAGCGCGGCACCCTGGTCGGCTTCGTCTCCGACCAGCACGCCGACGACCTGTTCCGCCTGAGCGCCGCCGAGCGCAAGGAACGCATCCTCGAGTCGCTCTCCCACTACTACGGACCCGAGGCGAAGAACCCGGTGGTCTACTACGAGAGCGACTGGGGCACGGAGGAGTGGACGCGCGGCGCCTACGCCGCGAGCTTCGACCTGGGTGGGCTCCACCGCTACGGAGCCGACCTGCGCACGCCCGTCGGGCCCATCCACTTCGCGTGCAGCGACCTCGCCGGCGCGGGCTACCAGCACGTCGACGGCGCCATCCGGATGGGGCGCCTCGTGGCGGGCCGGATCATCGAGGAGAGCCGCGCATGAGCGCTCATATCGTCGTGGGCTACACCGCCACCAAGACGGGCAAGGATGCCGTCGCCTTCGCCGCGCGACTGGCCGTGGCCACCGGCGCCGTCCTCGACGTGGCGATCATCCTCCCCGCAGACGGCCGCAGCGTCATCACGCCGCCCGACGCGGGCTACGACCGACACTTGCGCGCCCAGGCCAAGGAGTGGATCGCCGCGGCGATCGACCGCACCCCCACCGAGGTGGTCGCGCACGCGCACGTTCGCCCCGCCGAGTCGTTCGCCGAGGGGCTCATCGCACTCGCCGACGAACTGGGCGCCTCGCACATCGTCGTCGGTGCGGCCGACGGGGGCCTGCGCGGACGCCACCGCCTCGGATCGACCACGAACGAGCTGCTGCACTCCTCCGACGTCCCGGTCGTGCTGGTGCCGCGCGGCGCCCGCAAGATCGCCGCGTCGACGGGTGTCTCGCGCCTGACCGTCGCGGTCGGAACCCGTCCCGGCGCCGATGCGCTGATGGAGGATGCGGCGGCTCTCGCGTCATCCACCGGAGCGCCCGTGCGGCTGTTGTCGCTGCTCACCGTGGACCTCCCGCCCACCGCCGACACCGGCGCGATCCGCATCGCCGGGTCGACCGAGGCCAGCGAGGTGCTGGCCGCCGCGCAGACGGCGCTGCCGGACGGGCTCGTCAGCGAGGTGGTCGTCGCCGACGGCGAGAGCATCGAAGACGCCGTCTCCCACCTCGACTGGGAGCCGGGCGAGGTGCTCCTCGCCGGCTCGAGTCGCTTGGCGCAGCCGCGGCGGCTGTTCCTCGGTTCCACCGCGGCCAAGATGCTCCACGAAGTGCCCGTCCCCGTCATCGTGGTTCCGCGGACCCACTCCCAGGAAGGATCGCAGCGATGAGTGCTCCCGAGGTCACCACCGCCACCCCCACCGGCGGACTGTCGAGCAAAGGGCTGAGCGCCGGAACGATCGGCCTCATCGGCGCGGTCGTGATCGGCATTTCCTGCATCGCCCCGGCCTACACGTTCACGGCGGCCGTCGGCCCCACGGCATCCGTCGTCGGCGCGCAGATCCCGGCGATCATCCTCGTGGGCTTCATCCCCATGCTGTTGGTCGCCTTCGGGTATCGAGAGCTCAACAACCGCATGCCGGATGCCGGCACCTCCTTCACGTGGGCGAGCCGAGCCTTCGGGCCCTGGATCGGGTGGATGGCCGGTTGGGGACTCATCGTCGCGACGATCCTCGTGCTGTCCAACCTCGCCGGGGTCGCCGTCGACTTCCTGTTCCTCCTGATCTCGCAGGTCACGGGCAATCCCGACATCGCCGACATCGGCACCCACACCTTCGTCAACATCGCCGTGTGTCTGCTCTTCATGCTCGCCGCGACATACATCTCGTACCGCGACATGCAGACGACGCAGAAGCTGCAGTACGTCCTCGTGACGTTCCAGGTCGCGGTGCTGCTCTTCTTTGCGGTAGCGGCGATCTTCCAGGCGGTGAACGGCAACGGGTTCGATGTCACCCCCTTCGACATCAACTGGTTCAACCCGTTCGCGGTCAGCTCCTTCAGCGCGTTCGCGGCGGGCCTGTCGCTGTCGATCTTCATCTTCTGGGGGTGGGACGTCACCCTCACGATGAACGAGGAGACGAAAGACCCCGAGAAGACGCCGGGCCGCGCGGCGACCGTCACCGTCATCACGATCGTGACGCTCTACCTCCTCCTCGCCGTCGCGATGATCATGTTCGCCGGCGTCGGCACCGGCGAGCTCGGTCTGGGCAACGAAGACATCCAGAGCAACGTATTCTTCTTCCTCTCCGATCCGGTGCTCGGACCCCTCGCGTTCCTCGTCTCGCTCGCGGTGCTCACCAGTTCCGCGTCGTCCCTGCAATCGACGTTCGTCGGCCCGGCGCGCACGCTCCTGTCGATGGGGCACTACGGCGCCCTCCCGCCGGCATTCGCGAAGGTCAGCCCGCGCTTCTTCACCCCGGGCTACGCCACGATCGTCTCGGCCGTCGTCGCCTCGGCGTTCTACGCCGTCATGCGCGTCGTCAGCGAAGACACCCTCTGGGACACGATCCTCACCCTCGGCATGATGATCTGCTTCTACTACGGCCTCACGGCATTCGCGTGCGTGTGGTACTTCCGCAAGCAGTGGTTCGATTCGGTGCGCAACGTCTTCTTCACGTTCCTGTTCCCGCTCGTCGGTGGCGTGATCCTCGCGGTGCTCTTCGTCACGACGCTGATCGACTCGATGGATCCCGCGTACGGATCCGGTTCGCAGATCGGCGGCATCGGCATCGTCTTCATCCTGGGCGTCGTCATCATCGTCGTCGGAGTGGCGATCATGATCTGGCAGTCGATCAAGCGGCCCGCGTTCTTCCGCGGCGAGACGCTGTCGATCGACGCGCCCGAGAGCCTGCGAAAGAAGGCGCGCCGATGACCGCGGCCGCCGAGCAGGCGCTGCGCGAGAGCTTGCCGACCGGACTCCTCATCGGCGGCGTCTGGGGAGACGCCGCCGGGGGAGCCACCTTCCCCGTGCTCGACCCGGCGACGGGTGAGGTCCTCGTGCGCATCGCGGACGCGTCGGCGGAAGACGGCATCCGTGCCCTCGACGCCGCCGTGGCCGCGCAGGAAGCCTGGGCCGCCACGGCGCCGCGGGAGCGGGGGGAGGTCCTCCGCCGCGCGTTCGAGCTCGTGCAGGAGCGCAAGGAGGACCTCGCGCTGCTGATGACCCTCGAGATGGGTAAACCGCTCGCCGAGGCGCGCGGCGAGGTCGCGTACGGCGGGGAGTTCCTCCGTTGGTTCAGCGAGGAGGCGGTGCGCATCTCCGGACGCTACGGGCTGAACCCCGAAGGCACCGGTCGCATGATCGTCTCGCAGCGGCCGGTCGGGCCGTGCTTCTTCATCACGCCGTGGAACTTCCCGCTCGCGATGGCGACCCGCAAGATCGCTCCGGCGCTCGCCGCCGGCTGCACCGTGGTCGTCAAGCCGGCCGAGCTCACCCCGCTGACGACACTGCTGTTCGCCGAGATCCTCCGCGACGCGGGGCTGCCGGACGGCGTCGTCAACGTCGTGACGACGACGCACTCCGCCGACGTCTCGGCGCCGATCATCGCCGACCCGCGCCTGCGGAAGCTGTCGTTCACGGGCTCGACCCCGGTCGGCAAGAAGCTCATCGCGCAGGCCGCCGACGGCGTGCTGCGGGTGTCGATGGAGCTCGGCGGCAACGCCCCGTTCGTCATCTTCGACGACGCCGACCTCGACAGCGCGGTCGATGGCGCGCTGGCGGCGAAGTTCCGCAACATCGGCCAGGCCTGCACGGCCGCCAACCGCTTCATCGTGCACTCGGCCGTCGCCGACGAGTTCGCCCGTCGCGTGACCGAGCGCGTGTCGCAGATGCGGGTGGGGCGGGGCACCGAAGACGGCGTGCAGATCGGGCCGCTCATCGACGAGAAGGCGGTCGCCAAGGCCGACGACCTCGTGACGGATGCCGTCGCGCGCGGCGCGCGAGTGCTCACGGGGGGCACGGTGCAGGACGGCCCCGGCACGTTCTACGCGCCGACCGTCGTCGCCGGCGTCGCACCCGGCAGCAGCATCCTCCGCGAAGAGATCTTCGGGCCGGTGCTGGCGATCGCGACGTTCGACGACGAGGACGAGGCCGTGCGCCTGGCCAACGACACCGAGTACGGACTGGTCTCCTACGTCTTCACGCAGGATCTCGCGCGCGGTCACCGCATGATCGACCGCCTCGAGACCGGCATGATGGGGCTGAACGTCGGTGTCGTCTCCAACGCCGCCGCGCCTTTCGGCGGCGTCAAGCAATCCGGTGTCGGCCGCGAGGGCGGCCCGGAGGGCATCCATGAATACCTGTCCACGAAGTACACGCTGATCCCCGTCGCCTGACGCAGATCCGATCGGAGCACCATGAGCGATTACGCCGTCGTCAACCCCGCCACCGGCGAGACCGTCCGGACCTACGACACGTTCACCGACGCCCAGATCGAGGCGGCCGTCGCCGCCGCGGAGGGCGCCTACCGCACGTGGGGACGCACCTCCGCGGTGGCCGAGCGCGCGGCGCTCCTGCGGCGGGTGGCCGAGCTCTATCGCGAGCGCCGCGACGCGCTCGCCGCCACGATCGTGCGCGAGATGGGAAAGCCCCTCGCCGCCGCGCTCGGCGAGGTCGACTTCGCCGCGGACATCACCGAGTTCTACGCCGACAACGCCGAGAAGATCATGGCCGATCAACCGATCGACATCCTGGGCGAGGGCACGGCCGTCATTCGCAAAGCGCCGCTCGGCGTGCTGCTCGGCATCATGCCGTGGAACTTCCCGTACTACCAGGTCGCGCGCTTCGCCGCCCCGAACCTGCTGGTCGGCAACACGATTCTCCTCAAGCACGCGCCGCAGTGCCCGGAGTCGTCGGCAGCCATCGAGCAGCTGCACGTGGATGCCGGCTTCCCCGTCGGCGCGTACGTCAACGTCTACGCGACCAACGAGCAGTCGGCGACGATCATCGCCGATGCGCGCGTGCAAGGGGTCTCGCTCACCGGGTCGGAGCGGGCGGGCTCCGCCGTCGCCGAGGTCGCCGGCCGCAACCTCAAGAAGGTCGTCCTCGAGCTCGGCGGCTCCGACCCCTTCATCCTGCTGTCCACCGACGACCTCGACGCCGCCGTGGAGTCGGCGGTCGCCGCGCGGCTCGACAACACCGGTCAGTCGTGCAACGCGGCCAAGCGCTTCATCGTCGCCGACGACCTCTACGACGCCTTCCTGGAGAAGTTCGTCGCCGGCATGACGGAGGCCACGGTCGGCGATCCGCTGGCCGAGGGCACCGACCTCGGTGCGCTGTCGTCGCTCGCCGCGGCGGAGCGGCTGCAGGAGCAGGTCGAACGGGCGGTCGCGCAGGGAGCGACCCTCGCCGCCGGCGGCACACGCGACGGCGCCTTCTTCGGCGGCACGGTGCTCACCGGCGTCACGCCCGCGATGGACGCCTTCACGGAGGAGTTCTTCGGCCCCGTCGGCGTCGTCTACCGCGCGGCCGACGAAGACGCCGCGATCGAGATCGCCAACGGCACGCCGTTCGGCCTCGGCTCCTACGTCTTCACGACCGATCCGGCGCAGGCGGAGCGCGTGGCGGAGCGGATCGAAGCCGGAATGGTCTACGTCAACGTCGTGCTCGCCGACAGCCCCGAGCTCCCCTTCGGCGGCGTCAAGCGCTCCGGAACCGGGCGCGAGATGGGGCTGCTCGCGGCCGACGAATTCGTCAACAAGAAGCTCATCCGCATCGCCGGCTGAAGGCCCCCACGTTCGCGTGCCCCACGGGCATGACGTACACTGGGAGGAGCAGTTGAAGTCTGCATTCTTTCGCCGTGCCCGCACTCCGGTCACAGGGAAGGAGCAGATCTCTTGCGAGATCGCGAGATCTCTAGGGCGGTAGCTCAATTGGCAGAGCAGCGGTCTCCAAAACCGCAGGTTGCAGGTTCGATTCCTGTCCGCCCTGCAGGTCGGCGCACATGCGCTGGCACCCCGCGTCAGCAATCGCTGGCACGGAAGTAAGTCACACAGGTGGGTACATGGTTCAGGAAGAGGCGAACGGCGACATCGTCGCGGCAAGCGGCACGCCCCGCGAGAAGAAGCTCAACTTCTTCCAGCGGATCGCTCTCTTCATCCGCCAGGTCTTCGCCGAGCTCCGCAAGGTCGTCACCCCGACCCGACAGGAGCTCGTCAAGTTCACGGCGGTCGTCCTGGGCTTCGTCGTCGTCATGATGGCGATCGTGTACGGCCTCGACTTGCTCTTCACCTGGATCGTGCAGATCGTCTTCGGCATCCCGTCCTGAGAAGCCCGACCGCTTCTTCGATCGGCGCCCCACGGCCGCACCTCCGCACATGGAAGAGAACACACGTGTCTGAAAAGTATGTCGACGACGCCGACTGGGCGACGGCCGCAGAGCAGTCCAGCGAGGACGACGAAGCCCAGGAGGGCAACGTCCTCGCCGAGGAAGAGCGCGCCGCCGCCCCGGCCGAGCATGTCGCCGTGCACATCGTCGATGACGAGACCATCGGCGACGAAGACGACGACACCATCGACATCGACGACCCGGAGGCAGACGCCATCGTGAACGACGCACTCGAAATCGACAAGGCCGACGAGGCCGAGGCCGCCGCGGAGGTGCTCACCGACGCGCTCGCCGAAGACGTCGCGGAGCGCGCCGCCGAGGCAGCCGAGGAAGTCACCCCCTACGACGGACCCGACGTCAACGGCGAGCCGGACGAGGCCGCGCCGCTCGACCCCTACGAGGAGTTCCGCGCCGACCTGCGCTCGCTGCCCGGCAAGTGGTACGTCCTGCACTCCTACGCCGGCTTCGAGCGCAAGGTGAAGGCCAACATCGAGCAGCGCAAGTCCACGCTCGAGGTCGAGGAAGACATCTACCAGATCGAGGTCCCGATGGAGGACGTCGTTGAGATCAAGAACGGGCAGCGCAAGATGGTCACGCGCGTCCGAATCCCCGGTTACGTCCTGGTGCGCATGGAGCTCAACGAAGACACCTGGTCGGTCGTGCGTCACACGCCCGGCGTCACGGGCTTCGTCGGCAACGCGCACAACCCCATTCCGTTGCGCTTCGAAGAGGCGTTCAACATGCTGAAGTCGCTGGTGCAGGTCACCGAGAGCGCTCCGGCCAAGGGCGGCAGCGCCAAGGGCACGGCCACGCAGGCGCGCTCGGTCATCACCGAGGTCGACTTCGAGGTCGGCGAGACCATCACCATCAAGGAAGGTTCGTTCGCGGGTCTTCCCGGTTCGATCAGCGAGATCAAGCCCGAGAGCGGCAAGCTCACCGTGCTGGTGTCGCTCTTCGAGCGCGAGACGCCGGTCGAGCTCAGCTTCGACCAGGTCACCAAGCAGTAACACAGGCTTTCTCGGCTAAGATCGAGAGGTTGTCCGCCCACGTGCGGACGTACCGCTGTCCGGAAATGCCGGATCTGCGGGAGAGAGGGATGCTGAGGCATCCGCTCGAAGAGAGGAAATGCAATGGCACCGAAGAAGAAGGTGACCGGCCTGATCAAGCTCCAGATCAAGGCTGGCGCCGCCAACCCCGCCCCGCCGATCGGCCCCGCGCTCGGTCAGCACGGCGTGAACATCATGGAGTTCTGCAAGGCGTACAACGCGGCCACCGAGGCGCAGCGCGGCAACGTCATCCCCGTCGAGATCACCGTCTACGAGGACCGCAGCTTCACGTTCATCCTGAAGACCCCGCCGGCGGCGGAGCTCATCAAGAAGGCGGCGGGTGTGGCCAAGGGCTCACCCACGCCGCACACCACCAAGGTCGCGAAGCTGACCGGCGCTCAGGTGCGAGAGATCGCCGAGGCCAAGATGCCCGACCTCAACGCGAACGACATCGAGGCCGCCTCGCTGATCATCGCCGGTACCGCCCGTTCCATGGGCATCACGGTCGAGGGCTGAGGGAGATAATCATGGCCAAGTCAAAGGTTTACGAAGCAGCGGCGGCGAAGGTCGACCGCGACAAGTTCTACAGCGCGTCCGAGGCGGTGGCACTGGCGAAGGAGACGGGCTCGACGAAGTTCGACTCCACCGTCGAGGTCGCCCTCAAGCTCGCCGTCGACCCGCGCAAGGCGGACCAGATGGTGCGCGGCACGGTCATCCTGCCGCACGGCACGGGCAAGACCGCGCGCGTCATCGTGTTCGCGACGGGTCCGGCCGCTGAGGCCGCGATCGCCGCGGGTGCCGACGAGGTCGGCGGCGCCGAGCTCATCGAGAAGGTCGCCGGCGGATGGGTCGACTTCGACGCCGCCGTCTCGACCCCCGAGCTCATGGGCCAGGTCGGTCGCCTCGGTAAGGTCCTGGGTCCGCGCAACCTCATGCCGAACCCCAAGACCGGCACCGTCACGCCCAACCCGGCCAAGGCCGTCGAGGACATCAAGGGCGGAAAGATCGCCTTCCGCGTCGACAAGCACGCCAACGTGCACTTCGTCGTCGGCAAGGCGTCGTTCACCGCCGAGCAGCTGGGCGAGAACTTCTCGGCCGCTCTCGAGGAGATCGTCCGCCTCAAGCCCTCCAGCGCGAAGGGCCGCTACATCCAGAAGGCCGCCGTGTCGACCACGTTCGGTCCCGGCATCCTGCTGGACGTCAACGCGCTCGTCTGACGCTGCGTCGTTTCGAAGGGCCCCACCATTCACGGTGGGGCCCTTCGTCGTTCATCCGTCCCTGCGGACCTCGAACGTGCGCTCGCCTCGTGGCGGCACGTCCGTGCGCACCACGCTCGTCACCGATCCGCCCCGAGGACCACGCGCGGCCCAGGCGAGCACGACCTCCACATCCTCCGCCGTGCCTTCGACCTCTGCCTCCACGCGCCCGTCGGCGAGGTTGCGCACCCAGCCGGTGGCGCCCGCCCCTTGGGCGACGTGCTGCATCGTGAAGCGGAAGCCGACGCCCTGCACGACGCCGTCGATCATCAGGTGCACGCGCTGCATGCCTCCATCTTGCCGCGTCAGTGGGGCACAACGAGGCTGAGGGCGAGGGCGAGCATGACGACCGCGATGACGCCGTCGAGGACGCGCCACGCGCGAGGGGTGGAGAGGAGCCGGCCCAGGTAGCGCGCGCCGAGCGCGAGGGAGAAGAACCAGGTGACGGATGCCACTGCTGCGCCGGCGGCGAAGAGCCAACGGCCCTCGCCGTACGTCGCGGCGACCGAGCCGAGCAGGAACACCGTGTCGAGGTACACGTGCGGATTGAGCCACGTGAGCGCGAGGCACGTGGCGATGACGGGGGTGAGCCGGGTCGCGAGTACGGGTCGAGATCTCACGTTCTGCACTCCACCCGGTTCCTGCGGCACGGTCTGCGCGACCTCGGCCGGGGGAGCGGGCACCCGGAGGGCCTCGCCGGACGGTCGCCACGCGCGGCGCGCGGCGAGCAGTGCGTAGCCGGTGAGGAAGAGGGCGCCGGCGATGCGCACGACGTCGATCGCCCAGGGGGCCGCGTGCAAGATCGCGCCGAGCCCCGACACCCCGATGACGATCAGCACGGCATCCGAGACGGCGCAGACGGCGGCGACGAGCACGGCGTGCTCGCGGCGGATGCCCTGGCGCAGCACGAACAGGTTCTGCGCGCCGATCGCGACGATGAGCGACAGGCCGAGACCGAATCCGGCGAGGAGGGTGGGGAGCACGCTGTCGACGCTAGAGCGGCAGGATGATACAGTCCAGTTCATTATTCTTCTGTTGCATAAGGAGCGCTTATGACGCGCATCCCGGCGGAGCTCGCGCTCACCCTCGCCTCCGTGCTCGACGAGGGCACGTTCGATGCCGCTGCCCGGCGCCTGCACATCACGGCGTCGGCGGTCAGTCAGCGCATCAAGGCGCTGGAGGAGAGCGTGGGGAGGGTGCTGCTGGTGCGGTCGAAACCCGTCCGTGCGACCGACGCCGCGCACGCGGTCGTCCGTTACGCCCGGCAGCTGGCGCTTCTCGAGCGCGACGCCGTCGCGGCGCTCGACGACGGCGACGTGCCGAGCATCCCGCTGGCCGTCAACGCCGACTCGCTCGCGACATGGTTCCTGCCGCCGCTCGCGCGCGTTGCCGAGCGGCATGCGGTCGTCTTCGACCTGCATCGCGACGATCAGGACTTCACCGCCGGGCTGCTCGAATCGGGCACCGTCGTCGGTGCGGTGACATCGCGCGCGCAACCCGTCGCCGGATGCCGCGTGAGCGCGCTCGGCGTGCTGCGCTACGACGCCGTCGCCACGCCCGAGTACCGTTCCCGATGGCTGGCGGACGGGGTGACGGCCGCCGCGCTCGCGCGCGCACCCCTCATCGACTTCGATCGCCGCGACGACCTGCAGTCGCGCTGGCTCGCCGCCGAGCGCGTCGATCCGCGGCATCCGCCCCGCCACCGCGTGCCGGCCTCGCACGATTTCGCGGCCGCGACGCTGCTCGGCCTGGGATGGGCGCTCCTGCCGCGGTTCCAGTCGCAGAGCGCGCTGGATGCGGGCCGCCTCGTGCGGCTCGGCGGGGCGTCCGTGGACGTGCCGCTCTACTGGCAGCAGTGGAACCTCGCGTCCGACCTCCTCGACCTCGTCGCCGACGAGGTGATTGCCGAGGGGCGCCGCGTTCTCGCCGCGTGAGCGTCAGCCCTCGCCGATCGCCAGCACGATCTTGCCGCGCGTGTGGCCGCGTTCCAGTTCGCGGTGTGCCTCAGCGGCGCCGGCGAGGTCGACCACGCGGTCGATGTACACCTGGATCGCGTTGGAATCGAGCAGTCGGGCGAGCGTCGCGAGTACGCCGCCGTCCGGCGTCACCTTGTACGACGTGGCGCGCACACCCGCCGCGTCGGCCGCGTCGGCGTAGCCGGGCCACGCTCCCGTGGGCACCATGACGTAGAGGCCTCCGGGGCGCAGTACCGTCAGCGAGCGGGTGCCGGTGTCTTCGTGCACGTTGCCGACGAGGTCGATGACGACATCGACCTCACCGATCACCTCCTCGAATCGTGTACTGGCGTAGTCGATCACGACGTCGGCGCCCAATTCGCGCAACCACGCGAGGTTGGAGGCGGATCCGGTCGCCGTCACGTGGGCACCGAAGTACGCCGCCAGTTGCACCGCGAAGTGGCCGACGCCCCCCGAGCCGGCATGGATCAGCATCCGCTGACCCTCGTGCGCGTGCGCCGTCTCCACGACGAGTCCCCACGCAGTGAGGGCGGCCAGCGGCACGCCGGCTGCTTCGACGTGCGACAGCGCGGCGGGCTTGCGCGCCACCGACTGCGAAGGGACGACGGCGTACTCGGCATAGGTGCCACTGGAGCGGGGGAACGGCACCATGCCGAAGACCTCGGTCCCCACCGGGAGGGGATGCGCTTCGTACGGGGTGGCGACGACGTGACCGCTGAAGTCGAAGCCGAGCGTCGCCGGCAGGGCGGGGATGCCCGCGAACACTCCCGCGCCGCTGCGCGTCTTCGCGTCGATGGGGTTCACCCCGGCCGCGACGATGCGGACGAGAAGTTCGCTGACGAGGGGGCGGGGGACCGGCAACGTCGAGGCGCGCAGCACGTCGGGTCCGCCCGCCGCGTCGAAGACCACGGCGCGCATGTCGGTCGGCAGGTCGGGAAGGGCGAGAGGTGCGGGGGCGTCCACGGGGGTCGCCCTGCGCAGCGGCCGGAATCTCATCGTCGCTCCTTGCTCGTGGCGATCTCCGCGCGGGAGCGCGCGGAACCGTGTCCGAACAGTCAAGCGCGCCATTGTCTCGCGGGTGTTACACGGGTGCTACCGCGTGGAGAAGCCGGGCGTCAGGGGCGATTACCACTACCCGCGCTCGATGACAAGTACTCCGCGCGACCTTTGATTGTTCATCGTCGAGTTGGCAACTTTTGATTGACCGTCGGCCAAACCTGCGTCAAGATGACGATGAGCGGCAGCCCCCAGCCCGCCGCTCGGGGCACGCCGGCGCCGGCGCCGAGGTGCCCTTCTCGGTATCGGTGCCGGACGACGCGCCGCCCGGCGACTACGCCGCGGGCATCGTCGCCGCGATGCGCGTCGAATCGGCTGAGGGAGTCGTCACCGAACGGCGCCTGGGGGCACGCATCCTCTTGCGCGTCAGTGGCGACCTCGCGCCGGCGCTGAGCGTCACCGATGTCTCGATCACCTACGACACCCCCGTGAACCCGCTGGCGGCGGATGCCGCCGATGTCACCTTCACGGTGACCAACGAGGGCAACACGCGTCTCGCTGCGGAGGCGACCGTCACGGTCACCGGTCCGTTCGGAATCGCGCCGCTGCGGGTCGGATCGGGGGCCCTGTCGGAGCTGCTGCCCGGCAGCAGCCTGGAGCACACCGTGCGTGTCGCGGACGTGCGCGCGCTCGTCCTGCTCACCGCCGACGTCACGGTGGATGCCGCCGTCGTCGCGCGTCCCGGGGACGATCCGGATGCGCTGCCGTCCGTCGCCGCGCAGGACGGCGCAGCGACGACGGTCGCCGTGCCCTGGAGCGCGCTCGCGGTGCTGGTCGCCCTGCTCGCGCTGGTGGGGTGGCGGGTCGCTGCGCGCCGCCGCCGGCGTCGCCAGCATCGCGCGGAGATCGACGCGGCCGTGGCGGCCGCGCTCGCCGAGCGGGAAGAACCCGCACTGGCGGAGACGGCCGCCGGCCGCGACTAGCGGACGAATCCGGTTTCGAGCACCTGCGGCGACAGCGCGTGCTCGACGGCGAGCATGCTCGCCCCGATGATGGCGGCGCGCTCGGCGGTGAGCGACTGCACAATCGACAGGTGCTCGGTCGCGAGCGGCGTCGACCGGGTGTAGACGACTTCGCGGACACCGGCGATGAGGTGCTCGCCGACCCTCGCCATCGACCCGCCGAGCGAGATGACCGAGGGGTTCACGAGACTCACGCAGGTCGTGAGCACCTCGCCGATGTCGCGGCCGGCCTGGCGCACGGCCTGGATGGCCTCGATGTTGCCGCGCTTGACGAGGGCGACCACATCGTCGCCGGTGTGCGCGTCGACGCCCTGTTCGCGCAGCGCCCGGGCGATCGCGGGCCCGGATGCCAGTGCCTCCAGGCAGCCGCGGTTGCCGCAGGCGCAGGGGACGTGCGTGCCGCGGGCGACCTGGACGTGGCCGATGTCGCCGCCGACGCCCTGCGCACCGCGCTGCAGCGTGCCGCCGGAGATCACACCGGCGCCGATGCCGGTGGCGACCTTCACGAACATGAGGTGTTCGAGGCCCGGCCACGCCACCGCGCGCTCGCCGAGGGCCATGATGTTCACGTCGTTGTCGACGAGGACAGGCACGTCGATGTGCTGCCGCATCCATCCGGGGATGTCGAAACGGTCCCACCCGGGCATGATCGGGGGGTTGACGGGCTGGCCGCTGGAGTGCTCCACCGGGCCGGGCACGCCGATGCCGATCGCGGCGACGTGCGCACGGTCGCGGCCGACCTGCGCGAGCAGCGCCTCGGCGTTCTCGGTCAGCCAGGTGAGCACCGGGACGGGCCCGAGCGTCACGTCGAGGAGCGCCGAGTGCTCGGCGAGGATCGCGCCGGTGAGGTCGGTGATCGCGACCGTCGCGTGCGACGCGCCGATGTCGGCGGCCACGACGACTTTCGCCGCCGGATTCAGCGCGAACTGCGACGGCGGGCGTCCGCCGGTGGAGACGCCGTCGGCGACGGGCGTGATGAGGCCCATGCGCATGAGCTCATCGACGCGGGCCGCGATGGTCGAGCGCGCGAGGCCGGTCGACTTCGCCAGCTCCGCGCGCGTGCGCGGAGCTCCGTCGCGCAGCAATTGGAACAGTTGGCTGACGCCGCTGCCGACCACGGGCGTATCTGAGGACATGGCCATATTCTTCCACTCGAACCGCGAGTGCCCTGTCGTCAGGACCGTCCGGTGGGCTTCGCGAAACGCTGCTGCAGAAGCACCGCGCCGACGATGATGACGCCCTTGGCGACGAGCTGCACGGACGACGACAGGTTGTTCTGCACGAACACGTTCGTCAGCGTCGAGAAGATGAGCACGCCGAAGACGGTGCCGGTGATGGTGCCGCGCCCGCCGATGAGCAGCGTGCCGCCGACGACGACCGCGGCGATCGCGTCGAGCTCCCAGAGCTGACCGTTGGTCGAGCTTCCGGCGGTCGTGCGGCCGAGGATCATGACGGCGGCGATTCCGGCGCACAGACCCGCGATGACGTAGAGCCACATGGTGTGCCGGTTGACGTCGATACCGGCGAGACGTGCGGCCTCGCGGTTGCCGCCGATCGCGACGGTGCGCCGGCCGAACGTCGTGCGGTTCAGCAGCACCCATCCGAGCGCCGCGACGATGGCGAAGATCCAGATGAGCATGTCGACGCCGAGGAGGTCGAGGTTCATGAACGTGATGAAGTCGCGGTTGCCCACCTGCAGCGTGCGACGCTCGGCGAGGATCTCGGCGAGACCGCGAGCGGCCACGAGCATGGCGAGCGTCGCCATGAATGCGATGACCTTGCCGTAGGCGATCACGATGCCGTTGAGGAGACCGGCGAACGCGCCGACCGCGAGGGCGATGACGACCATGATGATCCAGTGGAACTGATCCGCCAGATCTTGGATGACGGCGAGTGCCGCGACGACCGAGGCGAGCCCCATGACCGATCCGACCGACAGGTCGATGCCGCCGGCGATGATGACGAGGGTCATGCCGATGGCGAGGACGCCGATGATGGACGCCTGTCGGAGGATCGTCAAGGTGTTGCTGACGCTCAGGAACGTGTCGGGCGCGGTCACCGCGCCGGTGATGACGAGCGCGAGCAGTGCCACGACGAGGCCGAGGTTGCGACCCGCGGAGCCGGAGAGGAGGCGCCGCCAGGTGGGTACCGGTTCGATCGTGATGGAGCGCGTCGTGTCGGGCGCGGAGGGGGTGGTCTGCGCGCTCATGCGGCGGATCCTTTCATGACGAGGTCGAGCACTCCGTGCTCGTCGATCTGCGATGCGGGGACAGTGGTGAGGACGGCGCCGTCGGCGACGACGAGGACGGTGTCGGCAAGACCCAGGACCTCTTCGATCTCGCTGGAGACGACGACGATGGCGTTGCCGGCGGCGGCGAGGCGGCGGATGAGGGCGTAGATCTCGCTGCGCGCGCCGACGTCGACGCCGCGCGTGGGCTCGTCCAACAGCAGCACACGGGTGCCATGCACGAGCCAGCGCGCCAGCAGGATCTTCTGCTGGTTGCCGCCGGAGAGGGTGACGGCGGCGCGATCGGGGTCGGCAGGACGCAGTTCGAGCGCTTCGATCTGCTCGCGCGCGACCGTGCGCTCGGCGCGTTCGTTGAGGAAGCCCGCGGTGGCGAAGCGCGACACCGACGCGAGGGTGACGTTGACGAAGATCGGCTCGTCGAGCACGAGTCCCTGACTCTTGCGCTCTTCGGGAGACAGGCCGATGCCCGCGCGGACGGCGTGGACCACCGATCCACGACGCAGGGGCTTGCCGGCCACCTGGACCGTACCCGCCGTCGCCTTGCGCGCGCCGTAGACCGTTTCGAGGATCTCCGAGCGTCCCGAGCCGACGAGGCCGGCGAGACCGACGATCTCGCCGGCGCGCACCTGGAACGACACGTCGTCGAACACGCCGGCGAGGGCGAGGCCGGAGACATCGAGGACCACGGGAGCGTCGGCGGCCACCGGCGTGCCCGCGGGGAAGACGTTGGAGACCTCGCGTCCGGTCATCAACTTGATGAGCTCTGCGGTCGGTGTGTCGGCGACCGGGAGGCTGGTCGCGGTCGTGCGTCCATCCTTCAACACCGTGATGCGGTCGCCGATCTGGCGGATCTCCTCGAGGCGGTGCGTGATGTAGACGACGGCGATGCCCTCGCTGGTCAGCTCCTTCACGACGTGGAAGAGGTTCTTCACCTCTTCGGAGTCGAGCACGGCGGACGGCTCGTCCATGATGATCAGCTTGATGTCGTGCGACAGCGCGCGCGCCATGCTCACGATCTGCTTGTTCGCGGCGCTGAGCGAGCCCACCTCGGTGTGCGGCGACAGGTTGGCGTGGCCGAGCCGGCGCAGCAGTTCGCGGGTCTGGGTGGTCGCTTCGGAGCGGCGGGTGAAACCGCCGCGGGCGAGTTCGTGACCCAGGAAGATGTTCTCGGCGATCGTGAGGCCGTCGACGACGTCGAGCTCCTGGTACATCGTCGCGATCCCCAGCTCGATCGCCGCTTCCGGGTTCGCGATCTCGACCGCGTCGCCCTGCCAGACGATCTCGCCGTCGTCGGGGCGGTGCACGCCGGCGAGCGTCTTGATGAGGGTGGACTTGCCCGCGCCGTTCTGGCCGAGCACGCAGTGCACCTCGCCGGGGAGGATCTCGAGGTCGACGCCGCGCAGGGCGCGCACGCCCGCGAACGACTTCGTCACGCCGCTGACCCGGAGTAATGCCGGTGAATGGTCATCTTTGATCACCGGATGAACATAACATGCCGCTCCTATGTCTGTCGTCAACGAATTCTTGGCGTCGCCCGTGGCTGCGTCGCGCGCGACAGCCGAAGCAGGGCGAACTCACGGCATGAATAACGATTTGCCTACTTCTGTCAGCGGCAAAACAAAAGTTGCACAACCCGACATCACTTCTGTTACGGTGATGTCGTCAGCGTGGACTGGTCACCGAGGTGATTCCTTCTCGTGCGCAGCCCGCCGACACCGCTGCATCACATTTTTCAAGGAGGAAGAAACATGCGCTCACGCTTCACCACGCGGACGCGTCTGGTCCTGACCGGAACGGCGCTCGTCGCCGCCATCGGTCTGCTGGCCGGCTGCACCGGATCGACCGGTGCGGAAGAAGACGTCGTCGACCAGGGCACCAGCGAAGAAGAGAACGCCGCGTCGGGCGACACCGTCGTCATCGGCTTCTCCGGCCCCGCCGCCGACCACGGATGGCTCGGTGCCATCAACTCCGGCGCGGAGGCGGCGGCAGCCAGCTTCGACGACGTCGAGCTCAAGATCGCCGAGGGCACCAACGACCCGATCGCCCAGATCGCGGCCGTAGAGACCTTCATCAACGAGGGCGTCGACGCGATCGTGCTGCTGCCGACCGACGGCGCTGCTCTCACCGAGATCGCCATCGAGGCGATGGAGGCGGGCATCCCCGTCATCAACGTCGACCGCGAGTTCTCGAGCCCGTTCGCCGCTCGCGCGACGATCCTCGGCGACAACTACGGCATGGGCGTCAGCGCCGGCACGTACATCTGCGAGCAGCTGGGTGACACCTCCGACGCCGTCGTGGCCGAGATCGCCGGCATCGACTCGCTGCCGCTCACGCAGGACCGTTCGCAGGGCTTCGCCGACGCGCTCAGCGACTGCGGACTCGACGTCACGGCGCGCGTCGCCGCCGACTTCACGGTCGCCGGTGGCGAGGCATCCGCTTCGCAGCTGCTCGCGGCCAACCCGAAGATCGACGCGCTGTGGAACCACGACGACGACCAGGGCATCGGCGTCCTCGCCGCGATCGCCTCGGCCGGACGCGACGAGTTCTTCATGATGGGCGGTGCGGGCAGCCGCGCCGCGATGGACGCGATCGAGGCCGACGACTCGGTGCTGAAGGCGACGGTCATCTACCCGTCGACGCAGGCCGCCGACGGTGTCGCGCTCGCCCGCCTGATCGCCCAGGGCAAGACCGTGAGCGATCTCATCACCCCGGGCATCCCGAACCGCATCGTTCTGGACGCTCCCGTCGTGACGAAGGACAACGTCGACCAGTTCATCGATCTGTCGTTCAATTGATCGTGTGACACCGCGGGGCGCCCGTCGATTCGGCGGGCGCCCCGCGCTTTCGTCCAGGAAGGACACTCCGTGACAGAAACGCTTCGCGTCGCGATGATCGGCCATGGCTTCATGGGCGCCGCGCACTCGCAGGGCTGGCGGGTCGCGCCCCGCTTCTTCGACCTCCCGGCGGAGCCGGTGATGCAGGTCGTCGTGGGGCGCTCGGAAGAATCCACCGCCGCGGCCGCGGCGAAGTGGGGATGGGTCGAGCACGACACCGACTGGCGTCGTGTCATCGCCCGGGACGACATCGACGTCGTCGACATCGTGACCCCCGGCGACACGCACGCCGAGATCGCCCTGGCCGCGCTCGCGGCCGGCAAGCACGTGCTGTGCGAGAAGCCGCTCGCCAACAGCGTCGCCGAGGCGGAGGAGATGGCCGCTGCGGCCGCCCGCGCGGAGCAGGCCGGCATCCGTTCGATGGTGGGCTTCACCTATCGCCGGGTTCCCGCCACGACGTTCGCCCGCGACCTCGTCGCCGCCGGACGCATCGGCGAGATCCGCCAGGTGCGCGCCGAATACCTGCAGGACTGGCTGGCCGATGCCGAGGCGCCCCTCACCTGGCGCATGAAGAAGGAGACCGCGGGCTCGGGAGCGCTCGGCGACATCGGCGCCCACGCGATCGACCTCGTCGAGTTCATCACGGGGCAGAGCGTCGAGCGCGTCTCCGGCGTCATCGACACGATCGTGAAGGAGCGGCCGATCCTCGGATCGGGCTCCGGTCTGTCGGGCACGGCCGGCGAGGGCCGCGGAGCGGTGACCGTCGACGACATCGCCCTGTTCACCGGACGACTCAGCTCCGGAGCGCTCGCCTCGTTCGAAGCCACCCGCTTCCGTACGGGCCGCAAGAACGCGCTGCGCATCGAGATCTCGGGATCGACCGGCGCGCTGGCGTTCGATCTGGAGCGCCTCAACGAACTCGAGTACTACGACGCCACGGCCGACGCCCTCGAGCAGGGCTTCCGCCGCATCCTCGTCACCGAGGAAGCGCACCCGTATCTCGCCCCGTGGTGGCCGACCGGTCATATGCTCGGCTACGAGCACGGATTCTCGCACCAGGTGCGCGATTTCGTCACGGCGATCGGCGACGGCTCCGCGCCGCGGCCGTCGTTCGCCGACGGGTTGCACGTGCAGAAAGTGCTGGACGCCGTCGAGCAGAGCTCGCTGCACGACAGTGTGTGGATGTCCACCGACACGAAGGAACCGCAATGACGCGACCGATCACCCTCTTCACCGGCCAGTGGGCCGATCTGCCCTTCGACGAAGTCGCCCGCCTCGCCGGCGAGTGGGGGTACGACGGACTCGAGATCGCCTGCTGGGGCGACCACCTCGACGTCTCCCGCTGGGACGACGCGGCCTACGTGCAGGGGCGTCTCGACATCCTCGAGCGCAACGGTCTGAAGGTCTTCACGATCGCGAATCACCTCACCGGTCAGGCCGTCTGCGACGACCCGATCGACGAGCGTCACCACGACATCCTCTCCGAGCGCGTGTGGGGCGACGGCGACGCCGAGGGAGTGCGTCGGCGAGCGGCCGACGACCTCAAGGACACCGCCCGCATGGCGGCGGCGCTCGGGGTGAAGACCGTCACCGGGTTCACCGGATCGTCGATCTGGAAGTACGTCGCGATGTTCCCGCCGGCATCCGATGCCATGGTCGAGGCCGGATATCAGGACTTCGCCGACCGGTGGAATCCGATCCTCGATGTCTTCGAGGAGGTCGGCGTGCGCTTCGCTCACGAGGTGCACCCGTCCGAGATCGCCTACGACTACTGGACCGCGCAGCGCACCCTCGAGGCGATCGGGCACCGCGCCTCGTTCGGCTTCAACTGGGACCCGTCGCACATGGTGTGGCAGGACCTCGACCCGGTGGCGTTCCTCTGGGACTTCCAGCAGCACATCTTCCACGTGCACTGCAAAGACACCAAGAAGCGGCTGAGCAATGGTCGCAACGGCAGGCTCGGGTCGCACCTGCCCTGGGCCGACCCGCGTCGGGGATGGGACTTCATCTCCACCGGACACGGCGACGTTCCCTGGGAGGACGCCTTCCGCATGCTGAACGCGATCCGCTACACCGGTCCGCTCTCCGTCGAATGGGAGGATGCCGGCATGGACCGTCTCGTCGGCGCGCCCGAAGCGCTCGCGTTCGTCCGGCGGCTGTCGTCGTACGAGCCGTCGGCCGCCGCGTTCGACGCGGCGTTCAGCACGCGCTCGACGGAGTAGTCACTCCGCCGGGCGCGTTCCCGTCGTCAGGGCGTGCAGCAGGGTCGTCAGGCGCTCGATGTCGGCGATGTCCCACGCGATGAGCGACTGCTGCAGGGCGCCCTCGTTCGGCACGCGGGCCGCCGCGAGTCGCGCCGTGCCCTCCGCCGTGGCCGACAGCAGGCTCGAGCGGCCGTCGGCCGGGTCGGGCGTGCGCTCGATGAGCCCGAGGGCTTCGAGCTCGCGCACCGTGCGGCTGATCTGTCCTTTGTCGGTCATCAGGATCTCGGCCAGAGCCGACGACGTCAGCGACTCGCGGCGCACGATGGTCGTGAACACCTTGTAGGCACCGGGGAGCATGCCCGGGCTCACCCGCTCGGCGGCTTCGGAGATGAGGCGGCGGAACTGTCCGATCAACTCGCCGAACTGCGACTCCAGGGCCCGCACCGCCGCGGTGCGGGCCCCCGTGTCCTCAGTCATCCGAGCCTCGCTCGGTGCCGACCGTGCGCACCGAACCGGTCGCCGTGAGCGCGCCCATTCCTTCCGGCACCGAGACCGTGGCGAGGTTCGCCTCGCCGGCTTCGAGCCGCTCGGTCGTCGTCATGGTCGTGAGGGGCTTGTTCGGCAGGAACGCGATTGCGATGAGCGAGACGACCGCGAAGGGCACGGCGATCAGGAACGAGTGCGAGATGCCGTTGGCGTAGATGTCCTCGAACACGACACGAAGCGCCTCCGGCATGGCCGACACCTGGGGAAGCGTGCCGGACTGCAGCTGCGCCGCCCAGGTCTGGGCGTCGGCGCCGAGCGTGGCGAGGGCCGCCGTGATGTCGTCCTTCCGGTCGCCGACGAGGTCGATGACCCGTGCCGCGAGCGCCGCGCCCATGACCGAGACGCCGATCGTGCCGCCGAGGCTGCGGAAGAAGGTGACGCCCGAGCTCGCGACGCCGATCTCTTCGGGACGCGTGGTGTTCTGCACGACGAGCACGAGGTTCTGCATCGTCATGCCGACACCCGCGCCCAGCAGGAACATGTAGACGGAGACGAGGAAGAAGTTCGTGTCGTAGTGGATGGTCGACAGCAGCGATGACCCGGCGATCAGCAGAACCGCGCCGACGAGCAGGTAGGGCTTCCACTTCCCGTACTTCGTCACGAGCGCGCCGACCCCGATGGAGGCCACCAGCAGGCCGCCGATCATCGGGATCGTCATGAGGCCGGCCTCGGTCGGAGTCGCGCCGCGGGCGAGCTGCATGTACTGGCTGAGGAACACCGAGGCACCGAACATCGCGATGCCGGTGGCGATCGAGGCGATCACCGACAGGGTGAAGGTGCGGTTGCGGAAGAGCGTCAGGGGGATGAGCGGCTCCTTCGAGCGGAGCTCGACGATGACGAAGATCACGGCCGCCAGGAGCGCGCCGCCGACCATGAGGACGGAGGTGAGGCTCCACCAGTCGTTGTTCGCGAGATCCGACCAGGCGCCCGCGGTGGCGGTGCCGGCATTCGTGACCCAGATGAGCAGCAGCGAGACGGATGCGGAGAGCAGCACGATACCGAGGTAGTCGATCGAGGTCTTCTTCTTCGGCCGCACGGGAACGTGCAGCGTCGACTGCACGACGATGAGCGCGGCGACGGCGAAGGGGAGCGCGACGAAGAAGTTCCAGCGCCAGCCCCAGGCATCCGTGATGACGCCGCCGAGCAGTGGGCCGCCGATCGTGGCGACGGCCATGACGGCGCCGAACAGGCCCATGTAGCGGCCGCGCTCGCGCGGGCTGATGATGTCGGCCATGAGCACCTGGCTGAGGGCGGCGAGGCCACCGGCGCCGATGCCCTGCACGGCGCGGAACGCGATCATCATCTCGGCCGACTGCGAGAAGCCCGCCGCGGCGGTCGCCAGGACGAAGATCGCGATGGCCACCTGGAACAGCACTTTACGGTTCGTGAGGTCGGCGAGCTTTCCCCAGATGGGCGTCGAGATGGCGGTCGTCAACAGCGTCGCCGTCACGACCCACGTGAAGGCGGTCTGGTTGCCCTCGAGGTCGTGGATGATGACCGGCAGCGACGTGGAGACGACCGTGGAGGCGAGCATCGACACGAACATGCCGAGGAGGAGTCCAGACAGGGCTTCGAGCACCTGCCGGTGGGTCATGCGCGGTGCATCGACCGCGTCGGGGGATGAAGACATTGAAGCGTCCTTCGAAGATGGGATGGATGCCGATTGGCACAGAAACGGTTGAGTCAGGTCAACCGTTGAGATGAGTCAACTATATGCCTGTCGTTGATCCACGTCAACTATCGCCTGTCTCACTCCAGGACGAGGGTGATGTCGGGGTGATCGGCGAAAACGTCGAGGACGATGTCGAAGTACGTGGGCCCGGTGCCGGCTTCGACGGCGGCGAGCCGCTCGGTGAACATCGCCGTGTTGAACGTGCCGGGATGGCGGAGTTTGTCCTCGTAGTACGCGATGGTCGCCTCGCGGCCCAGCGCCCGGCGCGAGAGCTCGGCATCCCGCCACACGATGCGCACATCGGCCGCGCCCTGCAGCTCGCCGATACCTCCGTAAAGAAGATCGTTCAGCGCATCCAGACTGGGGCCGAGCCGCCAGTCCTCGTTCTGCATGAAGAGGCGGTTGAGTTCGTCGTAGAACGACGCGATGTCGGTGACCGCTCGGCCGTCGATGGTGAAATCGGTCATGTGCCGGCGCGCGTCAGTCGGCGAGCGCAAGGGCGCGGAACGGCTCGCGTGGGCGCCGCGGCGCTTCGGCCGCCGGGCGCGGCGGCAGGGGGAGCCGCGTCGTGCGGTGGTACAGCTCGTCGATCAGGTCGGTGGCGAGTGAGACCAGGGAATCGATCTCGCGCTGGTCGCGGTCGATCCACGCGCACCGCGGTTCGTCGCCCACCGGGACGAAGGAGTCGTGCTCCTCCCAGACCACGAGCGTGCGCTCGGCGCCGAGGACGTGCTGTTGCCACCAGATCTGGCGGAGGTAGGTGCGCGGGATCGAGCGCCACGACTTGTTCGTCGTCTTGATCTCGGCCAGGGTGATGCGCCCGTCGGCATCCTGCATGATGCCGTCGGGGGTCGCCAGGTGTCGCTTCTCGACCTCGGCGTGGAAGAGTGCCGACGACGGATGGATGCCGTGGGTCGCCGCGACCCACGCGGCGATCTCGGGCTCGCGGCGCCGACCGTGGTCGGTGTAGGCGTTGCCGGAGAAGCCCGACCCCTGCAGCTTCGCATCGGCCGCGCGCGCGATGGCGCGGGCGCTCGTGAGCGTGGCGACGTCGGTCGCGGTGATGCCCCTCGAGCGCGCCCGGATCCACGCCACGCGGTCGCGCGAGTCGGCGACGATGCGCGCGGCGAGTTCAGGAGTCACGCCTTCGAGGCTAACCCCGCCGCCCGACCCCGAGCGCTCGCGGCGCGCGTGTCCTCGGCATCTCTCCTTCTTCGTCCTTCGCCGAGTGCACCGACTGTTGCCGAGGACCCCTCTATTCACCGCATGAAGCGGGCGCTTTCGGGAAGAGACGGTGTCGTCGGCGGGGGACCGGCGGGGATGCCGCTTCCTTCACAATCAGTGATCTGCGGCGGTTGTCCTCAGAATGCGGCTCGGCCGCACGGGGGAGCGGGGTTAGCTGGCTCGATTGGCGAACTGGGGGCGATGCCGTCCGCGCACCGCTGCTGCGATCAACGCTGCGATGCCGAGGAGGGCGAGGATACCCCCGAGGATGAGGATGCCGCGGTCGGTCGGGGTGATGCGGGTGAGAGCAAATATTGTGTTCTCATCGAGCCCGAGCTCAAGGTCTTCGACGTACATGTAGCGCGCGAGACCGGAATACAGCAGTGTCACGATCGAGTAGAGCCCAGCTGCCAGGAGGGCGACTCCAACGACGACGAGAGCCCGGATGCGCGCCGCCTGTGCGGGTGCTGTCTGAGTGGTGGTCATGAGTTTCTCCTTCTGTGGTGCGGATGGGGCCAGCGTGTGGGACTGGCCCCATCCCAGGTTGTTACGACCAGGCGCCGTCGTAGGGATTACAGCGGTACTGGGCGAGAGACTGCGACCAGGTCACGCCGCGACCGGGGAGAACATCAGATAGAGCACAGCTGTCCCTGTGGCCACGGGAATCGTGATCCATGCGGGGAACACCGCCAGTGCCAGGACGACGGATGCCGCGTATGTGGGTGGCGCCCAACGTCGCCACTGCCGGGTCTCGCCCATGGTGCTCGCCAATCAGTCGAGGATTGTTCTCGATGAGGCTATATCTATATATGTAGCTACAGCAAGTGCTGGGGCGATTTCGGTTCTTTTCCGGGCTCTCAACTCGCGCGCGTTGGCGACGCTATGAGCCAGACCAGCAGTCCCAGAGCGACCGCAGGAATCAGAAGCCACGGAGGGATGAAGGCCACTGTGACCAGGAGCGCGAGTGCGATGAGCAGCGCTGTGGCCCAGCGTCTCCGGCACCATGCTGACGGTCCGCGTCGAATTACGAACGCGACCGCGCCGCGGGCGATATCGCGATGATCTACGCCGACCTCGTCGGCGTAGTCCAGATCTGCCGTCCAGGTCTCGGTCATGATCCGGCTTTCTGGACGGGGGAGGAGTGCTGCGGCTGTCTTCACGGTAGCTCGGGCCATGCGCTCTCTCCGGTGCACGGCCTAGGCTCCCGCCAGCCCCACGGGTCGCACCCGGGGTGAGCGCGTCGCCGCCTGCCTATTCTCGAGAGTCGCCACGGCCGCCCTCGCGAGGTCGCCGGCTTGTTCTTGGAGCCGGTAGTAGCGACGTCGGGCGCCCTGCCGAGAAGCGTCATCCTCCCAAGCGCTGGCCACCCATCCCATTGATTCGAGGCGATCGAGGATCGGATACACGCTGCCGCTCGGCCGCCCTGTGGTCTTGACGATTTGGAGTCCCCACACCGCGCCTTCGGCCCCGACGAGCACCTTCAGCACGTCAATCGTGGCCGGCGTCACGCGGGACAATCTCTCCATATGTCGAGATGATACGCCGCCCAGCGCGATGCGACCGACAACGATCGATTCCGCGGTACCGGAACGACCTGTGCGTATGTCCTCTTAGGTGGTTTTCGGACGGTCGTTGTGGAGTAGCGCAGCCTGCAATATTGACTCTCCGCCAGTCACCGATGCTGCGCGGCACTCGGATCCGGGGATCTTCCGGCACCGCGCCGTAGTGGCTGACGACGACATCGTCGAGGTCGACGGCATCCTGTGCACGTCGATCGAACGCACCGCCCTCGACCTGGCGCGGCTTGCGAGCCCCGAAGTCGCGCTCGTCTTCGTCGACACGGCACTCGGACGGGTCGGCGGCGATCCGAGGCGCTTCGACGAGCACGCGGCGGACGAGCTGTTGAGCGATCTGCGTGCGCGAGCGGAGGCCGCGCCGGGCGCGCGGGGCATCCGTCAGGCGCGCACCCTGCTCGAGGTCGCCGACGGCCGCTCGCAGCAGCCGCTCGAGGTCGTCACGAAATTGCAGTTGCGTCGACTCGGCTTTCGTCAACCTCGACTGCAGGTCGCGGTGCCCGCGCCCGGACGGGGGTCGTACTGGATGGACATCGCGCTCGACGAAGCGAACGCGTTCTACGAGTGCGATGGGAAGACGAAGTACACCGACGAGGCGTTGCGGTCGGGCCGCACCCTCGAGGAGGCGCTCATCGCGGAGAAGGAGCGCGAGGACTGGGTGCGCGGCACGACGAGGCGCCGGGTTCTGCGCGGTGGATCGGCGGACGCGGCGACGCCGGCTGCGTTGGCGGCTCGGTTGACCAGCTTCCACGTGACGCTCCCCGATCGGCGAGCGCGCCTCTTGCTTCCGAGAAAGCCGCTTCTCCACGGTCAGTAAGCGGCGTGCTCGTGTACAAACGGTGCACTCGGGGATCTGGGTAGAGGGATGCCGGGATTTGGGGGAACCCGCCTGGTGACGTAGCATGGACACCAAGCCAAAGACCGCTGGTCTCGGTGCCTCGCAAGAGGATGCCGATGAAACTCTGCAACGCAGGGGCCCGCGCAGGTGTACAGACTCATTCTCCGAGAAATCGGAACCGAAGCTCCGTGCGCATGCGCCGGAGCTTTTTTCGTTGCGGGGTGGTCGCAGGCCGACGTCCCGCCACCGCGAGACGTCTCGTACACACAAGGAGTGACCATGGCGCAGAAGGATGCATCGGTCGCCGAGCTCACGAAGAACTTCGAGAACTCGAACGCCGTACTGCTGACCGAGTACCGCGGTCTGACGGTCGCCCAGCTCAAGCAGCTGCGCAACGCGATCCGTCAGGACGCCGACTACGCCGTGGTGAAGAACACGCTGACCAAGATCGCCGCCAACAAGGCCGGCATCTCTGCGCTGGATGACGACCTCAAGGGGCCGTCCGCCGTCGCATTCGTGCATGGTGACTTCGTCGCCACTGCGAAGGCTCTGCGTGACTTCGCCAAGGCCAACCCGCTTCTGGTGATCAAGGGCGGCGTTTTCGAGGGCAACAGCCTCACCGCCGACGAGGTCAACAAGTACGCCTCGCTCGAGAGCCGTGAGGTTCTGCTGGCGAAGGCTGCGGGCATGATGAAGGCGACGATGGGCAAGGCTGCCGCGACCATCGACGCGCTTCGCGAAAAGCTGGAGACCGCTGAGGCCGCGTAAGCGTCCGGCGTTCTCACCCCCACAAACCCCATCAATCTAGGAGATACATCATGGCAAAGCTCAGCACTGAAGAGCTTCTCGAGCAGTTCGCGGGTCTGACCCTCGTCGAGCTCAACGACTTCGTCAAGGCGTTCGAGGAGAAGTTCGAGGTCACCGCCGCTGCTCCCGTCGCCGCTGCCGGCGCTGCGGGTGGCGCGGGCGCCGCCGAGGCCGAGGAGGAGAAGGACTCGTTCGACGTCATCCTCGAGGCTGCCGGCGACAAGAAGATCCAGGTCATCAAGACGGTCCGCGAGCTCACCTCGCTGGGCCTCGGCGAGGCCAAGGCCGTCGTCGACGGTGCTCCCAAGGCTGTCCTCGAGGGCGCCAACAAGGAGACCGCCGAGAAGGCCAAGGCTGCTCTCGAAGAGGCGGGCGCGACGGTTACCCTCAAGTAATCTCGCTCACGCGATTCACGAAGGCCCCCGGATCTCTCCGGGGGCCTTCTGCGTGTCAGCGGCCGGGAGCGGCGGTCGACGAGCGCACGATCATGCGCGCATGCATCAGTTCTCGCGACTGCGGGCGTTCGGGATCGGCGATCTCCTGCAGCAGAAGGTGCACGGCGGCTGCGCCCTGCTCGCGCGGAATCTGCTGCAGCGTCGTGAGCGAGAACATCTCGGCGAACTCGTGGTCGTCGATTCCCACGACACTCAAGGCCGACGGCACGGGGATGCCGAGCCTCCGCGCCGCGATGAGCGCACCGATCGCGACTTCATCGCAGACCGCGACGATCGCGGTGGGACGATCGCGGTCGTCTCCCAGGAGGTCGGCCGCCACGGCGTAGCCGCCCGGCAGGGTCACGTCCGACGGTATATGGCGCGAGAGCTCCCCGAGGCCGGCGTCGGCCATCGCGTGCCGGTAGCCCGCGAGGCGCTGTTGATCGACGTGCGCCCACTGCATCCCATCGCGATCGCCACCGCCCAGGAAGGCGATGTCGGTGTGGCCGAGGGTGATGAGGTGCTGGGTTGCGCGCCGAGCGGCGGAATCGTCGTCGATGGCGACGACGCTGGTGAGTTCACCCGCGCCGACGACGCTCACGATGGGGCGCCCGATCTGGGTCAGTCGGTCGAGCTCGTGGTCGGCGGGGTCGAGGCCCACAGCGATGAGTCCGTCGAACCGCTTGCGCGCCAGGAAGTCGCCGAAGATGCGTTCGCGACCCTCGGTGCCCGGCTTGGCGTCGTACAGCGTGAGGTCGAGGCCGCGGGCCAGCAGCGACTGCTGGATGCCCTCCAACACCTCGGCGAAGAACCATCGGTTGACGTAGGGCATGACCACGCCGATGTTCTGCGTGCGACCGGTGGCGAGCCCGACGGCGCCCGCTGAGGGCACGTAGCCGAGAGCGTCCACGGCGGCGCGCACGCGGGCGCGGGTGTCGTCGGAGACGTAGCCGCTGCCGCTCAGCGCACGCGAGGCGGTGGCCTTGGAGACACCTGCACGCGCAGCGACGTCGGCGATACCGGTCATGCGGCTCCTCCTTGAGTCCCTGCACGTGAGAATCCCGGAACGTGTGGAACCGGTTGTCCCCATCATTCACCTTCGACATTCACCGTGGCGACGGTCGTTACCGGGTTGTGATGATGTGCGGGTTGTGTCGTCGGGAGCGCTCGAATAGCTTTGCGTGGAATCGGTTCCCTAAGGGGAGCCCTGTGCATCAGGAATCATCCGAGCACTCAATGAGGAGGAATCACATGGGGATGTCACGTCGGCGCTACCTTGCGCCCCTGGCAATCATCGGAGTTACGGCGTTCGCCCTTGCGGGTTGCGCGGAGGCGGAGACGGGCGGCGGCGAGAGCGGTGGATCGGGCGGAGGCACCGTTCGGATCTCCGGCGGTATCACCGGTACCGAGGCCGACGCGCTGCAGAAGGTCTTCGATGAGTGGAGCGCGGAGAGCGGTGTCAAGGTCCAGTACACCGGTGACAAGGGCTTCGAAGCCAACATCGTCACGAAGGTGACGGGTGGGGACGCTCCCGACCTCGCGATCGTGCCGCAGCCGGGTCTGCTGAAGACCCTCGTGGAGACGGGTGAGGTCCAGCCGGCACCCGAGGCCGTGTCGGCGAACGTCGACGAGAACTGGTCGCCGGACTGGAAGAAGTACGGCACGTTCGACGACGTCTTCTACGCCGCTCCCATGCTCGCCAACATCAAGGGCTACGTCTGGTACTCGCCGGCCGACTTCGCGGAGTGGGGTGTGGAAGTTCCCACGACCTGGGACGAGATGATCACCCTCACCGACACCATCCGCGCAGCGACCGGTGTCGCACCCTGGTGCGCCGGATTCGAGTCCGGCGGAGCGTCGGGATGGCCCGGCACCGACTGGGTCGAGGACCTCGTCCTGCGCCAGTCCGGCGTCGACGTGTACGACGAGTGGATCGCCGGTGACGTGAAGTTCACCGACCCCGAGATCGCGGAAGCCTTCACCGCCGTCGGCGAGATCCTGCTGAACCCGGACTACGTCAACGCGGGCTACGGTGACGTCGCCAGCATCAACTCGACCGCGTTCGGTGACGTCGCCACGAACGTCGCCAATGGAACGTGCGCGCTGACCCACCAGGCATCGTTCCTGACGGCCAACCTGCTCGAGACCACCAACGCCGACGGCGAGCCGACGACCGTCGCTCCCGACGGTGACGTGTACGCGTTCGTCATGCCCGGCTACGAAGAGGGCGCGGCGACCATCGAGGTCGGCGGCGAGTTCGTCGCGGCGTTCTCCGACTCCGAGGCCACCCAGAAGGTCCAGGAGTTCATGACCACCGCTGAATTCGCCGACGCGCGCGTCGGCGAGGGTGGTTCGATCTCGGCCAACCTGAACGCCGATCCGACGAAGGCCTCCAGCCAGTTCCTCACCGAGGCGATGGAGCTGCTGCAGGACCCGAACACCGCGGTCAGCTTCGACGCGAGTGACCTCATGCCGGCCACGGTCGGTTCGGGCTCGTTCTTCAAGGGCATGGTCGACTGGATCGACGGCAAGGACCAGGCCACGGTCCTCAGCGACATCCAGGCAGGTTACGAGAACTAAAGCGACGAGAGGGGGATGCCGGTACACCGGCATCCCCCTCTTCGTTCCGACGAAACCCACCCCGCGTTCGGCGCAGTACTCGGAGGCTCACCATGACCGATACCCAGACCACTTCGGCGCCACCGGACACGGCGACGCCCCCGACACACGTGCCGCGGAGCCGATTCTCCGCAGCCAAGACCAGACTCGTCGTCGTCGCCGGGTTCGTCGTCGCGTTCGCCCTCCTGGTGCTGCTGTTCCTCAGCCCCGGATCCGACGACCCGACGCCCACGTCGCTCGGCGTCTCGCTGCGGAGCTTCTTCGTGTGGCTCGGCGGACTGAACGCGCTCCTGCAGATCCCGATCGTCCTCGCCGCATTCGGCCTGGTGGTCGCCCTCATCCTTCTGCTGATCGAGTACGCCCCACGCGCCGGAAACGGCTACTTCTGGCTCCGCCTCGTCGCCTGCTTCGCGATCCCGGTGATCGCCTTCATGCTGTTGCGGCCGTACCAGAACGCCCTCGTCTACGTCCTGGGCATCGCCATCGTGCTGGGCGCGATCCTGTTCTGGGCCGACTCGCGCTCCGAGCAGGGCGCGGGATACCTCTTCCAGCTCATCGTCTTCGCAGCCCCGGCGGCGATCCTCCTGATCGTCGGCCTCATCTACCCGGCCATCTCGACGATCTTCCAGTCCTTCTTCGACAAGACCGGTGACAACTTCGTCGGCTTCGAGAACTACATCTGGGCATTCACGAATCCGCAGGGCACCTGGTCGGTCATCAACACGATCATCTGGGTGCTCATCGCGCCGGCGGTCGCGACCATCATCGGCCTCGCCTACGCCGTCTTCATCGACAAGGCCCGCGGCGAGAAGTTCCTGAAGGTGCTCATCTTCATGCCGTTCGCCATCTCGTTCGTCGGAGCCGGCATCATCTGGAAATTCGTCTACGACTTCCGCCAGGGCAATCAGATCGGTCTCCTCAACGCCATCGTGACGGCGTTCGGCGGCGACCCGGTGTCGTGGCTGGCCGTCGAGCCGCTCTTCAACAGCCTGCTGCTCATGGTCGTCTTCGTCTGGAGTCAGACCGGTCTCGCGATGGTCATCCTGTCCGCCGCGATCAAAGCGGTCCCCGCCGAGCAGAACGAAGCCGCCGCCCTCGACGGTGCGAACGCATGGGAGAGGTTCCGCAACGTGACCGTCCCCGGCATCCGCTCGGCGATCGTCGTCGTGGTCACCACCATCGCCATCGGTGCTCTGAAGATCTACGACATCGTCGCGGTGATGACCGGTGGCCGCTCCAACACGACCGTCCTCGCGTTCGAGATGGTCAACCAGCAACAGCGGTTCCAGAGTTACGGACACTCGGCGGCACTCGCGGTGGTGCTGTTCCTCTTCGTCACGCCGTTGATCGTGTTCAACATCGTCCAGATCCGGAAGCAGAGGGAGATCCGATGAGCACCAGCGTCGATATCGTCGAGCCCCTTCCCGACAAGCGCCTCGCCCGCGAGGTCGCTCGGGACACACGTCGCCACGAGAAGAGCGCGCAGAAGCGGTTGACGAGCAAGGGGGCGACGATCGCCGCGATCGTCATCGCCTTCTTCTGGACCATTCCGACGTTCGGGTTGTTCGTCACGTCATTCCGGCCCGGCTCCGATGCGCAGAGCACGGGGTGGTGGACGGCGTTCGTCGACCCGTCGTTCACGCTCACGAACTACGACCAGGCCCTGACCTTCGGCAACACGACGCTGACGCTCGCGCAGTCGTTCGTCAACTCGCTGGCGATCACGATCCCGGTGGTGTTCTTCGCCCTGGCGATCGCGTCGCTGTTGGCGTACGCCTTCGCGTGGATCGACTTCAAGGGCAAGAACATCGCGTTCATCTCGGTGTTCGCCCTGCAGATCCTGCCCCTGCAGATGGCTCTCGTGCCGCTGCTGACGCTGTTCTCACGCGGCCTGGAGATCAACGGGGTGCCGGTCTTCCCCGGCCTGGAACTGCGCGACGTCGACCACAGCTTCGCGACGGTGTGGATCGCACACACGATCTTCGCCCTCCCACTGGCGGTGTTCCTGCTCCACAACTTCATCTCGGAGATCCCGAGTGAGGTCATCGAAGCCGCTCGGGTCGACGGCGCCGGCCACGGGCAGATCTTCTTCCGGATGATCCTGCCGCTCGCGGCGCCTGCGCTGGCGTCGTTCGCGGTGCTCGAATTCATCTGGGTGTGGAACGACCTTCTGGTGGCGACGATCTTCGCGCCCTCCACGTCACTGCCGCTGACTCAGACGCTCAACTCGCTGTCGGGCACGTGGGGCAATCAGTGGTATCTGCAGGCGGCGGGAACGTTCATCTCGATCGTGGTGCCGCTCTTGGTGTTCTTCGTCCTGCAGCGCTTCTTCGTCCGCGGACTGCTGGCGGGCGCGACGAAGGGCTGACCTTTCGCGAGAGCCAAGGGGCGGTGCGTTGGGGGGCGCGCCGCCCCTTTTCGCGTTCGTGGCTCAGGAGCCGCAGGCGAGGCCCCGTCGGAGCGACGTCATGAGGTCGATCTCAGCCGATTGCGTCGCGATGATCCCCTCCGCCACCTGCAGCGCGCGCGGATCGGAGCCGAGCTGGATGAGGGCCCGTGCCATCGGCAGCGCGCCCTCGTGGTGACGGGTCATGAGCGAGAGGAACAGGCAGTCGCCGGCCGTTCCGGTGGCCGCGCGGAGCTCGGCGAGCTCGGCGGACGTGGCCATGCCCATGTCGGCGCGCAGGTCGTCGTCGGATGCCGCAGCGCCGGCGCCGTGCGCGTGATCGGATGCCGCCATCCAGCTCATGAGGGGAGCGCCCGACTGCGGCAGATTCCACTTCACGAGCCAGTCGTAGAACTCGCCGCGCTGCGCGGACTGTGTCGTGGCGATGTCGTACGCGAGGACGCGGATGTCTTCCGACTCGGTCGCGCGGTAGACGTCCAGCGCCATCTCGACGGCCTGCCCGTGGTGGATCTGCATGTCCCTGGCGAACCCCGCCTCCGGCGAGTCACCCGCCGGCGTGGAGCCGGCCGCGCCGAACGTGGAGAACCGGCCGATCGCGAATGCGACGGCAGCCACCGCCACCACCGCGACGAGAGCCGCCCACCAGGGCGCGCGGGCGCGCGGCGTTGCGTCGGTCACGACCGCTTGCCGGGCCCGTCTATCGCGCCGCTGCACACGGCGTTCGGCTCGGGGACGTTCTGGTTGCGCCAGTACTCCTCGAAGAAATCCGGAATGCGGGTGTCGTCGGCGCTGTCGAGCTGGAGCTGGGCGTTCCAGGCGCTCAGCACGATCGGCGACGGAAGGTCGTCGTAGGGCGAGAGGATCGCGTACGTCGAGGGGATCTGCGCCCGCAGCGCGGCGAGCTCGTCGTCGGACAGGGCGGCGGCGTCGTAGGTGACCCAGACGGCGCCGTGCTCGAGGGAGTGCACGGCGTTCTCGTTGACCTGCGGCTCGTCGTAGATGCCGCAGTTCAACCAGTACTGGTTGTGCGCGCCGCCGGCGGGCGGGCTCTGCGGGTAGTCGACCGTGCCCTCGACGTGCAGCGTCTCGTTCGTGAAGGTCTCGACCCCGTCGATCTCGGCGCCCGTGCCTCCGGCGTCGTACTTCGGAGCTCCCTGGGGGCCGAAGACGAGCGACGCGACAACCAGCCCGATCACGGCGAGGGCCGCGGTGCCGCCGACGATCCACCACGTGAGGGAGCTGCGGCGCCGACGGGCGAGTTGCTTCTGGTACTCGGCGAGCTTCTCGCGCTTCTGCTGTTCGCGCTGCTGCTTGACGGTGAGGTCGATCTTCGCCTGTGCGGCGGGGTTTCCGCTCTGACGCTTGTTCGAGGAAGTCGGGGTCATGGGAGTGATCTCGGCTCGGTCACGCCGGACCGAGTGTCCGGACGGCATCCATTCTATCGGCGCAGAATCGACCCGGCTCGGCGTCGCATCGCTACACTGGAGTGGTCTCGAATCGTTTCGATTCCCGCCTTCTCTCGTCTGGATACCGTGCTCGACACCGATTCCATCCCCGTTCCGAACGCCTCCCGGCGCGCGCCCTCGCCGACCGGCGCCATCCGCACGATCGGCAACGACCCGGCCACGGCGCCGATCGTCCTGCATCCCGGCGACGCGATCTCGACTCCGCGGCGGGTCGTCTACATCATCCTGCTCGGCGCACTGACGGCGCTCGGGCCGTTCACGATCGACCTCTATCTGCCGGCCTTCCCCGTGCTGCAAGCCGATTTCCGCACGAGCGCGGCCGCCATCCAGCTGACCCTCACCGGCACGATGGTCGGCTTCGCCCTCGGCCAGCTCATCGTCGGACCGCTCAGCGACAAGGTCGGCCGGCGCATTCCGCTGCTCGCGGTCACCGCGCTGCACGTGCTGGCGAGCATCGCCGCGGCCTTCGCGCCGACGCTCGAGCTGCTGAGCGTCACGCGCGTCGCGATGGGTATGGGCGCCGCCGCCGGAGGCGTGGTGGCGATGGCGATCGTCCGCGACCTGTTCGGGGGCAAGCGGCTCGTGGTCATGCTCAGCCGCCTCGCCCTGGTGTCGGGTGTCGCGCCCGTCGTCGCGCCCCTCATCGGATCGGCGCTGCTCACCGTCATGCCGTGGCGCGGCATCTTCGTCGTGCTGGCGATCTACGGCGCCGTCATGCTGGTCTCGGCGATCGCGCTGGTGCCCGAGACCCTGCCGCGCGCGCGTCGTCAGGACAAGGGCGGCGCGACCGTGCTGCAGCGGTACAAGAGCGTCTTCAGCGACCGTGTGTTCATCGGCGTGCTCATCATCGGCGGCATGAGCTTCAGCGGGCTCTTCTCCTACCTGTCGGCGTCGTCGTTCCTCTTCCAGGAGACCTACGGCTTCGACGCGCAGCAGTACGGCCTGCTCTTCGCCGTCAACTCGCTGGGGCTGGTGCTCGGCGTGCAGACCGCCTCGCGACTCGCGGCGCGCTTCGGCCCGCAATGGGTGCTGGCGTTCTCGACCGCCTTCCTCCTCGTCGCCGCCGGCGTCATCATCGTCACCGACCAGCTGGGGCTCGGGCTCTGGGGTACCGTCGTGCCGCTCTTCTTCTTCATGACGGCGTGCGGGTTCACCTTCCCGTGCGTGCAGGTGCTCGCCCTCGACCGGCACGGCAAGGCGGCGGGCACCGCGGCATCCATCCTCGGGGCGTGCAACTTCGGCGTCGCCGGCCTCATCTCGCCGATCGTCGGGTGGATCGCGAAGGATGCCGGGATCACCGCGACCACGATGGCCTCGGTCATGCTCGGCTGCGCCGTGATCGGGATCCTCTCGCTCTGGTTCGTCGTGCGGCCGCGCTCGGTGGCGCGCCTGGCGCCGTAGACCGGCAGAATGGACCGATGAGCCGACACCCCACGAGCGACGTCGAGATCACGATCGGCCTGCGCTGGGCGGTGGTGGGAGCGCTGCTCATCGCCGCCACGGCGATTCTGGGGATCCTGGTCGCCTTCGACGTCGAACTCGTCGACGTCGACGCGTGGTGGAACTCGTTCGCCGCGACCTACTCGCCCGCGCTCCTCTGGCTGTCGCTGCCGCTGAACGTCATCGGTGGAGGATGGGTGGCGACCCTGGCGGTGCCGCTGGCCCTCGCCTTGGTGCTGGTGCTCGCGCGGCGTCCCTGGTCGGCGGTGTATTTCCTCGCGGCGTCGATCGCCAGTGCGGCGCTCGTCCAGCTGTTCAAGGTGGTCTTCGGGCGTGCCCGCCCCGAAGACATCCTCGTCCTGTCCGACCACGGCTCGTTCCCGTCGGGGCACACGGCGAACGCCGCAACGATCGCCGCGGTCGCGGTGCTGCTGTTCCCCCGCGTCTGGGTGTTCGTGGTGGGCGCGGCCTGGACGCTGCTCATGGCGCTCGGGCGCACTCTCGTCCACGCGCACTGGATGACCGACACCGTCGGCGGCACGCTCATCGGCATCGGCGCGGCGCTGGTCGTGGCGGCGATCTTCACGACCAAGATCCTCCGCGAGCGAGCGGCTCAGTAGGCTGGGCGGCATGAGCACGCCCGATGCCGCCGCTGCCGAACTCGCCCGCCTCCAGGCCGAGGCGGCCGCTGCCGAAGCAGCCCTGAAGCTCGCTCAGGCCCAGGCGGCGCTCGCCGCCGCGCAGGCCGATGCGGCGCGTGCCGCGGCGGCTGCCGAGCCCGAGGCCGTCGAACCGGCTGTGGCCCCGGAGGTTGCCGAGGAGAAATCGGATGCCGAGGAGCCGATCCCGGCATCCGCTCCTGAGGACCCGACAACTCCTCAGGAACCGACGGGATCGGAAGAGCCCACGGAGACGCCGAAGGAGTCGTCCGCCTCGAAGGGCGCCGGCCCGCTGGATGCCGACGAGATCGCCGCGATCGTGAAGGGCTACTCGTTCGAGGCGGCGACGCTCGACATCGGCGCGCTGCAGAACACCGAACCCCTGCCGAGCGCGCAGATCCGCATCCCGCTCGCGATGATGAACCGGCACGGCCTCGTCGCGGGCGCCACCGGTACCGGCAAGACGCGCACGCTCCAGGGGCTCGCCGAGCAGCTCGCCGCGAAGGGCGTGCCGGTGTTCGCCGCCGATATCAAGGGCGACCTGTCCGGCATCGCGACGCCGGGCGAATCGAACGAGAAGCTGCTCGAGCGCACGCGCGCGATCGGGCAGGACTGGAAGCCGACGGCATCCGTCACGGAGTACTACGCGCTCGGCGGCATCGGCAAGGGCGTGCCGGTGCGCGCCACGGTCTCCGGGTTCGGTCCGCTGCTGCTGTCGAAAGTGCTCGGGCTCAACGACACGCAGGAGTCGAGCCTCGGTCTCGTGTTCCACTATGCCGACGCGAACGGGCTCGCGCTCGTCGACCTCTCCGACCTCCGCGCGGTGCTGTCGTGGCTCACGAGCGACGAAGGCAAGCCCGAGCTCAAGAACCTCGGCGGACTGTCGTCGGCGACGGCGGGCGTCATCCTCCGTGAGCTGATCACGTTCGCCGACGACGGCGCTGACGTGTTCTTCGGCGAGCCCGAGTTCGACGTGATGGATCTGCTCCGCACCGCCGCCGACGGACGCGGTGTCATCTCGCTGCTGGAGGTGCCGGGCGTCGCCGACAAGCCCGCGCTCTTCTCGACGTTCCTGATGTACCTCTTGGCCGAGCTGTTCGAGATCCTGCCCGAAGTGGGCGATGCCGACAAGCCGAAGCTCGTGTTCTTCTTCGACGAGGCGCACCTGCTGTTCAAAGACGCGTCGAAGGACTTCCTCGCCGCGATCACGCAGACCGTGCGTCTCATCCGGTCGAAGGGCGTGGGCGTCTTCTTCGTGACCCAGACGCCGAAGGACGTGCCGGCCGACGTGCTCGCCCAGCTGGGATCGCGCGTGCAGCACCAGCTGCGCGCGTTCACGCCCGACGACGCCAAGGCGCTGCGCGCCACGGTCGGCACCTACCCGAACAGCGGCTACGACCTCGAGCGCGTGCTGCAGGAGCTCGGCACCGGCGAGGCGATCGTCACGGTGATGAGCGAGAAAGGCGCGCCGACTCCCGTCGCGTGGACCCGCCTCCGCGCCCCCGAAGGTCTGATGTCACCGACGCCCGATCCCGACATCGAGCGGGCGGTGCAGGCATCCCCGTTGCTGGCCAAGTACGGCACAGCGATCGACCGCGAGTCGGCGCGCGAGATCCTCACCGCGAAGATGGCTGCCGCCGACGAAGCCGAAGCCGCCGCCGCCGCGGCGAAGGAGCAGGAGAAGACCGACAAGGAGCTCGCCAAGCAGGCCGCCGCGATCGCGAAGGCCGACGCCGCGGCCGAGAAGGAGCGTCAGCGCGAGTACGACCGGCTGATGAAGGCGAGTGGCGGAACGCGCACGCGCACGGCCCGCGCGACGACGCAGAAGAACCCGCTCGAGCAGGTGTTGGGGTCGAAGGCGACGCAGACGATCCTCAACGGCGTCATCCGCGGGATGTTCGGCACCGGGAGGCGCTGACGTCTTCTCACGCCGCGTGCGCGCGGCGCAAGGGGATAGGTGCTGCCCCTACCGCGGCGTAGCGTCGGAGCATGACCCAATCCCTGTATCCCTCCGGACGCGAAGACACGCTCCGCGCTGAACCGCGGGCAGACGGCTCGAAGCCGCGCGCGCTCGTCCTCGGCGCCACCGGGTACCTGGGTGGCCGCCTCGTTCCGCGGCTGCTGGCGGGCGGATACGTCGTGCGCGTGCTCGCGCGCGACCCCGCGCGGCTCGCGGCCTTCGCGTGGGGCGACGAGGTCGAGGTGGTCGGGGGATCGGCCACCGATGCGGCCGTGATGACCGAGGCCACGGCCGACGTCGATGTGGTCTTCTACCTCATCCACTCGATGGGGCAGGGGAGCGGATTCGAGCAGACCGACCTCGAGGCGGCGCAGACGGTGGCGACCGCCGCGGCCGACGCGCACGTCGGGCGGATCGTCTACCTCGGCGGGCTGCACCCCAACGGCGTCGAACTGAGCCCGCACCTGCGCTCGCGCGTCGAGGTCGGCGAAGTGATGCTCGCCAGCGGCGTGCCGACCCTCGTGCTGCAGGCGGGGGTCGTGATCGGATCGGGCTCGGCATCGTTCGAGATGATCCGGCACTTGACCGACGTGCTGCCGTACATGCCCGCGCCGCGTTGGGTGCGCAACCGCATCCAGCCCATCGCCGTGCGTGACGTGCTCTACTACCTGCTCGCCGCCGCGCGGGTGCCGGACGACGTCAACCGCGCCGTCGACATCGGCGGGCCCGACGTGCTGCGCTACGGGCAGATGATGAACGGCTACGCCGTCGAGGCGGGCCTGCCGCAGCGCGCGATCGCGCCACTGCCGGTGCTGACACCGGGCCTCGCGTCGCACTGGGTGAACCTCGTCACGCCGGTGCCGCGCTCGATCGCCCGGCCGCTGATCGCCTCACTCGTGCACGACTGCGTCATGGACGACCACGACATCGACGCGCTGATCCCGCCGCCGGAAGAGGGGCTCACGCCGTACCGCCGGGCGGTGGCGCTGGCGCTCGGCCGCGTCGAAGCCGACAGTGTCGAGACGAGCTGGCAGGATGCCGAAGTCAGCGGTCTGCCGTCGGATCCGCTGCCGAGCGACCCGGATTGGGCCGGCCGCACCGTGTACACCGATCACCAGGAGGTGCGCACGGACGCACCGCCCGAGAAGGTGTGGGCGGTGATCGCGGGCATCGGCGGGGAGAACGGGTGGTATTCGGCGCCGCTCTTGTGGGCGATCCGCGGGTGGATGGACCGGCTCGTCGGGGGCGTCGGGCTCGCCCGCGGCCGCCGGAGCCGCGCGAAGGTCGCGGTCGGCGACGTCGTGGACTTCTGGCGCGTCGAGGCGGTCGAGCCCGGGCGGCTCCTCCGCCTCCGCGCCGAGATGAAGGTGCCGGGCCTCGCGTGGCTCGATCTGCAGTGCGAGCCCCACGGCGACGGCACCCTCTACCGTCAGCGCGCCGTGTTCTTTCCGGCGGGTCTCGCCGGCCGGCTCTATTGGCTGGCAGTGCTGCCCTTCCACGGGTTCATCTTCCGCGGGATGGCCGAGCGCATCACCGCCGCGGCGGAGGCGGACACCGCCGCCGCCTAACATCGAGGACATGCCGCACATCCGACCGTTCCGATCCGGAGACGAGCCGGCGCTCGCCGACATCTGCCTGAAGACCGCGGACTCGGGTGTCGACGCGAGCGGGATCTTCGCCGACGACGATCTGTGGGCCGAAGTGTTCGTGCTTCCGTACGTGGCCCGGCATCCCGACCTCGCTTTCGTCGTCGAGACCGACGACGGGCGGGCCGCGGGCTATGTCGTCGGCACCCCCGACACGCACGCATTCGAAGACTGGTTCGCGGCCGAGTGGTGGCCGCGGTTCGCGGCGCGGTGGCCGCGACCGGCAGCCGAGGTGACGCGCCAGGATGGCACGCTGATCTACGCCTACGGACGCCGTGGCGGAGCGGAGCCGTACGGCGACACGTATCCCGCCCACCTGCACATCGACCTGCTTCCGGAGCTGCAGGGCCAGGGCTGGGGCCGCCGCCTCATCGACACGCTCGCGGACGCCCTCCGGGGGCGCGGCGTCAGCGGCCTGCACCTGGCGACCGGGACCGAGAACACCGGCGCCATCGCCTTCTACACGCGGCTCGGGTTCACTCCGCTCGACTCGCACCCGGGCGTGCAGGCCTTCGGTCGCGACCTCTGAGCTCAGCCGACGAGACGGCCGCCCTCGAGGCGCACGACCCGGTCGATGAGTGCGCCGGGAACCGCGACGTGGGAGATGAGGATCACGGCCCGATCGGGGCCGACCGCGCGGAGCAGGTCGGCGAGCAGCGCATCGGATGCCGCCGGATCGACGCCCGCGGTCGGCTCATCGAGCACGAGCACGGGGAAGCCGTGCAGCAGCGCCCGCGCCAGCGCGATGCGCTGCGCCTGCCCGCCCGAGACGAGCGCGCCGCGCTCGCCGACCCGGGCGCCCAACCCGCCGCGCTCCCGCAGCCACGGGCCGAGTCCCACGCGCTCGAGCACAGCTTCGAGTTCGGTGTCGGTGGCATCGTCGCGCGCGAACAGCAGGTTCTGCCGGATGTCCTCGTCGAAGAGCATGGGACGCTGCTCGCAGAGCCCGACGGTGCGGCGCAGATCATCGGCGGCCACGTCCCGCACGTCGACGCCGCCGATCGTGTAGGTGCCGGTGACCTCGAGGAAGCGCACGAGCGCGTGCGCGAGAGTGCTCTTGCCGGCACCGCTCGAGCCCACCACGAGCACCCGCTCACCCGGAGCGACGGCGAGGTCGATGTCATGGAGGCTCGGCGAGGCCGCGCCCGGCCACGTGGCGCCGACGCCCTGGAGACGGATGCCGTCGCCGAGGGCGGGACCCGCCCCGATGGATGTTCCCTGCTCGCGAACGATCTCGGCCGGCGCGTGCTCCGGGGTGGCCGCCGCGATGCGCGCGGCGGCCGAATGCACCTGCCGCCACGATGACGCCGCGAGGGGAACCGAGGTGAACACCTCGAACACCGCCGTCGGCACCAGCACCGCGACCGCGAAGGCGGGCCCGAGGAGAGAGCCGTCCGCGACCGCCGGTGCCGCGATCTGCACAGCGAGCACCGAGGCGACGCCGGCGAGGAGTGACACCAGCGCGGTGACGCCGGCTTGCGCCCCCGCACGACGCACGGACGCGCGACGGAGGTCGGCGTCGGCGGCCGCGATGCGCTCGCGGCTGGCCTCGTCGGCGCCGCAGGCGACCAGCACGTCGAAGCTGCCGAGGTGATCGAGCACGGCGTCGGCGAGGCGGCCGCGCAGCGGCGCGATCGAGCGTTCGGCGCGGCCGCCGGCGACCCATCCCCACCCGGCGGCGGCGACCGCGGCGACGATCAGGCAGGCGAGGAGCGTCAGTGCCGCGGGCGGGTGGATGACCGCGACGAGCACCACGCCGCCGAGCGCGACCGCGGCCGATGCCACGAGGGGCTGCACGACGCGCAGCGGGAGGTTCTGCAACTCGTCGACGTCGTCGACGAGCGTCGCGAGGATCGAGCCGCGGTTCGTGCGCGCGAGTCCGTCGGGCGCGAGGGGAATGAGCCGGCGCACCAGATCGGTGCGGGTCGTCGCCAGTTGGCGGAGCGCGGCATCGTGCCCGGCGAGTCGTTCGACGTAGCGGAAGGCGGCGCGGCTGAGCGCGAACGCGCGCACCCCCACGACGGCCATCGAGATGTAGAGGATGGCGGGTTGCTCGGCGGAGCGCACGATGAGCCAGGCGCTCACTGCGAGGAGCGCCACGACGGATGCCTCGGAGACGAAGCCCGCGGCGGCGCCGGCCCAGAAGCGCCGTGCGGGCGGCATGGCGCCGCGCAGAACGGCCCACGGCGTCATGCGGGCACCGCCGAGGGGCGAAGCGTCACGATCTGGTCGGCGATCGCGCGGGCGCTGGAGCGATGCGAGACGAGCACCACAATGGCGCCGCCGTCGGCCACCTCGCGGATCGAACGCCACAGCGCGGCCTCGGTCTGCGCGTCGAGCGCGGCGCTCGGCTCGTCGAGGGCGACCACGGCGCCCCACCCCCGCGCGCGGCGGTAGAGCGCGCGCGCCACCGCGACGCGCTGCGCCTGCCCGCCGGACAGTCCCGCGCCCTGCACGCCGAGCTGCTGCGCGGCGTCGAGATCACCGGCGCACGCGCGGACGAGACTCGCGCGGACGAGGTCGCCATCGGGGGAGCGGTCGCCGAGGGCGACGTTGTCCGCGATCGATCCGGCGATGAGTCCGGCATCCTGCCCCGCCCACGCGAGCCAGGATGCGGGCGCGAAACGCCCGAGCGCATGCCCGCCGATCGTGATCGCGCCGTCGAGCTCGGCCGCGCCGCGCAGCGCCGCCAGAAGGCTCGACTTGCCGGCCCCGCTCGGTCCGTCGATCACCGTGACGGTGCCGGGGTGGGCGAGGAAGGACACGGGGGGCAGCGCGCGATCGCCGCGGCGCACCCGCACCTCGCGGAGCTCGAGCGGGCCGTCCGGAACAGCGGCGTCGGCCTCGATGGGCCGGCGTGCGGGGAGTCGGCGCGCGGCATCGAGCACCGCGAAGACGTCATCGGTCGCCGCCACGCCCTCGGCCGCAGCGTGGAACTGCACGCCCACCTGGCGCACGGGCAGGAAGGCTTCGGGCGCGAGGAGCAGCACGAACAGGCCCACGGCCAGCGTGAGCGAGCCGTCGAGCAAGCGGAAGCCGACCGTCACCGCGACGATCGCGACGGCGATGGAGGCCAGCATCTCGAGGGCGAATCCGGAGAGGAACGACACGCGCAGAACGCGCATCGTCTCGCGGCGGTAGGTGTCGGTCACGCGCTCGATCGAGTCGGCCGCGCGATGCTGTCGGCCGAAGATCGTGAGGGTCGACAGCCCGCGCACGGTGTCGGCGAAGCGCCCCGCGAGTTGCTGCAGCGTCGCCCACTGCTTCTGCTGCACGGCGCGCGTCGCGAGCCCGATCAGCACCATGAACACCGGGATGAGGGGGATGGTCAGCACGACGATGAGCCCCGAGATCCAGTCGTGCCACCACATCACGGCGATGAGGATCGGCGTGGCGATGACCGTCTGCACGAGCTGCGGCAGGTAGCGGCCGAAGTAGGCGTCGAGCGCGTCGAGCCCGCGGCCGGCCGTCACGGCGAGGCGGGCCGTGTTCTCGCCGGCGAGCCAGCCGCCGCCGAGGGTGCCGACCGCGGCGACGAGGTGCCCGCGCAGTTGCACCTGCACGCGCGCGGCGGCGCGCGCGGCGACGAGCTCGCGTGCCCAGAGCAGAGCCGCCCGCGCCGCGATGACCGCGAGGAGCCAGACGAGCACCGTCGTGACATCCGTCCCCGCGAGTGCGCCGACCACGGCCTCGGTCACGAGCCACGCGAATGCGACGATGACGAGGGTCTGCGCGAGACCGATCGCGGCGATCGCGACGAAGAACGGGCGCGACGCCTCCGCGTAGCGCAGCAGCCGAGGATCGACCGGCCGCGCCCGCACGGGGGCGGCCTTCTCGTCGGTATCCGGCATCCTTCGATTCTGCCCGAGAACGTTCAGTGCCCGGCGGCGGACGCCGTTTCGATCACCGTGCGCCGCACGCGTCCGCGGAACACCCAATACGTCCAGCCCTGGTAGGCGAGCACGAGCGGCAGGAAGATCAGCGCCGCCCACGACATGATCGTCAAGGTGTACTCCGTGCTCGACGCGTTCTCGATCGTGAGGCTTCCCGCCGGGTCGGTCGTGGATGGCATGACGAACGGAAAGAGCGCGAGCCACAGCGTCAGCACGGCGAACGCGATCGTCACGGCGCCGGCGGCGAACGCCCGACCGTCACGATCGCGGGCGTTGAAGACGACGGATGCCAGCAGCGCCACCGCGGCGACCACGCCGCAGGCGATCACGGCCCACAGCAGCGGAGCGTCACGCCCGGCAGCGATCGCGATCGTCCAGACGACGGTGCCCGCCGCGAGGACCACGGCCGGAATCGCGGCGCGCTTGCCGAGGACCTGCGCGTCGTGGTGCACCTGCCCGTCGGTCTTCAGCCCCACGAAGTAGACGCCGTGCAGGAAGAACAGCACGAGCGTGGTCGCCCCGATCCACAGTGCGTACGGGTTCAGCAGGGTGAGGAACGACCCCGTGAATTCGTGGTCGGCATCCAGCGGCACGCCCTGCACGAGGTTGCCGACCGCGACACCCCAGAGAAAGGCCGGCACCGCCGAACCCACGACGATCATCAGGTCGAAGCGGCGCTTCCACTCCGGCTCATCGCGCTGATGGCGGTACTCGAACGAGACCCCGCGGGCGATGAGGGCGAGCAGGATCAGCAGCAGCGCGAGGTAGAACCCGCTGAACATCGTCGCGTACCACTCCGGGAACGCCGCGAACAGGCACGCGCCGGCGACGATTACCCAGGTCTCGTTGAGATCCCATACGGGGCCGATCGTGTTGATCACCTGGCGGCGGGAGACGTCGTTCTTGCCGAGGAAGGGCAGCGACATCCCGACGCCGAAGTCGAACCCGTCGAGCACGAAGTAGCCGACGAAGAGTGCTCCGACGATGAAGAACCACAAGGTTGCGAGATCCATGGCGTGCTCCTAGTAGACCGTCGTCGGGATGTCGCGGGCGCGCAGCTCCGCCTCTTCGGCGCTGCCGGGCTCGGGCACCGGCTCGGGCCCGGCGTGCGCGGTCTTCATGATGAGGCGCACTTCGACGACGGCGAGGATCGCGTAGATCGCGGTGAACGCCACGAGCGAGATCAGCACGCTCCAGCCGGGCACGCTGGGGGAGACCCCGTCTTCGGTGAGCATGAGTCCGAAGACGATCCAGGGCTGGCGGCCCATCTCGGTGAACACCCATCCGACCAGGATGGCGAGAAGGGATGCCGGCCATGCCCAGATCGCGGCCTTCCACGCGAGCCGGGGGACCTCGCGCTTGGCGCTCTTGCGGGTGAGCCAGAGGCCGACGACCGCGGTCAGCGCCGCGATGCCGCCGAGGCCGATCATCCACCGGAACGACCAGTAGGTGACCCAGAGGATGGGGGCGAAGTTGCCGTCGACCCGGTCGGCGAACTGCGGGAAGAGCTCGTTCGTGTAAGCGAGATTGAGGTCGTTGATGCCCTCGACGCAGCCGTCGAGCGAGTGCGTGGAGAGGAAGGCCAGCAGATACGGCACGCGGATGGAGAACAGCTCGCTCGTGCCGTCGGGAGTGCCGAGCGTGAAGATCGAGAACGAGGCATCCGCACCGCAGGCCGAGTCGAACATCGCCTCGGCGGCCGCCATCTTCATCGGCTGGGTCTGCACCATGACGAGCCCGAGCTGATCGCCCGAGAGGGCGACGCCGGCGAACGCGATGATCATGCCCCAGAGGCCGTAGCGCAGCGACGAGCGCATCATGTCGAGGTTCTGACCGCGCACGATGTGCCAGGCGGAGATCGAGATGATGACCCCCATCGTCATCATGAAGGCCGCGAACAGGGTGTGCGGGAGCGCCGCGAGCGCGACGGGATTGGTGAGCACCGCGAAGAAGTCGTTCATCTCGGCGCGGCCGCCGTCTTGCGACATCTGGTAGCCGACGGGGTTCTGCATGAACGCGTTGGCCGCGAGGATGAAGTACGCCGAGAACCATGCGCCGATCGTCGCGATCCAGATGCTCGCGAGGTGGAGGGCCTTCGGGAGCTTGTCCCATCCGAAGATCCACAGACCGATGAAGGTCGCTTCGAAGAAGAACGCCATGAGGCCTTCGAACGCCAGCGGTGCACCGAACACGTCGCCGACGAAGCGGGAGTACGACGACCAGTTCATGCCGAACTGGAACTCCTGCACGATGCCGGTGACGACGCCCATCGCGAAGTTGATCAGGAAGATCTTGCCGAAGAAGCGCGTGAGGTGCAGCCATTTGAGGGCGCCCGTGCGGAACCACGCCGTTTGGAAGATCGCGACCGTGAGGGCCATGCCCAGGGTCAGCGGAACGAAGAGGAAGTGGTACAGGGTGGTCAGCCCGAATTGCCAGCGGGCCAGCAGCAGCGGATCGAGAAAGTCCATGCCACGTCCTTCTTCCTTGTGTGGTCTTACCACTGTGGTCATACCACTATACGCCGACCGTCCGGATTGTTGGTAGTCCGTTTCCCTGTCGTTCTTCCGCGCTCTCCACACTGACCGGACCGGGTGTCGAAAGTCGACGCCGGAAACACCGTGGAGTGACATGCCTTCCCCCCTTCTGCGCCCTCGCCGTCTCGCCGCGGCGCTGGCCGTTCTCGGCCTCGGAGCATCGGCTCTGGCCGGGTTCGCGCTGCCCGCCGCCGCAGCCGCTGCGCCGACAGTCGTCATCAACGAGGTCGAGTCCGACGGTGACGCCGTCGACTGGATCGAGCTCACCAACGTCTCCGGCACCGCTGTCGACATCTCCGGATGGGTGATCAAGGACAACGACGACGCGCGTACCGACGTCGTCCCGGCGGGCACGGTACTCGCCGCCGGCGGCTATTACGTCTTCGCGGAGCCGGCGATGTCGTTCGGGCTGGGCAAGGCCGACGCGGCGCGACTCTTCCTGCCCGACGGCACGACGCTCGTCGACGGCTACAGCTGGACGCAGCACGCCGCGGTGGCCTTCGGTCGCTGTCCCGACGGCGTGGGCGCGTTCGTGAACACCACGACCTCCACCCGCGGCGCGGCGAACGACTGCTCCACCCCGACACCCACTCCAGCGCCGACGGACACCACGCCTCCGGCGTCGGTCCCCGCGGCCGGCGCGCTCGTCATGAACGAGATCGAGTCCAACGGCGACGACACCGACTGGTTCGAACTCTTCAACACCACGACGGCGCCCATCGACATCAGCGGATTCATCGTGCGCGACAACGACGACAGCAAGCGCTACGAGCTGCCGAGCGGCTCGATCGTCCCGGCCCGCGGCATCCTGCTGGTCGACCAGCAGTCGGCGACGACCCCCGGCTTCGACTTCGGGCTCGGGGGCAACGACCAGGTGCGCCTCTTCGCCCCCGACGGCACGACGCTCGTCGCGCAGGCGAGCTGGGCCACGCACGCGACGACGAGTTACGGCCTCTGCCCCGACGGCGTCGGCGAGTTGACGAGCACGACCTCGACGACCAAGGGCACGCCGAACGACTGCTCGCTGCCGGTGTCGATCAACGAGGTCGAATCGAGCGGCGGAACGCCCGGCGACTGGATCGAGCTCGTCAACCGCAGCGACGCCGAGATCTCTGTCGCGGGTCTCGTCGTGACCGATTCCGACGTCGCCGGTCACCGCTACGTCATCCCCGCCGGCACGACGATCGCGGCGAAGGGCTACCTGGTGCTCGACGAGTCGGCGTTCTCCTTCGGCCTCGGTGGAACCGACGCCGTGCACCTCTTCGACGTCGACGGTGTCACCGAACTCGACGCCACCAGCTGGTCGGGCCACGCCGAGTTCACGTGGGGCCGCTGCCCCGACGCAGCCGGCGAGTTCGCCGCGACGAGCGCCGCGACGAAGGGCGCGACGAACGTGTGCGCGGGCCAGATCGTCGTCGAAACGTGGCCCGGTGGCGCGTCGACGCGCGCGGTGGATGCCGAAGCGGACTTCACGGGTGACCTCAGCGGTCTGGACTACGCCGACGGCGGCCTCTGGGCCGTGGAGAACGGCAACGGGTTGCTGTACCGCCTGGTGCGGGACGGCGACGGGTGGACGCCGGCATCCGGATGGGCGGACGGCGTGAAGCTGCGCTACCCGAACGGCGGCGGCACGGTCGACGCCGAGGGCGTCACGGCGGTCGGCTCGTCGGTGTACGTCTCGAGCGAGCGCAACAACGACGTCGGATCGATCAGCCGCCCGTCCGTACTGCGCTACGCGCCGCAGGCCGGTGGTGACCTCGTTGCCGAGGCCGAATGGAACCTCGCGGCGGACTTCGCGGGGCTCGGAGCGAACGCCGGCCTCGAGGGCATCACGTGGATCGCGGACAGCTGGCTCGTGGCCGAAGGATTCGTCGATCAGCGCACCTCGGCGGCGTACGACCCTGCGACCTACGTCGGTCACGGCGACGGACTGCTCTTCGTCGGCGTCGAGGGCACGGCGGAGGTCTACGCCTACGCGCTGAACGCGGACGGCACGTTCGCCCGCGTCGCGACGATCGCCAGCGGGTTCGGCCTCGTCGCCGACGTGCAGTTCGACCGCGGACTGCTGTGGGTCGTGTGCGACGAGGCGTGCGACGGACGCACGGCGACGTTCGAGATCGACGCGGACGGTGCGTTCACCGCGACGCATGTGTACGAGCGCCCCGCGGGCATGGCGAACGTCGCCAACGAGGGGTTCGCGATCGCCGACACGTGTGCCGGTGGATTCGCCGAGACCTTCTACGCCGACGACGCCGACACGGACGGGTTCTCGCTGCGCACCGGTACGCTCGCCTGCACGACGGGCACGACGCCGGGTACGCCCGAACCTGAGCCCACCCCGGACCCGTCGCCCACTCCCGACCCGACGGCCACGCCCGGCCCGTCCCCGGACCCGACGGTCACGCCCGGCCCGACGCCCGGTCCGACCGGGACGCCGGCTCCGACCGGGACGCCCACGCTGCCGGCCACGGGTGCCGGCGCTCCGGACGCGGCGTCGCTGACCGACGTGACGCGCGGCGGGCTCACGGCGCCGTCGAGCGCGCGTCCGGGTGACCCGGTCACGCTGACCGTCCCGCTCGCCACGCCCGGCCAGAACACGCAGGTCTGGATGTTCTCGACGCCGACCGATCTGGGAACGGCGACCGTCAGCGCCGCGCGCACGGTCACGGCGACCGTCCCCGCGACGATCACTCCCGGCGCACACCGGATCGTCGTGACCGCGGCGGACGGGACGATCCTGGGGTGGACCGAGATCACGGTCACCGACCCCGGCGGCGCGCTCGCCGTCACCGGTGGCGACAGCTCGGTGCTGCCGATCGTCGTGATCGGGGCGGTCGTGCTGGGCGCCGCCGGCGCCGGCATGGTGCGCCGCGCACGCCGCACCGCGCAGGACTGACGCCGCGCACCGAAAGGGGATGTCGGCCGCCCGGCCGGCATCCCCCTTGTCGTGGCTTAGGGGTCAGTTGGTGCCGCATCACGTGGGGGATGCGACCACAACTGCCCCCGATTCGGCGTCCGGCCGCTCTCCCTCAGCGCGCGGTGGTCGGCTTCCAGCCGAGCGACGGCGCGACGTGCGTCGCGAACGCCTCGATGATGCGCAGGTTGAACTCCACGCCGAGCTGCGAGGGGATCGTGAGCATGAGGGTGTCCGCGGCGGCGATGGCGGCATCCTGCTGCAACTGCTCCACGAGAACCTCGGGCGAGCCGGCGTAGGTCTTGCCGAACGTCGAGCGGAAGCCGTCGATGTAGCCGATGCCGTCGCCCTCGTTCGAGTGACCGAAGTACAGCTCGTCCTCGGCCGTGGTGATCGGGAAGATCGACCGGCTCACCGATGTGCGCGCCACGCCGGGATGCCCGGCCTCGCGCCACGCGGCGTGGAACGCCTCGATCTGCTCGGCCTGCAGGATGTCGAACGGGCGGCCGTCGGCTTCGGTGAGGAGCGTCGACGACATGAGGTTCATGCCCTTCCGGCCCGCCCACTCCGCGGACTCGCGTGCTCCAGCACCCCACCAGACGCGCGAGCGCAGGCCCTCGGAGTGCGGTTCGATGCGCTGCATTCCCGAGCCGCCGCCGAACGGGCTCTGGCTGTCGCGCTCGGCGAGGCCTTCGCCCTCGATCGCGCGCAGGAACAGGTCGAAGTGATCGCGCGCGAGGTCGGCGCCGCGGGGGTCTTCCGCTGTGTAGCCGAACGTCTCATAGCCGCGCACGACCGTCTCGGGTGAGCCGCGGCTCACGCCGAGCGCCAGGCGCCCGTCGGAGATGAGGTCGACCGCCGCCGCTTCCTCAGCGAGATACAGCGGGTTCTCGTAGCGCATGTCGATGACGCCGGTGCCCACCTCGATGCGCGAGGTCTTCGCCGCGATCGCGGCGAGGAGCGGCATGGGAGCGGCCTGCTGACGCGCGAAGTGGTGCACGCGGAACGCGATGCCGTTGACGCCGAGGTCATCCATGCCCTGCGCGAGATCGATCGCCTGGTGGAGCGAGTCGCCGGCGGTCAGCTGGCGTCCACCGCCGAGGGGTCCGTAGTGGCCGAAGGACAACGTGCCGAAACTCTGCATGCTGGTCCCAACGCCCTGCTAGTTGTTTCCATTCCTGTGAATGGATGGCGTGCTCAGGTTACGCCGACGGAATACCCGCGGGGGATCGGTGATTGGATCGAAGCATGACCCGCATCGGAAACAGTGACCTCGACGTCTTCCCCCTCGCCCTCGGCGGCAATGTGTTCGGCTGGACCGCCGACCGCGATGCCTCGTTCGAGATCCTGGATGCCTTCCACGCGGGCGGCGGCGACTTCATCGACACCGCCGACTCGTACAGCGCGTGGGTGCCGGGTCACACCGGCGGCGAGAGCGAGACGATCATCGGAGAATGGCTCTCCGCGCGCCGCCCCGAGGGCGTGACCGTCGCGACGAAGGTCAGCCAGCATCCTGACTTCAAGGGGCTGAAGGCCGCGAACGTCCGCGCCGCCGCCGAGGCCTCGCTGCAGCGTCTCGGTGTGGAGCAGATCGACCTGTACTACGCGCACTTCGACGACGCCGAGACGCCGCTCGAAGAGACCGTCGCGGCCTTCGGTCAGCTCGTCGCCGACGGCCTCGTGCGCCACACCGCGGTGTCGAACTACTCCGCCGACCGCGTCGCTGAATGGGTGCGCATCGCCCGCGACCTGGGAGTCGCCGAGCCGGTCGCCCTGCAGCCGCACTACAACCTCGTGCACCGCGAGATCGAGCAGGACTTGGTCCCGGTCGCGCTGGAGAACCACCTCGGCCTCGTGCCGTACTTCGCGCTCGCCAAGGGGTTCCTCACCGGAAAGTACCGGTCGACGGATGCCGCCGGTCAGCCGTCGCCGCGCGCCGCCGCCGCATCGGAGTACGCCACACCCCAGGGCCTGCAGATCATCGACGAGCTCGACCGCATCGGCCAGGGCCACGGCGTCTCGATCGCCGCGACGGCACTCGCGTGGCTGCGCGCCAAGCCCGGCGTGGTCGCGCCAATCGCCTCGGCGTCGAAGCTCGCCCAGGTCGCCGACCTGCTCGACGGCGCGCGCACCGAGCTCACAGCCGACGAGGTCGCCGCGCTCGACAACGTCTCGGAGTGGACGCCCGCCGACATGTGAGCCGGTGCGCGGGCGCGAGGCTGTCAAGCCCCCTGCCCAAACCCGGCACGGCACGAACACTGGATGTACCGATGAAAGGACATCCATGTCTCGCGACCAGTACACCCTCGTCAACCCCGCAGAGCTCTACGCCGACATCGAACCGCAGCGCCAGACGATGACCGAACCCGGCCTCGACGCCGACCTCACCCCGAAAGCCGACCTCGGAGAGAAGAGCTACCGGGGCACGGGGCGACTCACGGGACTAAAGGCGCTGATCACCGGCGGCGACTCCGGCATCGGGGCGGCGACGGCGATCGCGTTCGCCCGCGAGGGCGCCGACGTGGCGATCTCCTACCTGCCCGAGGAGGAGGAAGACGCGCAGCGCATCGCCGGCATCCTGCGCGAAGCCGGGGTCACCGTGGCAACGCTCCCCGGCGACCTGAAGGATGCCGCCTACTGCCGCAAGCTCGTCGACGACACCGTCGCCGCCCTCGGCGGGCTCGACATCCTGGTGAACAACGGCGGCAAGCAGATCTTCCAGGAATCGCTCGCCGACATCACCGACGAACAGTTCGACGACACCTTCCGCACCAACGTATACGCCATGTTCTGGATCACGAAGGCGGCGCTGCCGCACCTGCCCGCGGGCGCCGCGATCATCAACACGACGTCGATCCAGGCGTACTCGCCGTCGGAGACCCTCGTCGACTACGCCTCGACGAAGGCCACGATCAACGCGTTCACGAAGGGACTCGCGCAGCAGCTGGCGCCCCAGGGCATCCGGGTGAACGCCGTCGCGCCGGGCCCGATCTGGACGCCCCTGCAGCCGACGCACGGCCAGCCGCAGGAGAAGCTCGACGAGTTCGGCAAGAACACGCCGCTCGGCCGGATGGGTCAGCCGGCCGAGCTCGCCCCCGCCTACGTGTTCCTTGCGTCGGCGGAGTCGAGCTACGTGATCGGCGAGACCCTGAACGTCAACGGCGGGATGCCGACGCCGTAAGCGTCAGCGCTTCTTCGGCGTGCGGTTCTCGGCGCTGACCATCCACGAGAGCTGCTCGAGACGCTCGAGCACGGCGTGCAGGATGTCGGCGCTCGTGGGGTCTTCCTCATCGACGTCGTCGTGCACGTCACGGCACGTGCCGCAGACGTCGTCGAGTCGCTCGGTCATGAGGTCGATGACGTCGGTCGTCGAGATCTCGCCCTGCGGGAACTCCGGCAGGGTCGTGGTCTCGGCGACCTGATCGCTGCGGCCGTCGGGGAGGGCGTGGAGGGCCCGCATCCGCTCGGCGATCGTGTCGGCGAGCTGCCGAGCCGCGTCGATGATCTCGTCGAGCTGCAGGTGGGTGTCGCGGAAGTTCGTGCCCACGACGTTCCAATGCGCCTGCTTGCCCTGCAGGGACAGCTCGATGAGGTCGACGAGCACCTTCTGCAGGTGGGCGCTGAGGTCGGCGGATGCCGTGAAGCCCTTCTCGGCGTTCTCTTCGGCGGTGAGCTTCGGGCCTTTCCCGCCGGGTGCGCGGCGGCGGTTGCGGGTGGAGGTGGTCTGCGGGGACGTCGTGGAGGTTGCCATGGGTCCGACGCTACGAGAGCGCCCATGCCGGGGAAAGCGCCTTGCCCGATCCGCCCGCCAGTGCTAGCCGACCGTAGGCTGGTCGTCGTGTCCACGGTTCTCAACGTCTCGGCGTACCTCTTCACGCACATCGCCGATCCGGCCGCTCTCCGCCCGGTGCTGCGCGCGCGTGCGGTGGATGCCGGAGTCAAGGGCACGATCCTGCTCGCCGAGGAGGGGATCAATCTGTTCCTCGCGGGCGATGCCGCCGCCGTTCGCGGGTTCGTCGACGAGCTGCGGCGCGACCCGCGGTTCGCGGCCCTCACGACGAAGGAGAGCTGGTCGGACGCGCAGCCGTTCGGCAAGATGCTCGTGAAGCACAAGCGCGAGATCATCCGCATGGATCGCCCGACGATCCGCCCCGGCGCGGGGCGTGCCCCGGCGGTGAGCCCCGAGACCCTCCGGCGCTGGCTCGACCAGGGCGCCGACGACGCCGGCCGCGAAGTGGTGCTCGTCGACACCCGCAACGCCTTCGAGGTCGACTACGGCTCCTTCGACGGGGCCGCCGACTGGCGCATCGAGCGCTTCACCCAGTTTCCGGATGCCGCGGCCGCCCACCGCGACGACCTCGCCGGCAAGACCGTGGTCAGCTACTGCACCGGCGGCATCCGCTGCGAGAAGGCGGCGATCCATCTGCGCGAAGAGGGAATCGACGCGTGGCAGCTCGACGGCGGCATCCTCGGCTACTTCGAGAAAGTCGGCGGCGCGCACTTCACCGGCGATTGCTTCGTGTTCGACGAGCGGGAGGCCGTGGGCGCCGATCTCGCGCCGCGCACGGCGTAACACGGCGACACCGCGAATAGGCGCCGCCGGTGCCGACACCGCACAATGGGCTGTCACGCGAAGGAAGGGCACCCGATGGGCCGCAAGGGATTCACGACACGTCAGGTGCAGGGCTCGGGGGCCGTCCACGCCACTCCGCGCGCGACGCCGATCTACCTGACGGCCGGGTTCACCTTCGACGAGTTCGGCGATGCCGCGGCGCATTTCGGCGCCGGCGAGGGCTACGCCTACACCCGCATCGGCAACCCCACGGTCGAAGCCGTCGAGTCGACCCTCGCGGGACTCGAGGGCGGCACCGGGGCGCTGCTGCTCGCCAGCGGTCAGGCGGCGACGTCGGTCGCCATCCTCACGCTGGTGTCGGCGGGCGAGCACATCGTCGTGTCGAACCACATCTACGAGGGCACCCGCGGACTGCTGCTCGACAACCTCGCGCGCTTCGGCATCTCGGCGTCGTTCGTGCAGGACATCCACGACCCCGCCGCGTGGGAAGCCGCGATCCGCCCCGAGACGCGCGCGGTCTTCGCCGAGTCGATCTCCAACGCGACGAACCGCCTGCTCGACGTGGCCGAGGTCGCGGCCGTCGCGCACGCCCACGGCATCCCGCTCGTGATCGACAACACCTTCGCGACGCCGTACCTCTACCGTCCGATCGAGCACGGCGCGGATGTCGTCGTGCACTCGGCGAGCAAGTTCCTCGCCGGTCACGGCGCCGTCATCGGCGGCGCGATCGTCGACGCCGGCACGTTCGATGCGGGCTCGACGCTCTACCCGCAGCTCACCGAGCGCGACCGGTCGGGAGCGCCGAGCCCCGCCGAGCGCGCCGGCGGCGGTGCGCGCCTCGCGTACGCCCGCGACAGCGTCGCGCCGCGCCTCGGTCCCACGCCCTCGCCGCTCAACGCCTTCCTCATCGGACAGGGCATCGAGACGCTGAGCCTGCGCGTCGACCGGCAGTCGGCCAACGCGCTCGCCGTCGCCGAGTGGCTCGCCGGGCAGCCGGTCGTGGCATCGGTCGATTACGTCGGCCTCGCCTCGCACGCCGACCACGCCCTCGCCGAGCGCGTGCTGCCCGACGGGTTCGGATCGGTGTTCACCGTGACCCTCGACGGTGGCGCCGAGACCGCGCGCAGCGTCATCGAGGCGCTCGAGACCTTCACGCACATGACGCACCTCGGTGATGTGCGCTCGCTCGTGCTGCACCCGGCATCGACGAGCCACATCCACCTGAGCGACGACGAGCGCACGGCGCTCGGCGTCTTCCCGGGCACGCTGCGCTTCTCGATCGGCATCGAGGATGCCGCGGACCTCATCGACGACCTCGCCCAGGCGTTCGCCGCTGTCTCGGCGCCGGTCGAACTGCTGGCATGAGCCGGCTGCAGCACTTCGGCTGGTTTCTCGCGCGCGGCTTCGGGCCGCACGGCTGGGGGCATCCGTACCTCGACTGGGACTACCGCTGGACCGAGCCCGCGCTCTACCAGCAGGCCGCGCGTGAACTCGAGCAGGCGGGGTTCGATTTCCTCCTGATCGAAGACGCGCCGTCGCTCGGGTCGGCCGCGACGATCGACCTGCGCGTGCGCCACGCTTTCGGTGGGCCCAAGCACGATCCGCTGCTGCTGGCGCCGTACCTGTTCGCGGCGACAGAGCGCCTCGGGGTGATCCCGACGGTGAACCCCGCCGCGTACCTGCCGTACACCGCGGCACGCCAGTTCGCGTCGCTGCAGCACCTGAGCGGCCACCGACTGGGCCTCAACGTCGTCACCGACACCGGCAGCGCGCGCCATTTCGGAGATGCGCCGCAGCTCAGCCACGACGCCGCGTACGACCGCGCGGAGGAGTGGCTCGATGCCGTGCGCTCGCTCTGGCGTTCGTGGGGTGACGGCGCGCTCATCGCCGACGCGGAGACCGGCGTCTACGCCGACGGCACACGCGTGGATGCCGTCCGCCACCGCGGCGAGTACTACGCGTTCGACGGGCCGCTGAACGCCGTGCCGTTCACGGCGGGGGAGCCCGCGATCGCGTCGCCGGGCGGCTCGGGGCGCGGCCTCGGTTTCGCCGGCGCGAACTCCGACATCCAGCTCGCGCTCGCGCCGCTGAACGAGAAGAGCGTGCGCGAGTACCGCGTGAAGATCCACGCCGCGGCCGTGGAGCGCGGCCGGAAGCCCTCGGACATCTCGATCATGTTCGCCATCCAGCCGACAATCGTCGCGAGCAGCGAAGAAGCCGACCGGCTCGTCGCGGCATCCGCATCGCCGACGGATGACACGCTGCGCGTCATCGCGCAGCGCCAGTCGAGCGACCTCGAGACCGATCTCACCGCGCTCGACCTCGACCGGCCGCTCGACCTCGCGATCTTCGGCGAGCACGTGTCGCAGGGCTCGATCCGCCGGCTCACCGGCGACCGCGACGTGGCATCGACTCCGCTGCGCGTGCACCTCGCCGCGCTCGCGAAGCTCGGCCGCATCACGGATCGCTCGGGCTTCGTCGGCACCGCCGACGAGTTCGCCGACCTGATCGAAGAGCTCGGCGAGTGGGGCAACGACGGCATCCTGCTGTGGGGCGACTTGCACCCGGTCACCGTGCACCGCGTGCTCGACGACCTCGTGCCGATCCTCCGCCGCCGCGGCATCCTCCGCCGCGAGCTGCTCGACGGCGGGTTGCACGCCAACCTCCGCGCCTTCTGACGCGGCTTGCGGCGCAGTCGCCCCGTGAGGAGCGCAGCGGTCCCCGCCCGGTCGTTGAGCGAGGAGCGCAGCGGTCCCCGCCCGGTCGTTGAGCGAGGAGCGCAGCGGTCCCCGCCCGGTCGTTGAGCGAGGAGCGCAGCGACGAGACGAAACGTCTGTGTCTGACCTGCAGCGTTTCGTCTCGCTTCGCTCGCTCAACGGGCGCTGTCTCCTCGGGGCCCTTCTGCTGCGATCAGCCGAGGTCGTTGGCGGCGAGCCAGTCCTTCGCGATGTCGGCGGAGGAGCGCTGGTCGACGGTCGACTCCACGTTCAGCGCGACGAGGCCCTCGGGCGTGAGGGCGGCGCTGACGGCGTTGATGACGTCGGCGATCTCGTCCGAGACCGACGTGCTGACGACCGGGACGACGTTGGATGCCAGGAACAGGCCATCCGGGTCGGCCAGGGTCACCAGATCGTTCGTCTCGATGCGCGGGTCGGCGCTGTAGACGTTCGCGATCTGGACGTTGCCGGCGACGAGCTCGTCGACCGTGGTGTCGGCCGTGGCGCTGAACGCCACGTCGACGCCGTAGACGCTCTTCAGACCCGCGGGGCCGTAGGGGCGCTCTTCGAGCTCGGGGTTGCCGCCGAGGACGAGGTTCGGCACGCCGGCGAGGTCGGCGATGCTCTCCAGGTTGTTCTCCGCGGCGAAGGCTGCCGTCACGTTGTACGAGTCCTGGTCGCTCGCGGTCGACTGGTCGAGGACCGTGAGGCCCTCGGGCAGCGCCTCCTGCAGCGCGGCGTAGACGTCGTCGGACGTGGTGGCCTCGGTGTCGGGGTCGAAGAACTGCAGCAGGTTGCCGGTGTACTCGGGGAACAGCTGGATCGAGCCGTCTTCGAGCGACGGGATGTACGCGTCGCGCTGACCGATGTTGAACTGGCGGTCGACCGTGAAGCCGGCGCCTTCGAGGGCCTGCGCGTAGATCTCGGCGATGATCTCGTTCGAGTAGTACGCCTGCGAGCCGATCGTGATCGTGTCGGACGAACCGCCGCTGGGAGCGTCGGTGCTGCCGCCGTCGAGCGGATCGCCGCCCGTCGAGCAGCCGGCGAGAGCCAGGGCGGCAACCGCCGACGCGGCGAGCGCGAGAGTGAAACGAGTGCGGGACATGGTGTGCCTTTCGGGGTGTGTGCTGTGGACAGGGGAAGTCAGGTGGTGGCCGTCTGCGAGATCCGGCGCGGCGCGCGGGCTGTGCGGCCGCTCACACCGCGGGGGACGACGACGCGCTCGAGCAGGGCGAAGACGCCGTCGAGGACGAGCGCCAGGATCACGACGACGAGCGAGGCGCCGAGGATCACGTCGAACTTGCGCAATTGGATGCCCTGGATGATGAAGAAGCCGAGCCCGCCGAGGCCGACGTACGCGGCGATCGTCACGGTCGCGACGACCTGCAGCGTCGCGGCGCGGATGCCGCCGATCAACAGCGGCAGTCCGAGCGGCACCTCGATCTTCCACAGCACCTGCCACGGCGTCATGCCGACGGCCTTGCCGGCGTCGATGACGGGACGGTCGATCGCCTCGATGCCGGCGTACGCGCCCGCGAGGATCGACGGGATCGCCAGGAGGACGAAGGCGAACACGGCGGCCTCGGTCTTGTGCACGACGCCGACCAGCAGCACGAGCAGGAGCACGAGGCCGAGCGAGGGCAGCGCGCGCGCCGCGCCGGAGAGGGCGACCGCGACTTCGCGCCCGCGGCCGGTGTGCCCGATCAGCCAGCCGAGGGGGATGGCGATGAGCGCCGCGATGGCGACCGAACCGAACGTGAACGCCAGATGCTGCCAGATCGCCGCGGGCAGGGTGAGCGAGCCGGTGAGCCGGTCGGGCGAGAAAATCCAGGCGAAGGCCTCGAAGAAGACGTTCACGCGGCCGCGCCCTTCACCGTCAGCGCGCGGGTCGCGCGGCGCTCACGACGCGTGAGCGTGCGGCGCGGAAGCCACGGCATGACGAGGCGCCCGATCGCGACGAGGATCACGTCGACGACCAGCGCGATGATGACGACGGCGACGACGCCCGCGAGCACCTCGGGGACGATGCGGCGCTGGAAACCGTTCGTGAAGAGGTACCCGAGGTTCTGCACGCCGATGAGGATGCCGACGGTGGCCAGCGAGATAGTGGAGGTCGCCGTGACGCGCAGGCCCGCGAGGAGCACGGGGCCCGACAGCGGCAGGTCGACGGTCCAGAAGCGCCGCCACGAGCCGAAGCCGACGGCCACGGCCGCGCTGCGGGTCGTCGCGTCGACCGAATCGAGCCCGTCGGCGACAGAGCGCGTCATGATGGCGATGCCGTAGACCGTGAGCGCCACGATGAGGTTGGTCTCGGAGAGGTACGGGATGCCGAAGCCCGCCGCCAGCAGGGCGAAGAGACCGAGCGAGGGGATCGTGTAGAGCAGCCCCACCGTCGTCAGCACCGGTCCGCGCAGCGACGTGTAGCGCCACGCGGCCCACCCGATGGGGAGGGCGATCACGAAGCCGAGCACGATCGGGATGAGGCTTTGGCGCAGATGCGCGACCGTCAGGTCCCAGATCAGCTCGAGGTTGGCGAGGACCCAGGTCACGTGCACTCCCCGGCATCCGGGCCGGCGAGAACCCCCTGCGTGCGGCCGGTGGCGTCGACGAGCACCGTGCCGCGCGGGGTCTCTTTCAGCGACAGCGCGCGCGAGCCCCGGTCGATGCCCACGAAGGACGCGACGAAGTCGCTCGCGGGGTTTTCGAGGATCTCTTCGGGGCTGCCGACCTGGGCGATGCGCGCCCCCTTCTCGAGGATGACGACCTGGTCGCCGAGCAGGAACGCCTCGTCGATGTCGTGCGTGACGAAGACGACGGTCTTGTCGAGGTCGCGCTGCAGACGTGTGGTCTCGGTCTGCAGCTCTTTGCGCACGATCGGGTCGACGGCGCCGAACGGCTCGTCCATGAGGAGGATGTTCGGGTCTGCCGCGAGTGCCCGCGCCACCCCGACGCGCTGCTGCTGCCCGCCGGAGAGCTGGCGTGGATAGCGGTCGGCGAGAGCCCGGTCGAGCCCGACGATGTCGAGGAGTTCGAGCGCGCGCGTGCGCGCCTCCTTCCGGGACGTCCCGCCGAGAACCGGCACGGTCGCGACGTTGTCGGCGACGGTGAAGTGCGGGAGGAGACCGGCGTTCTGCAGCACGTAGCCGATGCCGCGGCGCAGCTGCACGGGGTCGCGATCTCCGATCGGCTCGTCGTCGATCGTGATCTCGCCGCTCGTGGGCTCGATGAGCCGGTTGATCATGCGCAGGAGCGTCGTCTTGCCGCATCCGGAGGAGCCGACGAACACCGTCGTCTTGTGCGCGGGCAGGACGAGGCTGAAGTCCTCGACCGCCATCGTGCCGTCGGGGAACCTCTTCGTCACAGAGCGGAACTCGATCGCCATGCTTCTCTTCCGTTCGGGATCTCCACCCAACCACACGCCGACGACATCGTCGCGGGGGGTGGAATACGGCGTCACACTCGGGTATGCGTGGAGGAATGCAGACACAGGAGTTCGACCTCATCGTCATCGGCGCCGGCCCCGTGGGCGAGAACGTCGCCGATCGAGCGGTCCAGGGCGGTCTGTCGGTCGCGATCGTCGAGAGCGAGCTGGTCGGCGGGGAATGCTCGTATTGGGCGTGCATGCCGTCGAAAGTGCTGCTGCGCGCGGGCGCGGCACGTCGCGCCGCGCTCGACGCACCCGGATCGGGCGTGAGCGACGAGGTCGACGTCGCCGCCGTGCTCCGTCGCCGCGACGAGATCGTGCACGAGTACGACGACACGTCGCAGGTCGAGTGGCTCCAGAGTGCGGGGATCGAGCTCGTCCGCGGCTTCGGGCGCATCTCGGGCGAACGAGAAGTGACCGTCGACGGCGACCGGGTGCTGCGCGCGCGCCACGCCGTCGCCGTCTGCACCGGCTCGGCGGCGCTCCTCCCCGACATCCCGGGCCTGAAGGATGCCGCACCCTGGACCTCCCGCGAGGCGACCGAGGTCACGACGGTCCCCGAGTCGCTCATCATCCTCGGCGGGGGTGTCGTCGCCTGCGAGATGGCCACGGCCTACGCGTCGTTCGGATGCGCCGTCACCGTCGTCGCGCGCTCCGGGCTGCTCGGTGGCATGGAACCCTTCGCCGGCGACCGCGTCGCAACGGCGCTGCGCAGCGCGGGAGCGGATGTCCGCACCGGGGTCGAGACGCTTCGTGTCTCACGGTCGGGCGATCGCGTCTCGGTCTCGCTCGGCGACGGGTCGGAGGTCTCGGCATCCGAGATCCTCGTAGCGACCGGCCGCGTGCCACGGACGCAGGACATCGGGTTGGATGCCGTGGGACTCGAACCCGGCGGCTGGATCGACGTCGACGACACGCTGCGCGTGCCGGGGAGCGACTGGCTCTACGCCGTCGGAGACGTGAACCACCGCGCCCTCCTCACCCACCAGGGCAAGTACCAGGCGCGGGCCGCGGGCGATGTGATCGCGGCGAGGGCGAAGGGCGACAGGGTCGACGATGCCCCGTGGGGCCGGCACGTCGCGACGGCCGACCACTCCGCCGTCCCGCAGGTGACGTTCACCGATCCCGAGGTGGCCTCCGTCGGCCACACCGAGGCATCCGCTCGGAAAGCCGGACTTTCCGTTCGCGTGCTCGATTACGACCTCTCGTGGATCGCGGGCGCGAGCACGCACTCGTCGCGCTACGAGGGGACCGCGCGCGCGGTCGTGGACGACGGCCGCGGCGTTCTGGTGGGCGCGACGTTCGTCGGCCCCGATGTCGCCGAACTCCTGCACTCCGCGACGATCGCCATCGTCGGCGAAGTGCCGCTCACCCGCCTCTGGCACGCTGTGCCGTCGTATCCGACGCTGAGCGAAGTGTGGCTCCGCTGGCTTGAGGATTACGACAGCTGACGCTAGGCGCGCTCGCCGGTGTCCGGCAGCGCCAGGGCGACCTGTTGCTCGGTCGTCAGCGGCGCGGGCGTGATGATCTCGTGCACGAACGCGAGCTTGCGTTGCACCGGGGCCGTGATCGTGAACGGGTAGAGGTCGCTCTGGCCCATCGCGCGATTGATGCGGTTGAAGCCGCGGGAGATCCACTCCCAGTCGCTCATCAGGCGCCCGATCGATTCGTTCTGATACGACGCGAGCGGCACGACGTCGACGTCGCGGACCGAGATGGCTTCGGCATCCAGACGGATGCCGATCGCCGCGGCCGTCTGGAGGGTCCCGACGATGTGGAGATAGTGGGCGAACGTCTCGGCGAAATCCTCCCACGGATGCATCGTGGCGTACTCCGAGATGAAGGCATCCCGCCAGTCCTCGGGCGCGCCGACGGCGTAGTGCCTCGTGATCGACTCCTGGTAGCTCGCGCGTTCGTCGCCGAACAGCTCACGGCACTCGGCCCAGGTCGCGTCGTCGGTGATCAGCACGTTCTGGAAGTAGTGGCCGACCTCGTGGCGCAGGTGCCCGAGCATCGTCCGATACGGCTCGCCGAGGCGCACGCGGAGGGCCTCGCGCACATCGTCGAGGCTTTCGGCGAGGTCGATCGTGACGATGCCGTTCGCGTGCCCGATCACCACGCGCTGGCCGGACGAGCGGCTGGAGATCAGGTCGAACCCGAGCCCGCCGGGCTGCACGTCCCACGGGACGATCGGCAGGCCGAGGTCGCCGAGCTGCAGCAGCAGTCGGCGCTTGGGCTCTTCCGTGCGGGCGAGCTTCTCGAGCGCGATGGTGTCATCGGAGTCGGGGCGCGTGCGGGTCAGTCGGCACGAGATGCAGCGGCCTGCGGGGGCGTCCTCGCGCACGAGCCAGTTGCAGCCCCATTCGCGCTGCGAGCAGCTGAACCACATGGCGTCGTCGACGCTCACGCGGTCGTCGCGGAGGGCGAAGAACTCGCGGCGGATCACCTGGAACCCGAGCTCGGTGCCGCAATCGGGGCACTCGAGGGTGTCGAGGTAGACGAAGCGGCGGCAGGACGGGCAGCGCGGAGTGGTGCTCACCTCTTCACGCTAGCGCGGGTGTCGCCGGGGGTGCCTACACTGGCGCCATGCACCAGCTCTCCCGCGACGACGCGCGGCGGCTCGTCGTGCGCGCGCAGCTGCTCGACGCCGATCGTCCCGGCGATGTCGTCGAGGTCGCCGAGCAGCTCGCCGCGGTGAAGATCGATCCGACCGCGACGATCGCGACGTCCGAACACACCATCCTGTTCTCCCGCATCGGGTGGTCGTACGAGCCCGGGCAGCTGCGCAAAGCCGTCGAGCAGGACAGGCTCCTGTTCGAGCACGACGGACACTTCCACGCCGGCTCGCTGCTGGCGGCGCGGGTCGCGCGGATGCGCGGGCGGGTGTTCCGGGCCCAGGCATCCGAGTGGATGGCGGCGAATGCGCGCTTCCGCGCCGATGTGCTGGCCGCGCTCCGGGCGGAAGGGCCGCTCTTGGCGAGTCAGATCGCCGACACGAGCCAAGTCGCACACAAGAGCGAGTCGGGCTGGTACGGCTCGAACCAGGTGCCGCGCATGCTCGAGCTCCTCTCGTATATCGGGGAGGTCGCGATCGTCGGGCGCGAGGGGCGGCTGCGCCGCTGGGACATCGCCGAACGCGCCTTCCCTGCCGACATGCCGGTGCTCGCCTACGACGAGGCCGGGCGCATCCTCGATACCCGTCGCCTGCAGGCGGCGGGCCTGGCGAAACAGAAGTCGCCGTGGACGCCGGTGGGCGATGCCGGCGAAGAGGCGCGCGTGGAGGGATCGAGCTGGAAGTGGCGGGTGGATCCGGTCGCCGTGGCGGCGCTCGCCGATGACGCCGGCGGCCGTGTCGCGATCCTCAATCCGTACGACGGGATGCTGTTCGACCGCCCGCGGCTGAAGGAACTGTTCGACTTCGACTTCGTGCTCGAGCAGTTCAAGCCCAAGGGGCAGCGCATCTACGGGTACTTCGCGCATCCGATCCTCGTGGGCGACCGCTTCGTCGGACTGCTCGACGCGCAGCTCGACAAGAAGAAGGAGACGCTCGTGGTGAACGCCGTGCACGAGCTCATCGGATTCGATGTGGAGGAGCGCGACATGGTGCACGCCGAGATCCGCGATCTCGCCGAGTGGCTCGGGGTGGAGGTCACGGGTCTCGGCTGAGACCTACACTGAAGCGCGAGGAGGTCCTGTGGACACGACGTGGGTGCTGGTAGACGGTGAGAACATCGACGCGACGCTGGGGCAGTCGATTCTGGGGCGCCGCCCGCAGCCCGACGAGCGTCCGCGGTGGGACCGGATACTCACGTTCCTGCAGGACCGCTGGGGTCAGCCGACGCGCGGCCTGTTCTTCCTCAACGCGACGACCAACCTGCCGATGTCGTTCGTGCAGGCGCTGCTCGCCCTCGGCTATCAGCCCGTGCCGCTGTCGGGCGACGCCGACAAGAAGGTCGTCGACATCGCCATCCAGCGCACCTTGACGGCGCTCGCCGAGCGCGACGGTGACGTGGTGCTCGTCAGTCACGATCGCGACTTCGTCGCCGAGATCGGCGCGCTCGCCGGCTCGCGGCGGGTCGGCATCCTGGGCTTCGGAGAGTTCCGCAGTGCGGAGTACGCGCACCTGCCCGGGCTCGAGTTCTTCGACCTCGAGTACGACGCCGGTGCATTCGACGCCGCGTTGCCGCGCGTGCGCGTGATCCCGATCGACGAGTTCGACCCCGCGCTCTTCCTCCGCTGACGAGCGCCGGCACGCGAACTACGCTGGAGCCGTGACCGGTTCCGCTCCAGCCCTCGCCCACGCCGACGACCTCGCCGACTTCGTGGCGGCGTCGCCGTCGAGCTTCCACGCCGCGGCCGAGGTCGCGCGGCGTCTGGTGGATGCCGGGTTCACGGCGCTCGACGAGAGCAAGGAGTGGCCGGCGCAGCCCGGCGCGAAGCATTTCGTCGTGCGCGGCGGGGCGGTGATCGCGTGGGTCGTTCCGACGTCGGCTTCGGCGACGACCCCGGTGCGCATCTTCGGCGCGCACAGCGACTCGCCGGGGTTCATGCTGAAGCCGAAGCCGACGACCGGGCGCCTGGGCTGGCTGCAAGCGGGCGTGGAGATCTACGGCGGGCCGCTGCTGAACTCCTGGCTCGACCGCGAGCTGCGCCTCGCGGGCCGCCTCGTGCTCGACGACGGGTCGGAGGTGCTCGCGGCGACCGGGCCGCTGCTGCGCCTGCCGCAGCTCGCGATCCACCTCGACCGCGAGGCGAACGACCACCTCGCGCTCCACAAGCAGGCCCACACGCAGCCCGTGTGGGGCGTGGGGGAGGCCACCTCGGCCGACCTCCTCGCCGAGCTCGCCGCCGCGGCCGGGGTGGATGCCGCCCGCATCCGCGGCTACGACCTCATCACCGCCGACGCCGCGCGCGGCGTGGTGTTCGGCAAGGACGACGTGTTCTTCGCCAGTGGGCGCCTCGACGACCTCGCCTCCGTGCACGCCGGGCTCGTCGCGCTCGAGCAGCACGACGAGTCCGAGCACATAGCGATGCTCGCCGTGTTCGACCACGAAGAGGTCGGCTCGGGCACCCGCACCGGTGCCGCCGGGCCGTTCCTCTCCGACGTCATCGAGCGCGTGCAGCTTTCGCTCGGCGCCGACCGGGAACAGCAGATGCGCGCGCTCGCCGCATCGTGGTGCGTATCGAGCGACGTCGGGCACTCGGTGCACCCGAACTACCCGGACAAGCACGACCCCGTCGTCCAGCCCGTGCTCGGCAGCGGCCCGATCCTCAAGATCAACGCGAACCAGCGGTACGCCACCGACGGTGCCGGCGCGGCGGCGTGGCACGCCTGGTGCGCGGATGCCGGCGTCACCTCGCAGGAGTTCGTGTCGAACAACGCGGTGCCGTGCGGCTCGACGATCGGCCCGATCACGGCGACCCGCATCGGCGTGCGGACGGTTGATGTCGGCATCCCGCTGCTGTCGATGCACTCTGCCCGTGAGCTGGCGGGCACGAGCGACCTGCTCGATCTGTCGCGCGCGGCAGCGGCGTTCTTCCGCGGCTGACGCAGGGCCGGCTTGTTCGCCGGCGCCGAAGTGCGGGTGGGATGCCGGCGAGCTTCGGGTTCGCTGGGAGTCCCGTTGCGCCCGCCCGCGCCCCCATCGTTCGACGTATCGTTGGATATCGCTCGATATATCGTTGGAGGACATCATGGGCAACTCATTCACAGACGGACGCTTTCCCACCGGCGGCTTCGCGCAGGCCTTCAGCGGTAAGGGAGCCGACGAACTCTGGAGCACGCTGGGTCAGATCAAGGACGGGCTCGAGCAGAGCTTCGGCGAAGGGCTCAAGGAGTTCAGCCAGTTCGGACAGAAGGTCGGCACGCGCGCCCCGCGCGGTGACGTGCGCGCCGCGATCCTGTCGCTGCTCGTCGAGCAGCCGATGCACGGCTACCAGCTGATCCAGCAGATCGAAGAGCGCAGCGGCGGTGCGTGGAAGCCGAGCCCCGGTTCGGTGTACCCGACGCTGCAGCTGCTCACCGACGAGGGCCTCATCGAGGTCGAGGAGTCGGGCGGACGCAAGACCTACTCGCTCACCGAGGGCGGCCGGGCGGCCGCCGAGGGCGCCGACCGCTCGTGGGTGGCGTCCGAGCCGACCGCCGGCGCGTCGCACGGCCGCGCGCCGCTGATGAAGTCGGGTGCGAACCTCGCGCAGGCGGTCGCCCAGGTCGGCCGAACGGGCACCCCCGAGCAGATCGCCGAGGCGGTGGGCGTTCTCGACGACGCGCGGCGCAAGCTCTACGCGATCCTTGCCCAGGACTGAGCGCGATCCGGCGGAGCGCGCGCGCTACCGCCGGATCACCCGCTTCGCTCTGCGCTACATGGTGCAGGCGTGGTGGTACGAGCTCTTCCTGCCGCGATTCGGTCTTCGCCGCATCGCCGATCGGACGCGCGCGCGGCGACTCCGCCGGATCTCGCAGCGTTTCCACGTGCTGGCGGTCGACCTGGGCGGCTTGATGATCAAGGTCGGGCAGTTCCTGTCGTCGCGCCTCGACATCCTCCCGCCCGAGGTCACGGCCGAGCTGGAGAAGCTGCAGGATGAGGTGCCGGCCGTGGCGTTCGCCGACATCCGCGCGTCCGCCGAGGCGGAACTCGGCATTCCGCTGGAGCGCGCGTTCGACGGGGTCGACGAGACGCCGGTCGCGGCGGCCTCGCTCGGGCAAGTGCACCGCGCGCGTCTGACGGATGAGGATGCTGCCCTCACCGGACTCCGGGACGTCGTCCTGAAGGTGCAGCGCCCCGGCATCGACCGGATCGTCGCGGTGGACCTAGCGGCTCTCCGCCGCGTGGCCGACTGGCTGAGCCGCGTGCGCCTCGTCTCCGACCGTGTCGACATGCCGATCCTCGTGGAGGAGTTCGCGGCGACGAGCCTCGAAGAGATCGACTACCTGCACGAGGGGCAGAACGCCGAGCACTTCGCCGCGAACGCGGGCGCCGCTGTCGCCGTGCCCGAGATCGTCTGGGAGCGCTCGACCCGCCGGGTGCTCGTGCTCGAGGACGTCACCGCCATCAAGGTCAACGACGCCGAGGGTCTGCGCGCCGCCGGCATCGACCCCTCGCTGGTGGCGAACGAGTTCGCCGCCGTCATGTTCGACCAGCTGTTCGCCGACGGGTTCTTCCACGCCGATCCGCACCCGGGGAACGTGTTCGTCACTCCGCACGCGCCGGATGCCGCGGGACGCACCTGGACCCTCACCTTCATCGACTTCGGGATGATGGGTCAGATCCCCGCGGGGCTGCGCGGAGGCCTGCGGAAGCTCATCATCGCCGTCGCGTCGCAGAACGGCGCCGATATGGTCGCCGGGTTCGAACAGGTCGGCGTGCTGTTGCCGTCGGCCGACAACAGTGAGCTCGAGCGGGCGCTGACGGCGCTGTTCACGCGGTTCGGCGGCATGGGATTCGCCGAGCTGCAGACGATAGACCCGCGCGAGTTCCGCGGCTTCGCCGACGAATTCGGCGAGACGATGCGCGCCCTGCCCTTCCAGCTGCCCGAGAACTTCCTCCTCATCATCCGCGCGATGTCGCTGGTGTCGGGCCTCTGCAGCTCGCTCAACCCGGCCTTCAACATCTGGGAAGCCGTCGAGCCGTACGCGCAGAAGCTGCTCCGCGAAGAGACCGGCAACGTCGTGCAGGACGTCGCCGGACGCGCCGTGGATGCCGCGCGCACCGCGGCGGGGTTGCCCGGACGCATCGACGGCGCGCTCACGCGGCTCGATGCCGGCCTCGTCCAGGTCGGCAATCCCGGCGTGGAGCGCCGCCTCGAGCTCGTGGACCAGACGCTGCGGCGACTGATCTCCGCCGTGCTGTTCGCGGCGCTGCTGATCGCCGGCATCCTGCTGCTGGGCCCGGCATCCGGGCTCGGCGTGACGCTGATCGTGCTGTCCGCGCTCCCGCTCTTGCACGCCCTGCTCGCGCGCGCACCCCGTCCACGGCGTCCCGGCGGGCGTCCGCGGTAGAATGGATGCGCAGCCACGGCTGCGACAGTGGTGCAACTACCTGCTTACGGAGCAAGGCGGCACGTGAAAACGAGCTGAAGCTCCGGAGGTATCGCGTGAGCGCACCCACCCTCGTCCGCCAGACCGGCTGGACCTACTTCCCGATCGCCGCGCTCGCGCGTCTGCCGTTCGCGATGATGGTCGTGGGCGTACTCACCCTCGTCACGAGCGCCACGGGATCGATCGGTCTCGCCGGACTCTCCTCGGCGGCCGCCGGTGTCGGGGTCGTCGTCGCGGGGCCCGTCATCGGCGACCTCGTCGACCGGTTCGGCCAGCGCCGCGTCGTGCTTCCCGTCGGGCTCGCGAACGGTGCGCTCTTGGCGGTGTTCCCGTTCGTCGTGGTGGGTGGCGCACCCGCCGGCGTCGTGCTGCTGGCGGGATTGCTGGTGGGACTCACGGCGCCCCAGGCCGCGGCGCTCTCGCGCACGCGGCTGCTCGGCATCGCGCGCGACCGTGTCGTGGATGATCGACGCGAGCAGACGATGTCGCGCGTCATGGCGTACGAATCGGCCGTCGACGAGACGGCGTTCATCATCGGGCCGGTGCTCGTGGGTGTTCTCGCGTCGTTCGTGGCGCCCTGGGCGCCGATCGCCATGGCGGCGGTCCTCAGCTTCGCGTTCGTGACGGCGTTCGCCCTGCATCCGACCGCTGTGATGACGGCTACGGATGCCGCGGCCACGCGCGCGCCGGTGCGCGCCGTGCTGTCGGGTCCGATTCTCCGTATCGTCGCTGCGACCTTCGGTGTCGGGCTCTTCTTCGGGTCGACCTTGACCTCGCTCACCGCGTTCGCGCAATCGGTCGGCCAGGGCGCGCAGGCGGGACTGCTCTACGGCCTGATGGGCATCGGGTCGGCGGTGCTGGCGCTGCTCGTCATGCTGCTGCCGCCGCGCTTCGCGCTGAACGCGCGCTGGCTCGTGTTCGGTGGCGTGCTGGTGCTGGCCGCGGCGGGCTACGCCGTGGCATCCGACGTCGGCGCGGTGATCGTCGTGCTGTGTCTCATGGGCCTCGGCGTCGGGCCGACGCTCGTCACGCTGTTCAGCCTCGCCGGCCGGCGCAGCCCCGACGGGCGCTCGGCGACGACGATGACGCTCGTGGGCTCGGCGGTGACCCTCGCCCAGGCGCTCGCATCGGCGGCGACCGGCGCGCTCGCCGAAGCGACGTCGGCATCGGTCGCGATGCTCCTCCCGGTCGTCGCCGCGACGCTGGTGCTCGGCCTCGGGGTGGTCGACGCCGCGATGAGCCGCCGCCGCTGAAGCCCTGTTCAGGCGGCGCGGAGGATGGCGTCGACGACGGCGTCCACGGCATCCGGCGCGACGTGCAGGTTGAGCGCGGGTTCGATGAGCTCGACCTCGAGTACGACGAGCCCGAACTCGGATGAGTCGACCGTGTCGACACGCGCGTAGAGCGGCACGCCCTCGCCGGTGATCGTCGCGACGGCGCGGAGGACCTCGTCGGCGAAGGCGCGCTCGACCTCTGTCGCCGGCACCTCTTCCGGGTGCTCGACATAGACGCCGTGCACGAAGCCGCCGCCGTGGGCGAGCAGCGCGCCCTTCGCGATCGCGTGCGTGAAGTGCCCCTCCATCGCGTAGAGCGCCTTCTCGGCGCCGCGGGTGAGCTCGGGGATCTCGGGCTGGATCATGGCCACGCCGCCGGCCGCGATGATCCGCTCCGCGAGGGCCTGCGCGCCGGGGTCGGCGGCATCGAACAATCCGGTATCGCGGGCGCCGGCCGACATCGCGGGCTTGACGACGATGCGTTCGTGACCGTGCGCGGTGAGCGCGGCGCGGGCGGCGTCGGCGTCGGCGCAGTACTCGGTCGGGACGACCGGGATGCCGGCATCTGCCAGGTCGGCGAGGTAGCGCTTGTCGAGGTTCCAGCGGACCGTCGCGGGGGTGTTCACCAGGCGGGTCGCGGTGGCGGCATGATCGAGCCAGGCGGTGAACTCGGCGAGGCGATCGGGGTAGTCCCACGGCGAGCGGAGCACGAGCAGATCGAACGCGTCGAGGTCGCCGCCGGCGTGCCAGACGACGGGCTCCGCCGCTGCGCCGCGGGCGCGCAGGGCGTCGAGCAGCAGGGGAGTGTCGTAGTCGGGGTCTTCGGAGCTGTAGGTGTCGGTGACGACGATTCCGATGCGGGGAGCGGGCACGGAAAATGAGCCTAGTGGCGGCGGCTCGCCTACGCTGGACGGGTGAACAAGAACACGCTCTGGACCATCGTCAGCGTCATCATCGCGATCGTGATCGCCTGGTTCCTGGTGAACATCCTGTTCAGCGTGCTCGCCTTCATCTTCAAGGCGCTCGTCGTGCTGGTCGTCGCGGTGATCGTGTTCTTCGTGATGCGCGGGATCTTCGCCAGCTCGGAGTGACGCGTCAGACGAAGCGCACCCAGTTCGCGCCGCGGCCCGTCTCGGCGCGGCCGCGGAGCTCGAGCGTGTCGCCCGACACGGCGTAGAGCGAGACCTCGGTGGACTGCTCGCCGGCCGCGACGAGCCACGCGCCGTCGGCGCTGACGCCGAAACCGCGCGGCTGCTGCTCGGTCGCGACGAACGACGCCGCATCCGTGAGCGACCCGTCGGCGGCGACGTCGATCGGCGCGAGGGTCGAGGCGCTGCGCTCCGACGCCCAGATCACGTCGCCGGTCAGGTGCAGGTCGGCGCCCCAGATGAGGTGCTCTGCGCGCGGGTCGGCGCCGAAGCGGCTGTGGCCGAGACCGGCAGACGGGTCGACGGCGTTGGCGGCGCCCCGTGCGGTGAGCACGCCGGAGGTCGTGTCACGGGCGAAGTGCAGCACCTCGCCGGAGTACTCGGTCATGACGTAGGCGTGGTGTTCGCCCGCACCGAGGATGATGTGGCGCGCGCCCGCGCCCTTCGGCGCATCCACCGTCGCCGGAGCGAGCGGCTCGAGGGCGAGATCGGCGGTGATGCGGTACTGCGCGACGAGGTCGTCGCCGAGCGAGACGAAGTAGGCGAAGTCGCCGTCGGCGCTCGCGATCACCGAGTGGAGGTTCGGGAAGGCGACCTCGGCGGTGGGTGCCCCCACGACGCCGTCGACGACGGGGGCGATGAAGCCGTACCCTGCGCCGTACGCGGCGCCGAGCAGCGCCGTGCCGCCCCGCGTGAGGGTGAGGTAGTTCATGGCGCCGCGGGGGAGGTCGCGGCGACCCACCGGAGTCAGCGCGCCGGTTTCGCGGTCGAGCGCGAGGGTCAGGATGCCGGCCTGGCCGGTCGCCTCGTCAGCCTTGACCGCGGCGTGCACGAGGTTCCGCTCCGCGTCGATCGCGAAGTTCGAGCATCCCGTCACGCCATCGGTGACGGCGAGGCGCGTGAGCGCGCCGTCGGTGAGTCGGAACGTGCTGATGCTGCTGTCGCCGGAGTTGGCAACCAGGACGAGGGAGGTCATCCTTCGATCGTAGGCCCGCGAACAGAACCAGGACGTAGTGTCGAAGAGACGGAAGGAGCCCTCCCATGGCCCGTATCTTGCTCATCGGTGGACACGGCAAGGTGGCGCTGCTCGCGGAGCCCCAGCTCGTGCAGGCCGGACATCACGTCACCGCGGTGATCCGCAATCCCCGGCACGAAAGCGACGTCGCGGCGACCGGAGCGACTCCGCTGGTCGCCGACATCGAGACGTTCGACCTCGACCAGTTCACGAACCTCGTGAGCGGCAACGACGTCGTGATCTGGTCGGCGGGAGCCGGCGGTGGATCGCCCGAGCGCACGTACGCCGTCGACCGGGATGCCGCCATCCGCTCGATCGACGCGGCCGCCGCGGCCGGGGTGTCGCGCTACGTCATGGTGTCGTACTTCGGCGCGGGCGAAGGGCACGGGGTCGATCCGTCGGACGCGTTCTTCGCCTACGCCGAGGCCAAGACCGCCGCCGACGCGCACCTGCGCGCGAGCGGTCTGGAGTGGACGATCCTCGCGCCGTCGGCGCTCACGCTCGACGCGCCGACGGGAGGCATCGACGTGCACGCGACGGAACCCGCCTCGGTCGCGCGCGCGGACGTGGCCGCGGTGATCGCGGCATCCGTCGACGAACCCGCGACGATCCGTCGGGACGTTCGGTTCAACACCGGTGACGTGGCGATCGCCGAAGCGCTCCGTTCGTGACGCGCACGATCGTCATCACGGGCGCCAGCGACGGGATCGGCGCGGCGTCGGCCAGGCAGCTGACGGCGGCCGGGGAGAAGGTCGTCGTCGTCGGACGCGACCCCGAGAAGACCGAGGCCGTGGCGCTGTCGATCGGCGCCGATGCGCATGTCGCGGACTTCGCCGAGCTCGACCAGGTGCGTGCGCTCGCCGCGACGCTGCTCGAGCGTTATCCGCGCATCGATGTGCTGGCCAACAACGCCGGCGGGATCTTCGGTGACAGGAAGATGACCCGCGATGGCTTCGAGCTGACGTTCCAGGTCGACCATCTCGCGCCGTTCCTGCTGACCCATCTGCTCACCGATCGGCTGATCGAGAGTCGGGCATCGGTCATTCAGACCTCCAGCGCCGCGGCGCAGCGCTTCTCGCGGTTCGACATCGACGATCTGCAGGGAGAGCGGAGCTACTCGGCCAGCCGCGCCTACGGCAACGCCAAGCTCGCGAACATCCTGTTCACAAAAGAGCTGCACCGCCGCACCGGTCTCGCTGCTGTCGCCTTCCATCCGGGCGTGATCGCCTCGAGCTTCGCGTCGTCGTCGAACGGACTGTGGCGCTGGATGTACACGAATCCGCTCGTGAGCCGCTTTCTCACGTCGACCGACGTCGGCGGATCGCGCCTGACGTGGCTCGCGCTCGGCACCCCTGGCGTCGATTGGATGCCGGGGGAGTACTACGCGAACAACAAGGTTGCCTCGACGTCGCCGCTGGCGGATGACGCCGCGCTCGCCGCCGAGCTGTGGGAGCGAAGCGCGCGGATGCTGGGGATCGCGCCGTAGCGCGGGGGTGTCTGGGTTCATCCGGCGCAAACGGTGCCGACGCGGCGCGGTAGACGTCATCGGCCATCCGTCATCCGTCCCATGTGAGACGGATGACGGGATGATGCGCCGTTTTCGGGGCTTCGTCGCGGAGCGGCGTGAGAAAGAGCTCGAAGACATCATCGCTGCGGAGGGGCTGCGCCCCGATCTCACGCGCGGATTCATGCAGATCGCGATGCGCGACGGGGTTCTCCGTTCGAGCGGCACTGCGCTCGCCGACATCTTGCCGCCCGTTTCGCGCTTCGCTCAGGGAGGGGGACACCTGGAGAAGCGGCGCACGGTCATCGCGCGGTTGACGGACTACTTCGATCGGTACGTCGGGCTGCCTACACGCGCATCCAGTACCTCGCCCACGACCAGCACGGGTCTTCGGTCACGCGTACCGCGCCGACTATCGATTACGGGCGAAGCATTGGGCTGTGACCATCCCGGTGGCTGTCGGAGGGGACGGTTACGGTGGAACGCATGGCGACGAGGATCGAGCGGTACGGACACGAGGACGTGAGCTACGGCGACCCCGACGCCCTCCTGCACGTCACCAACCGGGTCCGGCTCCTCGGCAACGCGTTCCACGGCGTCCACGTCCATCCCGGCGGCACACTCACCACCAGCGGCATCATCAACAACTGGCTCCAAGTCGACGCTGACGCCGTCTGCTACACCAGCGGACTCATCCATGCCCAACCCCTTGTCGCCGAAAGCGGGCTCCTCGACATCCGCGGCTGGCTCACCATCGCCCGCCTCCGCCGCGAACAACCCGGCGCACTCCTCCTCGCCGTCGGCGCCCGCTACAACGACCACGTCCTCCCGCCAGACGGCACCCTCACCCCACGCACCGACAACGAGGGCGGGGAAGCACCCGAAGTCTCACCGCGCTATCGCATCGTCAGCGGCGGACGTGAGCCCGTGCTCGCTTCGGTCTGATAGCCGGCCTCGGCATCTGGGTGAGTGGCCGGGGCCGACTGCGGTCGGCGGTTCCACGCGATCACTTCACACGCGATCACTTCATTACATGAACCCCGGGGCGCACTACTGGGGCATCGTGATGCGCTTCCACGTGCCCGGAACCTTGACAGACTTAGCGACACCCGGGACTCTATTAAGTAATGCGAGCCACTTGGTTTGTGCATTTTCTCAACGAGGAGAGGTCATGTTAACGAAGAAGCGACTGACCAGCTCGTGATCAGTTTTCCGGTGGATGAGGCGTTCGAGGAGGAGCTGGGTACTGCGACCGCTCAGAACACCTCAACCGGCGAGATGATCACGCCGTTCTATGACCCTCCGCTCGGCGGATGTGACTGGTCAGATACATCCGGGACCATTACTGCGAACTATCTGAGCGGAGTTCTCAGTGACCTCACGGCCAACTACCAAGGCAAGACGACGTGTCTCACCACTGCCGCCGGTCAGAGCATGGAGCACATGAGCACCGTCGTCAATCTCTACAAGAACTACACCAACATGGATAGCGGCAACGTGGATGACTGCAACTACAACACGGTGAACAGCTGCACGCTCGTCCTCTCCGTAGGCATTCACAACTGCATTGGCGACTTGCTCTGCGAGGGCACCTACCAGGTGGGTCAGTTCCCGACTATGACTTTGCCCGATGGCTGGACCTGGACTTCATGGCCTTCATCGTGCACAAACCTGGGAACCGATACGCTCGCGTGCTACAGCTACTCCGGCACGATGGTGATCCCGCTCGTCTATCCTGGCTAACAGCAAACTGGTGTCAGCCCCGGGCGATGACAGCGATTGTCTCCGGGGCTGATGCCAACCTCTCGGAAGGCATCCCCATGCTCACCAGACTGAGCATCGAAGCCGTGACGGTACTCAGGTCAGCGTTGAGTTATTCAACGCACGACCTCGCGCAACCCGCCGACCTGCTCACTGCACTACGGCGCTCCGACTCGCATACTGGACGGATTCTCCGCCGCCGTCTCCCCGCTCAAGAGGTCGACTCGACGAAACGAGAGATTCCGGCATCAGCGTCGATCGCTCTCGCCGATGTTCTCCGCAGTGCGGCGCGTATTGCTCGCAACGACGCTCCGATTTCAACCCGAGACCTTCTTGAGGCGCTAGCATCAAGATCCGGCTCCGCCGAGGACCTGCGCGCGTGCGTTGCCGCACTAGACGAACAAGGCTTCGCAGCGGGCGAGCTACCGTATCGAAGGGCCTCCCGGATCACCGTGGCGGCGACGAACGGCACGACGAGACGAGTGATGCCAGAGCCCAGCGACCTCGACGTGTAGCCATTGGAGAGAGCACGAAGCCCCGGGGGATCTCCTGCGGAGATCTTGGCCCCGATGGGTGCGCAAGTATGGCCGCGCGACTGCACGATCCACACCGAACTCCGAGTTTTGGGCGAACGCGCTCGTCGGCCGCCGAACGCCATGCGGTGTCGTGGGCAACGACTAGGTTCTTCGAGCGATACCAGAGTAAAGAAAGTGCCTCGCTTGTTTCTGTGTGCCGCCTGGATAAGGTGGTCGTCGTACCCGACAGGAAGCAGATGGTGGAATTGATGGTCGGCAGACGAGGTGCCCCGAAGCAGCAGCGAGCCGTGGAGACGCGCGAGGCCCTCCTTCTGGGAGCTGCCCGTGTCCTCGCTCGCATGTCGTACGATAAGGCGCGCTTAAGGGACATCGCGGCAGAGAGCGGCATCAGCGAAGGAGCTCTCTATTTCCACTTCGGCAACAAGGATCAGGTTGCGTCCGCGATTCTCGCCGCGCAACAGGAACGGATGACCGTCGTCCTCACCGACACGATGGCGGGTGATGGGCCTGCTATGGAGAAGCTGTTTCGTGTCATGCGTGGCCTCGGCAAGCTGATTGCGTCGGATGAGGTAGTTCAGGCGGGAATTATGCTCGCCAACGGGACATCGACCGAGGCGGCTGAGGCGCACGAACCGTTCTTCGAGTGGATTCGCATCGCTCGTACCCTCATCCGGCTTGGCGTCGATGACGGTTCCATCACAGACACGACGGACCCGGAAACCGCCGCAGAATTCGTGAACTACACGTTCGTTGGAGCGCAGGTCGTCTCGGGGCTAGCGGACTCTTGGGCCTCCTTGCCGCGGCGACTCGTTGCTGTAGAGGGCGCCCTGCGAGTTCTGCTCGCATCTGGCCAGAGTTCGTAGACTCATCGCACCGTTTGGGAGGTGGACGTGTCAATCATTGCCCAGAGGTCGGCCGCGCTGGAACCGATAGTGCCATGCTTAGTCCACAAGCACAGCGCAGACAATGTCTGGATCCGCCAACCGCACCCTGACACGGGCACCGAAGCGCGTCTCGGGTATCACTACCCAGAGAACTTTGAGCAAGCCCGGCTTGCCGACCTCATCGAGGTTCAGCGTCAAGCCGGTATCTTCTACGTCCATTCCCATCTTGGTGCCCCGGCCGATCACGTCTTTGTACTCTCGTCCATCTCGCTCGAACGGCTCACGCTGTCGTTCGACCAGCCTCATGAGGGGCTCGCAGACGGAGGGTCAGTAGTTGTCCGGCTCCACCGGGCGCCGGTCGGCACGAACACCCGACTTTCCTTCTATCTGTTCGCGAACGCCGGAATGGCGACCGGGAGCGCCTCCGTCCGGTTGCTCCCGAGGCGCGCTTACGAACGTGTCCGACGCCTAACCGCGTCGGCCCCTATATCGGTGGCAGCAACCGAGTACGTCCACGTCTTTCCGCTTGCGATCGAACCGCACGACCCGCTCGTCTCCGACCATGAGAGCGACCATGTTCCCGCGATGGCCGTAATCGTGTCGATCGAGCCAGCCTCGAAGCGGCTGTCACCTCACTCGGATGCCGCTGCCGCACCGTTGCTGCTGATCTGAGTTCTGGCGCGGGTATCGACGCCGTGGTACAAGCTGTGGACGACGAGATCGGACGCGATGAGACCATAAGGGTCCGCGCTCTCGTGAACAATGCCGCGAAGCTCCTCGGCCCTTCATTCGATACCGCCACACTCGATGACTTCGACGCCTACTTCGCCATCAACACACGCGCGGCTTTCTTCCTCGCGCAACGGTTGGTGCGCGTCATGCCTGCCGGGGCGAGCATCGTGAACATCTCCTCGGCCAGTGCGCACTTCTCCAGCCCAGGCGACATCGTGTACGCCATGAGCAAGGCCGCGGTCGAGTCGATGACGGCAAATATGGCAGAAGCAGTTGCCAGTCGCGGAGTTCGTGTGAACGCGATCGTTCCCGGGTTTACCAACAATGGCCACCCGGCGTTCGACGATGAGCGAACACGAACGTACATGTCGAGCTTCTCTGTGCTCGGCGGAGTTTCGGACCCGGCACACGTCGCCGCCGCAGTGCTGTTCCTAGTCTCGGACGCATCGGCGCGAACGACCGGGTCAATTTTGGATGTGAGTGGAGGCAGCACGCTGGGTGCGCGAGGTGTGCGAGCCCACTCCGTCCGAGACCTGCTGTGAACCTCAGCGGCATACGGCGATCAGCCTGGCCGAGCGCCATCAAGATTGCCAAGACCGACGCCGACGTCAGGCGACTCCCAAGAGTACTGCGCGGCTCACTTCATCCTGCACATTCGGGTGTCAGACGTCGTCGCTAAGATCGATGTGAAGCAAGCGATTCAGACGCTGGTACTTTCTGGCGAACAACGGCGTCCTGATCTGCACGTATCACCACCTTCATCTGCATCTGAAGGGGTGGAAGATCACGCGCGAAGGTCAGGGGCGGTTCATCCTGCTGCCACCGCCCGGAGAGTCGGCGGCGCCGATCGAACTGCGGTCGAAGTCACCGCTGCGGTGGGAGTTCGATCCACCGCCGGGAAGACCCTGGCGCACGGCGGCGTGACCGCCCGGCGGTGACGTGACCGCGCGGCGGCGGCGTGGCTGTCCGGCGCGGTGGGCGTGACGGCGCGGCGAATATCAGACCGGTGCGGCGGCGAGCCCCGTGTCAGGCAGAGATCGTGCTGCCGGCATCCGTCTCGGCCGGGCGACGGCGCGCCACCACCGCGCGCACGATCAGCCCGACCGCGGCCACCACGACCGTCGCGATCACCGGTCGCAGAGCCAATTCGGGAGTGAACAGCGCGGCGCGGAACACGCCGACGGCGTAGTCGACGAGCTCCGCCGGATACGACCAGTACACCCGGCTCCCCAGCGCGTTCACCATCCCCGTCAGCAGCGCGGGGACGACCCACACCATCGCCACCGCGGCGATCGCCGCGACGATGCGTCCCACCGTGTTCACGCCCGCCCACGCGATCGCGACGCCGACGAGCACGGGCCCGATCCAGGGCACGACGACCAGCAGCGACGGATACTCCAGCTGCACGGCGCCGGGCGGTGCGATCAGCGCCGCGATCCACGATGACGCGGCCATCGCGCCGATCGTCAGTCCGATCACGGCGCCGGCCCGGGGTGCGCGAGCGACCAGCGCCGTGACACCCACTCCGACGAGCGCGCTCACGACGGCGCCGCCGGCCAGCCCGTACAGCCAGATGCGCGCCTCGGTTGTCTCCGGCAACGTCGCGCCCGCCGCGAGCGTCGTCTGCACGACGGCGATCACGTGCACCACGAATACCCCGACGATCGTGAGCCACACCGACGCGCCCCGCGCACCCAGCGCGCGCGCCGCGATCCCCGCCGCAGTCGCGCCCACCAGCAGCAGCGCCGCCAGAAGCGTCACGTAATACGGGTGGAACGGCAGCAGCACCCACGGCAGCACCGCCGGCGTCTCCTCCCACACGTTCTGCAGCGGCAGGCGCCCGCCGGTGACAAGCCACGGCACGAGGCCGAGGATGCCGCCGCCCACCCCGACGAGCAGGAACGTCCACGCCGGCCGGCGACGCATCAGAGGATCTGTCCGATCGGCTCGCGCTTCTCCGCCTGGAAGCGGTCCTCCGTGCGTCCGCGCGCCCAATACCCCGACAGCGACACCCGATCGCGATCGAGGCCGCGCTCGTCGAAGAGCACGGGTCGCAGCGCCTTCATCGACTCGCGTTCACCGTGCGCGAACACCTGCACAGCGCCGGCGGGCCAGTCGAACTGCGACACGACGGATGCCAGCGCGTCCGTGGCGTGCGACGGATCGACGATCCACTCCACCTCGACGCCCGCCGGCGCCTCCAGCGCCATGATCGCGGCATCCGTCTCGACCTCGATGAACGCGTGCCCCACGGCGCTCGCCGGCAGCGCTTCCAGCGCCGCCGCGATCGCAGGCACGGCAGACAGATCGCCGAGGAACAGGTGCCAGTCGGCCGCGGCATCGGGGCGGTATCCGCCGCCGGGGCCCATCAGGCTCAGCCGGTCACCCGGGCGCGCGGCAGCCGCCCAGGGACCTGCGAGGCCCTCGTCGCCGTGCACGACGAAGTCGATGTCGAGCGTCTGCGCGTCGGGGTCGACGCGTCGCACGGTGTACGTGCGCGTCACCGGAGCGCCGTCGGCATCCTGGAACTTCAGCTTCGCGTACTTGTCGGTCTCGGCACGGTCCTCGAATGCGGCGAACCCCTCACCGCCGAGGGTGACGCGCACGAGCGACGGCGTCAGCTGCGCGGTCGCCACGACCTCCAGCTCGATCGTCGGGCGGGGAGCGCGGGCAGCGGTGCGAGAAGAGAGAGCCACGATCCCACGCTAGTCGCCGCCCGTGCACCCGGGCGGCGTAGCCTGAACGGATGACCGCCGCACCCGCTCCGACCGCGCGGGCGCAGCTGGAGTGGGTAGCCAGCGACGCCGGCGTCATCGCCGAGGCCGTGCGCGGTTTCCCGCTGCCGGCCGATCCGCGCGCCGCCGCCGTGCTCATCCTCTTCGGCGTCCTCGACGACCACCCGAGCGACCACGCCGCCCGCGCCGTGCCCCGCGACCTCGACGTGCTGCTGCTCTCGCGAGCGACGACGCTGCGTTCCCACCCGGGCCAGGTCGCCTTCCCCGGCGGGCGCGTCGACCCGGGCGACGACGGACCCATCGCCGCGGCGCTCCGCGAAGCGCGCGAAGAGACCGGCCTCGACCCGGCCGGTGTCGACGTGCTCGGCGCGCTCGATGCGGTGCCGCTGGAGTACTCCGGGCACCTCGTCACCCCGGTCATCGGATGGTGGCGCCGTCGCTCGCCCGTCCGTGTCGTCGGCGAAGCCGAGTCGGCCGCCGTGTTCCGGGTGCCCGTCGCCGACCTCCTCGACCCCGCGCACCGCGGCGTGACCGTCATCCGCCGCGACGGGCGCGAATGGCGCGGCCCGGGCTTCGTGGTCGGCGAACATCTCGTGTGGGGATTCACGGCGCTACTGCTCGACGGGCTGTTCACCCGACTCGGTTGGACGGAGCCGTGGGACACCGCGCGTGAACTGCCCCTGCCGTAGCCGGGGCGAGGGCGCCGCAGCGACCTGGGGTAGGATCGTCCCTTGGAAGTGTGTCCGAGCGGCCTAAGGAGCATGGCTGGAATCCATGTAGGTGGGGTAACTCGCCTCGCAGGTTCAAATCCTGTCACTTCCGCCACGAAGAAACCCCGACAGTGCATGTCGGGGTTTTTTCACGCCCGCGCGTTCTGCCGCGTCAGCGGGCGGATGCCGGCACGCTCGCCGCGCGTTCGGCGAACGCCGATCCCGGGCGCACGACCAGTGAGCGGGGCAGCAGCAGCGCGATGAGGCGCGCGCGCGGCGAGAGCGCGGCGCGCATCCCGTCGCGCACGGCCTCGGCATCCGCCGACAGGTCGCCGGTCGTCGTCGCGGGCGCCGGGGCATAGCTTGCGCGTTCCACCGCATCGACGAGGCGCCGCAGTTCGGCCGTGGGCACGCCGGCCACCGCGCTCACGCGCGCCCCGAACGCTCGGGGCGTCTCCGCGGCCGACACGTCCACGCCGAGGTCGATCGCGGCATCCTGCACGTAGCGCCACGCGGACACCACGGTGCGGCGACGCCGCAGCACGAAGCGCCGCAGCGCGCCGGCGGCGGCGGGCGCGAGCACGACGACGAGCACGCCGCCCACAACGCCGAGAGCCGGACGCACGTCGATCATGCGGGCAGAACCCGAGACGGCGCCGGCGTCGAGGTCGCGATCGGGCCCGGTCGGGGCCACCGACGCGCTCGCCGTGGGGGTGGGAGTCGCCTCCTCTTCGACGACGTCCGTGCCGCCGTCGTCTTCGGGGGAGGCGGCCGAGGCGAACCGGGTCTGGGTGCCGAGGCTCTTGGTGGGCTCGAACTGCACCCAGCCGATACCGGCGAAGTAGACCTCGGGCCACGCGTGCAGCTGCCCGGTCGTCGCCTCCGACACGCGCATCCCGTCGATCGAGTCACCCGTGAACGCACCGGGGAGGAAGCCGACCGCGATGCGGGACGGCATGTCGAGCGCCCGCGCCATCAGCGCGAACGCGCCGGCGTAGTGCACGCAGTATCCGCTCTTCTCCTGCAGGAACTCCGCGACGGCGTCGGCGCTGCTGCCGTCGAACCCGTCGGAGACCGGGGCCGTCAATGAATACGTGAACTCCGTCCCGCGAAACCAGCTCTGCAGTGCGATCAGCCGGTCGTAATCGGTCGTCCCGCCGGCGGTGACCTCCGCCGCGAGCTCGGAGACGATCGCGGGGGTGCCTTCGGGCAGCGCCTGCAGGTCGATGCGCGCGTCGGTGATCTCGGTCTCCGCCGCGCGGATCTGCTCGAGCGTCGGACGGGGCACGTGCGTCGTGACCTCGTAGTCCTGTCCCTGAGCGCTGCTCTGCCCGCTCTGGATCGTGCGGCTGTAGGGCACCGAGCGCCAGAATCCGTCGAGACCGTCGACGGCGACGGCCGGGAAAGAGACCGGCAGATACGCCGACGACAGCTGCGCGACGTTCACGAACGTCCTGTACTCCGTGACGCGCACGCCGTCGGCCACAGTGACGGGCTCGAGGGGGGCGTCGTCGAGCGAGACCGAGCGGAGCCGGTCGGGCATCCACACGTCGCCGTCGAACACCGACAGCGTCGTCACGCGCAGGTACGGCGGCGTCGGGGCGTCGCTGTACATCGACAGCACCGGCACCTCCGACGGCTGGCGCAGGTCGTCGCCGAGGTCGAGGCTCGGATCGATGCTCGCGATCATGCCGGTGCCGCCCGCCGACACGGCGGCCGGGGGCAGGGCGGGGCCGGCGATGACCGCCGCGACGATCGCGACCGCGCCGATGGTCAGCGCGACCGATGCGATGCCCGCGCCGCGCCCCTCGCGGGCGGGTCTTTCGCGCGAGCGCGTGTCTGCGCGGAGGAGGAAGAGCAGGGATGCCGCCAGCACCGCGAACGCGATGACGTCGACCCCCGACGGCACCGCGATCGCCGGCACGAGCCACACCGCGACGAGGGCGACGCCGGCGAGCAGCGGCATGCGGGCCGTGAGCACGACGTGGTCGAGCGCGATCGTGAGGAGCCCCACCGACGCGAACACGAGGAAGTTCAGCCCCGCACTCGCCGGCAGGGGTGCGACGCCGAGGAGGATCTCGTTCGAGGCCGCCGAGATCAGATCGCCCGCCGCGGCGAACGTGCTGCCGACCGGAATGACGCCGAACAGCGCCTGCGCCGGGAAGCAGACCAGGGTCACGACCCCCACCCACACCGCGAGCAGCACGCCGCTGACCGCGACGGCCGGCACGGCTCGGCGGCGCAGCAGATAGCCGACGAGGAGGAGGAGCGCGGGCAGCGCCATCGCCCCGATCACCCAGAGTCCGGCGGAGATCACCGAGAAGAGCGGGATGAGCATCGCCTGCACCGCGACCCACAGGGCGATCGCGACGCGCCCGGCGGCGGGGCGTCCCTCAGCCGCCGACACGCGAAGTCCCACGATCGACGACGGAGTTCCACGCCTGGGGGAGGTCGGTGTCCACCCCGATCTCCGCTGCCCGCCATCCCGACTCCGCGGCGCGCGCGAGCGCCGCGCCGTGCGGGGCGACGGCGAGGAGGATGGGCAGCGACGTGTGCGATGCGAGCGGCGCGAGCAGTGCGGCATCCGTCTCTTCGAGGATGCCGGTGACGACGACGAGCGGACCGGTCACCGTTCCCGCGAACAGGCGCACGAGGGCGTCGAGGGGCGCGCCGCCGTGGCTGACCGCGGTCGCGAGCGCGATCGCGAGCTCTTCGACGCCCGCCGTGTCGCCGCCGTCGATGGGCGCGCACAGTTCGGCCCCGTCGACCTCGATCACGGTGACGCGATAACCCTCCGCCACGAAGCGCGCGACGGCCGAGACCGCCGCGCTCACGGCCGCCTCGAACCCGGGGTCGAGGCCCGGCGCGCGCGTCGCGGTGGCGTCGTATCGCCGCACCGCGCGGTCGAGCACGATGGTCGCCTCGGGCGCCGTCTCCTGCTCCTCCTGGCGCACCATCAGCTCGTCGCGGTGCGCGCTCGCGCGCCAGTGGATGCGGCGCATCGAGTCGCCCGGCACGTAGTGGCGCGGCACGAGGTTGTCGGCGCCCTGGCCCAGTTGGTGAGTCGCGGTGTGCATGCTGCCGCCCGCCTCACCCGGGACATCGGCGAGGGCGCCGAGCGGCACGATCACCGGGGCGACGGTGAGGGCCACCGTGCCGCCGACGGCATGCCGACGCCGCGCGATGCCGAACGGGTCGGTCGAGGTGATGGTGAGCGGACCGACGCGCCGGATGCCGCGGCGCTCGGCGCGCACGCGATACGAGATCTGCACGCCGCTGCGGCCCGTGCGCATGCCCGAGGCCACCGCCGGGAAGTCGCCGTGGGCATCGCCGGAGATGCCCGCCGGAAGGGTGTCGGACCAGCGGCCCTGCGCTGTCGGCAACGGTGAGCGGATGTCGACGCGCGCGCGCACCTCCACCTCGCTGCCCACAGCCGCCACGTCGGGCGCGAACGACCGGGTGACGCTCTCGCTGCGGCGCACGAGGTGCAGCGTGGCGATGCCCGCCACGACCACCGCCCACAGCAGCACGCCGATGTAGATGAGCTCGGGGATGGCGTACTCGTGCGCGAGGACGAAGCACACGAGGCCGAGCGCGGCCGCGCCCGTGCCTCGCAGTGTCAGCGGCCAGCGGGTCATCGCCGGCCTCAGCGGGTGGCGAGCGGCACGCGCACCGAGCCGGCGATCGACTGCAGGATCGACGCGACGGTGTCGGCGGCGCTCCGGCCGCGGGATGCCGCGGACGCGCGTGCGGGGATGAGCCGGTGCGCGAACACCGGCTGCAGGAGGGTGACGAGGTCGTCGGGGATCACGAAGTTGCGTTCGTCCAGTGCCGCCCACACCTTGGCCGCGCGCACCAGTTGCAGCGTCGCGCGTGGGCTCGCGCCGAGGCGCAGATCGGGGTGCGTGCGCGTCGCGCGGGCGAGCGCGACGGCGTACTCCTCGACGGCGGGGGAGACGTGCACGGTGCGCGCCCAGTCGATGAGGGCCCGGATGTGAGCGGCGTCGATGACGGCGGACAGCGCATCGAGCGGGTTCACGGCGTCGCGCTGGCGAAGCATGAGCGCCTCGTCGGCCGCTTCCGGGTATCCCATCGAGATGCGCATCATGAAGCGATCGCGTTGCGCTTCGGGCAGGGCGTAGGTGCCCTCCATCTCGAGCGGATTCTGCGTCGCGACCACCAGGAACGGGTCGGGCAGCACGTGGCTCGTGCCGTCGACGGTGACCTGGCCCTCTTCCATCGCCTCCAGCAGAGCGGACTGCGTCTTCGGTGACGACCGGTTGATCTCGTCGGCGATCACGATGTGCGCGAAGATCGCGCCCTGCTTGAACTCGAACTCGCGGTCGACGGGGTTGTAGACGCTCACCCCGGTCACATCTCCCGGCAGTAGGTCGGGCGTGAATTGGATGCGCCGGACGGTGGCGTCGATGGATGCCGCGAGCGCCCGCGCGAGCATCGTCTTGCCGACGCCCGGGACGTCTTCGATGAGCAGGTGCCCTTCCGCGAGCAGGCACACCAGCGCGGCGCGGACGGCTGACGGCTTGCCGTCGATCACGCGCGACACCGACGCCGCGATGGCGGTCGTCGCTTCGGCGAAGAGGGCGCCGTCCACGGCGGATGCGGTGATGTCGACGTCCGTCATGCGGCTCCCTGAGGCTGGGGGATCGGCGGTGGACGCGCCGGCGCGCCCGTGATCCGATGCTAACCCGCGGCGGGAAAGGCGCGGCTGTGAGTCGGCTAGACTTGTGTCAGCTCTCCGCGAGACGGCACCCAGGCCAATCCCCCCAGGACGGAAACGTAGCAAGGGTAACCGGGCTCTGCCGGGTTCGCGGAGAGTCTTATTTTTCCGCGGGGGTCCCGGCCCGCCGCGCGGAGGGCTCCCATAGGCTGGGCGCGTGGCTCAGAGCATCTACATCACCTCCGCGGAAGGCCTTTCCGGCAAATCCACGATCGTGCTCGGCGTGCTCGATGCGCTCACCCGGGTGACACCTCGTGTCGGCGTGTTCCGCGCGATCGCCCGCTCGACGGCAGAGCGCGATTACGTGCTCGAAATGCTGCTCGAGCACACCGACGTCGAGCTCGACTATGACGAGACCATCGGCGTCACCTACGACGACGTGCGCCGCGATCAGGATGCGGCGCTGTCCACGATCGTCGAGCGCTACAAGGCCGTGGAGGCCAAATGCGATGCCGTCGTCATCGTCGGCAGCGACTTCACCGACGTCGGGTCGATGACCGAACTCGCCTACAACGCGCGCATCGCCGCCAATCTCGGCGCACCCGTACTGCTGGTCCTCAACGGCCGCGCGGGACAGGGCGACCGCCTCGGCGTTTCCGTCGCACGCACGCCGCACGAGCTCGGCCAGGTGACGGCGCAGGCCGTGACCGAACTCCTCCACCACCGCGCAGAGCTGTTCGCCGTGATCACCAATCGGGCCGATCCGCAGAAGGTGGAGGAGATCGGCGCCGAGATCCGGCGCACCGTCGCCGATGTCCCCGCCGCCGACGGCACCCGCGAGGCGGAAGTGGGCGTCTGGTCGGTGCCCGAAGACGTGCTGCTGGTCGCGCCCGCCGTGCGCGACGTCATGACCGCGCTCGGCGGCACGCTCCTCCGCGGGGACGACGACCTCCTGACGCGCGAAGTGGTCGACGTCATCGTGGCCGGCATGTCGCTCAACAACGTCCTCCCGCGGCTGCAGGAGGGGGCGATCGTCATCGTCCCCGCCGACCGCACCGAGGTGCTGCTGGGCCTCCTCCTCGCGAACTCGTCGGGCACGTTCCCGTCGATCTCCGGCATCGTTCTGAACGGTCCGTTCCCGCTGCCGGATGCCGTGGACACCCTGATGGCGGGGCTCGACTCGTCGCTGCCGATTGTGCAGACCGATCTCGACACCTACGACACCGCGGTGCGGGTCATGGGCACGCGCGGGCGCCTGGCCGCCGGATCGCAGCGCCGCTACGACACGGCGCTCGCCCTGTTCGAGCGGAGCGTCGACACCGACGAGCTGACGCGCTCGCTGGGGCTCGCGCACTCGAGCACCGTCACCCCGCTCATGTTCGAATACCAACTGCTCGAGCGCGCGCGCACCGGCCGCAAGCGCATCGTGCTGCCCGAGGGCAGCGACGACCGTGTGCTGCGCGCGGCGGCGACCGTCCTCGCCCGCGGCATCGCCGACCTGACGATCCTCGGCGACGAGACCGACGTGCGCGGACGCGCCGTCGAACTCGGTCTCGACATCGCCGCCGCCGACGTGCTGAGCCCGTTCGATCCCGCCTCCGTCGAGCGCTTCGCCGCGGAGTACGCCCGGCTCCGCGCGCACAAGGGCGTGACCCTCGCGCAGGCCGCCGACACCGTGACCGACGTGTCGTACTTCGGCACGATGATGGTGCACCTGGGCCTCGCCGACGGCATGGTGTCGGGTGCGATGCATACGACAGCGCACACGATCCGCCCGGCGTTCGAGATCATCAAGACCAAGCCCGGCGTCTCGGTCGTCTCGAGCGTGTTCCTCATGGCGCTCGCCGATCGCGTGCTCGTCTACGGCGACTGCGCCGTCATCCCCGATCCGACCTCCGAGCAGCTCGCCGACATCGCCGTGTCGTCGGCGGCGACGGCGACGCAGTTCGGCATCGATCCGCTCATCGCGATGCTGTCGTACTCGACGGGGGAGTCGGGCTCGGGCGAAGACGTCGACAAGGTGCGCGCCGCCACGGCGCTCGTCCGCGAGCGCGCTCCCGAGCTGCGCGTCGAGGGACCCATCCAATACGACGCCGCGGCGGATGCCGCCGTCGCCAAGGCCAAGATGCCCGACTCCGCCGTCGCGGGGCGCGCGAGCGTCTTCGTCTTCCCCGACCTCAACACGGGCAACAACACGTACAAAGCCGTGCAGCGCTCCGCCGGAGCCGTCGCCATGGGGCCGGTGCTGCAGGGCCTGAACAAGCCCATCAACGACCTCTCCCGCGGGGCCTTGGTCGACGACATCGTCAACACGATCGCGATCACCGCGATCCAGGCGCAGGCGGAAGGAGCGGCATCCGCATGAGCGTCGTCCTCGTCATCAACAGCGGCTCGTCGTCGTTCAAGTACCAGCTGATCGACGTCGAATCGGCGACGCCGCTGGCCTCGGGTCTGGTCGAGCGGATCGGACTCGACCTCGGCGCGGCGACGCACACGGTGGGCGATGCCGAGAACTCGCGCGAGCTGCCGATTCCCGACCACGCCTCCGGCTTCCAAGTCATGCTCGACGCGTTCGCCGCAGACGGGCCGTCGCTCGCCGAGTACGCGCCCATCGCGGTGGGTCACCGCGTCGTGCAGGGCGGCGCGCGCTTCTTCGAGCCCACCCTCATCACACCCCTCGTCGAGATCAACATCGATGAACTCTCCGTCCTCGCGCCGCTGCACAATCCGGGAGCGCTGCAGGGCATCCGCGCCGCCCGCGCCGCGTTCGCCGATGTGCCGCACGTCGCGGTCTTCGACACGGCGTTCCACCAGAGCATGCCCCCGGCGGCATACACCTACGCGATCGAGAAGGCGGTGGCCGAGAAGCACCGCATCCGTCGCTACGGATTCCACGGCACGAGTCACAAGTTCGTCAGCGAAGAGGCCGCACGCTTCCTCGGGAGAGAGCTCGGCGACCTGCGCCAGATCGTGCTGCACCTCGGCAACGGCGCGTCCGCCGCGGCGATCGAGAACGGCCGCTCGATCGACACCTCGATGGGCCTCACGCCGCTGCAGGGCCTCGTCATGGGCACCCGTGCCGGCGACATCGACCCGTCGGCGCTGCTGATCCTCGCCCAGCGGGAAGAGTGGAGCGCGTCCGAAGTGGATGCCTTCCTCAACAAGCGCTCGGGCCTGCTCGGCCTCGCCGGAGCCTCCGACATGCGCGACATCCAGGCGCGTTCCGACGCGGGCGACGCGGATGCGACGCTCGCCTTCGAGGTCTACATCCACCGTCTCCGCGGCTACATCGGCGCCTATCTCGCGCAGCTCGGCGGGGCGGACGTCATCTCGTTCACGGCGGGCGTGGGCGAGAACTCGCCGTGGATCCGCGCCGCCGCGATGGCGGACTTCGCGTTCGCCGGCATCGAGCTCGACCCGGAGCGCAACGCGGAGCGCAGTCGCGGCATCCGCGTCATCTCGACGGATGCCTCGCGCGTCACGGTGCTGGTCGTGCCCACCAACGAGGAGCTCGAGATCGCCCGGCAGACGCTCGAGGTCGCCGCCGGGGCGTGACGGGCGTTCAGCGAAGCGTCACGCATCCGAAACAGCACCCGGACTACGCTGAGACGGTGACAGCCGACACACCCGCAACGCTTCCTGATTTGTCCACCTTCGACGCCGTCCTGTTCGATCTTGACGGGGTGCTCACCCCGACCGCAGAAGTGCACATGCACGCCTGGAAGACGATGTTCACGGAGCTCTTCGCCGCGTGGGACATCGCACCGGCGTACTCCGACGACGACTATTTCCGCTATCTCGACGGCAAGCAGCGCTATGACGGGGTGGCGAGCCTGCTGCGTTCGCGCGATGTCGAGGTTCCGTGGGGGGATCCCACCGACGAGCCCGCGGCCGACACGGTCTGCGGCATCGGCAACCGCAAGAACGAGGTATTCTCGCGGGTGCTGCGCACCGACGGCATCGCGCCGTACCCGGGATCGATCGCGCTCGTGGATCGGCTCATCGCGCTCGGCGTGCCGGTCGGCGTCGTGTCGAGCTCGAAGAACGCCGAAGAGGTGCTCACGGTCGCCGGCATCCGGGATCGGTTCCCGGTCGTCATGGACGGCGTCGTCGCCGCGCGCGAGGGGCTGCGCTCCAAGCCCGCCCCCGACATGTTCGCCGAGGGTGCGCGCATGCTGAACGTGGACCCCGCCCGCAGCGCCGCCGTCGAAGACGCCCACTCCGGTGTGGAATCGGCCGCCGCGGCCGGCTACGCGCTCGTCGTCGGCGTCGACCGCGGCGCGGGTGCGCAGGCCCTGCTCGACCTCGGCGCCCACGTCGTCGTCGATGACCTCGGTGCTTTCCTGGAGGCGAAATGATGAACCGCGACCGTTTCCCGATCGACCCGTGGCGGCTCGTCGAGAACAGATTCAGCGAGAGCGATCTCGGGGTGACCGAGACGCTCTTCGCCATCGGCAACGGCTACCTGGGCCTGCGCGGCAACCAGCCCGAGGGTCGCCACGCGCACGAGCACGGCACCTTCATCAACGGGTTCCACGAGACGTTCCCGATCCGCCACGCGGAGCAGGCCTACGGCTTCGCCGAGGTCGGGCAGACCATCGTCAACGCGCCCGACGCGAAGGTCATGCGCGTCTACGTCGATGACGAGCCGCTCTCGTTCGACGTCGCCGACGTGCGCGAATACGAGCGCGTGCTCGACATGCGCACGGGTGTGCTCACCCGCCACGTGCGGTGTATGACCCCCAGCGGCAAAGACGTCGTCATCGACTTCGAGCGCATGGTGTCGTTCGAAGAGAAGCACCTCGCCGTCATGCGGGTGTCGGTGACGGTGCTGAACGCGGATGCCCCCGTCACCATCAGCTGCCAGACGATCAACCGCCAGGACGGCGAGGACGTCTACGGCGGCGCGGCCCCCGGGGCGAAGAAGGCCGGCTTCGACCCGCGCAAGGCGGAGAAGATCACCGAACGCGTCCTGCAGCCCCAGGAGTACTGGCAGGACGGGCAGCGATCCGCCCTCGCGTATCGGGTGTCGGCATCGGGCATGACGCTCTCCGTCGTCGCCGACCACGTGATCGAGACCGAGAACGAGTATTCGGCGCGGACCTCGATCGAGCCCGACATCGCCAAGAACGTCTTCCGGGTGCAGGCGAAGGCGGGCGTCGGGACGACCGTGACCAAGCTCGTGACCTATCACACGTCGCGCGGCGTGCCGGCGCGCGAGCTGGTCGACCGGGGCCGGCGCACCCTCGATCGGGTGGCGACCGAGGGCGTGCAGGAGCAGTTCGACCGTCAGGCGGCGTGGGTCGCGGCGTTCTGGGAACGCTCCGACGTCGTCATCGAGGGCCACGACGACCTGCAGCAGGCGACTCGCTGGTGCCTCCTGCAGCTCGCGCAGGCGGCGGCGCGCGCCGACGGCCAGGGCGTGCCCGCGAAGGGGCTGTCGGGTTCGGGGTACAGCGGTCACTACTTCTGGGACACCGAGATCTACGTGCTCCCGTTCCTGATGTACACGACGCCGCAGTGGGCCCGCAACGCCCTCCGCATGCGCTACCTCATGCTCCCCGCGGGGCGGAAGCGCGCCGGTCAGCTCAACGAGGCGGGCGCCCTCTTCCCGTGGCGCACGATCAACGGCGAAGAGGCGTCGGCGTACTACGCCGCCGGCACGGCGCAGTACCACATCAACGCCGACGTGAGCTTCGCGCTGGCGAAGTACGTGCGCTCCACGGGCGACGTCGACTTCCTCTACCGCGAGGGCGTCGACATCGCCGTCGAGACGGCGCGGCTGTGGTCGACGCTGGGGTTCTGGCGCTTCTCCGAGGCGGGCGATCCCGACAGCTTCCACATCCACGGAGTCACCGGCCCCGACGAGTACACGACGGTCGTCAACGACAACCTCTTCACGAACGTCATGGCGCGCTTCAACCTGCGCTTCGCCGCCCGCGTCGTCCGCGACATGGCCGAGGCCGCGCCCGAGGCGTACGCGCACATGGTCGATCGTCTCGGTCTCGGCGCCGCCGAAGCCGAGGGGTGGGATGCCGCCGCCGAAGCGATGCACATCCCGTACAGCGAGGCGCTCGGCATCCATCCGCAGGATGCCGTCTTCCTCGAGCGCGAGGTGTGGGACCTCGAGTCGACGCCGCCGGAGCACCGGCCGCTCCTGCTGCACTTCCACCCGCTCGTGATCTACCGCTACCAGGTGCTCAAGCAGGCCGATGTCGTGCTCGCGCTGTTCCTGCAGGGTAACCACTTCACCGACGCCGAGAAGCTCGCCGACTTCGAGTACTACGACCCGCTCACTACGGGCGACTCGACCCTGTCGGCCGTCGTGCAGTCGATCCTGGCGGCCGAGGTCGGCTACCAGGACCTGGCGCTGGAGTACTTCGCGCAGTCGATCTTCGTCGACCTCGGCGACCTCCACCACAACGCCGCGGACGGCGTGCACGTCGCGTCCGCGGGCGGCGTGTGGACGGCGCTCGTGTCGGGCTTCGGCGGCATGCGCGACCACTTCGGCGAGCTGACCTTCGACCCGCGTCTGCCGGCCGACTGGCCGTCGCTGTCGTTCGCGCTGAACTGGCACGGCACGCCGCTGCGCGTGACGGTGCGCGCCGACGCGTTCGAGATCGTCGCGGGGCCGGGCGAGCCGGTGGCCTTCACGGTGCGCGGCGCCTCGCACGTCGTCGCCGGCGGTGAGACGGTCACGGTGCCGCTCGACGGTCAGGGGCCCGTCATCCACGGCCGCCCGACGCTGGAGGACCTCGGCGATTCGCTCCGCGAGGACGGCACGGTGCTCTCGGCATCCGTGCCCACCATGACGACGTCGATCCCGATCATCGGCGCGGACGACGGCGACCTGGAGATCGACGCGTAGGAGCACCCCATCAGTGGGCGCCCGCGATCGCGCGCACGGCGTCCCGCCCCGCGCGGTTCGCTCCGACTGTCGATTGCGACGGGCCGTAGCCGATGAGGAAGAGGCGCGGCTCGTCGAGCGCGCGACCGTTCTCCACCCGGATGCCGCCGGCCGCCGTGCGGAGGCCGAGCGGAGCGAGGTGGGCGATGTCGGCGCGGAATCCCGTCGCCCAGAGAATGGCGTCGGCGGGCTCGAACGTCCCGTCCGGCATCCGGACGCCACCCGGCTCGACGGCCGCGAACATCGGATGCCGCACGAGCACGCCGCGCGCCTCGGCCGCGCGGGCCCACGGCGTCCAGTGCTGGCCGGTGACCGAGATGACGCTTCCCGGCGGCAGTCCTCGGCGCACGCGCTCCTCGACGCCGGCGATCGCGGCGACGCGGGCGGCGGTGTCGAAGTCGGCCGCGCTCCACTCCACCTCACGACGCGTGACCCAGAGGGTGTCGGCGACGCGGGAGATCTCATCGAGCAGCTGGATCGCCGAGATCCCCGCCCCGACGATGACGACGCGCTGGCCGATGAACTCCTCCGCCGAGACGTAGTCGTGCACGTGCAGCTGTCGCCCGGCAAAGCGCTCCTGTCCCGGATAGTGCGGCCAGAACGGGCGACGCCAGGTTCCGGTGGCGTTGATGACGTGCCGCGCCGCCCACGTACCGGCATCCGTCTCGACGACCAGGCGCCCTGCGGGGTCGTCGTCCGCGCGCCGGACGGCCGCGACCTGCACCGGGCGCCGCACCCGCAGGTCGAAACGCTCCTCGTACTCCGCGAAATACGCCGGGAGCACATCGACGCTCGCCGAAGTGGGATCGGCGGGCGGGACGGGGAATCCGGGTAATTCGTGGATGCCGTTGACCGTCGCCATCCGGAGAGACCGCCAGCGGTGCTGCCACGCGCCGCCGGGCGCCGTCTCTGCGTCGAGCGCGACGTACGAGCGCTCGCCGCGGTCGGGCGTGAACCCGCGCCGGCGCAGGTGGTACGCGGCGGAGAGGCCGGCCTGCCCGGCGCCGATGACCAGGACGTCGACGGGTTCGCTGTGCACACCGCTGTCAACGCGCGCAGTGGCGTGAGATGTTCCCGACGCCGTGTCCGCGGCACGCCGTAGGCTGTCCTGGTGACCACCGCTCTCTACCGCCGCTACCGACCCGAGTCGTTCGGCGAGATGATCGGACAGGCCCAGGTCACCGATCCGCTGATGACGGCCCTCCGCGGCGACCGCGTCGGTCACGCATATCTGTTCTCGGGCCCGCGCGGCTGCGGCAAGACGACGTCGGCGCGCATCCTCGCGCGCTGCCTGAACTGCGCCCAGGGGCCGACCGACACCCCGTGCGGCACGTGCGACAGCTGCGTCGAGCTCAGTCGCGGCGGCGGCGGGTCGCTCGACGTCGTCGAGATCGACGCCGCCTCGCACAACGGCGTCGACGATGCCCGCGACCTCCGCGAACGCGCGATCTTCGCGCCGGCGCGCGACCGGTTCAAGATCTTCATCCTCGACGAGGCGCACATGGTCACGGCGCAGGGCTTCAACGCGCTGCTGAAGCTCGTCGAAGAGCCGCCGGAGCACGTGAAGTTCATCTTCGCCACGACCGAGCCCGAAAAGGTCATCGGCACGATCCGCTCGCGCACGCACCACTATCCGTTCCGGCTCGTGGCTCCCGCCGCCATGCTCGACTACGTCGAGAAGCTGTGCGCGCAAGAGGGCGTGCAGGCCGAGGCCGGCGTGTTGCCGCTCGTCGTCCGCGCCGGCGGCGGCTCACCGCGCGACACCCTGTCGCTGCTCGACCAGCTGATCGCCGGGTCCGACCCTTCGAGCGACGCCGGCGCAACACTGGTGCGCTACGAGCGCGCCGTGTCACTGCTGGGATACACCCACGCGGAGCTCCTCGACGAGGTCGTCGACGCGTTCGCCGGGCACGACGCGGGTGCCGCGTTCGCCGCCGTCGACCGGGTCGTGCAGACCGGGCAGGACCCCCGTCGCTTCGTCGACGATCTGCTCGAACGCCTCCGCGACCTCATCGTGGTCGCCGCCACCGGTCAGGGTGCCTCCGCTGTGCTCCGCGGCATTCCCGCCGACGAGCTCGAACGAATGGGGCGTCAGGCCACCGCGTTCGGCACCGATCGCCTGTCGAAGATCGCCGACCTCGTGGTGACGACGCTCGACGACATGTCCGGGGCGACGTCGCCCCGCCTGCAGTTGGAACTCCTCGTCGCGCGCGTACTCGCATCCGCATCGGATGCCGTCGCATCCGCCGCCACCGCTGCCCCGGCCCCGGCTGCACCTGCGCCGGCCGCGGCTGCACCTGCCCCCACGCGCCCGTCAGCGCCCGTGCACGCGCCGGCACCCGAGCAGGCCACGCCGCCCGCCGCCGAGCCGACCCCCGAGGCCTCCCCGCCCGCGCCGGTCGTCCCGTCCGGACCGCTGTCGCTCGGCCAGATCCGCGATGCGTGGCCTGAGATCCTGCAGCGGCTCGAGCCCGTCAGCCGCACGTCGTGGATGATCGCGACCGCCGCCACTCCCGTCGCGTACGCCGACGAGGTGCTCACCCTGTCGTTCCAGAGCCAGGCCGATGTCGCCTCGTTCAAGAAGCTCTCCGCCGGCGCCGGCCCGAGCGAAGACCTGCGCGTCGCCATCGCGGGCGTGCTCGGCGTGCGTGTGAAGTACGTCGCGCGGCACGACTCCGACCCCGGAGGCTCCGGCGGTGCAGCAAGCGCCGGCGGCCCGGGCGCACCGGGCGCACCTGCCGGCGGCAGCACTCCCGCCGGCGGCTCCGCCGCGCCGGCGGCGCCGCGCGACGC